>Ga0302320_10022690_pt1 | contig 12369 bp, 9 predicted proteins | sample Bog_T0_3_FD_202130 | JGI IMG/M metagenome (GOLD analysis project Ga0302320, IMG submission 202130) | Peat permafrost microbial communities from Stordalen Mire near Abisko, Sweden - Bog_T0_3 | ecosystem: Environmental > Terrestrial > Soil > Wetlands > Peat | place: Sweden: Abisko, Stordalen Mire...
GTCGTAGATTTTTTCACAGACGATGGCGCGGGAGCAGGCCGAACACTTTTGGCCTTGGAAACCAAAAGCTGCAAGCGCGACACCTTCGACCGCGGCGTCCACGTCGGCTTCTTCATCGACGACGATCGCATCTTTGCCGCCCATCTCGAGGACGGTGCGCTTGATCCAGACTTGGCCGGGCTGGGTCTTGGTCGCCTGTTCGGCGATTCGGAGACCGGCTTCTTTCGATCCGGTGAAGGCGATGAAGCGCGTCTTTGGATGGGTGACGAGCGCTTCACCAGCGGTGCTACCGGGGCCGGTGAAGTAGCTGACGACGTCGCGCGGAACGCCGGCTTCGTACAAGATATCGACGAAGATCGCGGCGATCGTCGGCGAATCGCTCGACGGTTTCACGACGACCGTGTTTCCGGTGACGACCGAGGCGATGGTCATGCCGCCCATGATGGCCGCGGCAAAATTCCAGGGCGGAATCACGACGCCGACGCCCAGCGGAATGTAACGCAGATAATTTTTCTCTCCGCGGAAGGGCGTGAGTTTTTGAGGGCCGCCGAGGCGCAGCGCTTCCCTGCCGTAGAATTCGCAAAAGTCGATCAGCTCCGCGATGTCGGCTTCGGCTTCGGGCCAGGTCTTGCCGATTTCGAAGGTGAGCCAGGCGTCGAGTTCGAGGCGGCGCTTGCGCAAAATGTCGGCGGCGCGGAAAAGGCAAGCGACGCGCTCTTCGACGGGGACGCGCTTCCAACGTTCAAAGGCGGCGTTCGCTTTTTCGACGGCTTCGTTGGCCATGGAGACGGTTGCTTTTTGAAAGACACCAATGACCTGGTCGGGATGCGACGGATTGTAAGACATGATTTTTTCGGACGTGGTGACGTCTTTGCCGCCGATCGTGAGGGGATATTCGCGGCCGAGTTTGGACTTCACCAGCGCGAGCGCGTCTTCCATGGCTTTGCGGTTTTCAGGCTTCGAGAAGTCGATAAATTCTTCGTTCGTGAATTCGCCGCGATTCATATTGACGCTGCCGAGAGTGTGGGTAGCCGTGGAAGTCATGCCGATATCCTCGATGGAATTGCGGAGTCCGAATGGTTACGTTACATTCTATCTCTGTGCGCGACGGGCGAGCAAGGTGGCCGCACCACGGGGCAGCCCTATCGGACCACCGGGCCACAGGGCCACGGCTTCTCGCTGGGACCGACGGGTCCCGTAAATTCGCGGGAAGATGGTTGAATCTATGCAAATTCCGAGTAGCATGTTGGCGTTGCTGACTGACGGGCCAAGGAGATTCGCATGGTGATTGGAGACAGACTGAAGGAATTGCGCGAGGAAAAAGACCTCTCGCAGGGTGACATCGAAGCGCGAACCGGTTTACTTCGGTGTTACATTTCGCGCGTCGAGAACGGCCACACCGTTCCCGCGATCGAAACGCTGGAAAAAATGGCGCGCGCGCTGGGCGTGCCGATGTATCAACTGTTTTACGACGGCGAAAAACCTCCCAAGCCGCTTAACCTTCCTAAGAGCACCAAGTCCACCGGAGAATGGGGCGACTCGGGAAAAGACGCCAAGACGCTGCACCGATTCCGCACGTTCCTGGGCCGGACTAGCGAAAAGGATCGAAAGACGCTTCTGTTTATGGCCCAGAAGATGGCGCGTCCGCTCAGCAGCCGGGTGAGGCACGCCAAGTAAATCGCCGCGAAACACTACAAAGATTCAGGACGAGCCCTGATCGAAGCGCATCAGGGCTCGTTTTATTTTGGGTGGGAATATTCGCGCCTGTGCGCTGCTAACGGCCAGCGTAGTAACCCTCACGGGTTTGCACGATCAGATCTTTGGGTTTCACGGTGACATGAATCTTGTGATATCCCGGACCTGCGTCGGCGGGCTCCGGCTTGTAGCCGATGCTGTACTGGTTGCGAAGTTCTTCGTCGATGGCTAAGTAGATGTCGTCGATGGATTGTTTCTTGGTCACTTCAAAGAAACGGCCGCCGGTCTCGCGCGAAATCCGTTCGAGCACTTTTTTGCCGTCCGGGCGCGACTCCTGCGGGTAACCGCCGTGATGGCCGCCTCCCATTCCCCCGCCGCCCATTCCACCGTGTCCTCCACCCATGTGCGGATTGCCGTAACCGCCATTCCCTTGTGCGTCGTGGTCGCTGAATAGTATCGAATAGACAACGGCATCGGCACGTTGGGCGGTTTCGATGGCGGTTTCGAGACTGACTTTGCTGCCGCGGTCATCGCCATCTGTGAGCACGACGAGAGCTTTGCGGCCTTGTTGGGTTTTGATGACTTCATCGGAGGCCAGGTAGATCGCGTCATACAACAGTGTGCCTCCGCCCGAGCCGCGGTGGCCGCCTCCGCCGGAATTTCCGCCGTTTGAATTCGCATTCGAAAATTGCGGAGTCTCGAGATCTTTCAGAGCCGCTTCCAGTTTTTGGCGCGAAGTGGTGGGGTCCTGCAGAAGTTCCACTTCGTAGTCGAAATGGACGAGAAATGCTTGATCGCGGGGCGGGGCCGGTTTTGCTGCCGCGGCGGACGGCGCACCTGCAGGTCGGGGAGGCGTCGCGCTTGCGCCGGACTGGGAGACTGGAACGGGCTTGGCGACAGCAGGTGGCGCCGTGGCGCTCGCGGAATCTTGCGCAGCAAACATCCGATCGAGGAAGGCGCCGCTGGCGCTCTGTTCCTGATCGAGGACGCGACGCTGGCTGAGGCTGGTATCGACCAGCAAGCCGACGGTAAGCGGTAGATTGGAATCTTGCGCGAAATAACTGATCGACTGAGGGTGGCCGTCTTGCTCGACCACAAAATCGTCTTTGGTCAAATCTCGAACCAGCTTGCCGTGCTTGTCGCGGACGGCGGCTAGCATGGTGACCATTTTTGTGTCGACTGAAATGGCCGGCCCTTGCGCGGCCGGAGTGGATTGCGATTGTGGCGGGCTCGGGTGAGTCTGTGCGCCGCTGCGCAGAGCTAAGCCACCCGCGAGCACCGAGACAGCCAGCAGTGACAAGCAGTAGCCGACACCGTAAGAGTGATTTGGGGTTCGGGCGGAATCTTTCATTAGAGAGCATTCGGCGGCCCGGCCCGAAAAGTTCCAGAAATGCGAAGCACGCGGGCGAAGCGAGGATGAAGGAATTCGCCGCGAAGGGTTACAGTTTTTGCCGTATTTGCCCCAAACTGCCCTTATGAATTAATGAGGCGTCAGACGGGCCAATCAAGATCGATCGATTGTGCGACCGAATTGGAACTTTCATGAGGAGGAAGAAATGAAGAAGGCACTGAAATTCCTGCCCGCGGCGGCGGCGCTGATTCTGTTCGCGCTGCCCGTGGCGGCACAGGAACACGGCGGCGGTCATCCCGCCGAAGCGCCCCACACGGCGCCTCCGCCGGCGCATGGGCCAACCGCTCTCAAGGGAACGCCGCACGCGCCGGAAGAAAACCGCAATTACGCGGACAAGGCCGGGCACCCCAACGCGCCGCACGTGGACAATGGAAAATGGGTAGGCCACGACACGGGCAAGAACGATCCGCACTACCATCTCGACCATCCGTGGGAACACGGGCATTTCACCGGCGGATTCGGGCCCAGCCACGTTTGGCATCTGGCGGGCGGCGGACCGAGCCGGTTCTGGTTTGGCGGCTTCTATTTCAGCATCGCGCCGTATGACATCGGGTTCGTCGATGGCTGGAACTGGACGGGCGATGACATCGTGATTTACGAAGATCCCGACCATCCGGGATGGTATCTGGCCTACAACACACGGTTGGGAACCTACGTTCACGTGGAATATCTGGGAGCCTAGCGAAAGATCTGGACGGATTGAAAACGCGGCCGCGTTCGACTGGGTCGAGCGCGGCCGATTTTTTTGCGTGCGGTTATTTTTTGTACGTGACGCCGTCTTTCATGACGAACGAGACTCGCTGCAGCGCCGAAATATCGTCGAGCGGATTCCCGGGAACGGCGACGACGTCGGCAAAGTATCCCGCCTTGATTGCGCCGATATGCCCCTGCCAACCGAGAAGCTTTGCGCCATTGAGGGTGCCAGCCTGAATCGCGGCAAGTGGCGACATGCCGAATTTCACCATCAGAACGAATTCCCTGGCCTGCGTGCCGTGAGGAAACGGCCCGACGTCTGAGCCCATAGCCATCGGAACGGCGGCTGCAAGCTGCTTTTTGAACTCCGCTTGGTGCACGGCGCTTAGAGTATGTTCGCGAGCGGATTCGACGGGCGTGGCGGCGTGCTCTTCGAAATATTCGGATATTGTGAACGTAGGCACGGCGAAGATCTGCTTTTCGCGCATCAGGCGCATGGTTTCGTCACCGAGCAAATACGCGTGATCGATGGACACGACGCCGGCCCGCGCTGCGTACAGCGTGCCCGGCTCGCCGGTAGCGTGAACGGCGACGCGTTTTCCGGTTCGCGCGGCCTCGTGGACAGCAGTCGCGAGCTCCGCTTCCGTGTATTGGTACGGAACCGTAAAGGTGCCGTTGTCGATGACTTCGTGGCCCGTTTCATAAATTTTGATGAAGTCGGCGCCCTCTTTGAGTTGCTCGCGAATCACGGTCACAAGTTCATCGGAAGTGTTCGCATAGTCCGCATTCGATAGCACTCGCTGCGCGGGGTTGAAATTGTTCGCGTCTTCGTGACCGCCGAGTAGATCAATGGCGTTGCCGCTGATGCGCAAACGTGGGCCCGGAATCGAACCCTCGTTAATGGCGTTGCGAACGGCAGTGTCCGCGGAACCGGCGCCTTCGGTACCCATGTCGCGTTCGGCAGTGAAGCCCGCCAGCAAATCCGCGCGAGCCGAGAGCGTGGCCACGATGGTGCGCTGCGGGACGGATTCCTGGACGGTTTGCAAATCCTCCGCGCCAGGATGCAGAAAAAGGTGAACGTGCGCATCGATCAGGCCGGGAAGCAATGTGGCGTCGCCGAGATCGACAACGACCGATCCGGCAGGGCGCGTGACTTTTTCGCCGACTTCGCGGATTAAGTTTCCTTCGACCAAGATTTCGCCGGGGCTGGTGATGCGTCCGGTTTCGACGTCCAGCAAGCGCGCAGCGTGGAGCACGGTGAGGCGGGGCGCCGCGGTGTACGACGATTGCGGCTGGGCGTTTGGCATGACAAACGGAACAGCGGCGGCGACGGAGAATGCGAGTACGACAAACTTTCGCGAGAGCTTCATGGTGGCGCGATATTACCACCGAGCGTTACGAGCGCAACATCGGCTGTAGCGCGCCTGGGCGCAGACATCAATCGCTTCCTATCTTGGACGGCGGTACAACACGCGGAATCTGCGCACTTCCGGACTTTCCGGATCTGGGTAGTCTTCGAACGAGACTTCGACGAGCCCAGCGCGAACGAATCCCTGAAGTTCGTCGCGCGTAACCGGCCACGGCATTTCGCCGTGCGGATCGGTTTCATCGCGACCGCGGGCAATCACCAGAATTTCGCCGCCCGGCCGGAGGAGCTGCGCTAAATTGGCGATGAGCATCTCGCGAAGAGGGGCGAGCAGCACTTGCACGGTGTAAATTTCAAGAACGAAATCGAACGCCGTAGCCCAATCTCTGGGAGTTTGCAGCGCGTCGGCGACAACGTAATTGACATCCGAGCGCGGGAATCGCTTCTGCGCGCCGCGGATGGCGGTTGGTGAAATATCGAACGCTGTGGTCTGAAAACTCCACGCGGCGAGTTGTTCGGCGTCATCGCCGAGTCCACAGCCGACGACTAGCGCTCGCTTGCCCGGGCCATCGATGGGATTCGAAGACCAAAAATTCAAGAGATTCGAATTGGGCCGCAGGTCGGCCCAGGGGACTTCGCTTGCGCCGGCTTCCGCTTCCTTGTAGAGCTTTTCAAACCAACCGGTGGGATCGCCGACACGATTGAATTCCGCCGCCAGTTGGCGCGCTCTGGTTCGGTCAGCCATTGCTAGGCGCTTGCGACCAACTCGCGTACCGCCGAGGTGAACGCTTCACTGTGGCGGTCCACATCGGCGGCCGAGGTTGCCGGGGACATGAGCGCCATGCTGTGAAACGGCGTAAGCAGCACTCCTCGATTGAGCGCGTAGAGATGCATGAAACGTTCGAGCTCGAAATCCATCGCGGCGGCCGCCTCACCGCCGTTGCGCGGAGGACGCGGACGGAACAAATATTCGGCGCGGCAGCCGAGGCGCGTAACGTGCCAAAGCAGTCCGGATGCGGCGATGGCGTTAGCGACGCCGTTTGCCCAACGTTCGGCGAGCGGAATCATGTGCGCAAAAGCCTCGGGCGTGAGCACGTTTTCGAGCGTGGCGCGAATCGCGGCGAGCGAAAGCGCATTACCGGCGAGCGTGCCGCCGATGCCTCCGGTGTCGCAGTCTTCGAGGCGAATGCGTGCGGTGATTCGATCGGCGACTTCGGCCGTCATGCCGAACGTGGCCGCGGGAACGCCGCTGCCGATCGCCTTTCCGATCACGAAAAGGTCAGGCTTCAATCCGTGCGCGCGCGTGTAACCGCCCGGTCCGGCGCAGATCGTGTGGGTTTCGTCGATCAACAGGAGTGTGCCGTATTTTTTGGCAAGGTTCGCGGCCGCTGCCCAGTATCCGGGATCAGGATGCACGATGCCGACGTTTGTGAGCGCTGGCTCGGCGAGAATGCAGGCGACGTCGCCGTGGAGGAGCGCGGATTCCAGGGCAGCGAGGTCGTTGAATTCGACAACGCGCGTGGTGAGGGTGGGATCGACGGGCGGGCCGATGTTTCCGTGGCGGGAGGCGGCCACTCCGTCTTGAAGCGTGATGTACGCCTCATCGACTGTGCCGTGATAGCAATAGTTGAAGACGAGTACCTTTGAGCGCTGAGTGATTTCGCGGGCGATACGAATCGCGAAACGGTTGGCGTCGGTGGCGGTGAGTGTGAACTGCCAGAGCGGAAGTCCGAACCGGCGCGCCAATTCTTCGCCGACCCAGATGGCGTCTTCGGTGGGAAGCATCAGCGTGATGCCGCGTTTCGCTTGGTGCGCGATCGCATCGGTGAACCCGGCGGGAGAGTGGCCCGTCATGGCACCGGTATCGCCGAGACAAAGGTCCACGTAGTCGCGGCCGTCCACGTCGGTGAAGTGCGCACCGTGAGCTTCAGCCACAAAGACTGGAAATTTTCCCGCCCACTTCTTCATCCAGTTCATGGGGACACCGCCGAGCAGGGATTTCTGGGCGCGTTGATATAGCGCGGCGGATTTTGGGTGAGCAGCGAGGAAAGTGGTTTCTTCGCGTTGTTGGAGATTTTTCAGGCGGGCGCGGTCGATTAGCACCGATTGCTCCGTAAAAGATGCTGGGTACGTGCCGAAGAGAATACCCGGTTTCGCCGGAGTGGGCGAGGACCAGATGGCCGATTCGTCGCGCTAAGGGCGAGGCAAGATTGTGCGCAGAGAGCTTCGTAAAAACTGTCAGGAACATTTTCAACGTATAGGGTGGCCATGGCTTCCGGCTAGCACTTTCCTAGGGATGGTCTATGGTTTTCCTAGACTTCTCCTCGCGTGCACGGCGACGGGTCGGGGTGAATGGTCGATCTCGCAGCGACGGATTAGGGTAGGGTCATTTCGCATTCGATTTGAGCGCGACTGAAGCGTTAGCTCGATACGCCGTCGGAGGCAGGTTAGCGGAGGTGCTTTGCGATTTCGCGGGCGGCGTTGTGGCCGGAGGCGCCGGTGAGGCCGTTGCCGGGGTGGGTGCCATTGCTGCAGAGATACAAACCCTTTACGGGAGTCCCGTAGCGAGCCCAGCCGAGAAGAGGGCGCATGGTGAAAATCTGGTCGAGCGAAAGTTCGCCGTGGAAGGGATGGCCGCCGGTGAGCCCGTAGGCGGATTCCAGATCTTTCGGCGTGATCGTCTGGATGGCGAGAATTTTGGAGGTGAGGTCGGGCGCGTACTGCGACAAAGTGGCGAGCACCGCATCGCGAAGAGGGTCGCGCTGCTCGGACCAGTCCCCTGCCTTCAGTTTGTACGGAGCGAACTGCATGTACACGCTCATCACATGCTTGCCGGCTGGGGCGAGCGACGGGTCGGAGATCGACGGAATCGAAATGTCGAGATACGGCGCGCGCGAGAAGTCGCCGTATTTCGAATCGTCGAAGGCTCGCTCGAGGTAATCGATTCCTGGGCCGATGTGGATGCGTCCGGCGAGTGCGGCGTTGGCATCGGGAGAATTTTTCAGCGCGATGAAAGTCGGCAAAGAGTCGAGAGCGATATTCAATTTCGCTGCAGTGCCGATGGCGCGAAAATTTTGCATTTTCACAACGAAGCTCGGCGGCAAATGCACGGGGTCGAGCAGACTGAGGAATGTGCGCTTAGGATCGGCGCCGGAGATGACCACTTTCGCCGCGATTTCCTCACCGTTTGCCAGCGCGACGCCGATGACCGCGCCGTGTTTCACCAGAATTTGCGCGACTTCGGCACCGGTACGAATTTCGACGCCGGCTTGTTTCGCGGCGGCGGCCATCGCGGCGGTTAATGCGCCCATGCCACCCCTCGGCACGGCAGAACTGCCCGCGGGATGGGGATCGGCGGCGGCGCGCAACAAGAGCAGCAAGGTCGATCCAGCGGACCACGGCCCCATCGTTGCGCCGAAAATGCCGCGCGCGGCGACCGTGCCACGAAGCAAATCGGTCTCGAAAAACTCGGACACGAAATCCGCGGCGGCCATCGGCCCCCAGCGGATCAGGCGCATCATTTCTTTTTTGCCGAGGCCGCGGACTTTTCGGCCGACTTTCAACAGTTTCCAGATGTCTTGTTTCGATGGCTTCTCGATCACCGGCGGAGTGAGGAGCAGTAACTGCCGTGCGATACCGCCGACGGTGGCGAGAGCTTTGGTGAGTTCGCTGTAACCGGCAGCGTCTTTCTTCGATAAGGTTTCGATATTTCGCAGCGTGGCGTTCAGTTCAGAATGGAGCAGCAGTGATTGCCCTTCGAGCGATGGCGCAAAAAGACGCACGGCAGGCTTGGTCATCTGAAGACCGTGGCGCGCAAGTTGCATGTCGTTTGTGATTTCCGGCAGCAGCGGGCCCGACGCGTGCGCGAGCGTGGAAAGTTTGAAGCCGGAGAAAAATTCTTCGGTGACGGCCGCCCCGCCGACGATATCGCGGCGTTCAAGGATGAGAGGCGTGTGACCCTTTTTCGCCAGGTAGAACGCCGTGACGAGGGCGTTGTGACCGCCGCCGAGAATTACAATATCGCGTTCGGTGGCCACGCTTAGCGTTTCCCCGTGTCTTTCAGAATTTCAAGCGCCGCGAGGCGTCCCGGCGCACCCATGATGCCGCCGCCTGGATGCGTTGCGGATCCGCACATGTAAAGTTTTTTCACCGGAGTGCGGTACCGCGCCCATCCGGCAGCGGGGCGCAAAAAGAAAAGCTGTTCGAGCGAAAGTTCGCCCTGAAAGATGTTGCCTTCGGTCAGCCCGGTTTGCTCTTCGATATCGAGCGGGGTGATGACTTGTTTGCCGATGATCAGGCTTTTCAGATTGGGCGCGTACTCGGAAATCGTATCGATCACGGTGTTGCCGAAAGCTTCGCGTTGATCGTTCCATGTGCCGTGGCTGAGCTTGTAGGGCGCGTACTGAACGAAGCACGAAAGAATGTGATTGCCCGGAGGCGCGACGGAAGGATCGGTGAGCGACGGAATCACCATATCAATGTACGGGCGGCGCGAAAATTCGCCGTACTTGGCCTGGTCGTAGGCGCGTTCCATATACTCCATCGAAGGAGAGATGGAGATTGCTCCGCGCAAATGGTGGCCCGGACCCGGAAGGCAGGTGAAGTCCGGCAGGCCGTCGAGCGCGAGGTTTACTTTTCCCGACGAGCCGCGGAATTTATAGCGCTTCACATCTTCGACGAAGTCGCCGGGCAGCTCGCGCTCCTCGATGAATTTCAGGAACGTAAGATTGGGATCGACGCTGGAAGAAATCACATTGGCGTAAATTTCTTCGCCGCCTTCGAGCACGACTCCGTTCGCTACGCCGTTTTTGATCAAAATCTTCGAGACCGCCGCTTCCATGCGAATTTCGACACCAGCTTCGCGCGCCGCACTGGCGATCGCATTGGAAATGGCTCCGGTGCCGCCACGGCTGAAACCCCACGAACGGAACGCGCCGTCGATTTCGCCCATGTAGTGGTGGAGCAGGACGTAGGCAGTGCCGGGGGATCGAATTCCGAGAAACGTACCGATAATGCCGGATGCGGACATCGTCGCTTTCAATACGTCGGTCTCGAACCACTGGTCGAGAAAATCGGCGGCGCTCATGGTCATGAGCTGGACGAGATTGTATTTGTCTTCGGCGTCGAGGTTTTGGAAACGCCTGCCGAGGAACGCGAGCTTTTTTAGATCGCGCGGATCGAATGACGTTGGGTCCGGCGGGATCATCCCAAGAATCGGCTTCACGAAACGGCACATCGCCACCATCGACTTGCCGAATTCTTCGTAGGCTTCGGCGTCGAGTTTCGAGTGGCGTTCGAGTTCGCGGCGGGTCTTGCCGTGATCGTTTTGGCGCCACAGGTAATCGCCGTTCGACATGGGAGTGATTGTTCCGTCGAGGGGCAGAATTTCCAGGCCGTGCCGGGGCAGATCGAGGTCGCGAATGATTTCGGGACGCAGCAGCGAAACGACGTAGGAAAATACGGAAAATTTGAAACCGGGAATGATTTCTTCGGTAACGGCTGCGCCTCCCAGCACGTAACGGCGCTCGAGTATGAGCACAGTTTTCCCTGCTTTCGCGAGGTACGCAGCGTTGACAAGGCCGTTGTGGCCGCCGCCGATTACGATGACGTCGTATTTCTTTGCCATGGAGTTTTTGCGGTAGCGCACGGAGAAAATTCGTTCTGCGTGGCCGATGCATTCTACAGGTGTCCGCGAGCGGTCACAAGAAAGAAGGGGTCGATCATTGACTGTAGGTCAGGGTGGGGCGAGGAGCGTCGACTGAGGGAGCGGGCCTACGCGATGGAGCGATCTGTAATTCCTCATGACATGGCTCAACCTGCACCCCATGGGAAATGGGGTGCCAGGAGCGTCGGACCGCACAGAGACGCGTTAGGGCAGCGTGAGGTACCCGCACCCGGCCACTATATTCCACGGTTCGCCTTGCGGCTTCGCTGCCGCGCGAATTATAATTCGCGGTCTGGCATTTCGACATTTGCGCGCCCAGCGGAGCCCTCTTGCCCATCGGAACGGCGGTCCACGACAGAACATCGAAACTCTGCGAGAGCATGAACTATCGCGAGTGGTCGGGCTACTACGCCGTGAGCGTGTATGAAATGCATCACGACCACGAGTACAACGCCATCCGCAACGCATCGGCGCTCTTCGATATTTCTCCGCTCTACAAGTACCTAATCACCGGCAGTGACGCTACGAAGTTCGTGAACCGCGTGATAACCCGCGACATCAACAAAGTAAAAATCGGGCAGGTGATTTATTGCTGCTGGTGCGATGAGCAAGGCAAAGTGATCGACGACGGAACGATTACCCGCCTGGACGAAAATATGTACCGCTGGACGGCGGCCGACCCGAGCATTCGGTGGTTTCATCAGAATGCGCTGGGCCTGGATGTGAAAATCGAAGACATCTCCCGGGCTCTCGCGGCGTTAGCGCTGCAGGGGCCGACGTCTGGACGTTTGCTGAAAGTGGCGGCCGAAGCCGATATCGCCAATTTGAAGTATTTCCGCGTGAAGCACGGAAAAATTGCCGGTGTCGAAGTGGATATTTCCCGCACGGGATACACGGGCGACCTGGGCTATGAGGTCTGGATTCCGTGGAACGAAGCGCCGAAAGTGTGGGACGCACTGATGGACGTTGGGCGCCAGTTCGACATTCATCCGGCGGGAATGCTGGCGCTGGATGTGGCGCGGATCGAAGCGGGATTGATTCTAATTGAGGTGGACTACACCAGCAGCAAGCGGGCGCTGATCGAATCGCAGAAATATTCGCCGTATGAAATTGGTCTCGGCAAACTGGTCGATCTGAACAAAGAACATTTCATCGGCCGCGCGGCGCTGGAGCATGAAAACAAGCGCGGCCCGAAGCGCCTGCTGATGGGGCTTGATATCAACTGGGAAGACGTCGAACGTTTGTACGATGCCGTCGGGCTCGGGCCACAGGTGCAAAGCACGGCATCGCGAGCCTCTGTCCCGGTGTATCGGGGCGGACTGCAGGTGGGAAAGGCGACATCGACGACCTGGTCGCCCACGTTGAAAAAAATGATCGCGCTGGCGAGCTTAAATCGCGAACACGCGGCCGCGGGCACGGAATTGCAAATGGAACTGACGGTCGAATCGGTACGTCATAAGGTGAGAGCCGTTACCCGGGAATTGCCGTTTTTCAATCCGCCGCGAAAGACGGCGACGCCGATCCCCTGAATTCATCCTC
>Ga0302320_10022693_pt1 | contig 12367 bp, 12 predicted proteins | sample Bog_T0_3_FD_202130 | JGI IMG/M metagenome (GOLD analysis project Ga0302320, IMG submission 202130) | Peat permafrost microbial communities from Stordalen Mire near Abisko, Sweden - Bog_T0_3 | ecosystem: Environmental > Terrestrial > Soil > Wetlands > Peat | place: Sweden: Abisko, Stordalen Mire...
AGGACGTGGCTGCGGCCTTGAAGCCGCTCGACTTTATAAGCCCGGTCTTGACGCGCTTCTGGGGACGCGAGATTCATATGCAAGGATGGGTGTTGCTGCCGCCCGGCTATGACAATCACCCCAACGATACGTACCCCACTGTCTATTTCACACACGGCTTCGGCGGTACGCTGCAAGGGTTGCGTGCGCGATTTGCCCCGGTTCTCTATGACCGCATGAAACAGGGAAAGATGCCGGAGATGATTTGGGTATTGCTCGACGAAAGCAGCCCGACAGGAACCCACGAGTTTGCCGATTCAGTGAATAACGGGCCGTGGGGCGATGCGCTGACAACGGAACTGATTCCTTACATCGAGACACAGTATCGGATGGACGCGCACACTTCGGGACGCTTCCTGCAGGGACACTCCTCGGGAGGATGGGCGACATTGTGGCTTCAGACTCACTATCCAGAGATATTCGGCGGCACCTGGTCCACTTCGCCGGATCCCAGCGACTTCCATTTCTTCAGCACCATCGATCTCTACGCCCCGCACGCAAACTTCTATCGCAGCGCAGACGGTACATCGATTCCGATCATGCGCGACCATGACAAGCCTCTCGCATCCATGCAGCAACTTGCCGGCCTGGAGTCGGTGCTGGGAGACTATGGTGGACAGCTCGGCTCATTTGAATGGGTCTTCTCACCCCGCGGACCGGATGGCCGCCCGCAGCCTCTCTTCAATCGCGCCACAGGGGATATCGATCCGAATGTGGCTGCCTTTTGGCGTAGCCATTACGACATCGTCGAATATCTCAACGGCAACTGGAAGACCATCGGCGCCGACCTCCGCGGCAAGATTCATCTCGTTGTCGGCACCGACGACACCTTCTATCTGGATGGAGCGGCGCACAGTCTGGAGGCGGCGCTCAACCGGCTTGGTGGAGAGCCGCATTTCACTTTCCTGCAGGGCAGATCCCACTTCAATGTCTATGTTGCAGGCGACGATCGCTGGGCGTTATTCGATCAGATCGCGGCTGAGATGTACCAGGTTGCCCGGCCCGCCCGTAGCCAGGGCAAACGCACCTTGTCTCAGCAGTCCAGCAAGAGCGGCAAGCGCCAGCGGAGAAAGACTTTGTAGGCGATCGAAAGAGGCTTTCCCGCGCTCTATCTGCGCTCCGTTTATCGGATTACGGCTGCTTTTCACGGTCTTAGGTGTCTTCCGCTGACCTGCATGTTGTTGAAAATACGTTTGGTTGAAAATTCGATTCCTACCGCGTCCACCAATTAGATTCAATGATTTACACCTCTTCCCAACTCCCTTCTCAACCTCAGAAATGGCCGACTGTGGGGACTTTTGTGGGTACCCCACATCAAAATGCTGCGTATTTGTGGGCGATTCTGAGCAATCCCCCTCAGTGTTTTTGACCTCAGAAGCGTTTTCGCTCTTCGCTGCCACCTGTTTTTTGTTGGCCGGTTTTCTTATGTTCTGCAACCCATGTGGGGACTTTTGTGGGGGCCCCTCGGCCTGCCCTTCCTGGCCGGATTCCACGGTTGCCGGTCGCACCGTAACAATGGCCTCCAGAGCATGGCGCTTTGCCTCCATGCGGATGTGGCTATAGTGTTTGAGCATCTGTTTGGAAACGTGTCCGGCGATGTCCATGATGGTCTGATCGCCAGCGCCGCTTTCTGCAAGGTCGGTGATGAGCGTGTGCCGGTTGTCGTGCCAGCGGCCTTTCACCTGGGCGTTCGTGCGCACATTGTTCCATGCCGTCTTGAGGGTGGTAACTGGGCGCGTGGGGTCACTCGGACTCGGCTTTCCGAAGGGAAAGACATACCACTCGACGCGGGGTTCTCCAAACTTCTCCCTGTACCAAACGGCATACTCGGAAAGAACCTCGAAGAGGGAGGAGTTCAAAGGGATGGTACGGCCTTCGCCGGCTTCCGTTTTGCTGCGTCCGACTGCGAGGAATTTCTTTGTGAAGTCGATCTGCTCCCAAGTCAAGTTCCTGATCTCGGCGTCGCGCATCCCGGCGTTGAGCGCCAGCGTTAACGCGAGATAGATGTGCGGGGAACGAGCCTTACGGGCCTCCTCCAGCATCCTGTCCTTTTCCGCTGGCGTATAGGCTTTTCCGACTGTTTGACGAACCTTCAGCTTGAGCATCTTTCTTTTGCGAAGCCGGATACGGAGCAGGTCGCCTGGATCGCCCAGGATGCGAAGCAGAAAACCGATTTCCTCGTTGATGCTCTTCGGAGCAGAGCCTTCACTGAGACGGGCATTCTAGTACTGAATGACGGCAGCCTCGTTGAAATCGACAAGCATCTTGCTGCCGAGAAGTTGCTTCAAATGATCGATTGCATATTCGGCAAACCGCGCTGACTGAGGCAGGCGCAACTTGTAGGCATCAAAATACTCGTCGGCCATGTCGCTGAATGTGCGGATGCGCTCGTGGCGCAGGTCTGTGAAGTTGTTAAAGCCAGCCTCCAGCTCGCGTTTGCGCTTCTGCTCGGCTCCTTTGGCAACGGTTTTCGAAGGAGACTTTGAGGATTCGCGGATGCGCCTTCCCGCGAACCAGAACTCGTACCACCAAACATCACCACGCCGGAAGAGACTCATGCGAATGGCTCCTATTTTCTTTCCGCAGAGGAAGATTCAGACGACAATGCGCGCCGAATCGTGCGCACATCGAGAAACATTTTTTGCGGGCTGGTTGCGGCGCCTCCTTCGATGGGAAGGAAGCCGTAACGTGCATACCATCCTGCCTTATCGGGATAAGCATCGGTGATGATGCACCGGCAACCAACTTCGTCAGCCACGCGCAGGGTGATTTTCAGCGCCTCCGCTATCATGGCGTGGCCCAGCCCCCTGCCACTGAAACGCTTGTCCACGGCCAGGCGCGCCAGCAAGATCAACGGCAGGTCGTAGGGAGGCAAGCCGCGCACATACTTCTGGGGAAACTGATTGCGGGGCACACTGGAAGTGGCCAACGTGAAATAGCCCAGCACGGCGCGGGGCGAGGATTCATCTACTGCGGCATACGTCACGCCGATGGAGACCTTCTCCTGATTCGTCCACGCATGGCGCTTCAAGTAATTGTTGAGCGGCTCGTCTCCGCAATCAAAACCTTCTACCTCATCGGATTCTTCGAGACGACGGATCGTGACTGCCACGCTATTGCCTCATGGCCCGAATGAGGGCGTTGGTGGGATCGGCAGGCTGCCCGGAGGCAAGTTCTGCGAGACTCTCCAGTTCCTTGTCCGTCCAGCGAATATCGACGTGCGGCAGGGTCACCTCCGGGGCAACGCGCTCCAGACGAGGAAAGAGCAGGATTTTGCGTTCTCCTGTCGAACTCTCGCTGACGATGCGATGGCCGCGCTTCCGCTCCGAAACAGCCCAGCGGAACAAGGCGAGAGCGTCCGTGAGAAAATCCGTATTGCTCGTCATTTGCAGCTCCGCCTTGAGTATCCGCACCATACTGTCTTCTGAGGGCGCGAGGTCGGCCTGGAACTTCGATTTACGGGCCGTTGGAACTTTGGCCGGGAGCGCGACCGCTTTTTTCGATTTGACCGCTGGGGGCATAGGAGTTCTCCTGCCTAAAATATACTCTGAGTGCATCGTAAAATCGAGTGTATTTCGATTCATGGCGCAATCTTTCGGAATCCCGTTGACGTGTTTAAGGCCCTCTGCGGCGATGTGCACATTTTCCTCATCGCGATCTTCTGAGCGGCTCAATGCTTCTCACGGGCTGGGGCATGAATCGTTCGGCGATATTCTCGCCGCCGCTTGGCTGGGCCTGCTCCCATCGTGCCAGCTCCTCCTCGGCATAACGAACAAGGGAGCCGAATTTGCGGAATATCGGCCCACGGTTCTCCAGCCGCCACCGGCGCAGAGTGGCAAGGCTGATGTGCGTTCGTTGCGCCACTTCGACTTCAGTCAGGAATTGTGTGCTCATATTGATTGAACCCTCATTTTGCTTTCGTCTCTTACCGTCCATCCGGTTAAGCTTTTGCAGGACGACTCAAACGAGCCTTCGCCAACCCTGCTTGAACCGCGTCCGCCAACCAACTTTTCTCCAGAATGCACTGCACGGTTAGGTTTTGAGCCAGGGATGAGCGAAGCCCCGGAGCTTGTTCTGCCGCGAACATTTGCATTTACGCCACCTTGTTCCATGCCTATTCCCCGTCTCCTCGCTCAACAGCGGCATATACAGATAATACCATAGAACTACGGCCATTTATGTAATACATATGGAATCGCAATGGACTCCCCTTGGATCAAGTTTCTGCATGTCGGGCTGGAAGGCCGGAGACCTGACACACGCCGTGACCACATGCATTCTCCGAACAGACTCGATTCGCATCACAAAAGCGCACTCTGCAATGTTCCCGAACGGGAACCTTTTGAGTAAAACTGCGCTGCCAGCTTGAATTATTCCCGTACGGTAAGTTTTTCTTGATTTTGTTATAATAATGAATAACTATTCCCGTACGGGAATATGGATGGTGAAGCGGTGAGATACACCGTACATGAAATTGGCCAAATGATCCGCGAAAGCCGGAAACGGTTGGGCGTCACCCAAAAGGACTTGGCGCTGACCTCCGGCACGGGTCTGCGCTTTGTCATCGAGCTGGAAAAGGGCAAGGAGACCTGCCAGATTGGCAAGGTGCTGACCGTCCTGCAAACGCTGGGAATCAGGATTGCGCTGACGCCGCCTTCGGTCTCCGGGGCCGGGAGTGAGGAATAGGCATGGCAAAAACCCTGGATGTCTATTTGCACAGAGAATTGGTCGGCCACCTGATTCAGAATGACGGCGGCCAGATGGTCTTTGACTACGCGAAAAGCTGGCTGCAACGGCCCGACGCCATGCCCTTGTCGCACTCGCTGCCGCTGCGGCAGAAGCGCTTCACGCGCAAGGAATGCCGAGGCTACTTCGCCGGGGTTCTGCCAGAAGAGAGCAAGCGCGAGATCATTGCCCGCAACCTGGGCATCAGTGAGCGCAACGATTACGCAATGCTGGAGCGGATCGGCGGGGAGTGCGCGGGCGCTGTCACATTCGTTCCTGCTGGCGGATCTCTGCCCGCTCTCGATGACCTCTACCGCGCGCTTTCCGCGCCGGAACTGGCCGGGATTCTCCGGGAACTCCCGCGCCGTCCGTTGCTGGCTGGCGAGACCGGAATTCGTCTCTCGCTTGCCGGCGCACAAGACAAGATCGCCGTGCGCGTGGAGGGCGACGCCATCTCGCTCCCCCTGGGCGGCGCGCCCAGTACCCACATCTTGAAGCCCGCCGTAGAGCGATTCGCCGGTGTTGTCTTCAATGAAGCCTATTGCATGAGATTGGCTGCTTCGGTGGGCCTTCCCGTGGCCAAAACTGAAATCCGGCGTGTGGAAGATGTTGAATACCTGCTGGTCGAACGCTACGACCGGACGCACATCCAGCGTCCAGAAGGCGTAACACTAGAACGCCTGCACCAAGAGGACTTTTGCCAAGCGCTGGGAATCGTCTCCGAAAACAAGTATCAAAAAGAAGGCGGGCCGTCGCTCAAGCAGTGCTTTGCTCTGCTGCGCGAAGTCTCCAGTGCGCCGGTTCTCGACCTGGCGCGTCTGCTGGATGCAGTGGTCTTCAACTTCCTCGTCGGCAACAACGACGCGCACGGCAAGAATTTCTCTCTGCTCTATCGCGGCGCGGACTCGGCGAGTCTTGATACGCGGCTTGCGCCCCTCTACGATCTCGTCAGCACCCGCTATTACCCTGAGCTGACCCGCGAACTGGCGATGAAGATCGGCGGCGAGTATTCGTCGGATAGAGTATCAATGGCAAATTTCGAGCAACTGGCAGAAGATGCCGGACTTGCCAAGCCACTTGTACGCCGCCGTGTGCCGGAACTGGCAGAGACAGTCCTCTCGAATCTGGACAAAACTGGAATCGAACACCCTGTAGCCGGAGCCTTGGCCGAACAGATACACGAGCGATGCGATGCAGCCCGGCATAAGTCTACTAGCGGATAATCATTGTAAATCTCAGCGTTTGAATTTTGGTGAGGGGTGAGTATGCGCGAGAATGATCTGTCCGGTAAAACTGTCATGTGTATTGGGCGAGGACTGTATGGCGAAATTTGACTATGATGCTTTCATCTCACATGCCACCGAAGACAAAGCCGATTTTGTGGAGCCATTGGCAAAAGAGCTTCGTAAGCTGGGCCTCAAGGTTTGGTTTGATAAGTTCGCACTGAAAGTCGGAGACAGCCTGCATGATTCTATTGAAAAGGGGTTGGCTCGCTCTCGTTATGGCATAGTTGTTTTCAGCCCGAAGTTTCTGTCAAAGAAATGGACTAGGGCCGAATTGAACGGCTTATTCGCAAGGGAGATGGACGGGCACAAGGTGATCCTTCCCATCCGGCACACACTTTCTTCAGCTCGAATGAAGAAGGTTTTGCCAATGCTCGCGGATAAGTTTTGCCTGCAAAGCGCAGATGGAGTTACGGCTGTATCTAGATCGCTGGTTGAATGCATTCGTCCTGAACTTCTCGAACTCGATGTAAGAAAGGCAAAAGCCTTTGACGCTGGAGAAAGTTTTATCGAGGAGGCTAGAAAGAAGAATCCTGGCTACGATTTTTCTATTCATTCCAATGGAGTCGAAGGACCGAATACGACGGGCACAAGATTCGCAACAACCTGCGGGAAGAACAGGATTGACATTCGTGTCTCTGATCCATCTGTGATTGGCAACCCGCCGGGAGGGCACGTCAAGTTTTTCGGGGATGGTGCCAAAAAGGCAATTGAATTCATGCGCACCGGAAAGGCCCAATCATGGCAACCTGGCGAGTTTGTTTTGGAGAATTGGAATATTCCGCTTATGCCTTCGAATTTCCAGGAGGGCATACTGACAGTTGGAGAGCGGAATCTACCCAACATTTCGCCGAGGCACATTCGCGTTGAAGTTGGCTCGCCTCCTTCTGTGGTTTTCCCCATAATGGAGATGCGATCAGTTCGCATGGGGGCCGAGGAAGCAGAGGCAGTGCTCTCGGATAAAGAAGTCCCGCTTAGGATTACAATGGTGTTTCCCTTACGCATGGATCTTCTCCCTGATAATTCAAAACAAGTGAATTTTACGCTTGCATGGGAGACTACTGGCCAGCGAGCATCTGAGTGCAAGAAGCTGATTGAAGCCATTGATGAAATTCGCAACGGGAAGCAATTGCGGTTTACTGATATTCGGCTTGATCGACCGATATTGCAGTCAATCGCAAGTGCCGGATTCAAAAGTGACCCCTTTGAGGAGGATTTCCGCAGAACTGTTCTTCTTGCATCTCAGATCGAACGTGAATTCTCAGTGATATTGCGGATGCCAGATGAACTCTCCGAAGCCGATCACGAATCATTGTTTCATTTTGACTGCCTTCTGAATGGGCGTGAGTACGGAAAGGCCGCGAATACTACATTACGCTTTGTCAAAGAGGGTGGTGAAGAGGAAGAGGCCCAAAAGGCGTTTATCAAGGGAGAATGGACGGCGACATTAGTAGATGAACCATCAGATTTTCCGGGTTACTTTCCACTGTTTGGCGTTAACGTTGCGACTCCTCCGTGGATTAGGAGCACAGAATATTCCGTGTTAGGCGGTAGCACTGATGTAGCGGCATTCAATGAGGCACCCGTAGGCTCAGAGTTTGTGGTCGAGGTCGCGTCGAAAGGCCCGACAACTCTGCGCTGGAAGAATGTTGAAAATTTGTTCGTGAGCTTATGAATAATCCAACCTTCCTATTTCTCGCGCTTAGCCGACTGGAATCCGTCACGATTCCAGAACTGATTCTCCCTCTGAATGGCAAACATGGTGAGCCAGATGAGAATCGCATTCGATTTGGAGTTCGGTACTATACATTCTCGTCCATCGTGCACTTCAGACACGTTCTGCGCGGACTCGTGCAAGTTTCCGATGACGCAAACTGGGCTTCAGCCAATGTTCTTTCTCGTCATTTGTTTGAATGGGCTGCTCATGCAACATTCCTGAAGGTAAAGATGCCAAGCCTGATCCGTTCTGGGGCCTGGGAAAAGGCTTGGGACATCCTTCTGCGACATAATGGTGGCGATTTGTTTATGCGGCGATTCGGATTGAAATATGAGGCTACCAGCGCGCAGTCTCAGGGTATCCCCGAGCCATACACAATTGCTAACATACTCAAAGTCTATGCCTCAGTCCAGAACCAAGCAGACAAAACCTCAGATATTCAAGAAGACTACTCATTGCTGAGCGAACTGTCGCATGCAAGCGCTGCTTGTCTCAGACAGCACATTGAATATAAACAAGATCGAATTGTTTTTTCTGCCGCCAAGGAAGATTCTTCTCCTTTGGAGTTGGCAAGCGTCTCAACCATAGATTGGCTACTCTCCATAGGAGAACTGCTCGAATTGATTCACGACTCAGAGGTCAGGCCTCAAGTAAACGAGGCCTTAAAGGCAATAGCTCAGTCATCCAAGCAAATGTAGGCGGCTTCCTGCATTGAGGCATTTACACTATAGTGCCAATTGCTGCTGCAATCTGTTCCGCGACGTTCATTCCGTCCTTCTGCTTTTCTGCCATCAGGAACAGCGCTTTGCCGTCGCTGCGCTCTGCCCACAACTGGCCGAGCTTGCACTTTTCCACGGAGTCATCGTTGGTTGCATACGCCTTGCCCTTGTACTCGACGACCAGAATGCGCCCGTCGCGCAGCAGCGCCACAAAATCCGGGTAGAAGCGGTCCGTCGCGGTCTGGAGCCAAAAGGATAAGGTTGGCTGCTTCGAGAGATTGCGGACCCAGGTTTTAACGGCAACGTGCCGGTTGATCTCTGCGGCGCATTCAAATTCTTCGCCGCTCGCGTCCATCTCGCCGGGGTTTGGATAGTAGTGTTTTTCGAGCCGCCATGACCCCGAATAAAACCAGTTCGCCGGATAGTTGTTTGGATCGAACTGGAAAGTGAACTCCTCGCTCGCCTGCACGTTTGCAGCGTCACCCCAAAGCAACTCCTGCCAGCCGCGTTTCTTGGCATCCTTGCGGGCCTGCACAATCAGTTCTGCCAACTTGCGAGCGAGAATGAACTTGGCTCGTACCAGGGTCGGCAGAGACAGGTTCGGCTTCTTTTGCAGTTCTGTCACGGCTTGCAGCAGCCATGCTGTCATGGTTTGCTGCGACACGTCCTGCTGGCGAACCTGCTTGTCCAGCCATCGAACCAGGTCCAAGTCGGTCTGCTCCACTGGCAACAGATTCAAATCAAGCTGCTCGGTGTCCTTGGGATGGATGACGACGCGACTGCCTTCAATGTCCAACTCAAACGTCTTGGAAGCGTCGTCGTACAGGAAGCGGCTGAGGTCCGCCGGATAATCCAGCAAATTCCACTCCGCGGCCTCTTCAAGCAACTCCTCATCGACCAGCGCCAGTTGGCCCTGAACCTCGACACAGAGCTGGGGAACAGAGAAGATTACGCCGCGCTGCGACGGGGAGAGCTGGCGCTCCAATGTGGCCCGATGCTCGACGATCTGTCGTTGCACTTCCGCTTTTTCCGGCGCTGGCGCAGCGGCAATAACAGAGTTCTCGACGGCCGGCGTGGGGTCGCCGCTGAGTTCTACCCGCACCTTGCCGGGAGCCTCCTCGATCACGGTCACAGACTGTCGTTCCTGCTCTGTCAACCCGGACAGGTCCGGCATCTGCTCAACAAACAACGTCAGTGGCGGCGCGGCGGCGGCAAACAACGGCAGTTCCGTTTGCACCTCTTCGATGTACTGCTTTGCCTCCGCTGCTTCAAATCCCATCGCAACCAGGCTGTCGGCCAGTTCCCGCGCCGCCTGCCCAAAGTGGGGGCTGGAGACGTGCGCGTATGCCTTATTCAACTCCGGCACGGTGCGGCGCTTGGCGTAGGGCATTCGCAACACGCGGCCCAACAACTGCTCCACCTCTTTGCTGTTGCGAATGTTCGCTGTGGAGCAAAAGACATAGGCAAACGAGCAATCCCAGCCCTCTTTCAATGCCTGCACCGTGAGCACGATCTCAATCGGGCAGGTCCGCTCAAACAGATTGATCTTGTCCAACCCGCGCTGATCGCCAGTGGCCACGGCGATTTTATCCGCTGGCACTTTCTCCGTCTCCAGCAAGTATTGCTTCACCACTTCCACATTGGCGGGCTTGTCTTTGTTCTCGGCCTGTATCAGCAAAATCGGGCGAATATACTCCGTCTCCCGCGTTGCACTTTCCGCCAGCCGCACGCGCGATCGCAGCGCATCGCTCACCGTTTCCTGCCAAGAGGCCGGATGCTCTTTCAGCACGATGGGCAGCTGAATCATCGCTTCCGCCTTCAACTCCGAAGCGGAGACGCGATACAGTACATTGCTTCCGGTCTGAGAGCTGGCATCTGGCGTCGCCGTCAATTCGACAATGCAGGACGGCGACACGCGCCGCAACGCATCGAAGCTCAATCCGGTGCGGACGTTGTGCGCCTCATCCACAATCACCATCGGGTGATGGATGCGCAGCAAGTTGGCAAAGCTGTATTTCACCTTGCCCGCATTCGGACCTTCAGCAATCGTCTCCAGTCCTGGCAGGCTGGCTTGCAACCAAGTGAAATGGTCCTCCAACGCCTCTTTGTGCGCGTACACATCCCGGCTGTCGGTCTTCTCCACGCGCAAAGTCTGTATGGTCGCCACCACGACACAAACGCCCTGCGAAATATCCGCCGGGCGAATGTTCTCAATCTCGCTGATGTCAAAGACGCGAACGCGCCCCTCGAACGCTTCGTCCAATGCAATGCGATAAGGATGCGCTGTGTTCTTCAGGGCGTCTGCCGTCTGTGTGCGAATGGTGTTGGATGGAACCAGCCACAACACCACGGGAAAATCCTTTTCGATATAGCTCTGCCCTGCAACGCGAATCGCATACGCGCCGAGGATCGTCTTGCCACCGCCTGTGGGCAACCGCAGGCAAACGTACGGCACATCTTCCAACCCCTCAACCGGGCGATAGACGGGCGTGTGGCCGGTGGGGGTGCGAGCAACTTTCTGGAATGCCTTCCAGGGATCATTGCTGAGGCGCACCTCTTCCAGATACTCGCGGAGCTTGTCGAGAGAGGCAATCTGAAAATCTTTAAGCTGGAAGTCCATCCGTACCCTTTCCTCTATCGCGCCTTCACATCATAGGGAGTCTGCTTGAAGACGATGCCAAGCTGTTTCAGCGTGGCATCGTTCAATCGCGAGCATTCGCCATAGATCACCTTTGGTCCGTCATGCGTGGGCAACTCGGCCAGCACCTTGCGCGTGAGCACGTTGCCGCCATCGGGACGCTTGTCGCCCAGAATGCCGTTGTAGAGCAGGTAATAGGCCGTCTCGCCATGCTTGCCCAGCAAGGGCGAACGCTTGCGCTTGTGGGCCAGTGGAGTGCGCGTCTCCGCAAACCAGACGTGCGCGGCCAGATGATCGAAGCGGATCGACGGATGAATATGCCCCTGCTCATCGAAGATGGGACTGCCCAACCGGTAGAAGCGGAAGCCGCCGCCACCATGCCATCCGACAGCCTCAGAGATGCCGCCCTGTTCGCCGTCCACAACCTTCTTGAGACGCGGCACACAATGCGTCTCCGCGTGTTCTCCCATCTCGATTCCGATGTAACGACGGCCCATCTTGTGAGCAACTGCGGCGGTGGTGCCGGAACCAAGAAAGCTGTCGAGCACGATCTCGCCAGGATTCGAGGCAATCACCAAAACACGATAAAGAAGCGCCTCAGGTTTTGGCGTTTCAAATGCGGCCTTCTCTCCAAACAGCTTTTCCATTTCACTGCTTGCGTGCTGATTCAGCCCAGCATCGCTCCATATCGAGGGCGAAGACATTCCTTGCTTTGCTTCCGATGCAAAGAGCTTACGCATCGGCGTACCAGCGGTTCCTTTTACGCCCCAGTATAGGCGGTTGTCATCTTGAAGCCGCTGCATCTCTTCTTTGTTATGTCGCCAGCAAGTTCCCTTTCGAGGCCAGACTTCTTGCTTCGTGAATGGGTTAGTCACAGCATAGAAAAGGCTTTCGACATATCGTCCACCTTTGCCATTCGCAGTCGTATCAATTTTCCTGTACGGGCCTCTTGGGTCCGGGCCAGATGGTTCATTAAAGACCTGATACTGTGCGTCTGCCTTCTCTGTCCGTGGCATGAGGCTAAAGACCTCTTCGGCCAGAGTCTTTTTGGACTCCCCAAGCCGCCCTTTTGCCCAAACGAGAACGTGGTCATGGATTGAAGCTATCTTGCGGTCATTCGGGAGGATGTCCCACCCATAGTTGAAAGTTGAACGGCGGTTCAGCCTGATTCCGTAGAATCGGGTTGCCAAACCTTGAAGGGAGAACCGCCGTGAAGAAAAGCTACCACACGATAGGCAAGCAAGGA
>Ga0302320_10022697_pt1 | contig 12366 bp, 10 predicted proteins | sample Bog_T0_3_FD_202130 | JGI IMG/M metagenome (GOLD analysis project Ga0302320, IMG submission 202130) | Peat permafrost microbial communities from Stordalen Mire near Abisko, Sweden - Bog_T0_3 | ecosystem: Environmental > Terrestrial > Soil > Wetlands > Peat | place: Sweden: Abisko, Stordalen Mire...
TATGAAGAGGACTTTCCAGCCCAACAACCGTCACCGTGCCAAGACGCACGGTTTCCTAACCCGCATGAAGACGAAGAACGGCCGATTGGTGCTGAAACGTCGCCGTGCCAAGGGCCGCCACGTCCTCGCCCTATAAACACCATGCAGGTAGCCGGGCGCTACCGGGTCGTGCGACGCCAGGATCACGCTGTCCCCAGCGTGGCTCCCCGTCCCCTGCTGGGGCGGGAGCAGCCATTGGACATCAGGGTCTGGCGCTGGGCCGGAGGCGTGGAGCCCATGCTCCTGGTGAACGCATCCCGGAAACAGGGGCGGGCGTTCCAGCGAAACCGCTTCCGGCGCCGGGTGCGCATGGCCTTTCTCAAGATCCTTCGGGAACAACCTGGCCTGGACGATCTACGATATGTGGTGTGGGTCCGCCCTGCCCGGGGCGCCCCAAAGGGCTGCTTATTCTCATTTCATGAAATCGAAAGCCAGCTTCGGCTGGCCCTGAGCCGTTGGGAAACCCGATGAAAAACCGGAATATGATTATTTTCGTGGTCCTGAGCGTCCTTCTGCTCGGGGGCTACAACCTCCTGATGACGAAGTTGAATCCGCCCCGCCCGGCCATCGTCCAGGCCCAGAGCCCGGCCCAGGCGACTCCCGCGGCGCCCGCCCAGGCCCCGGCGCCCGCCGCCGCTCCGGCGGTCCCGGGCCTCCCCGCCGCGGCGGTGGACCCCCTGGCCGTGATCACCCGCAACAACGACGCCCTGAAGCTCACCTGGCGCAAGGGCGACGGCGCGCTGGTCCAGGCGGAATGGAACGACGGCACCAGGTTCTTCCCCGAAGCCACGGCCACCAAGGAAGCGATCCGTTTCCCGGGCCTGGCCGCGGCGGTCAACACCCGGTTCGAGGGGGAGCCTGAGGAGGCCGACACTTCAGCGGGCCACACGGTGACCTTCCACAACGCCCAGGGGGACCGGCTCAGCTACCTGGTGCCGGCCACGGGCCACGTCGTCTCCATGGAGTGGACCTCCCCCCGGGGCGCCGCCCTCAACCTGGTGGCCAAGCCCTCCAGCCTCGTGGATGTCGAAGGACTGGGCCGGGTGTTCACCATCGAGCCCAAATCAATCAAGGCCGTGACCTGGGCCTCCATGATGAAGGACCCCTTCTTCAGTTTCCTGGGCTCCAAGCGCAAGGAACTGCCGCCCACGGCCCGCCGGCTGGGCCTGGATGCCGGGCTGGATCCCAAGAAGCCCAACCAGACCAACCACTATTTCGCCGCCATCTGGGACGCCTCCAAGGAGCCCGCGCGCGACGCGGACGCCGGCTACCTGCTCACCCCCGACGCCGCCGGCCAGGCCTCCGCCAGGCTCTACCTGGGCCCCAAGCAGGGCGAGGCGCTGGGCCAGTTCCACGCCCCCGGCCAGCCGGACGAGGGCAAGATGTTCAGGCAGGTGGTGGACTTCGGCTTCTTCGGGCTGGTCGCCGAGTTCCTGTTCTTCATCCTGCGCGGGCTCCACTCGGTGGTGCCCAACTGGGGCTGGTCCATCATCCTGCTCACCGTGGTCATCCGCGGCGCCCTGTGGCCGCTGAACACCAAGACCACCGTGCAGATGGTCCGCATGAAGGAACTGGAGCCGTTCCAGAAGGCGCTCCAGGCCAAGTATGAGAAGTTCGGCAACGACATGACCAAGAAGGCCGAGATGCAGAAGGAGCTCATGGCCTTCTACAAGAAGAACGGGCACAACCCCATGGGCGGCTGCCTGCCCATGGTGCTGCAGATGCCGGTGTTCTTCGCCCTCTGGTCCATGCTCAACGCGGTGTTCGAGCTGCGCCACGCGCCCTTCCTGGGCTGGCTGACCGACCTCTCCGCCCAGGATCCCTTCTACATCCTGCCGGTGCTCATGGGCGTGTCCATGATCATCCAGCAGGCCATGACCCCCGCGGTGGGCGACCCGGCCCAGCGGAAGATGATGATGGTGCTGATGCCAGTGATGTTCTCGTTCTTCTTCGCCAAGACGCCTTCCGGCCTGTGCCTCTACTACCTGATGTTCAACATCATCGGCATTCTGCAGACCTGGCTGGTGATCAAGACCTACAAGCCCCAGCCCGTCGTGGCCTGAGGAGACGACCATGCGCAAGCCAGGATTTCCGCTGGAACAGGCTCCCGAGCTGGTGACCCGCTGGTGCGGCAAGCTCGGCCTCAAGGTGACGGCGGCCTTCGGCCCTTCCGGGGACGAGGCGCTGTTCCCCAACCGGCTGGTCCTGTCCGGCCCCGACGCATCCTGGCTGGCGGCCAACAAGGGCCAGGCCCTGGACGCCCTGCAGTTCCTCCTGCACGAGGCCCAGGGCGAGCGGGAGGAGGCGCGCCTGGCCTACCTGGACGTGGAATCGTTCCGCCTGTTCCGCATGAAGGAGATCATCGCCATGGCCGGGTTCGCCGCCGAAAAGGCCAAGGCCTTCGGCAGCTACACCTTCACCTCCCTGAGCCCGCGCGAGCGGCGCTGGGTGCACATGGTGCTGAGCCGGCAGCCCGGGTTCCACACCGAGAGCGAAGGCACCGGCACCTTCAAGGCGCTCAAGGTCACGCGGGCCTGAAAGATCCGGCATGAAAAAGGCGCGCTCCGTGGAGCGCGCCTTTCGCTGTACTGCCGGCTGGCCTACTCGTCGGCGTTGCCCTTGATGGCGGCCAGCTGGCCGCGGATCTCGGCGAGGGTGGCGGCGAGGGCGCCGTCGATCATGCTCTTGGGCGGGGTCTTGATCTTCTCCCGCTCCATGAGCAGCTGGACCATTTCGCGGTTCTCCTTGATGTCATAGTCGGCCTTCTGGAAGACCTCCGCGGGGGTGAGGGTGCGCTGGGCCACGCCGTCCTCGATGGCCTGGGCGGCCACGTCGGCGGCCTCCTGGGGGAAGACCTCCACGTCGTCCATGGTGGGCATGATGTGGTCGATGTCCAGGCCCCGCTTCTGCTGCATCTTCGCCATGGAGTGGGCGGCGGCGATGGCCATCTTGTCGGTCACCCGGCTGGCGTCCACCAGCAGGCAGCCCTTCAGGAGGCCGGGGAAGCACATGGAGTTGTTCACCTGGTTGGCGAAGTCGCTGCGGCCGGTGGCGACGATGAGGGCGCCGGCTTCCTTGGCCTCGTAGGGATAGATCTCGGGCACCGGGTTGGCGCAGGCGAAGACGATGGCCTTGGGCGCCATGAGCTCGATCCAGGCCTTCTTGACGATGCCGGGTCCCGGGGTGGACAGCGAGCAGAGGATGTCCGCGCCCTGGCAGGCGTCTTCGATCTTGTCGATGCGGTTGGGATTGGTGCGCTGGCAGATCTCCCACTTGCGGTAGAACCGGGCGTCGGCCTTGATGTCGTCGCGGCCGGCGTGGAGCCCGCCCTTGGAGTCGAAGACGATGACGTTCTTGGGGTCCATGCCCTCGGCCAGCATCAGCCGGACGATGGTGGCGTTGGAGGCGCCCGCGCCGAAGAAGACCGCCTTCACGTTCTTCCATTCCTTGCCGGCGAGCTTGATGGCGTTGATCATGCCGGCCAGGGTCACGCAGGCGGTGCCCTGGGCGTCATCGTGCCACACGGGGATGCCGCAGTCCTGGAGCCCGTCGAGCACCTTGAAGCAGTTGGGCTGGGAGATGTCCTCCAGGTTGATGGCGCCGAAGGAGGGGGTCGCCATCCGGACGAAGTCGATGATCTTCTGGGGGTCGTGGTCGTGCTTGCCCATGCTCTGGAAATCGAAGCCCGCCTTGTGCGCGCCGGGCTCAGTGTGGGAGTTGATGCAGAGCGACATGGCGTCCACGCCGCCAAGGTAGTACATGAGGAAGGCCTTGCCTTCCATGACGCCCAGGCCGCCGCTGGGGGTGCAGTCGCCGTCGCCCAGGACCCGCGTGGAATCCGAAACGATGGCCACCAGGTTGCTGCGGTTGGACAGGTTGTAGGACTCCAGGTTGTTGTCGCGGATGGCGGTGGAGATGGCCGAGACGCCGGGGGTGTAGTAGACCCCGAACCAGCCGAAGTCGTAGATCCCGGCCTTGGGGATCATGGTCATCTTCCCGCCGTAGAACTGGTGGGCCTCCAGCGACAGGCGCTTGAGGAAGATGGTCTGGGCCTTGGCCACTTCCGCGGGGGACCAGTCCTTGGGGAAAAGGTCCTTGAGATTCTTGAGGTCTAGATATGAAGGGAAGCTCATGGCTCCTCCGAGGAAGGATGGTTATTTCCGGGAAGCCCGGTGTCCCGCGCCCAGACACGAGATTTGGAAGCGGAGTTCCAAGATTCTGACAAATTTTGAAGGATGGGAGGCTAGGCTCGTAATTTTATCCCCGATCAACGGAATACCCAATCTCAAATATCTGCGGATCAGAATTTAGACGCCATGTGCGGGCTCCGCGCGGGGGCGTACAGTAGACCCAGCGACGGAGTCCTCGTGCCTGATCCCATCTGCGCCCCCGCCACCCCCCTGCTGCCTTCGGCGGTGGCCGTGGTGCGGGTGTCGGGCGATCGTCTGGCCTCCAGGCTGCTGCCCCTGGCGGCCCTGCCGGCCCCCAGGCTGGCGGCGCTGCGGACCCTGGCCTGGAACGGCTTCCGGGAACAGGCCCTGGTGCTGTTCTTCCCAGGGCCCCGCAGCTACACCGGGGAGGACCTGGTGGAGTTCCAGCTGCACGGCAACCCGCTCCTGGTGAAGCGGTTCCTGGAGCACCTGGGCGAACTGGGCATCCGCCTGGCGGAACCGGGGGAGTTCACCCGGCGCGCCCTCCTGAACGGCAAGCAGAGCCTGCTGGAGGCGGAGGCCCTGCGCGACCTGGTGAACGCTGCCACCGATACCCAGGTGCGCCAGGCCCAGGCCCGGGCCGGGGCCCTGCCGGCCTGGGTGGCGCAGGCCCGGGGGGCCCTGGCCCCCTGGATGGCCCGGGCCGAGGCCAGCGTGGATTACGGCGAGGACGAGGGCATCACCCTGGACCTGGAGGCCCTGCGGGAGGACCTGGCGCCCCTGAAGGAGCTGTTCCACGTGGAACAGGGCCGGGCCTCGGCGGCCGGGTGGCTGCTGGACGGCATCCGCGTGGCCCTGGTGGGCCGGCCCAACGCCGGCAAGAGCACCCTTTTCAACGCGCTGGCCGGGGCCGACCGGGCCATCGTCACCGAGCTCCCCGGCACCACCCGGGACGTGCTGGAGGTGCGGGCCCAGTGGGCGGGGCTGCCGCTGTTCCTGTTCGACACCGCCGGCCTGCGCCACAGCGAGGACCCGGTGGAGCGGCTGGGGGTGGCCCGGGTGCGGGGGGTGCTGGAGCAGGCGGACCTCATCCTGCACCTGGTGCCGCTGCCGGACCCGGCCCCGGATCCCGCCATCCTGGAGCGGCTGGCGCCCTTCGCCGGGAAGGTGCTGACCGTGCGCAACCAGGCGGACCTGGGCCCCCCGCCCGGATCCGCCCCGGCGGACGGACCCCGCGTCTCCGCCCTGGCCGGGGACCTGGAGCCCCTGGCCGAGGCCTTGAGGGAGCGGTTCCTGGGCGGGCTGGCCCCGGATGCCTGCCTGGGGGCGCTGGCCACCCGGCGGCAGCGGGAACTGCTGGATGAACTGGTGGCGCAGATGGAGATGCTGCTGTGCCTGGAGCCGGGTGCGCCGCCGGAACTGGCCGCGTCGGCGCTGCAGGGGGCCTGGGGGCTGCTGGCCCGGCTCACCGGCGAGGACCGGGCGGAGAGTTCCCTGGACCAGGTGTTCTCGGGCTTCTGTCTGGGCAAATGACGCCATAATCGCAGCTGGGAGCGTCTATGAAGGCAGGCTACGAAGCGGTCATCGGTCTCGAGGTCCATGTGCAGCTCCGGACCCGGTCCAAGATGTTCTGCGCCTGCCGCAACGAGTACGGCGGGACGCCCAACGCGCGCACCTGCCCGGTCTGCCTGGGACTGCCCGGGGCGCTGCCGGTCATCAACGCCGAGGCGGTGCGCATGGCCATCGCCCTGGGGCTGGCGCTGGGCGGGGAGATCCGGGAGCGGAGCACGTTCTACCGGAAGCAGTACTTCTACCCGGACCTGCCCAAGGGCTACCAGATCACCCAGGGCCCGGTGGCGGTGGTGGAGCTGGGGCGGCTGCGGATCCCCGGGGATCCCCGGGTACGGGGAGGGGAAGGGCTGGTCCAGGCGGGGATCGAACGGGCCCACCTGGAGGAGGATGCCGGCAAGTCCAGCCATGACATGGGCCCGGGCAGCTCCTATGTGGACCTGAACCGGGCCGGGGTGCCGCTGCTGGAGATCGTCGGCGCCCCGGATCTGCGGAGCGGGCAGGAGGCCTACGACTATCTCAAGGCGGTGCACCGGCTGGTGACCTTCCTGGGCATCTGCGACGGGAACCTGGAGGAAGGCTCCCTTCGCTGCGACGCCAATGTGAGCGTGCGCCGCCCGGGCGGGGCCATGGGAACCCGGGTGGAGGTCAAGAACATCAACTCCTTCCGCTTCGTCCGCATGGCGCTGGATTATGAAATCGACCGGCAGACCGGCCTGGTGGAGCGGGGCGAGGCCTTCGGCCAGGAGACCCGGGGCTGGGACGCGGAGAAGGGCGAGACCCGAAGCCAGCGGAGCAAGGAAGCGGCGATGGACTACCGCTACTTCCCGGAGCCCGACCTGCCGGCCCTGGTCATCACCCGGGCCGAGATCGAAACGGTGCGCCGGAGCCTGCCGGAGCTGCCTGAAGCCCGGTTCGAGCGGTTCACGGCGCAGTACGGGGTTTCCGCCTACGAGGCGGGGCTGCTGCTGCAGAGCCCGGCCTTCGCCGACTTCTTCGAGGCGGCGGCTGAGGGCGGATTGGCCAGGCAGGCCGCCAACTGGATGCTGGGGGAAGTGAGCCGGAACCTCAACGAGCGCGGTCTGGCCATCGAGGCGCTGGGGCTCCGGCCCGGGCACCTGGCCGAGCTCATCGGCCTGGTGGAAACCGGCGCCATCAACCTCAACACGGCGCGGGAGACGGTGTTCCCGCTGCTGCTGGCGGGGGCGGGGGCGCCCGCGGCCATCGTCGCGGAGCGGAGCCTGGGCCAGGTCTCGGACCGGGCGCCGATCCAGGCCATGGTGCTGGCGGTGCTGGAGGCGAACCCCGGGCAGCTGGCCCAGTACCGGGGAGGCAAGGACAGCCTCAAGGGCTTTTTCGTAGGACAGGTCATGAAGGCCGGAAAGGGCAAGATGAATCCGATGCTGGTGAACGAAGTGCTGGAGCAGGTCCTGGCCTCGGGGGAGATGCCATGAGCGAGCCCGAGAAAGGCCCGGAGGGGCCGCCGGCACCCGACAAGGACGCCTGGAAGCTGGTCTACTTCGGACAGCTGTCCCGGGACCTGGTGCCGTACCACCCGGACCCGCCCGAAGCGCCCGAGGACGAACTCACCCAGGCCGCCCTGTCCGATCCCGACGGCGTCACCCGGGGCGAGACCGACACCGGGTCCGGCCCCACCTTCTGGCGGGTGCTGGCGGTGGTGGCCATCGCCATCGTCTCCCTGGCCCTGGTGTTCTGGCGCACCCACTGAGCGGTGCTATCCTGCCTCCAGCGCGGAAAGCGCGGAGGGCGATCATGAACACTCGCGACTGGGGCCAGAGCACCACTGCCATCCATGCCGGCAGGAGGCACAATGTCACCCGGGCGGTGACCACGCCGATCTTCCAGACCTCGGTGTTCGAGCTCAAGGAGAACGCCGAGGGCGCCGAGTTCTCCGCGGCCACGGAACCCATGCAGTTCTACACCCGGTGGGGCAATCCCAATTTCAGCGAGGTGGAGGCGGTGGTGGCCGCCCTCGAAAAGGCCGAGCGGGCCCTGGTGACCAGTTCCGGCATGAGCGCCTTCGCCACGGTGTTCGAAGCCTTCCTCAAGCCCGGGGACCACGTGGTGGCCCCGGCGGCCCTGTACCTGGGCACCGAGCAGCTCCTGCGGCGCTGGGAGGCCCGGCGGGGGCTGAAGGTCACCTGGATCGGCAACACCATGGACCTGGGGGAGTGGGAGCGGGCGCTCAGGCCCGAAACCGCCATGATCTTCGTGGAGACCCCGTCCAACCCCACCCTGGCCGTCACCGACCTGGCGGGCATCGCCAGGCTGGGCCGGGCCCGGGGCATCCGCACCGTGGCCGACAACACCTTCGCCACCCCGGTCTTCACCCGCCCGGTGGAACTGGGCATCGATCTGAGCCTGGCCAGCGCCACCAAGTACCTGGGCGGCCACTCGGACCTCACCGCCGGGGTCATCGCCGGCCGGGACGAGGATGTGGTGGCCTGCTGGAACGTGGCCAAACTCATGGGGCCGACCCTGGATCCCATGGCCGCCTGGCTGCTGCACCGGGGCATCAAGACCCTGCACCTGCGGGTGATGCGGGCCGCGGACAACGCCCAGTCGCTGGCCGCGTGGCTGCTCTGGCAGGCCCAGGTGGCGCGGGTGGACTACCCCGGGCTCAAGGACCACCCGGGCTACCCGGTGGCGGTCCGGCAGATGGTGGGCGGGTTCGGGGCCATGATGAGCTTCGAGCTCAAGGAGGGCCTGGCCGCCGGGCAGAGGTTCTGCGAGTCGCTGCAGATCATCACCCGGGGGGTGAGCCTGGGCGGGGTGGAAAGCCTCATCCAGCACCCGGCAAGCATGAGCCACCTGCGCACGGCGCCGGAGGTGAAGGCCAGGCTCGGCATCTCCGACGGCCTGCTGCGCTTCTCGGTGGGCATCGAGGATGCCGCTGATCTCCAGCATGATCTGGAGCGCGGCTTCCAGGCCGCCGCCCAAGGCTGAGGGTTCGCCGTGCGGCTGTGGATCAACGGGAAGGAACGGGAGACCCCGCCGCTGGCGACGGTGGCCGACCTGGCCCGGTGGCTGGACCTGCCGGCCTTCGGCAGCGCGGTGGAGCTGAACGGGCAGGTGCTGCGCAAGCCGGATTACCCCGTACGCGCACTGCGGGAGGGGGACCGGCTGGAGGTGGTGCGGCTGGTGGGCGGGGGCTAGGCTCCTGGGCTACCGGCGGGCCAGCACTTCCCAGCGCCCGCCCTTGAACGCCACAGCCACTCGGGTGGTGGGCAGGCTGGCGGTGTTCAGGTCCACCGGGCTGCCCCCGGCCGGGGCGTCGGAGGTGAACCGGTGGAATTCGTCCACCAGGCCCTGCTCCAGGAGATTCCGGGCCAGCTGGCCGCCGCCTTCGAACAGCACCCGGCCGACCCCGCGGGCGGCGAGCTCATGCAGGAGGTGGCGCAGGCTGCAGCCATTGGCACTGGGGGGCAGCCGCAGATCCTCCACGCCGAGCAGGGACGGCAGGTCTTCCACCACGGCCCGCAGCACCGGCTGCCCGGCCGCCGGCCGCCAGACTTTGCGGTCCGCGGGCAGGCGGCCGTGGCTGTCCAGCACCACCCGCAGGGACTGGCGGTGGGGCGCGGTGGGGGCGTGCCAGCGGTCGGTGAGCATGGGGTCGTCCACCTGGACCGTCCAGCGGCCCACCACGATGGCCTCGCTGGCCCGGCGCAGGGCGTGGGCCAGCTGCTGGATCTCAGGGCTGGTGACCTGGGTGCTTTCGCCTTCGGGTCCGATGGCGCCGTCCGCGCCGAGCGCCAGCTTGAGCATCACCCAGGGCAGGCCGGTCTGGATGAGCTTGAAGAAGGGGGCGTGGAAGCGGGCGCAGGCCGGGCCCAGGATGCCCTCCTCCACCTCGATGCCGTGGGCGCCGAGGATGGCCATGCCGCCCCCGTCCACCCGGGGGTTGGGGTCGCGCACCCCCACCACCACCCGCACCACGCCGGCGCGGATGAGGGCGGCCGTGCAGGGCGGGGTCCGGCCCTGGTAGCAGCAGGGCTCCAGGGTGACGAAGGCGGTGGCGCCGCGGACGTCCTCGTCCCGGCTTTCCGCGTCCCGCAGCGCCATGATCTCCCCGTGGGGGTCGCCGGCCCGGGTGTGGACCCCCCGGCCCAGGACCCGCTTGTCCCGCACCAGCACACAGCCCACCGGCGGGTTCGGGCTGGCCAGGCCCACCCCCAGCATGCCCTCCCGGAGCGCCAGGGCCATGTGGCCTTCGTCCCCGGCGAGCCGGGCCGGATCCGGGAAGGGGCCGCCGCAGGCCAGTTCCCAGGCCAGTTCCTGGGTGAGCGGCCGGTCAGACATCGAGCAGGCCGTCCACGAAGGCTTCGGCGTCGAACGGGATGAGGTCGTCCAGCTGCTCGCCGACTCCCACGAAGGCGATGGGCAGCTTCAGCCGCTCCAGGATGGGCACGGCCACGCCGCCCTTGGCGCTGCCGTCCAGCTTGGTGAGAATCAGGTCGGTGACCCCGGCGGTCTGCTTGAACGCCTCGGCCTGGACCAGGCCGTTCTGGCCGGTGGTGGCGTCCAGCACCAGCAGCACCCGCTGGGGGGCCTCGGGCAGGACCTTCTGCAGGCTGCGCCGGATCTTGTCCAGCTCGCGCATCAGGTGGTCCTTGGTGTGCAGCCGGCCGGCGGTGTCCACCAGCACCCAGGGGATGCGGCGGGCCAGGGCGCTGGCGGCGCCATCGTAGGCGATGGCGGCCGGGTCCCCGCCCATCTGGTTGCGGATCACCTGCACTCCGGCCCGCTGGCCCCAGAGCTCCAGCTGGTCGATGGCGGCGGCCCGGAAGGTGTCCCCGGCCACCACCAGCACTTCTTCGCCCCTGGCCTTCAGGAAGGCGGCCAGCTTGCCCAGGGTGGTGGTCTTGCCCACGCCGTTCACCCCCACCAGCAGCATCACCTGGGTGCCCTCGGCGACGAAGGGGCGCGGCGGCACCTGGCGCAGGATCTTCAGCAGCTCGTTCTTGAGCACCGCCTTGGGGTCGATCTCACCGGACTTCTTCAGCTCGAAGCGCAGCCGCTCCATGAGCCGGGTCACGGCATGCACGCCCAGGTCGGCCTGGAGCAGCAGATCCTCCAGCTCCTCCAGCTGGCCCTCGTCCAGCCGGCGCAGGCCCAGCAGCCGGCCCATGGGCGCCAGCACCAGTTCCTGGGTGCGCTGGAGCCCCTGCTTGAACTTGGTGAAAAGGGTCCCGAACAGGCTCAATGGGACCCCTTGGCCGGGACGGCCTTGGCCTTCTTGCGCTTCTCCGGCCGGACCCAGCCCTCCAAGGCGATCTCGAACACTTCCTCGACCTGCTTGACCGGATGGAAGTGGAGCTTCCTGCGCACTTCCGGAGCGATCTCCTCCAGGTCCTTCTGGTTGGAGAAGGGGATGATGATGTTCTTCACGCCCACCCGCAGCGCGGCCAGGGCCTTTTCCTTCAGCCCGCCGATGGCCAGGGCCTCCCCGCGCAGATCGATCTCGCCGGTCATGGCGAAGGTGTTCTTCACCGGGACGCCCTTGAGCACGGAGAGCAGCACGGTGGCGATGGCCAGGCCGGCGCTGGGGCCGTCCTTGGGGATGGCGCCCTCCGGGAAGTGGATGTGCAGATCGAATTTCTGAAAGACTTCCGGCTCGATCTCGAAGGCGTCGCCGCGGGAGCGGATGTAGCTGAGGGCCGCCTGGGCGCTTTCCTTCATCACGTCGCCCAGCTGGCCGGTGAGGGTGAGCGCGCCCTTGCCGGGCATCTTGAGGGCCTCCACGAACAGCACCTCGCCGCCGGTGGAGGTCCAGGCGAGTCCCGTCACCACGCCCACCCGGGGGGCCTTCAGCCGCTCGTCCTGGAGCAGCTTGACCGGGCCCAGCAGCTCGTGGACATTCTTGTCGGTGAGGGCGAGCTTGCCCTTCAGTTCGCCTTCGGCCACCTTGCGGGCCACCTTGCGGCAGACCGTGCCGATCTCCCGCTCCAGCTGGCGCAGGCCGGCCTCCCGGGTGTAGCCGGTGATGATGGCCTGGAGGCCCTTGGCGCTGAATTCCACCTGCTCGGCGGTCACCCCGTTCTTGGTCAGCTGCCGGGGGATGAGGTGGCGCTCGGCGATGCCGATCTTCTCCTCCAGGGTGTAGCTGGAGAGGTGGATGATCTCCATGCGGTCCCGGAACGCCGGCTGGATGGGGTCCAGCTCGTTGGCGTTGGTGAGGAACAGCACCTGGCTGAGGTCGATGGGCACGTTCATGTAGTGGTCGCGGAAGGTGTGGTTCTGCTCGGGGTCCAGCACCTCCAGGAGGGCCGCGGAGGGGTCGCCGCGCATGTCCCGGCCGATCTTGTCCACTTCGTCCAGCATGATCACCGGGTTGATCGAGCCGATCTGGTGGATGGCCTGGATGATCCGGCCAGGCATGGCGCCCACGTAGGTGCGCCGGTGGCCCCGGATCTCGCTCTCGTCGTGGACGCCGCCCAGGGAGATGCGGGCGAACTTGCGCCCCAGGGACCGGGCCACGCTGCGCCCCAGGCTGGTCTTGCCGGTGCCCGGAGGCCCGACGAAGCACAGGATGGTGCCCTTGTGCTCGGGGTTCAGCTTGCGCACCGCCAGATACTCCACCAGCCGG
>Ga0302320_10022700_pt1 | contig 12365 bp, 9 predicted proteins | sample Bog_T0_3_FD_202130 | JGI IMG/M metagenome (GOLD analysis project Ga0302320, IMG submission 202130) | Peat permafrost microbial communities from Stordalen Mire near Abisko, Sweden - Bog_T0_3 | ecosystem: Environmental > Terrestrial > Soil > Wetlands > Peat | place: Sweden: Abisko, Stordalen Mire...
TGGCGCCGAAGGATTTGCCGCCGGGCGCGGCGGTATAACGCTGGGCGGCCTCCTGCTGGAGCATGAGCACCATCCGTTGGGGCAGGGCTCCCTCCAGGATGGCGTCGAGCCAGGGGGTGGCGATGGCGTAGGGCAGGTTGGCCACAATCTTGAATTCTCCCGTGCCCAGCCAGCCGGCCCGGGGATGCTCCATCGCATCCCCCTCGATTAGGTGGAGCCGCCCCGGATGGCCGGGGCTCAGGGCCTCCGCGAGGTGGCGGTGCAGGGTCGGATCCTTTTCCACCGCCCAGACTTCCGCGCCGGCCGCGAGCAGGGCGGCCGTGAGCGTACCCAGGCCCGGGCCGACCTCGACCACCTGATCGCCTGGGCCGATCTCCGCCAGTTCGAGCGACTTGCGCACGATGTTGCCGTCGATCAGGAAATTTTGTCCCAGGGAATGCCGCGGCCGATGGGCGAGCCGCTCCAGGAGGGCGCGGGTCTCGGTGGGCGATAACGGCATGGGTTGGATGTGAGGGAGGGAAAGGGGCGGCGCAAGCCCACGAACATCTTGCTCCGGAAGCGGGATTTTGCGCCACTTCCCCCATGAGCGCGATCAATGAGTTGCGGCGAACGATGGCCCGCCTGCGGGGCCCCCGCGGCTGCCCCTGGGACCAGGAACAGACCCATCAGAGCCTGGCCCGCTGCCTGGTCGACGAATGCAGCGAGCTCTTGGAGACGATCGATCGGGGCGATCTGCCGCACATGCGGGAGGAATTGGGCGACGTCCTGATCCAGGTGGTCTTCCACGCGCTCCTGGCCGAGGAGGTCGGCGCCTTCGATTTCGACGACGTCGCCCGCGACATCAACACCAAGCTGATCCGCCGCCATCCCCATGTCTTCGGCAAGGATCGGCTGAAAAACACCGGCGAAGTCCTGGCCCAATGGGAGGTGATCAAGGCGGCGGAGAAGGCCAGTCGGGGCGAGACCGGGCCGGCGCCGATCTTCAAGCATCTTCCGCCTAAATTGCCGGCCCTGATGTTTGCCGAGGCGGTGGCCAAGCAGATCAAAAAGAAGCAACTGCCGGCCGCGGGCGCGGTCGACGCCGCCAAGATCAAGCGCCGGGCCGCCAAGCTGACCCGCGCTTCCCTCGGCCGTCAGCTTTTCGAACTCGCGGCCGCGGCCGCGGCCCGAGGCCTGGATTCCGAGGGCGCTTTGCGCCGGCACGCCGACCGCGTGACACAGCGGGTGGAAAAAAAGGTGCGCGGTGGCTAAGCCCTCGCCGCCGCTTCCGCCGGACGTGGTGGCCGAATGGTGGACGCCGTTCTCCGATCACTTGGCGCTGGAGCGCCGCTGCTCGCCCTACACGGTGCGCAACTACCGGCAGGCTTTTGCCGACTTCTATCGCTGGCTGGAGGCGGCCGGATTATGGAACGGCGGGCTCGCCGCCCTGGGGCCGCGGCATGCCCGCGATTTTATTATCGAGGCGCAGCGGCGGTACGACCGCCGCACGCTGCACAATCACGTCTCCGGGCTGCGCAGCTTTGGCAAGTTTTGGCAGCGCCGGGGAAAATTACCCCGCAATCTCTTTGCTGGAGCCCCGCTGCCCAAATTGGAGAAGCGCCTGCCCAAGTTTCTGACCGAGGACCAAATGAAAAGGCTGTTGAGCGGCCCGCAGCGGCTGCTGGCGGCCGGCCAGATTGACGCCTTCACCGCCTGGCGGGACCGGTTGGCGATGGAGCTGACCTATGGCGGCGGACTGCGGGTGAGCGAACTGGTCGGGCTCGATTACGGCGCGATTTCCGAGGCCGAGGGCGTCGCCCGGGTCCGCGGCAAGGGCGGAAAGGAACGGATTTGCCCGCTGGGCCGGGTGGCGGCCGAAGCGGTCCGGCATTTTCGGCGGGAATTCGCGCCGGCGGCGGGACCTAATCAGCCCATTCTCGTCACACCGGCGGGCAAGCGCCTCAGTCCGCGGGCCGTCCAGTTGCTGCTGAAGCGGTATCTGGCGGAGGCGAGCCTGCCGCTGGACTTCTCGCCCCACAAACTGCGGCATGCCTATGCCACCCATCTTCTCAATGCGGGCGCCGACCTCCGGCTGGTGCAGGAGTTGCTCGGCCACGCCCAGCTGGCGACGACCCAAATCTATACCCATGTCAGCATTGGGCGGCTGCAGGATGTCTATAAGAAAGCGCATCCTCGGGCTTAGTCCGCCCCCGCACCCAATGGGGATTGCTCACGGGCGCAGGCTCGGTCTTTTTCAGGCCCAAGCATGAATGCCGCCGGCGTGATTGATCTGGCCTGTCGGGATTCGGTGGCGGAAACCGCGCGCCGCCTCACGGCGCTGCTTCAGGCCCACGGCCTGAAAGTCTTCGCCAGCATCGATCAGGCCGGCGCGGCCCAGGCCGTGGGCTTGGCCATGCCGCCCATGGTCCTCGTGATTTTTGGCGATCCCAAAGTTGGGACCCCGCTGATGCTCCGGACTCCCTCACTCGCGATGGATTTGCCGCTCAAGGCCCTGATTTGGGAGTCGGCTGAAGGGAAGGTCTGGCTAAGTTATAACGCGCCCGAGTTTTTACAGCAGCGTCATGGCCTCGAGACACCCCCATTTGCGGCCATAGGTGATCTCCTGCAGCGGGCGGCCCAATAGGCCCTGGATGAAATTACCGTAACTGTTTGACCGTGTCGCCGGCGATGAAACGGGGAAAGATAAAATGGGGCCGGGTGGAAAGATAACCCTGCTCGACCATTTGCAAAACCAAGCGTGAGACAAGGCGAGTGTAGGAGTCCAAGGCCACGGCGTAGCGGGTGATCGCCGGTGTTACTTTCTCGAAAAAATAATCGCTGTCCCGGGCGATCAAAGAGACGGCATCCGGGACCTTCAGACCGCGTTTCAACAGGTAGAGAATGACGCTGAAAACGTACTCCTGAGTGGAAACGAGCAGGGCGGTCGGGGCGCGGCCGGAATCGAACAAGGCGTCGAGTCTGGCGATAATTTGCTGGGGCCTGCCATTGTGCCGGACGATCAGGCCCTGGGCATTCCCCCGCCCGTATTGGGTCACGCCCTCGAGAAATCCTTGTTCGCTCGCCAGGTGTCCGGCGACGTCGGAATCGGGCGTCAGAAAGGCCAGCCGCTGATGGCCCTTCTTGAGCAAGTAGCCGGCGGCGTGCCGGCAGACGGAGCGATAGTCAAAGTCCAGGGACGGCAGGCTCACCGACGGATGGCGCGAGCCCAGCAACAGCGCCGGCACGGGCTGCGCGGAGAACCATTGCTGCAATTCCCGGCTGGCCGACAGCAACACGCAGGCGGAGACCCGGTTCTGGCCGAGGAGCTCCCCCAACTTGCGCTGCTGCAGGCGGGCGCTTTGCCCCTGGCACACGAGGATCTCCGTCGTGAAACCCCGCCCGCCGAGGTGAGCCCGGATTTCGCTGACGGCGAGATTGGCGTGCAGGGCCATGTGCGAAATGGACTCGGAGAGGACGAGCCCGACCAGTTGGCCGGAAGGCCGGCGCGCGGCTTTTCTCCGTTTCAGGCGGGCGCACCGCTGCGGTCGGATCTCGATCCACCCGTCTTTGGCCAGCAAACGCAGGGCACGTTGGACGGTCGGCCGGCTGACTTGCAGCAGTTCGCACAAGCGCCGTTCGCTCGGCAGGTAGTCTTCCCAGGCGCCGCTTTCAATTCCGCGGCGGATCGAAGCGGCTGTCTGGGTCGCGAGAAAAAGCCGGTGGGGCAGTTCGATCATGAGCCGGTCAGCGAAGAACTGGACACATCAAGTGTCCAGAATGTTTTACTCTTGCCGCTCCGATCCCCGCGCCACGGTCCCGGGCATGACCCATCCTGCGACCCCGATCAGTCCCTCCGGCCATCTGTGCCTCTTGGCCGCCTGCGCGACCTTTCTTGTAGCCGTTTCCGCCCGAGCTCAAACTGCGACCGGTGCGCCTGCCGCGGCCCAAGATCCCGCCCTGCAAATGTCGGCCTTCGAAGTCCGCACCACCCAAGGCCAGGGCTACACGGCGGGCAATGCCGCCTCGGCGCTGAAGAGCGATTCCGCCATCATGGACATCCCGGCCAACATCCTCGTGGTCTCGAGCGACATGATCAAGGACACCGGCCTGACGAATTCCACCGACGTCCTGCAATACGCCGGCATCGGGACCTTCGCCCGGGGGGTGGCGATCCAGTCGCGCGGCTCCCGCATTGGCAACGCCTACGTCGATGACGTTCCCCTTTCCATGCCGGCCGGCATCGCCGACGACATCAACATCGATGCCTATGAGGTGGTGAAAGGCCCAATGCAGGTGCTCTATCCCGGCGCCTCGCTCGCAGGCGTGGTGCTGGCCACGAGCAAGAAGCCTTTGCCCGGCGTCAACCAGTACATCATCACCGCCCAGGTCAACGAATACGGCGGCCACCGCGAGACCTTCGATATCAACACGCCGCTCGGCACTCTGGGCAACGGCAACCTCACCTTCCGCCTGGTCGGCGCCTACCAGAGCCCGAATCAGATTTTCAAAAACGTGCCCGAGCAGCACGAGGTCATCTACCCCGATTTTGAATGGGATTGGAAGCAAACCACCGTCCTGGTTTCCTATGACGCCCAACTCCTCTTCTACCTGCCCGGCGGCACCAGCATCCTCACGCCCACCGGCGGCCTCTATACCGGCGACGGCCGGCGGGTGGAGGGGGCCCCCAACAACGACCAGGACCGGGATGAGGAGCACAACGTCCGGGTCGGATGGATTCAAAAGCTGTCCGACACCTGGCAGAACAAATTCCAAGTGGTCTATGAGAATTTCCTGCGCTACGGCATCGGTGCCTATCCCGGCACGGTCAATTGGAACACCAACGTCGTCAGCTACGTCATCCGCCTCGATGACGACTTTGGCGACGTCTATTCCATTCAGGACGACATGAGCGGCCGCTACAATCTGGGCCCGGTGGCGCTCGTCAGCCAATTCGGCATCAACCACACCGACACCAACGCCGCCCCCGACTATTTCCCGACCTACAATCAGGCGATCCCGATCGGCAGCCCGGCGGCGATCAGCGGGATCGTGCTCCCGACCCAGTTCCCCACCGCCAGCAGCACTGCGGCCGCCAGCCGCCAGGAGAACTACACCGACCAGGGCTATTTCATGGAGACGGCGGACCTAGTGCCGAATTGGCTGAGCTTGGTCGGGGGCTTCACCTTCTCCAAGCTGGAGCAGATCAGTGACACCAACATCGCGGTTTCCAACCCGTACATCGCGACCGATCTGAATGGCCATGCCCTCCTGCACCGGCTGGCCGTGATCCTGCACCTGAGCAAGGACGTCATGCTCTACGGCTCGGAGTCCACCACTTTCACCACCAGCGCGGGGGTGACCTACCTCAACTCCCCCCTGCCGCAGGTCCTGGGTAAGGACGACGAAATGGGGATCAAGACCAACTTCCTCGATGGGCGCATCTCCACGACCTTCACGGTCTACGAGATGCAGCTGACCAATCAGGCCATTCTGGCGCAGTTCCCGGCCCTGAATATCGCCGGTTCCCCTTATTACATCCCGATCGGCACCACTCATTACCGCGGCTGGGAGGCCGATATCGCGCTCCAATTGGCCCCGGGCTGGCAAGTGATCGCGGCCGGCTACGACGGCACGGTCAAGGACCAGAACGGCAACCCGATCACGCAGACCTACGGCAACCAATGGGACGTCTGGACCCGTTACGATTTTCAACGGGATTCCGCTTTAAAGGGATTCGCGTTCGGCGGCGGCATCGTGCGCCAAGGCGCCAAATACTTTAGCATGGCGTCCCTGACCCCGCCCGGGGGGGCTGGCACGACGGGTGGCGGGGCCATTTACACCGATACGCCCAACAGCAGCGGGGTTGCCTTGTTCAAGCTCCACGAAGGCACCATGGTCAATGCGTTCTTGTCCGACCGCGTGACCAAAAACATTGAATTGCTTTTGAGCTGCGAAAACGTCTTGGATCAGGCTTATCCCGACGGGGCCCAAGGGGTGGGCTTGGTCGATCCGAGCGATCCCCGGACCTTCACCTTCGAAATGACCTATAAATTCTGAGTGAGCTTAAACTTTTGTTCTAGGATTAGGTTTTTAGGTGTCGCCTGCGTCTGGGCTGTCGGCGGGCTGAGGCTCGCCGGCGGCCCGGCGCAGCTTGTGCCCTTCACGATCGTCGCCTTCGGCGACTCGACGACGGCGGCCCGCCCCGGGGTGGAAGTCTACGCCACGCAACTGGAGCGGCGCTTTCCGCCTTCCTCCGGGGTCCGGATCCTGAACAAAGGCTTTCCCGGCGACAGCACGGCCCTGGCGCGGAAGCGGTTCGTTGCCGACGTGCTCGAGGCGAAGCCGAACCTCGTCATCATCCAGTTCGGGATCGATGATGCGGCCATCGATGTTTGGAAAACGCCGCCGGCCCAGGCCCCGCGGGTCTCGCTGGCGGACTTCGAGGCGAATCTACGCTATTTCATCGATGCTGTCCGCCAGGCCGGCGGCCGGGTCATTCTGATGACGCCCAATCCGTTGCGCTGGACGCCCAAACTGGTGCAGCTCTACGGCCGGCCGCCCTACCACCCCGAGGACGAACAGGGGCTGACGCGGCCCCTGGAAGCCTATGTGCAGGTCGTGCGCCGGCTGGCGGCCGAACTGCAGCTACCGTTAGTGGATGTCTACGCCCTCTACGCTGGCTGGGAGAAGTCCCACGGCCAATCCTACGCCCAGCTATTGAACGACGGGATGCATCCCAGAACGGCCGGCCAGGTGCTGGTGACCGAGGCCCTGGCCCCTGTGGTCTCCGCCGCGCTGCCCGCGGCGAAGCCCGCGCCGTTTTTCGAAACCTACACGGCAATTGCCTCGGACGGCGGGGAGTTTAAGATGAATTCCTACCCGGTGGCGGCAGCCCTGCCGGACGGCCGGATTTTTCTGACCTGGGAGGCCTGCGACGGCAATTTGGACCACACCCACATCGTCGGCGCGTTCTCGCGCGACGACGGCCGGACCTGGGGCCGCCCGGAGACGATCATCGACATTCCGCTGATGGTGAACGCGGACCCGGCGATCATCCTCACCCCGGATGAGATCCAGGTCTACTCGACCACCCGCCTGTCCCATCCGGTGAGGTATTCGGAAATGTGGAAATCCTCCCGCCAGTTCGATGGGACGACCTGGAGCCGACCGATTAAAATGCCGGCCCATCACGTCTATGAGGTGGGGAAGATTCATCTCGGTCTGACCTTGGCCGATGGCACGCTGGTCATGCCCTGGGGCTGGGACACGGTCCTCGAACAGCGAAAGCCGATTGGGGCAGAGAAGGACCTGAAGTTGGCGGCCAGTGTCCTGCGCTCCCGGGATGGCGGGGCAACCTGGACCCCGGGCGGGGCGATGTTCGCCAACGTCTCGGCCCGGATGTCCCCGATCGCGACCGGCGGGGTGGGTGAGCCCTCGATGGTGCTGCTGCCGAGCGGCGAGATTTTCGCGCTCCTGCGCACCTCCGATCGCTGGCTCTACCAGAGCCGCAGCCGGGACGGCGGATTGACCTGGGACCAGCCGACCCCTTCGCCCCTGACCGGCCACAACACCCCGTCAGCCTTGTGGCGCCTGCGCGGTACGGGCGAGGTCCTGGTGGTCTGGAACAATTCTCCCTTAAGTCGGTGGCCGCTGGATGCGGCTTTGTCGACGGATGGCTGCCGGACGTGGTCCCCGCCGAAGATTTTGTCCAACACCCCGGGGTTTCACTCCTCCTATGCGGCCGCGACCCAGGCGGCCGATGGCACCTTGCTGGCGGTGTGGTATCAGAATCTGCCCAAAAAAAACCGGGAGTTGCGCATGGCTCGGTTCAATCGCGCCTGGCTCCTCAGTCCCCCTTGAAATGGCGGCGGCTCAGGCCGTGCCTTGATTGAAGTAAAGCGCGAGGCCGTCCTTGCCCGGCGCGACCACGTCGAGGCGCCCATCGCCGTCGAGATCCCCGACGGCGAATTGAATGCCGAGACCCTTGCCCACGCCGAGCGGGCCGAAATCGATCGGATGCTTCACGAAGTTTTCCCCCGTCCACTTGAAGACCGACCAGCCGTAAGGATCCTTGTCGCCCTCGTCGCCCTGGGGATGGGCGCGAAAACGCTTGCCCGTGATCAATTCGGGCCGCCCATCGCCGTCGATGTCGATCCATTGCAAGTCATGATATTCGCTGCTGTAGGGGTCGATGGGATGGCTTTTCCACTGGCGCTGTCCGGACGGGTCCGTCGCTTGTTCCCACCACGACAGGCCGTAGCCGTGGCCGTTGCCGACGATCAGTTCGGCCTTCCCGTCCCCGTTCAGGTCCTCAACCAGGATGGGAACGCTGGCCGTCTGGCCGAGCTGGAACTCCGGATGCCAGATCCACTCGCCGCCGTAGGTGTCCACCGGGGCTTCCAGCCAACCGTTATTGAAGATAAAATCCCCGCGCCCGTCGCCGTTGAGGTCGCCGAAACCCAGGCCATGGCCCTGGCGGTCGTTGGGCCGGCCGGCGAAGCGGAGCGTATGGGCCGCAAACCGCCCCGTGCCCTTGCCGGCCGCGTCGCGAATCAGCTTATAGACCACCAGCGGGCCGTGGCCGGCCACGACAATCTCCAACTCGCCGTCGCCGTCCACATCCCAGGCCCGCGTCGTCTCGATATTGCCGGTCGCGGCGATCACATGCACGGGCCATTCCTGGCCGGCCACGCCGGGATTCTCCTTCCAGCACAGCGTCTTGCCCCACCAGCCGCCGGTGATGAAGTCCAGGCGACCGTCCCCGTTCACGTCCAAGGCAATCACGGAGAAATCGTCATAGTATTCGCCCTCGGACCGGACCGGCCCGATGCGGTGCTGCTTCTTGAAATCGGGGCCCTCGTACCAGAAGCCGCCGCTGACGATGTCGGGGATGCCGTCCCCGTTGACGTCGAAGATGCCGGCGGCTTCAAAGCGTTCGGCCGAGAGGTAGTGTTTTCGGAAAGAGAGGCTCATGGTTAAAATCCTTTGAGGAGGCGGATGTAGTGCCGCGCGATGCGCAGATCCTCCAGGGCCTCGGCCGCGAGGCAGGGGGCGGGGGCGTCGCCCCGCACCGCTTTGATGAAGGCCAGGGCCTGGCTGCGCATGGCATGCACCCACGGCAGCTGCGGTCGCCGAGTTACCGGCACGACGCCGTGGCCCGGGTCTTGGAATATCTCCAGGCCGCCAGGGCGGTTGAAGGCCAGGGGGGCCGGCAATTCGAGCCGCACGTAGCCGCGTTCGAAGGCGACCAGGGCGGTCTCCTGCCAGTCGATGGTGGTGGCGTAGGCCGCCATCTCGATCGTGCAGGGCACGCCGCTCGCGCTGTGCGCGACGAACAGCACCTTGGCCGGGTCCGCATAGGTCACCTCGTACGATTCCCCCAGGAGAAAACGCAGCAGGTTGACCTGATGGATGTAGTAGTTGACGAAGGCCTCGTGCTCCTTGGCCGTGGCCGGATCCATGTCCGCCGGCAGCGGGTCCTCCTGCAAGGGGGGCAGCGGGTCGCCCAACTCCAGCCGGTCGTTAAAACCCCCGGCGATCCAGTCCCCCGGTGGCATCGAGATCCGGATGTAGCGGAGTTTGCCGATTTCCCCGGATTTCTGAAAGGCCTCGATCTGCTGCTTGGCTAGGACGGTGGCCGGATCGCTCCGTTTGTGGTAGCCCACCATCATCCAGGTGCCGTGTTCGGCCAGGGCCTGGAGGACCCGTTCGGCCGCCGCCAGGGAACGGGCGATCGGCTTCTCCGAGAAAAGCGGCAGGCCGGCTTTGGCCAGCTCGGGCAGGATCTGGCCATGGCGGGTGAAGAGCTGGGAGGCAACGATCGCGTCCACCTTTTCGTGGGCGAGGAGCTCGGCCGCGGTGGCGTAGACGCGCGGGACGGCGTAGCGGAGCGCGACCGCCTGCGCGAGCTTCGGCCGCAGTTCGGCCAGGGCCACGACTTCGCAGTCGTCGCGCAAGCTGGCATAATTGCGCAGGTGGGCCGCTTCGCCCATCGTTCCGACCCCGACAAACCCGATCCGGATTCTTCGCTTGGACATGGCGGAAGTCTAAGGGCAATCAAGGCGGCCGGGAATGGCCGCCGTTGCCTTTACTTGTCGAATATTGCCCTTGAAGGCGGATTGCTTCGGCCTACCCGAAATCGAGTAATTCAAAGTCTCGTCAAGATCGAGTCTTGTGGCGGACTGGGCGGCATGAGCCCTTCCACGCCTATTACCCGGCGCGTCGTGATCGTCGAAGATCAGAGCGCTCTCCACGGCATGATGAAGGCCGTGGTCGAGGGCGTGCCGGGATACCGTGTCGCCGGCTACGCCAAAGACGTCGTTTCCGCCCGCGAACTCTGCCGCAAGGAGAAGCCCGCCCTCGTCATTCTCGACCTCGGCCTGCCCCAGGGCTCTGGCCTGACTCTGCTGCCGGAGCTGCGCACGATCTCGCCGCTGAGCCGGGTCATGATCTTCTCCGGCCACCTTCGTGCCGCCACGATTCGGGCCGCGCTCCTCTCCGGGGCCCACGGCTTGGTCGAAAAGACGGCCCCCTTGGAGGAATTCGAACAGGCGTTGCGCTCGGTCGGCTCCGGTCAGGTCTATTTCAGCCGCTTCGCCAGCGAGGAGATCCGCCGTCTGGTCCAGCGCCGGGCGGGCGGGCCGCCCCCGATCGTGCGTTTGACCGAGCGGGAAAAAGCGGTCCTCCGGGCGGTGGCCGAAGGGCTGAGCTCGAAGCAGATCTCTGCCCGCCTCGGCCTGAGCTGGCACACGGTCGTGAACCACCGCACCCGGCTGGCGAAGAAAATCCGGGTCCGCGGCGTGGCCCGGCTGTCGCGCTACGCGGTGCGGATCGGTCTGCTCGACCCCGAAGTCGAGGGCGCGGCCGATGCCACGGCCGATTAGCGGGGGGGCAGTTCCAATCGCCGGGTCGCGGCGTTGCCGACGCTGTCGTAGAGCGTGACGTCGAGGGCGGTGGCACCGGTGGTGCGGGCGGCGGGCTCCTCCAGGATAAAGGTTTCCTCCCGGCCGTCGCGGATGCCGTCGGCCGGCTGCTCCACCGTTTGGTGGTCGCCATTGTTGAAATGCACTTCGATCCCATCGAGCAGCGACAGGGCGTCCCGCCCGGAGACGCTCACCACTACGGCATCGCCCCGGCGGACGGCCGTCGCGGTCAGGATCTCCGGCGGGGTGTGATCGACCACCAGATCGTCGGTTTCAAACGTGACGGACAGCCGGTCGGCTTCCGGCCGCGGGGCAGTCTCCTTCGCCACCAGCCGGGTAAAGTAGATGCCGTCGGGCAGCCGAGCGGTATCGAAATCGACGTAGTTGTCGCGGCTGTTCACCGCCAGGTCGGTCCACTTCGAATCTCCCTCCCGCCGGATGGAAAAGGTGCAGACCACATTGTCTCCGTCAGGATCGGTCACAGTCCAGAAGGCGACTTGGGCACCAGGGGAGGGCACGACCTGGCTGGCCAGGAAGGTGCTCTTCCGCTTGTCGTCGTCCTTGCCCACCATCAATTGAGCCAGGGTGGCGATCACGGCCGGAGCCGGCTCCGGCTGCGGCACCAGCGAGTAATTGGGCGAAATGAAATGGAAATCCTGCAGTTCCGGCCGCCGGTTCTGCGGCAGGAAATAGATCGCGGCCCGGTCCACCTCGGCCGAGCTGGCCTCGGCCGGCAGCCGCACCCGCAGTTTGACGTAGCGGCCGCGCAAATCCGGCGCCCGCCAGCCGTCGCCCTCCGACGCCAGGGGCTTCCAGGCGCTCCAGCCCTCCACCTCGTCGCTGCCGTAGCTCGTCCGGATCTCGACTTGGACCTGGCGGGCCTCGAGGTCGCGCAGGCGGTCAAAGCGGATCGCCCCGATTCGGCCCGCGGCCCCGAGGTCGATCGAATGGGTTTCCACCTCGCGCGGGGCCGCCCCCTGGAAGTCGACCCGCGCCAGGCCGGGGGCATTGTTGCGCAGAATGAGGAAGCGGCCGGGGGCCCCCGGGATCGGCTTCAGGTCGATGAGGCGGGCCGACTGGCTGCCGGCGAAGGTCAGGGCCATCTGCTGGTCGAGATCGTAGCCGGTGAAATCGCCTTCTTCGCCGCCCGCGATCAGGATCTGGCCGCCCTGCTGGGCCAGGCGGTAGAAAGCGGTGCCGGAGCGGGAAAGGAGCGCCTCGGAGGAGCCGGCGGCGGTGAAGCGGCCGAGGACACCGCGGCCGCCAAAGGTCGGCATCTCGGCCCGCGGCGGCAGATCCGGGCTATCCTTGGCCTTTTCGATCGTGCTGCGGAAGTCCCCGCTGCCGTTGGTGACGATGGCGGCGAGGAAGTCGCCGTTGGCCTGAGGCAGCAGGTCGGTCACCTCCGCATTGTGATTTTCATCCAGGATGAGGGGCGCGGCCTCCGGACCGGCCCCGAGCGGA
>Ga0302320_10022704_pt1 | contig 12363 bp, 6 predicted proteins | sample Bog_T0_3_FD_202130 | JGI IMG/M metagenome (GOLD analysis project Ga0302320, IMG submission 202130) | Peat permafrost microbial communities from Stordalen Mire near Abisko, Sweden - Bog_T0_3 | ecosystem: Environmental > Terrestrial > Soil > Wetlands > Peat | place: Sweden: Abisko, Stordalen Mire...
GAAGGAAAACTTCTGGCAGATGGGCGATACCGGCCCCTGCGGCCCCTGCTCGGAGATTCACTACGACATGGGCATCGCCTCCAGCGATAAGAAGCTGCCCGAATGCGCCGCCGGAGAGTGTAAATTCCCCTGCGAGTGCGGCCGCTACGTCGAAATCTGGAACCTCGTCTTCATGCAGTTCGACCGCAGCTCGGACGGCGTTCTGAATCCGCTGCCCAAGCCCTCCATCGACACTGGAGCCGGACTCGAACGCGTCACCGCCGTGATGCAGGGCGTGGTCAGCAACTACGATACGGACCTGTTCCTACCTCTGATCTCGCGAGCCCTCCAACTAACGGGCCTAAAGGAGAATGAGCTAACAGTTAAGGAATACGCTGCCTCGTTGCGTATTATCGCCGATCATGCCCGCGCATGCACTTTCCTGATCTCGGACGGTGTACTTCCTTCGAATGAGGGTCGCGGCTATGTGCTCAGAAAGATTCTGCGCCGTGCAATCAGACATGGTCGTGCGCTCGGAATTCAGAAGCCATTTATGTGCGAGATGGTCTACGCAGTACGGGATCTGATGGTGGAGGCCTATCCTGAGCTCGCTGAATCCGCAGATCGCATCTCAAGAATCGTGTTGTCAGAGGAAAAGCGATTCGCAAACACTCTGGCGATAGGCTTGAAGAATCTCGAGGACGACCTGCAGGCCGTACTAGAACGCTACAATCAGTCAAAGTCCTTCGTAGAAGCGGCCGACAATGGGGAAGACTTGGGCCGCAGCGCAGATGATCTCGCGTCCTTCCGGGATGAAGTCGAGAGCGGCCCCATTTATAGAGGCGGACTTGGCTTTAGACTCTACGATGCACTCGGATTGCCTCTCGACTTTATCGAAGAGGCCTGCCGTGATCGCGGAATACAGTTCGACAGGTCTGGATTCGACGAAGCGATGGAAGATCAGAGAAGACGCGCCCGCGCTTCATGGAAGGGCGGCTCGCAGAAATCCGCTTCCCCCGTCTTCGCCGCGTTGCCGCATACGGTTTTCGAGGGCTACAAACAGGAGCAGTCGGCAGACTGCGAAGTGCTCGCTATCGTTGTCGAAGGTCAGGGCGTCCAGCAGATCGTTCCCGGACAGCAGGCCGAACTCGTCCTCGATCACACACCGTTCTACGCCGAAAGCGGCGGACAGGTCGGCGACAAAGGGTGGCTCTACTCCGCTGACCGCACCGTGGTTGTTGCCGAGGTGGAAGGCGTGTACTCGCCTGTGCAGGGCGTTCGTGTTCACAAGATCACGGCGCGCCAACCCATTACTGTAGGCGAAAAACTCATCGCGGTCGTTGACTCCGAGTTGCGCAACGCTACCCGCCGCCATCACACGGCGACGCACCTGCTCCACGCCGCGTTGCGTCAGGTTCTCGGAACCCACGTCAAGCAGGCTGGGTCGCTTGTTTCGCCGAATTATCTGCGCTTCGATTTCTCCCACTTCTCATCAGTCGCCGACGAGGAGTTGCAGGAGATTGAGGACATCGCCAACCGCGAAGTGCTTCGCAACCAGCGCGTTGAAACCATTGAAGATGTTCCCATCGACGTTGCGGTTAGCGAGTACCACGCCATGGCGCTCTTTGGCGAAAAGTACGGCGAGAAGGTTCGCGTACTCAAGATCGCTGATTTCTCTACAGAACTCTGCGGCGGCACTCACGTCTCGGCCACTGGAGAAATCGGGCTGATCAAAATTCTGAAAGAGGGAAGCGTTTCCAGTGGCGTTCGCCGCATTGAAGCCGTCGCGGGAGAACAGTCGCTGCGCCACTTCCGCCGCGATCACGAGCTCGAAGGAATGGTCTCGACCCTGGTAGGACGCAGCGACCTAAGCCCTGCGGAGGCGCTCAAGCAGGAGTTGGAGCGCCGCGAGGAAGAGGTGAAGAAACTCCGCAAGGAACTCGATCAGGTTCGCATGAAGTCGGCTGCCTCGGCCGTAGCGAGCGCCGACGACAATGTGAAGGACGTAAAGGGTGTCAAAGTTCTGGCCCACCGCGCCGATAACCTTGACCGTTCGCAACTGCGCACGCTGGTGGATAACTTCCGCAACAAGCTTGGCTCGGGAGTGGTCATCATCGGCTCCGTAACCGAGGGCAAGGTCGCGGTCATCGTCGGCGTGACCAAGGATCTCACCGGAAAACTTCAGGCCGGCAAAATCGTTGGCCAGGTTGCGAAAAAGGTAGGAGGCTCCGGCGGAGGCCGTCCTGACATGGCCGAGGCCGGCGGGAAGAATCCGGAAGCTCTCGACCAGGCTCTGCGCGAAAGCTACGCCATCGTCGAAGCTCTACTCGGGTAGACCAGTTTCAGGATTGATGCATCCTGCCGTCCCACCTTAGCCGCAAGAGCGGCGGCGAAGGTGGGACACCCGGCTAAACTCAAGAACGCGTCACTTTTCCCAACGGCCATGACCCCCTGTAACCGCGCATTCTTGCTTTTCCGTGGATTTCCGGTATTTGTACGTGTTTTACCCTGTTCACTTACTGGATTCTTTGTGTCTCAATGATTGCACGGCACCTTCGCGCGGCCTTATAATCCAGTCACTCTGGGACAGATTTAGCACCGGGCTGAGCGTGCCCTCTTGAGACTTATGCGCATCCACGTGTGGACATTCAGAATCCCGGCTTTGCCCCATATTCGTTTTGTGGCGTTATCCCTAGCCGTGCTCGCGCTAGCTGCTTCGCTGGCGGCGCAGTCGCTGCAGCCCACCTCAGTGAATGGGCGCGTCGTCTGGACCAATGACACTCCCGGGCACTCCGGCGAGCAAACGGTGCGAGCGACGCATCCAGCGCAGCTTTTCTACTGGAGCAACGTCGAGTTGCGCTGGAAGCCGATTCGCCCTGCAACGCCTTCGGCCCTGCATTCGGCGCAGGTTGTCGCCGGAGAGGTATCCACCTACATTGATTCGCGCCCCCGGCTCGATTCGCACCCAGCGCCGATCAAGGGAGAACTCGCCGCGCGGAATCCAAACTACTCCACCGCAGCGGCAAACCGTTTGGTTACCGCAGCCGAGATCGACCGCTATATAAATGAAGCGGCGGCGCGTCACCACGTGGCTCCCAACCTGGTTCGCGCTCTCGTCAAGGTTGAGTCCAACTTCAATCCCCGAGCCATCTCCAACAAGGGCGCCATGGGCCTGATGCAGTTGATGCCGGCAACGGCCCGCATGTATGACGTACGAAACCCATTCGACGCAAAGCAAAACGTCGAAGCCGGGGTGCGTCATCTTAAGGGGTTACTGGATAACTTCCGGGGGGATGTATCTCTCACGCTGGCCGCATACAATGCAGGTCAGGGAGCTGTGCAGCGGAGCGGGGGTATCCCTCCGTACACGGAAACGCGCAACTATGTAAAGCGCATCACTAATCTTATGGGCGGTAGCCCTGTGGTGCGTTTCAGCAGCTTACCGATGCCCATACACGTTAGCCGCGATGAACGCGGCATATTGGTAATCACCAACACGGACTAGCTCCACGCAAGCCTTGAGGACGATGCAGTTGATGACGGGACAAATCGATGGGCGCGCTTGGAAACGCTGGGTGACTACGTTTTCAGTGCTGTGCCTGCTCGTTTTGCCCGCCTTCGCCGCCAGCGTTCAAGTCAGGAAGCAGCAGGCGCGCTCGCAATTCGAGACCGCCGAACGCATGCGCGAAGAACTCAATGGCCTCCCCAAGCACGAGCGGTCGCGCCGCGAATACCAGCGCGTAATGGATGCCTATCGCCGGGTTTATTACGCCGCGCCCACCAGCAGCAAAGCAGATTCCAGCGTGGTAGCCGTGGCTGAGTTGCTGGCCGAGAGCGGTCGCGCCTTCGACGATCAAAAGTCTCTGCGCGGCGCCATTGCCCAGTACGAGTTTCTCCGCCGCGAATATCCCGGCAGCAAGTATCGCTTTGACGCTTTGTTTACCATCGGCCAGATATATAAAGAGGATTTGTACGAGAACGAGAAAGCGCGCGAGACGTTTCAGGAAGTGATTCGCCGCTACCCGCATCTGCAACTCGCTGCCGACGCCCGCGAAGCCATCGCCGAGATGGAGCAGCAGACGCGTAACAAACAAAAGCCCCGCAGTCCGGCGGACTCGCGCCCACAGGCGAAGCCGCAAGAGACCTCGAAACTGCAGGAGACAAAGGCGCAGGATCTTCCCAGCGATGCGCCGCGTACTTTGCCGCTCGTCACCGGAATCCGCCACTGGTCCACCCCCGATTACACCCGCGTTGCCATCGATCTTGAGCAGGAGGTGAAGTATGAGGCAGGGCGCGTCTCTCAGCCCGACCGGATTTTCTTTGACCTCCACGACACCAAGCTGGCTTCCACCTTGGTGGGCAAAACCTTCGAGGTCTCCGACGGTTTTCTGCGCCGGGTGCGCATCGCGCAATTTCAAAAAGGCATGGTGCGGGTGGTGCTTGAGGTCGACGATGTTTCCGATTACTCTGCCTTCCTGCTGCCCAATCCGTATCGCCTGATTGTCGATATCCACGGACGCAAGCCCAATGCGCCGCAGACCCTGGTGGCCCAAGCCACGCAGAATGAAGAGAAGCGTTCCGTCGCACCCGCGTTGCCGCAGGAGACGAAGCCTGCCCCCGTGCAGCCGCCACCGGCGACAAGCCAAGGTCTTCCGGATGCGCCGGGTACAACGCGTGCGAGTTCGCCTTCCACCCCAACCGCCGCCGCCGGTAGGCCCGTCGAGATTGGGCCGAGAATGGCCGATGGCAGCTTTGTCTCGCCGCGTCGAAGCGCAGATGACAATTCCGCATCCTCGCCCGCTACCGAAAGCAAACGCGCTGCTGCCACGGCTCCTCCGGTAAGTGCCGCTTCGAAAGCTGCGGGCCAGACATCCACATCGGAGCCGGCCGCTTCGCAGAAATCCACCAAATCCGAAGTTGCGAACCTCAATGGGCCGGAGCTGAAAGCTACCGACAAGCCTACCTCTGGACCAACCGTGCAGGTGGTCGCTCCGCGCGATTCCTCCCGAAGCCCAGAGAAGAAGCCGGTCACCACGACAGGCAAGAAGAAATATCCCGAAATTCGCCAGGCTCAGCCAACCGCCGAAGGTCAGCGCTCGCTCATTCGCGCTCTCGGGCTCAAGGTCGGGCGCATCGTCATCGATGCCGGACACGGCGGACACGACACTGGAACCATCGCGCCCAATGGTTTGCTTGAGAAGGACCTCGTTCTCGACGTTTCGCTCCGCCTCGGACGGCTCCTGCGGAGCAAAATGGGAGCCGATGTCATCTACACCCGCGACGACGATACCTTCATTCCGCTTGAGACTCGCACGGCGATCGCCAATCAGCAGCAGGCGGACCTGTTCATCTCCGTCCACGCAAATTCCAGCCAGGATCCTAACGCGCGCGGCGTGGAGACCTACTATCTGAATTTCAATCCTTCACCTGACGCGCTCGAAGTCGCAGCCCGTGAAAATGCAGTCAGCGAAAAATCCGTTCACGAACTCGGCGATCTGGTGAAGAAGATTGCGCTGAAGGAAAAGGTGGAAGAATCACGGGAGTTCGCCGCCGATGTCCAGCACTCGCTCTACCTGGGCCTCGCCGGAAAAGAAAAATCGATGCGCGACCGCGGCGTGAAGAAGGCTCCGTTCATTGTGCTGATCGGTGCTAACATGCCCTCCATTCTTGCGGAGATCTCCTTCGTATCCAATCCCAGTGATGCACGCAAATTGCAAACCCCGGAGTACCGCCAGAAAATTGCCGAAGCTCTGTACAGGGGAGTAGCCCGCTACATCAACGGGCTTAGCGGAGTGAAGGTCGCAAGCAAGGTTGGTGCAGGCGAAGGCCAGAACTAAGCAGCCTCGCGATTCACCCGCCTTTCCTGCCGTTGAAGTGTTTCCTTACTGGTACCGCTCAAGCTCAATGGCGTGACGAATCGCATTGCACGCCCCATCGATGCGGTGCAAAGCGCGGCGTTTCAATCCTTGCGCAAAGCCATCCGACTCGCGCTTATTAATTTCCTTACGCGCTGTGTCAAGCACCTCGATCGCCCGACGCAGGCGGTCGATCCTTCCCCATTGCGCATCCACCGGAGGATGGTCGCTCAATGGCTTACCGTCATCGATTGCGGCTTCCTTTATTTCCCCAATTGCGGCATCGATTTCGGCTGTCGCCCGATTTTGTGCCGCCTCCATTCGCGAATCCGGAACAGTTGGCTCCAGATGCGCTCTCGCGTAGCGAAGGCTGGCGAGTGCATGCAAGTATGCAGGATGCGCCTCTGACGTATCTGCCGAGGCAAACGCAGTCAACAACAGAATTGCGAACGTTGCCATCAAGATCAACTTTGCATAGTTCTTCATTGGTTCATGTCCCCTGCGATTGCCGTAATTTCGTTTTTGCATCAAACCCATCTCGGGGTTTGATTTTATGCTTGCCCCGTGAAATCTTGAGATTTCCCTCAAAATAGCATGTTCTGCCTCTTCGGAGGCTCTACCCCAAAGTGCTTGTAAGCCAACTGCGTCGCCACCCGGCCTCGCGGAGTCCGGTCAAGAAATCCAATCTGGATCAAGAACGGTTCGTAGATCTCCTCAATCGCGTCGGGTTCTTCCGCCATCGCCGCCGCCAGGGTATTTACCCCCACCGGGCCGCCCTGGTATTTTTCGATAATCGTCAGCAGCAGCCTGCGGTCAACTTCGTCGAAGCCATGCTGATCCACCTCGAGCATTTCCAGCGCAGCCTTGGCCGTCGCCAGATCGATGTGTCCGGTCCCTCGCACCTGCGCGTAGTCCCGCACTCGCCGGAGCAACCGGTTAGCCACGCGAGGTGTTCCGCGGCAGCGCATCGCGATCTCCAGCGCCGCGTCGTCGTCAATCCCCACGTTGATGATCTGAGCCGAGCGATTCAGGATGATCTGCAAATCCTCATGCGAATAGAACTCCAGCCTGAGCACCAACCCCAGCCGGGATCGCAGCGGAGCCGACAGCAGTCCAATCCGCGTGGTCGCGCCCACAAAGGTAAATGCCGGAATTTCAAACGAGTGCGTTCGCGCCGAGGGGCCCTGCCCGACGATGATATCCAGGCGGCAGTCTTCCAGCGCCGAATACAGCAACTCTTCGAGCGCCGGTTGCAGCCGGTGAACCTCGTCCACAAACAGCACCTGCCGATGCTGCACGTTGGTCAGGATCGCGGTCAGATCGCCCTTGATCTGTAACGTAGGGCCCGATGTCTGTTGAAACGCCGCATCCATTTCGTTGGCGATAATCGTCGCCAGCGTAGTTTTCCCCAACCCTGGAGGCCCGTAGAGCAATATGTGATCCAGCGCCTCGCCCCGCGCCCTCGCCGCTGCAATGGCCACGGCGAGGTTCTCTTTCACCTTCGGTTGGCCAATAAATTCCTGCAATCGCTGAGGCCGCAACTTCAGCTCAAATCCCTCTTCGCCCTCCAGTGGAGCTCCTGCCACCAGTCGTGCGCGCTCTTCCTGATCGCCAGCCATATTCAGCGATGTTATATCTCCCAGCAGCAACCAGCAATTGCCAACGGTCATTGGCTGAAGTTTTTCCGCGTGTTACCCCGCCACAGTAATTTCATCGCCTGTTAACACGCGCTTTACGGTCCTGCAATATACTCCAGCAATGTCTTCGAAGGAATTCGCTTTTGAGCTTTTGCCCGATGCAACTCCGAATGAGCACATTTACCGCCTGAGCGGCCCACTGGTCCTCAACAACATGTTTGCCTTTCAGGCGGCGATGCGCTCGGAGGCCGTCACCACCATTCTCGATATGACGGGGGTTCCGTACATCGACTCCGCAGGACTCGGGGTGCTGACCAACTCGTACGTCGCCCACCAGAAGCAAGGACGCCGGCTACTTTTTGTGGCCGTAAGCGAGCGCGTACTGGAGCTCTTCAAGCTGACCTGCCTCGACAAGCTCTTCGAAGTGTTCCATAGCGTGGATGCCGCTCGCGAGGCTTTGAAGGACTCATCGCCTTCCACACCCCAGACGCCATCTTCCTGAGCGCCAAACTCGGGCCGTGAGTTGCCTGCGCGTCGAAAAGCGTGTTGAGGGAAGCTTTGCAAGGCAAAATCGGCGCGGATAAAGTGGCGTTCCCGGCATGTTTGTTCGTCCGCCATCGGAATCAAAACCTCCCGAAAAACGCCGCAAACCTGCGGATCAAACCGAGCGTATCTTCTCCACGACGCCCTTTTGGGAGGCTCCGTCTCCGCTGCGTCACATTGTTCTGTGACGTATAACTATGGCGTGTTTTCCCGCCCTCGTGTATCACACTTAGTGAAGACAATTGTCACGGTCTAATGAAAATTGAGTCAGCCCCGGCCCTGTGCTACGATGCTTTGCCTTGGTTGTTCTTCCATATGTGCCCTCGGGTACATATCGTTTTGCCCTTCCGAACCGTTTTCGGAGGCTTGCGCGCGCCCCTGCCGGCGCGTTCAGGCAGTGGAATGGCTTGGTTAAGCACAACCGGTTGAGGCGACTTGTAAAGCAGTAAGACGCTCGCCGCTTTTACAGGCGAGCGCCGTAGGCGAATGGTTCTGCAACGCGCTCGCGTAGCTACCGCCGCTTTCGGTGGAACTTCGCGCGGCTCCTTGCAGGGCTTTCGAATTCAAAGCTCTCGGGAGTTATTTTGTGAAGACCTACGAAGGTGAGAATGTCCGCAACGTGGCTGTGATTGGCCACTCCCACTCAGGCAAAACCTCTCTCGTGTCGGCCCTGCTGTTCACCGCCGGCAGCACTCCCCGGCTCGGCCGGGTCGATGACGGAACAACCGCCACCGATTACGACGAGGAGGAAATCTCCCGTCAGATGACCATCTCCGCCTCTCTCGCCGCCGTTGAGTGGGGCAAGACCAAGATCAACCTCATCGATACTCCAGGCTTCAACATGTTTGTCCATGAAGCCGAGTTGGCGATGCCCGCCGTCGATACCGCCCTAGTTGTGGTGGATTCCGTTTCCGGCGTCCAGGTCATCACCCAGAAGGTTTGGGGCTTTGCTGACGGGCTGGGGCTTCCCCGGGTCGTCATCTGTACCCGAATGGACCGCGAGCGCGCCGACTTTGAGCGCGTAATGGGATCGCTCACCTCCACTTTTGGCCGCAACGTCGTTCCGGTTCAGCTCCCCATCGGAGCCGAAAAGAACTTCAAGGGCGTCGTCGATCTCGTCAAGATGAAGGCTTATTACTACGAAATCGGCGGCAATGGACGTGCCCGCGTCGAAGACATCCCCGCCAACATGGCCGACCAGGCCAAGGCTGCCCATGAGGCTCTCGTCGAACTCGTTGCTGAAGGCGATGACGCACTCATGAGCGAGTACTTCGATACCGGAACCATTGCCGAAGAGCACATCGTTACCGGCATCCACAACGCCATCCGCGAAGACCGTCTCTTTCCGGTGCTCTTTGCCTCCGGCTTGGGCAACATCGGCAGCGACCAAGTTCTCGACTTCCTGGTTGACTACGTTCCTTCCGCCACCGAGCGAAAGGCAATTACGGGCGTTCCCGCTACCGCTGGGGCAGAGCCTCCATCGCGCAAAATTGCGCCATCCGAGCCGCTGTCTCTCTTCATCTTCAAGACCGTCAGCGATCCTTTTGCCGGACGCATCTCGTACTTCAAGGTTGTCAGCGGCGTCCTCAAGAATGACGCTTCCGTCACCAATTACCAACGTGGCACGATTGAAAAATTCGCCCACATCTCGGCTGTTCTCGGCAAGCAGCTTATCCCGGTTACCGAGTTATCCGCCGGAGACATTGGCGCCGTTGCCAAGCTGAAGGAAACGCTCACCGGAGACACTCTCGGCGACAAATCCGCGCCCATTCAGTATCCGGCGATTACGCTTCCCGAGCCGGCTATTACCTTCGCCATCGAGCCCAAGACCCGCGCTGACGAAGACAAACTCGGCGTTGGCGTCCATAAGCTGATGGAAGAGGATGCCATGCTGCGTTTCTTCCGCGATCAGCAGACCAAAGACTTCCTCATCGCCGGAACCGGCCAGCAGCACATCGAAGTCATCGTCAGCAAGCTGAAGCGCCGTTACCACACCGAGGTCGTGCTCAAGGCTCCGAAGGTTCCCTACCGCGAAACCATTCGTGGCACCGCCGACGTCCAGGGCCGCCACAAAAAGCAGTCCGGCGGACACGGCCAGTTCGGCGATTGCAAGATCAAAATGTCGCCGCTGCCCCGTGGCGGAAACTTCCAGTTCGTCAATGACATCTTCGGCGGCTCCATTCCCAAGAACTTCATCCCCGCCGTCGAAAAAGGAATCCTTGAAGCCGCCGCTCGCGGCTTCCTTGCCGGATACCCGGTCGTGGACTTCAAGGTCAGTCTCTACGACGGCAGCTATCACGACGTGGATTCCAACGAACTGAGCTTCAAGACCGCTGGCCGCATCGCTTTCAGAAAGGCCATGGAAGCCGCCAAGCCCACTCTGCTTGAGCCCATCATGCAGATTGAAATCACGGTTCCCGACGAATTTGCCGGAGCCATCATGGGCGACATGAACTCCCGCCGCGGACGCATCCAGGGCATGGACAACAAGTCCGGAAACACCGTGATTCGCGCTCACTGTCCGATGTCTGAGATGCTGACCTACGGCACCGACCTCACGGCCATGACCCAGGGACGTGGCTCCTTTAACATGGAAATGGATCACTACGACTTCGTTCCCGCCCTGCAGCAGGAAAAGATCATTGCTGCCGCCAAGGCAGCCGGTGCGGGTCTGGAAGAAGAGGAAGAAGAATAAAGATCGAACGGCCCATGCAGTAGGCTGTTACAGGGTCGAGTACAAACAAAAAGAACGATGTCCCTGAGGCGGGGCATCGTTCTTTTTTTGAGTGCGCTCACCCGGTACTCGATGTTTACGCAACGAGCGCTGACTGAAATTCCTCGTACGATCCTTTGAAATCCGTGATCGTGTGATCGTCGTCAAAGTGCCAGATCCTGGTTGCGACTTCGTCGATCAAGTCATGATCGTGCGTTGCCAGCAACACGGTCCCGTGGTAGCGCTGCAGGGAGATGTTCAGCGCGTTGATCGACTCCAGATCGAGGTGATTCGTCGGTTCATCCAGCACCAGCACGTTTGGCTTCTGCAGCATCAGTTTGCAGAACAGCAGCCGCGCCATCTCTCCGCCGGAGAGCACGTCGGTGCGCTTGTTGGCCTCGTCGCGGGCAAACATCATCTGCCCCAGCAGTCCGCGAATCTCTTCATCGGCGGCGGCAGGAGCCCACAGATGCAGCCACTCAAAGACCGACATTCCGGGAACGATCAGAGCGCGGTGGTCCTGCGCAAAGTATCCCACCGCAGCTTCGTGTCCCCAAGTCACTTTGCCATCGCTCAGAAACTCACCGGCGTAGCCGCTGGTATCGCGCAGATCCTTCATGGGTGTGGTGGGAGAGTTGGCCAGCACGGCATTGATCAGGGTCGTTTTTCCGGCGCCGTTGCGCCCCATCAGCGCGATCTTCTCGCCGCGAGTCACGCTGGCGGTAAATCCGCGCATCACCTCGACATCCTCGTAAAACTTGGTGATCCCGGCCAGTTCCAGGATGTGTTTTCCGGAGGGCCGCTTCTGCTCAAACTTCAAGTACGGGCGCTGGATGTTCGACTTTGCCAGTTCCGTCACCTGCAGCCGCTCCACCTCTTTGCGGCGGGACTGCACCTGGCTCGAACGCGTACCGGCTGAGAAACGCGCGATGAAGTCGTTGAGTTGCGCGATCTTCTTCTCGCGCTGAAAGTTCTGCGACTCGATCTGCGAACGCACCTGGGTCTTGGCCAGCACCATCTCGTCGTAGGTTCCCGTGTAGGTGATGATGGTTTCGTAATCGATGTCGGCGATGTGGGTGCAGATGCTGTTCAGGAAATGGCGGTCGTGCGAGATCACGATCAGCGTTCCGTCGTAATTATTCAGGAAGCTCTGCAGCCAGTGAATCGAATCCAGATCAAGGTGATTGGTCGGTTCATCCAGCAGCAACGCCCCCGGATGCCCGAACAATGCCTGAGCCAACAGCACGCGGACCTTCTGCCCACCCTGTAGTTCGCCCATCTTGCGCTCATGGACTTCATCGGGCAGGTCGAGTCCCTGCAGCAATAGAGCGGCATCGGTATCGGCAGAGTATCCGTCCTCATCGCCGACAATGCCCTCCAACTCGCCCAGCCTCATGCCGTCTTCGTTGGTCAGCTCCGCCTTGGCGTAGATGACTTCGCGCTCTTCCATGGCGGCCCACAGGCGCTTGTTGCCCATGATCACCGTATCGATCACGCGATAGGCGTCGAAGGCAAACTGGTCCTGGCTCAACACGCCAAACTTGCGCGGGCGCACGACCGAGCCCTTCTGCGGCTCCAATTCGCCGGTTAAAAGCTTCATGAAGGTCGATTTACCCGACCCATTCGGACCTGTAAG
>Ga0302320_10022705_pt1 | contig 12363 bp, 11 predicted proteins | sample Bog_T0_3_FD_202130 | JGI IMG/M metagenome (GOLD analysis project Ga0302320, IMG submission 202130) | Peat permafrost microbial communities from Stordalen Mire near Abisko, Sweden - Bog_T0_3 | ecosystem: Environmental > Terrestrial > Soil > Wetlands > Peat | place: Sweden: Abisko, Stordalen Mire...
CACGGAGGCATGGTTGCCTCGGCTGGACCCAGCGAGATCTTCAACGAGTTAGCTCCCGCTTTGACCCAAAAGACTGTCCAGAAGGGTGAAAATTCAGCGGCATTTGGCCATGATTCAAGCCGGCAATGGCTGGAAGAGGTCATTCCCCTGAAGATTAGCGGGCAGATGACCGGCGTGCTGGTGATCCTGGAGGACGCCGCTTACATCCGGGCGGAAGGCGATGCGGTTTGGCGGCGGAGCTTTTGGCGGATCGTGGCGTTCATGGTCTTGATTGTGGCCGTGACGCTGCTGATGGTCCGTTGGTTCCTCATGCGCCCGATGACCCAGGTGATGGAGCAGGTGGTGGATCGGCTGCGGCGCGTGCGGCTCGGCCATGTTCACAAGATCCCAGAAGTCAATAATCCGGAAGCCATTCTATTTGCCCCGCTGGCCCGCGAAGTCGAAACCATGGCAGAAAGCCTGGCAGAGGCCCGCGCATCCGCTGCGGCCGAAGCGCGGCTTCGGGATGCGGGTGAAAACCATTGGACCGCGGAGCGCCTGGCGGTTCACGTACGGGAACGCTCTGGGTCGAGCCGTATCTTTGTGGTTTCAAATCGCGAACCCTACATGCATGTCCGGCGAGGAAGGGAGACGGTTTGCGAGGTCCCTCCGAGTGGTCTTGTAACTGCAATCGAGCCAGTGCTGCGCGCTTGCGATGGACTTTGGATCGCCCACGGAAGCGGAAGTGCGGACCACCTGGCCGTGGATGAATTTGACCGGTTGCGTGTTCCTCCGCATGACCCTCGCTATAGCCTGCGACGCATTTGGCTTTCAAGCGAGGAAGAGGAAGGCTACTACGACGGCTTCTCCAATGAAGGCCTCTGGCCGCTTTGCCACATCGCTCATACCAGGCCAATATTCCGCGCGTCCGACTGGGAGTGCTATCAAAGGGTGAACGAAAAGTTCGCCGCAGCCTTGCTGGAAGAAATGGAAGGAAGCACAGACCCGATCGTCTTTGTGCAGGACTATCATTTCGCCCTCTTGCCCAGGCTCGTCAAGTCTGCTCGGCCAGACGCGCGCGTAGTGATTTTCTGGCATATACCTTGGCCGAATCCCGAGGCATTTGGAATTTGTCCGTGGCAGGCGGAGTTGCTTGACGGGCTGCTGGGCGCAGATCTGATTGGGTTTCACATTCCGCTGCACTGCAATAATTTTCTGTCGACCGTGGACCGCGTTCTTGAGGCACGCACTGACCGGGAACACATGAGCGCACGTCGTCGCGGACACACGAGTTTTGTCCGGCCCTATCCGGTGAGCGTCGCTCTGGATGGAGCGAGCCAGAATCGCGTTGCATGGGATTCAACACGCGATGAATTGCTCGAGGAGTTCGGTGTGCGCTGCGAGTCCCTGGTACTGGGCGTTGATCGCATGGATTACACCAAGGGCATCGTTGAGCGGCTGCAGGCGATTGAGCAGTTGTTCGAGGAGCATCCCTGGCATCGCGAGCGGGTGACGATGGTGCAGATTGCCGCGCCCAGCCGATCACGGATTCCTAGTTACATGGAACTGCGCAACCGGATTGAGGAGACGGTGGAGCGCATTAACCTGCGCTATCAGACCCCGCACTGGAGTCCAATTGTCCTGATCGAAAGGCAATGCAGCCATGAGGAAGTGAACCGCTGGTATCGCGCGGCAAACGTGTGCCTGGTGACTTCGTTGCACGATGGCATGAACCTGGTGGCTAAGGAGTACCTGGCAGCCCGTGATGATGAAGATGGCGTGCTGGTGCTTAGCAAGTTCACCGGCGCCGCGGTGGAACTAGGCGACGCGCTGCTGGTAAATCCGTACGACATTGAAGGCGTCACCGAGGCTGTGCATCGCGCGCTTGAGATGGGCCCCGGCGAGAGACGGATGCGGATGCAACGCATGCGACGGCAGGTGATGGAACACAATGTCTACCGCTGGGCAGCCAGCATACTTGGCGATGTGCGCGACCTGCGTATTGATATCGCCGATGACCCGGTTGCGCGCCCAGGCAACTCCGCTGCTGACCCCGCGGAGAGCCGGAAATTGGCTTAGAAAGCGAGAGAAAGTTGACGCCCGAGGCAGCCGAAAAGCTGGAGCACTTTTTTGGAACTTTCACGGACAGCGAAAAGCCACTTCTGTTGCTGGATTACGATGGGACGCTAGCGCCTTTCAGGATAGATCGGTTCAAGTCTCGACCCTGGGCAGGGGTGCACGAGTGCTTGGTCGCGATTCAAGAACAAAATCGAACGAACATGGTGGTGATTACCGGACGCCCGGCCGCGGAAATTGCGCCCATGCTGGGACTTGCAACTCCGCTTGAAGTGTGGGGCCTTCATGGAGCGGAGCGACTGTACCCGGATGGGCGTCGAGATCTGGAACAAGCGCCGGCCGGTACCCAGGAAAAACTGGACGAGCTGCGCGCGATGCTTCAACACGACAGCCTGGGCGGACTCGTTGAAAACAAGGCGAACGGCGTGGTGATGCATTGGCGTGGGGCTTCTCCGGACAAGGCAAAACGTATCGAGAAAAGAACGCGAGCTTTGTTTGAGCCCCTGACCAACTTGGAAGGGTTAGCGATGCTGAGGTTCGAAGCCGGGCTGGAACTGCGCGTGGGACGCGACAAGGGTGGGGCGGCAGCGATGATTATGGCGGAGTCGGTCGCGGGACCTGTGGCCTTTCTCGGGGATGACCTGACCGATGAGGCGGGGTTCGAAGTGGTCAATGGCGCGGGCCCCCGCGGCTTGAGCGTTCTGGTCAGGCGCGAATGGCGTTCCACGGCTGCAGCTGTGTGGCTTCGGCCTCCTGGAGAGCTGATCGAATTCTTGGAGAAATGGTTGATTTATTCAAATTGAGAACAATTTGATCGCATCGCTGTGCAAGAATTTGCAAGGTTTTGTCTCTCCCGTGTCTAAATTATTGAATTTAATGGCGCCTCAATTGGCCCTCGATCTGCATTAATGAGGGCGAAATCACATTTCCCCCGATTTGAATTTCATTTTCAGAGCCTGAAGGAGTTTCTCAATGAGAAAGCCGACATGGGTGTCATTACTCTCCACCCTGCTTTCCGCTCCTGCCGTTTTACGTCGTCGCGAACAAGCTGTGGTATTAACGCGATTTGCCTTCACGCCCCCGCTGTCGTGGAGAACCGCTGGGTGGAGAGCCCGACGCAGGCGAATTGTCTAAGTCCAGCGAATCAAAACAAGTTCAAGGAGAAAACACGAATGAACAACATGTTGCTCAAGCTCTACAGCAAACTCCAGGACCTGAAAAACGGCGAAGAGGGCCAGGATCTGGTCGAGTACGCTTTGGTGGTCGCATTAATTGCCTTCGGTTCTGTCACCGCGATGTCCTCGCTGGCGGGAGGAATCAACACGGCGTTCAGCGAAATCAGTGCAACGCTATCTTCCAACATCACATAGTCGTTTCTTCAAACGTTTGAGGGGCTCTGCACCGGTCCGACGGTCTCATGGGAAGAGCACTGATATCGAGCCAATTTTGAGGCTCACTTTGCACGGCAAAGGGTGTGGAACGATTTGCTGAAAGACGGGCGCACGCTCTTGACCACACGCCGGTTGAGAGAAGCAAATCTACGGAGAGAACAGAGATGAACAGCTTACTGCTCAAGCTTTATTTGAAGTTCCAAGAATTGAAGGACCGCGAAGAGGGACAGGACCTGGTGGAATACGCCCTCATCGTGGCATTGGTTGCTTTCAGTGCAGTCACCGGCATGCACGCTCTGGCCGGTGGCATTAACACCGCGTTCAGCAAGATCAGCGCAACGCTCTCGTCCAACATCACGTAGTTCGCGTAGTCGGGACAGAGTATCGCCAAGGTGCGGGGTTGCCGGAAAGTTTCCTGCCCATCTGAGCGGAGTTCTTAACCGCGGGTTTAAGCTAACTCTTCCTGCGGTGGTAATTGAGGTGCAAGTTCGGAGGCATGCAGCCACCAGATATGTCTGGCGGCTTTTTGCTTTTCAGCGGGCGTTGTTTACTCTCTGCCCTTTTTCCGGATCTCAATATTAAGGCGCTTGATCTTCTGATTCAACGTGGAGAGCGGAATGTGGAACTGTTCAGCTGCATCGGTCTGGTTGCCGTTGCAGCGCTCAAGTTTCTCAATGATGATGCGGCGCTCAATGTCTTCAAGAATATCAAAGAGGGAGGCGTTGGGATTGTGCTCAAGCAGCGCGTCCTGGAAGCTACGGCCGGTAATGTGGCCGGGGAGTAAATCGGATCCGATGACAGGTCCGCTGGAAAGTACGACACCGCGCTCTATTGAATTTTCCAATTCACGTACGTTGCCGGGCCACTCGTAGTCGACCAGGGCGCGGAGGGCGTCGGCGGAAAGCTTGCGCGGAGGCAGGCCGTTCTCCTTGGCATAGAACTCGAGAAAGTGCTGGACGAGCAGGGGAATGTCTTCGCGGCGAGCGCGCAAGGGTGGCAAATCGACCGTGATGACGTTGAGGCGATAGAAGAGATCTTCTCGGAAGCGGCCGTCGCGCACTGCCTGACGCAAGTCAATATTAGTGGCGGCGATGATGCGCACATCGACCTGAATTTCCTGAATGCCGCCGAGGTGCATGAAACGGCGGTCCTGCAGGACGCGGAGAATCTTGGCCTGGGTGTCAGTGCCCATCGTTGCAATTTCGTCGAGGAACAGCGTGCCGCCATTGGCGACTTCAAAAAGGCCCTTCTTCGAAGCAACAGCAGATGTGAATGCACCTTTGACGTGCCCGAACAAGGTCGACTCTAGTAATTCTGACGGCATTGCACCGGTATTGATAGGAACAAAAGGTTTGTCGCGGCGTGGTGAGTTGGCGTGAATGGCCTTGGCGATCAGTTCCTTACCAGTACCGCTTTCACCCTGGATGAGAACTGTGGAGCGGCTTGGGGCGACCTGGGCCACTAGGTCAAACACGCGCAGCATAGTCTCGCTCTTGCCTACGATGTTGGCAAAGTTATAGCGCTGCTTGAGGGTTCGCTTGAGCTGCAGATTTTCTTCTTCGGCACGATGGCGGGCAACGGCGGAGCGAATATCGGCCAGCAGTTTTTCGTTGTCCCAGGGCTTCTGGACGAAGTTCTCAGCGCCGGCACGGACGGCTTCAACGACGTTGTCTACGGTGCCGTAGGCGGTGATCATAATGACCGGCAACTCCGGCTGGCGGTCCTTGATCTGGGGCAAGAGTTCAAGGCCACTTTGACCGGGGAGCGCAAGGTCGAGCAGCACGAGGTCGAAGTTTTCCAACTCCAGAATCCGCAGACCCTGCTCTCCGTCGGGAGCCATTCTCACCGCATAGCCTTCGAGCGTCAGCAACACCTCCAGCGACTCGCGAATAGCGGACTCGTCGTCGATAACCAGGATGCTGGCGACGGTGCTCGCGGCGACGGAGTTGCCGGACGACGCAGAAGAGACCGGCAGATTCAAAGGCAGTTCGACCTCAGGCATGTACGGAGTTCCTCAGTAGCGGAAATTCGAGATGGAAGGTTGTGCCGGCGCCGACGGCGCTCTCGACATGAATCTTGCCTGCGTGCTCCTGGATGATTCCGTAGGAGACTGAGAGCCCCAATCCGGTGCCGCGGCGGTCGCCAGGCTTGGGCGTTGTCTTGGTGGTGAAGAACGGGTCATAGATGCGCTTGAGGTGCTCAGGAGCGATGCCGCTGCCGGAATCGGACACCTGCGCTTCAACATGGCCGTTGACCAGGGTGGCGACGCGGAGATGTCCGCCGCCGGGCATGGCCTCTTTCGCGTTTAACAAGAGATTGAGGAAGACCTGCTGTAGTTTGCCCGGGTTGCCATGAATGGGGGGCAGCTCTTCAGTCAGCGCGAGGTCGACCACAACCTGCGCAGTCTTGAACTGGTGCTCAAGGAGAGATAGCGTGTCGCGGATGACTTGGTTCAGGTTGGTTTCACGGAACTCGGTCGTAGAGGTTCGTGAGAAATTCAACAGGCCGTTTGCGATTTCGGCAGCGCGAAAACTTTGCTGCGTAATCTTGTCGAGCACCGGGCCAAGGCGAGCATCGCCGCGAAGCTGTTTGGAAAGCATCTGCGAGTAGGAAGAGATGACGGCCAGGGGCGTGTTGATCTCATGAGCGACGCCGGCGGCGAGTAAGCCGATGGAGCTTAACTTGTCTGCCTGTGCAAGCTGGGTTTCGAGGGAGACGCGCTCAGTAATGTCGTCTACGAGAATGATGCGGCCAACGGAGACGAAGTTCCGCGAGAGCAAGGGCGCGATGGCGATGTTGGCGGTGCGCAGCTCGCCTGCACGCGTGGTAACGGGGAACTTGTAGAGGTGATGCACGCCCTGCTCGCTGCGGAAGCCTTCAAGAGCGCTGATGAGTTCAGCCGGGAAAACGGTTTGCAGCGGCTGGCCGATAACCTCAGCACGGCTCAAGGCGTACATCGCTTCCATCTGGGCGTTCCAGCTTTCGATACGGTCGTCGAGGTCGATGGCGAGGATGCCGACGTTGATGGATTCGACGATGTTCTCGTTAAATTCCTTGAGGCGCTCGAACTCACCTATCTTTTGTTGCAGTCGGGCGTAGAGGCTGGCGTTTTGGAGGGCGATGCCGATGTAGCTGGCGAGGGATTCGAGCAGCTCGACGTCTTCGCTGGAGAGAAAGTCTCCACCGATGGTCCGGCCCAGGCCAATGACAGCGATGGTGCGGGTGGTATCTCCATCCTGCACGCGACAAGGAAGGTAGTAGTTCAGATCGAGAAGCTGGGCGGTCTGCTGCTGGGCAAGTGGAAGGTGCAGGGCCTGTTGCGCATTTTCAAGGAAGATGTGGGAGTGATCCTTGGCGTGATCAAAGTCGAGGAAGCCGAGGTCAAGGGAATTAGATCCGAAACGACCCTGCGCCGTGCTTACTTCAACAGGAAGGCCGTGACCGGTGGCGAGGCGCAAACGTCCGGAAGATTCAAGATCCTGTGCCAGGAAGATGGCGACTCGGGCGACGAGAAGCGTGCGTGGAAGGCGCTCGACGATGGATTCAAGCAGGGCTTCGAGGTTGGTTTCAGAACTCAGGCCACGACCGAAGTCGACCAGTGCTTTGCGATAGTCATAGCGATGCCGGTCGAAGGCTTTGTCCACCCAGCCTTGGATTCTGCGCTTGAGGGGATCGAATACGGCAGCGAGCAGAACAATGGTGATGCCGAGTCCCCAGTCGCGGACCAGTTCGGGCATGCCGTTGTGGGCCAGTACGGCGATGAGCGCGATTGCTCCGTAAGACGCACCCAGGATCAACCCGGTGGCCAACGTGTAAGCCACGCCGCGCTTGAAAATCAGGTCGGTGTCCATAAGCCGGTAGCGGACAATGGCCCAACTGAAGGTCAACGGCAGGAACACGAGGGAGAGGCCGGCAAGGTTCGAAAGCAGCCGGGGTGGATTCAGGTCAAAAAGATAGGGGACGGCGTAAAAAAGCGTAAACGGCAGCACGGCGAGAAGAGTGCCGCGGGTAACCCACTTCAACTGTTGGCGGAGGAGCGGCGAATCCGCACGGCTGTAGCTGCGCAGGAAGAGCAGCGCCGCCAGGACGTAAAACGCGGCATCATACGCGGTGGCGATCTGGTTCAGGCGGTGCAGGAGCAGGCCGGTGGCCTGACGGGTTTCAATGGTCCAGATCCAGAGGCCAAACATTCCCGTGCCCGGCGCGTACACCAGTGGCAGAAGCCAGCGGCGGCGGAGATTCTTGAACCGCTCTTCAGGAAAACTGAGGGCAAAGTGCAGGAAAAGCGCAGGCTGCAGTGACTCTGCCGCAACATTGACCCAGTACACAGTCCAATCCAACCCGTCGAGTCGGGTTGTGTACTTCAACGCATAGAGGGCAAACGAGACCAGGCAAAAGAGGTAAAAGTGAGTGGCTCGGTGTGCGCCCCAGCGACGGAACAATACGTAGAAACCGATAACCAGATAGATGAGCCCGATGACGCGAAGGCCAAGAGCGAGGCTATGGTCGGTCGGTTCCGGGATCACCTTGACGGGAGTGTCCAGTTCGATGCCATCGCGCGTAATCGTGTAAAAGGCCTGACCCCAGCTCGTGGTGCGGTAGAGCGCCCGTTCAAGATCAGCCACTCTGGTGATGGGAGCGTCATTAACTTCCTTCAACAGGTCGTGTGTCTGGATTCCTGCGTGCTCCCCGGGGGAATTGGGCAAAACGCGCTCTGCTTCGAGTCCTCCGGTGACCTCATGCCACCAGACACCGTCATCCGGCTGCTGGAATTTGCTCTCTTGGCGCAGATTCAGAACGGCAAGAACCAAGAGGCCAGCCGTGAGGACGGCTAGCAGCGTCGCTTGAAAACGGTTAAAGAGACTCGTCTCCATGGGGGAACCACTTTAATGCATTTTGTTTCGTTGCACGTCAGTTGCCATGAGCGAGAATTGCACAGGACGTCCGGAGACTGTCCCCAATCGATTGAAGACATGCGAGATAGTGACGTTTCGGATCACGAATTGTAACCCGCAATATGGCCCCCATTCCCCTGATAATGCAGAAAACAGTAGACCCAATACAGTTAGAGGTATCGGACTATGAAAATAGGTAGGCTCTAGAAGGCGGAGAGGTTATTAACTTACTGTACAACTGGTAACGCCCGATGGTTACTTTCTGCCATCGAGGATGCGGAGTCGGATCGGTCTAATCACTTCTGCCCATATGTGGCCTTGGGGCCGTGTTTGCGCAGGTAGTGGTATTCGGAGACATGGGTTGGAATACCACAATCCGTCGCGCCAAGAAGGACGCTGCGGAAAGCGAGTCGCGCAATATATTCAAGGACGTCGGCGTGTTCAACGGCGTCCGCCGGTGTTTCACCCCATGCGAACGGAGCGTGGCCGGCCACAAGGACTCCAGGAACGGCGACGGGATCGAGATTTCCCGCGCGAAAGCGGCGGACGATGACGACGCCGGTGTTGCGAACATATCCTTCATTCACTTCGTCCGCGGTGAGCGGTTCGGTTACCGGGACAGGACCATGGAAGTAATCGGCATGGGTGGTGCCAAGGCAGGGGATCGCACGGCCGGCCTGTGCCCATGATGTGGCGAACTCTGAATGGGTATGGACGATGCCGCCGATCTGTGGAAATTCGCGATAGAGCAGCGTGTGTGTATCGAGGTCCGAAGAGGGTCGAAGCAATCCCTCGATAATTTTGCCGTCTAGATTGGTCACGACGAGGTCTGAGGCGGTGAGCGCGGCGTAGTCGACGCCGCTCGGCTTGATCACCACAAGGGGTTCACTCCCAGAGCGGTCAATCCCGCTGGCGTTGCCGAATGTGTGGGGGGCAAGGCCGCGGCGGGCGATTTCGCGATTGGCATGCAGGACTTGCTGGCGAAGAGATTCGAGAAGCATCTGGGATTTCCTGGATGGTGCAGGAGCGTGGAAAGCGTTTACCGGATTATAGCTGCTTCTTTATTAGTCTCTCTCTTGAAGCTCTGCTCTCAAGCGCATTTTTCTCAAAGGAATGCGTAAATTGCAGAGTTGCAAAAACCGAATGGTTGTGGACCTGCGCGCGTTTGACGGCCGTTGATCCGCTTGAAGCATCATTCTCTAAAATCAGTCGAACCGGTTGTTACAAGGTATGGATCGGCTTAGGATGGGGTGGAAATCTGATCGTCAGCGTCTTGAAGGGAGAATGGATATGCGGCGTTTTCCTTTTTGTGGTTTTGGCGTACTTGCGGTATGCGTCCTGTCTTTCATGTCGACGCGAGCTTCCGGCAAGAACGCGGCAGACTATCCATTGCGCGTGCACGTCTTCCAGTTCAATTCTCATTCGCATTATTACCAACGATCTTTGGAAACCGTGGATGGTGAGGGCCGAGCCAACCTTTACCAGAATGGAGAGCCCCGCGGCTTTGACTTCAGTTATCAGTGCGGCGAGCGAATCAGGATGTCTCCCGGGTATGAGACATATCCAGCCCGATGGAAGAAACAAGGCCAGTCGCTTGAGATTCTGCTCCCGGTTATGGGAATCCCGGAGCATATGGATCATGCGAGATGAAGGTCGACATGAAGGACAGTGCTTACTTCAAGCACAACGGATCGCTGGACGAGGAACCGGCTGCGACGTTCAAGGACTGGATGGAACGACATCAATACGATCCTGAGCATGGCAAGAACGAGCCGGTCGCGCTTCCGCCGTCACAAGGCACAATCGGAGCCGCGCCAACTGCTGTTCCGCCGACAACACCCGCGACCACTGCAACCACGCCCCAATAGCAAGATCGCGCCAAATTTTTTTGTGGGGTGTTCCTGGATCGACGCAGCTTCATCAGGACTATTGCAATTGAACGCTGATTGCGGCCGGTGAACTGCGCGCGATCTGCGAGAAGTCTGGCCAACCGCCAACACCGTTGGAGTTGCGCTTCGGGATTTCTTGTCAGAATAAAAATCCTGAAATAAGTTCAAAGAGTGATTGCGCGAATCCACGTCGCTGCTGTGTCGCGACGAGATTGGTGAGATTCATCCCTGACCCTGTAAACTTGCGCGCAGAGCGGGCGTCTACCTGAGTGATGGCAGCCTGCACTGCATTGGAACCGATCACCATGGCTACGGCACAAGAGCTGGCCGCCGAAGAGTTTTCGACTGTCGTCACCAAGCATCGTCCGCAAATCTTCCGTTTTTTGCTCGCGTCGACGCGCGACGTTGATCTTGCGGAAACGCTGACTCAGGAATGCTTCCTGAAGGCGCATCGGAACTGGGGAAGTTTCCGCGGCGATTCCACCGCGATGACATGGCTGATGCGGATTGCGATCAATCTGCAAAAAGATCACTGGCGCAATCGGCGGATGCAGTTCTGGCGTCACGCGCGGACTAACTCGGTAGATCTGGATGAAGCCAGCGATTGGCTGCCGAGCGGAGAACGATCGGTGGAGCAACAGCTGCTTGCCAAGGAACAGGTTGAGCGAGTGTGGGAATCGGTGAAGGGGTTGAGCGAGCGGCAACGGACGGTGTTTCTGTTGCGCTATGTAGAAGAGCAGGAGTTGAGTGAAATTGCGCGGGCAACAGGATTGAGTGAGGGCACCGTGAAGGCGCACCTTTCGCGGGCCCTGGGGCGTGTGCGCGCGGAGCTGGGAGGCAAACGATGAGCGTGAAGGACAATTTTGAGGACGGTTCGCATTCGCAGCGGGAAGTCGGCGAACGGGCGGAGATTGAAGCGCAGGAGTTCGAGTTGAAAGAGGCGCTGACGAATTTCCGGTTGAGCATGCATGCGTGGAGTGAGGCGGCGCACAGCCATCCTCGGACCGAGCAGGTTGTCCGGCGGCAATCATGGCGTTTGGCGGCAAGCTGGGCGCTGGGATGTGCAATCGCGGCAGGAAGTGTATCGAGTGTCGTGTACCAGCAGCATCACCAGAAGGAAATGGCGAAAGTGGCCGCGGCTCAGGCGAAGTACGCGGCCGATCAGAAGCTGGCGGCTGAGCAGATTGCTCGCGAAGATGAAGAGGATCTTTTGGCCAAGGTGGACAGCGATGTATCGCGCGAGGTACCAAGCGCTATGGAGCCCCTGGCGCAGCTTATGTCTGAGGCCGACGCGAAGTAAGCAATTTGGGAGCAGTTCGCGAGATGCGGAATTACCGTTTGTGGACAGGGAGCGAGGAGAGAAGGATGAAAGTATTCAGAACTGTGCGGTTGGGAGTTGCGATTGCAGGATTGCTGGTGTCCGGTTCAGCGTTCGCGCAAGGTGGCGGGGACGGAGGACGGCCTGGATTTGGGGACCATCGCCCCCCATTTGAGCGAGCGATGGGGCCACAGGGTGACCACGGACGCTGGTGGAATAATCCGAAGCTTGTAGAGCGGTTGAAGCTGACCGACGAGCAGCGGAAGGCTATGGACGACATCATGCAACAGCATCGCGAGAAGCTGATTGACCTGCGTGCCGGTGTGGAGAAGGCCGAAGTTGAGATGGAACCGCTGATGCGCGACGATCAACCGAATGAAGGCAAGATCCTGGCCCAGATTGACAAGGTGGCGCAGGCTCGGGCTGAGTTGGAAAAAGGGAATGCGCGTTTCCTTCTGGCGATTCGCGGCAAGCTGACCCCTGACCAGTGGAAGCAGTTGCAGGCCGATCGCGCCAAGGGAGCAGATCACCGCGGATGGGGCGAGGATGGCCGAGGGCGCGGCGGACCTGGGCAGGGCGATCGCGGCCCGGGGGGGGCGGGAAGCGGCGAGCAGTTCCGCCATCAGGGTGCACCTCCGCCACCTCCTGCGCCGGGAACTCTACCGGCGATTCCGGGACCGCAAAGTAACGCTGATCATGGGGCTAGTCCGGATGGGCCGGACGCTCCCCAAGGCGGAGCCCAACAATAAGAGAATTTCAAGAAGTTTCCAGGCAGAGAGCATCTACGGTTTGTAGTCAGGACCGGTGGCGGCAAG
>Ga0302320_10022706_pt1 | contig 12363 bp, 10 predicted proteins | sample Bog_T0_3_FD_202130 | JGI IMG/M metagenome (GOLD analysis project Ga0302320, IMG submission 202130) | Peat permafrost microbial communities from Stordalen Mire near Abisko, Sweden - Bog_T0_3 | ecosystem: Environmental > Terrestrial > Soil > Wetlands > Peat | place: Sweden: Abisko, Stordalen Mire...
TGCCGTGGCGGAAAAATATCGGATCTGGAGGATCGCCGCCGCTCAGACACTGGTCGCGCGCGCGGACGCGAATTCGCTGGCGACCGCCGCCGCGCTGCGCTATGCCGCATCAGGCGGCGGCACCGGCAAGACGGCCGGCGCCGGTCCGAAGCCCTCGGCCGTGGAATTGGCGGCGCGCGCCAGCGAGCTGCAACCGCAAAATGCGAGCATCGGTTGGCTGCACCTGCAGTTGTGCTCGGGCACGCCGAACTGCGATATCCGTGATGTTGCGACCGTCATGCGCTGGGTGGACGCCGACAACGGGGCGGCATGGCTGCAAACTCTTGCCGCCGCACAAAGAGATCGGGATCAGACCGAGGTCGACAGGATACTCGCGGACATGGCCCGTGGCGCCCGCTTCGATTTGTACTGGAACCGCCTTGTGGTGCTGATGGTGGACGCGCTTGGCGCGGCGCGCGGCGAACTTCCCGGAGGCTTTGCGGGATCCGACAGTGCGAGGCTGACCAGCATTACCGGGATTGCGAGCGGCGAAGTCATTCCCGCCTTCGCGCCCCTGGTGGAAGCCTGCCGGGATTCGAATGGGGTGCCGGAGCGGCACGAACTGTGTCTGAGATTGTCCAAGACCATGCAGCGGGGCGACACCATTGTTACCCAACTGGCAGGGTTCAGCATCGAGCGGCACCTATTGCCGCCCGACAGTAAGGAGGCGCGGGCGATTTCCGAGCGCAAACATGTGCTGGAGTGGCGCCAGACGGAGGCGGCGAAGTTCGATACTCCGCTGCTGCCCTGGATGAGGAACGCACGGGCACGGTCGCGGCTCGCACACATGCGCGCCATGCCCCGCGAAGAGGACGTGTGCATTGCAATACTGCGGGAGCACAGAATGGCTCTCGAACCGTCGGAGGACCATCGATGATCGACTTGTACTACTGGCCGACTCCCAATGGCCACAAGATCACTCTGTTTCTGGAAGAGACGGGCGTGCCGTACAACCTCATTCCGGTGAATATCGGCAAGGGCGAGCAATTCCGGCCGCAATTCCTCGCCATTTCGCCGAACAACCGCATGCCGGCCATCGTCGATCACACCCCGGTGGAGCGCGGAGCCCCGATATCCGTATTCGAGTCTGGCGCGATCTTGTTGTATCTGGCCGAGAAAACCGAGCAATTCCTACCCGAGGATGTGCGCGGCCGCGTCGAGGTTACGCAGTGGCTATTTTGGCAAATGGGCGGACTCGGGCCCATGGCAGGCCAGAACCATCATTTCTCACGGTACGCACCCGAGAAGATTCCTTACGCGGTCGATCGCTATGTGAAGGAGACCAATCGCCTCTATGGCGTATTGAACAAGCGCCTCGCCGATCGCGAATTCGTCGCGGGTGCCTATTCCATCGCCGACATGGCGGCCTATCCCTGGATCGTGCCGCACGAAGCGCAGAGCCAGAACCTGGATGATTTTCCGCATTTGAAACGCTGGTTCGACGCCATCAAGGCCCGTCCCGCCACGCTGCGCGCCTATGATCGAGGTACGGCGATCAGCAGCAACCCGACCGTCGACGAAGAGTCACGAAAAATTCTGTTCGGCCAAACCGCGCAATCCGTAGGCAAAAACTGATTCTAAAGCGGCTTGGCGTCGTGCGCCTTGAACCATGCGAGCACGTAGGCCACCTTGTCGATGAGCAAGCTGGGACGCGCCGAGATGTCGTGCGACGCATTGGGCACCCGCACCAGGGCGGTGTCGATCTTGCGCAGTTTCAGCGCCTGATAAAACTGCTCGGCCTCGCTCGACGGAGTGCGGAAATCCGCCTCGCCGGTCATCAGCATGGTCGGGGTGCGTACGTTGCCCACGTACGCGAGCGGCGAACGCCTCCAATAGGACTGCTGCGCGTCCCATGGAAAGCCCTCGAACCAATAGCGGTAGAAATAATTGGTCATGTCGGCGGTGAGCACGAAGCTGGACCAGTTGATCACGGGCTTGACCACCACCGCCGCGCGAAACCGGTCGGTATGCCCGACGATCCATGCCGTCAGCACGCCGCCGCCGCTTCCACCGGTAACGAACAGACGCTCGGCATCGACGTAACCGCGGCCGATCAGGGCATCGACCCCGGACATGAGATCTCCGTAGTCATTGTCGGGATAGTCGTGGTGGATCAAATCGGCGAACTCCTGGCCGTAACCCGTGCTGCCGCGCGGATTCAAATACAGCACCACATAGCCGGATGCCGCGTACAACTGAATTTCAGCGGCAAAGCTCGGCCCATAACTCGCGAACGGCCCACCGTGAATCTCCAGCAACAGGGGATATCTTCGGCCGGCGTCGAAGCCCGGGGGTTTGACTATCCAACCCTGTATGCGCCGATGGTCGACCGACGATTCAAAGGATATCTCCTCCACCGTCCCCAAGGTACGCTGACTGGGCAGGCTCTCGCCGGGGTCGGCAATGGTCACGATATTTCGGAGAGATGTCCCGGTGGCCAGGGCTGCCGGAGCGAGCGCGGCTGACCGGGTGTAGGCGAAGCGTCCGTTCGCGGCGCTCGAGAACGAGCCGCCTGAATAAGGCCGCGTGATATCGGCGCCGCCCACATCGTCGGCCAACATGCGCATCTTGCCGCCCAAGTCGATGGCCGCGATCTTGATGGATCCGTGATCCTCGTATTGAAAAATCAATTGGCGGCTGTCGCCGCTCCAGACGGGCGACGCTGCATCGCGATCGAGGGTGGGAGTGAGGGAGCGCGAGTGGCTGCCGTCGCGGTCCATCACGTATAGCTGGGTCGCTTGATAGCCCAGTTTCTTGTCGTCGAAACCCAGGTAGGCGATGTGCTTGCCATCCGGAGAAACGACGGGATGGTCGTCCGGTCCGCGCCGATCGGTGAGCGCGTGCAGGGACTCGTCAGCCAAGTCCACTCGGTAGATTTCGCTGTCGAGCGGTTCATAGTCCGCGTCGGCGCGTCGGTTGGCGGCAATCAGCACGCTGTTGCTGTCCGCGTCAAAAGACGGGGTGCCTTGAGTGTCGAAATCTCCGACGGTCAGCTGGCGAGCAGAACCGCCGTCGGCCGCGATGATGAAGAGCTGGGTGAACACATTCTGCAGATAGCCCTCGCCGTCGACCCGGAACACCATCCTGTCGATGAGCTTAGGAGGGTCTGCCCATTTGGCGTTCTTCGGCGCCTCGGGCAATTCCACTTGCAGAGGTTTGCGGTCGGCAGCGACGGGCATGGTAAAGGCGAGCCAGCGACCGTCGGGCGACCAGGCCATACTCGAAGGCGATTCGGTAAAATTACTGATGGCAGTCGTGGCGCCGCTCTCGGTCCAGTAGACAAAAAGCTGAGTGGATCCGTCCGCCGCCGCCCCTAGGTAGGCCACGCGCGAACCATCGGGCGACCAGCGCGGTGAACTGCTCTGCGGCGCGCTCGATAGAGGACGAGCATGTTTACCATCGACACCGACCAGCCAAACGACGCCGCGCGAACGGTCCGTCTTGATGTCGAAATTCACTCGGACATAGGCGATGTTGCGCCCGTCGGGCGAGATCTGGGGATCGCTGATCCATTGCAGGTCGAAAACATCCAGCGGCCTGAACAAGGGTTTCGCGGCCAAAGTGATGCCCGGTGCAACCAACGCGAATAGCACCAGTGCCGCTATTCGCACCCGCAGCCTGGAAGATGCGCGCGGCCCTTCCTCTGGATTCATGCCGACTCCTTTCTGCCGGCCACCCAGCAGTGACGCTGGTGTTCATCGACGATTCCCACCGCCTGCATGAACGCATAACAAATCGTGGATCCGACGAAACGGAAACCTCGCTCCTTGAGATCCGCGCTCATCGCATCGCTGTGTTTGGTCGATGGTGCGATGCCCCCCAGGTGCAAGGGCCGCCGCCGCAACACCTTTCCATCGGTGAATTGCCAGATGTAATCGTCGAAGGAACCGAGAGAAGCACGCAAGTCGAGATAGGCTCTGGCATTCGATATGAAGGCGTCAACCTTGAGTCGATTTCGGACGATGCCGGGATCCAGCATTAAGCGCCTGCGTTTCACGGCACCGTAGCGGGCCATTTTCTCGGCATTGAATCCATCAAAGGCTTTGCAGTAGGTTTCACGCTTGTGCAGGATGGTGATCCAGCTTAAGCCCGCTTGCGCCCCTTCAAGGCACAGCATCTTGAAGAGTTCACGGTCATCATGCTGGGCCACCCCCCATTCGCTATCGTGGTAGGCAAGGTACAGCGGGTCGGTCGTGCACCAGGCACAGCGCAGCTTGCCGTCGGCATGACGCTGCGCTCGCAGTTTCCGCCGGTCAGAAGGGTTGGCCATCGGCTGCTTAAGTTGATTCAGGCGTGCAGACGCACGGCGTGTGAATCCTTGTACACGAGCTCGATACGGTCGACCCCGTGCGTGCGGCGCGCGGCACTGCGGATTTCGTGCATCAATTTGAGCAGAACCCGGGTGTTCAGTTCGGGAGTCAGGCTCAGATGCGGCTCGAGCCCCAGGTGTAGAACGGCGAATCTTTCATGCGCCGACCGTACGAAAACCGCGACTCCGATCGGCCTGCCCAGATCGGAAACGGCGAACAGGGTCTGAACGCCCTCGATATCACCCACACGGATGCGCAATCCGCCGTCTTGCTCGAATATCTCGGGTACCCCATAGGTCTCTATGGATTGTTGGATCCCGATTCGCACGCGATGCTGGTTGACGTTGAAGAACAGCAATTGTTCCAGCGCGGCACGCTGGTCCACCGGCAACTTCGAGGTAATCCCGATTGAACCGCTCAATGCTCTCCCCGCCATGAGCGATGCCGCCCAAATGAGTGTCCAGTCACAGAATTGTCTAGACGCAGTGCAACAGACGTTGTCTGTCGCCCGAGACTCCGTATCGTATAGCGTCGCCCAAGGAATGACACTAGCCTCAGGGAGCCCCGCAATAATTGTTGCGGTGCGATGGACTGCAACGAGTAATTCCTACGCGCGTTAAGGGTCTCAATGAAAGGAAACTGCCGGTGCTAGCTTCTGACGAGGAGGGCGGCACGCTGGATGCGCTGCGGTTCAGCCTCGCGAGCGATATTGTCGAGCTCGTGGTGCTCACCGCTGACGACGCATTCCTGCAAACCTTACGCGAGGCCGTGGGCGGCGCGCGGCGGCTGTGGCACGTGCCCTCGGCCGACAAGGTAAGCGACCTCTTGGTCGCGGGTGAGGTGGGCATCTTGGTGCTCGACGTGCAGGCCTTGAACGAGACGCCGAGCGTTTTCGTCGGACAGATCAAACGGCAATTCCCCGATCTCGTGGTTGTGGTGGCCGGCAACCGCGACGCGGAAATCTCTTTGGCCGCATTGATCAGCGCCGGTTTGGTGTATCGATTCATTCACAAGCCCATGTCCCCCGGGCGTGCAAAGTTGTTCGCGGATGCGGCGGTCAAGAAATACGAAGAGCAACGAAAACGCAGCGCCGCCACTGCACCGATCAGACGCGCCGCTCGCTCGAAGCGAGGTGCGTTGATCGGCGGCGCCATCGGCACCCTGGGGGTGATCGTGGTCGCGACTTGGGCCCTGAACAGGAACGCGGACGAAGCCGGCGCACCGCACGCGGCGGCCGTACCCCCTTCCAGCGCGACCGAGTCCCCGCAGCTGGTCCGTGCCGCAGTGGCGCTGGCGGCCAACCGGCTGACCCAGCCGGCCGGGGATAATGCGCTCGAACTGTACCTCCAGGCGCAGGCCCAAAACCCGGCGGATCCCGTGGCTCGCGCCGGAGTTGCGGAAGTGCGTGAGCGATTATTGGCCAGGGCGGAAAATGCCTTACTGGAAGAACGCCTCGATGAAGCGGCGGTCGCGATAGAAGCGGCACGCGTGTCGGGTGTGGAGAGCGGCCGGATTGCATTTTTGACCGCCCAGCTCGCCAAGTCTCGAGACCAAGTGAAAACCGGGCACGCCGCCGCCCGTGCGATGACGAAAAGTGAGGCCAAGAGTGATGACAAAGTGAGCCCCTTGTTGAAGCTGGCCGCGCAACGCTCGGACCAGGCGCGGCTCATCGACCCCGAGGGCGACAGCGCACTCTTTTACATACAGGAAGCCTTGCAGATCGATCCCAACAGCGATGCCGCGCAGGACGCGGAAAAGACGCTGGCGATACGCCTGCTGACGGCGGCGCACGGCGCCATCGATCACCGGGACTTCGTGCATGCCTCTGCCTGGCTGGATGCCGCCCGGGGCGTCGCCGCGCCGGCCAACATAGACGCGGCACTGGCGTTGCTCGCGAGCGCGCGCCGGCAAGCGGACGCCGATGCCTGGACTCAACTGCTCAAGAACGCCACCGACCGCTTGGAGCAGGACCGGCTCATCGAACCGGCGAACGACAGCGCCAAGTATTATTTGATGACTTTGCGAAGCCTCGACCCGGACAACGCAAGACTGGGACCGGCCATGCAGGATCTGGGAACTCGCCTGGCGACCAAGGCGCGCCGCGCCCTTGCGCTCGAGCAGTACGACGCCGCGCGAAGCTGGCTGGAGGCAGCCGACGGGATCGGTTTTGCGTCGACCGAATCCACTTCGGTGCGGCATGATTTGGACGCTGCGGTTGCGGGACAACAATTTCTGGCGAAGGTGGTTGGGGCCGGCACTCTCTCGTTGGTTAAATCGGTGCAGCCCACCTACCCTGCCAAGGCGGAATCGAGCAAGATTCAAGGATGGGTGGAATTGGATTTCACGGTCGCCGAAAGTGGTGAAGTGAAGGACATCGCCGTCCACGGCAGCAGCACTCCCGGAGTATTCGACGGCGCCGCGATCAACGCGCTGTCACAATGGCGTTACAAACCGATGCTGCGCGACGGTAAAGCGGTAGCGCAGCGGGCCCGCATCCGAATACGCTTCACTCTCTCACCTTGAGGTGCGGCGGCCTCCTTGACGCGCAGCGTCACCCGGCGGTGCCGCGGACGTTCCTCAAGCCGCTGAGCTTCGCGCAAGCGCGGCCGTTTCCGATTCCTGAGTCAGCGCGCCGATCTCGGCACCGATGCGAAGATCATCGACCGCGCCGAAGGCATGCTTGCGCACCAGTCCCTGACGGTCGATTAAAACCAGGCTCGGCGTGCCGCGCATCTTGTATCGCTCCATGGTGTGGGGTATCGGGCTCGTCGGATTGGGTTGATCCAGGGCGATTGGAAATTTCAGCCGGTATTCGTGGATGAATGCCTTGAGCACGGGCGCGCTGAAGGCATCATGATGTTCGAACGTGGCATGCAGGCCGATGACCGTCACATCCTTGGGCTCGAAAGTCTCGAAAATTCTTCGCGCCTGCGGAATGCCGCCCGCAATCGAGTTCGGACACAGCACCTGGAATGCCGCGAGCACCACCACGCGGCCGCGCAAGCCTGAGAGGAGCAGAGGTTTGTCGGTATTGAACCAGGTTTGCACGAGTAGCTCGGGCGCATACGTTGATGTTGTCATGAATGGCGCACGCCGCCGGCCTGCCACCGAGACGCGATTGTCCCTTCGTTGGTTTTTATAAAGCGATCTTGGTCCTCCTATTGTGTGCCCGAAGCAGGGATTAATTACAAGAGGCTTATTGAGTTCGCGCGGAAACCTTGCGGATTTTCCGGCAATGAGTTAGGGAAAGGAGCCGGCGCGGCGCGGCGGCGGTTTAACGTGCGGGTTCTCGTTCCCGCTGCTTGCGCACCGCGATTTCCTCGCGATCCACCGCGACGTCGCGCGGCGCCTTGATGCCGATGCGAACCTGTGAACCGTTGACGGCCATCACGGTCACTTCGATCGCATCGCCGATGCGCAATGTCTCACCGGTCCGGCGAGTGAGTACCAACATAGGAGCGCTCCGGCTGATTCAATGGCGCATTAACTCATTAGCGGCGCATCTTCGCAGTGAGAGTTTTCTGTAAGTGATTGTAGGATTGCACTGACGCCGGTCGCGGTTCTCGCGGCCGCCAAGCACGATCAATGCTGGAGCGCCACTGCGCCTGGGGGGACATCGGGCGCGCCCGCCCACTCGCTGACAGTCGCTTCGTAGATGGCCAATTCCTGCAGTAAATCCTCGAGAGGCTGAGCCTTGCCCATGGCGAATCCTTGGCCGTAATCGACCCCGAGATCCGCCATCCGCACGCGCAGCGGATCGGTCTCGACATACTCGGCAATGGTTTCCATGCACATGACTTTCGCAAGCTGGGCGATGGCCTTGATCATGGATTCCGAACGCGAGTTGGTGATTGCATCCCGGACGAAACTGCCGTCTATTTTGAGGTAATTGACCGACAAATCCTTGAGATACGCCAGCGAGCTTACTCCGGTGCCGAAATCATCGAGCGCGAATTGGCAGCCGAGATCCTGTAGGCTGCGCATGAAATTCTGCGCCTTGGCCAGGTTGCCGATGGTGGCGGTTTCAGTCAGTTCGAAACACAGCACTCCGGGCGCGAGGCCGCTGGATTTGATTTCACCCGTAACGAACTCCAGAAAGGTCTCGTCCTGAAGCGACTGGCCCGACAAGTTGATGGCGAAGCGCGCGATGTCCTCACCCACCGCCACGCTGTGCTCGCCAAGCAGTTGGCACGCGCGGTGAACCACCCAACGGTCCACCGTGGGCATGAGTTGGTAACGCTCGGCCGCGGACAGAAATTTGCCCGGCGGAATGATCTCGCCGCGGTCGCCCAACATGCGGATCAGCAATTCAAAGCGGGGGCGACCGTAGTTTCCGCGCAACGGCAGTATGGGCTGTGCATCCAGGCGGAAGCTGTCGTTCCCCAGCGCGTCGCGCAACTGGCCGATGACCATGATGTCGGTGTGCCGGCGGATGATGCTCTGATCGGAATCCTGGAAAATTTCCACTCGATTGCGGCCGCGATCCTTGGCCGCCTTGCAGGCGATCTCGGCGGTTGCCAGCGCGTGCGCGAGCGCGCTGTCGGCACGGCCGATGGGCGCGACACCGAGACAGACGGAAACCTCGAATGAACCCTGCCCGGCGCGCGGCACGATGGCCGCGGCGGCTGCTCGGATTTTTTCGGCAACGAGCGCGGCAGCTTCCATGCTCGAATCCGGGATGAGAGCGGCCAGCCGGTCTCCGGAAATGCGCGCCGACAGCGCGCCCGCAGGCAACGACTTGGCCATGCACTCAGCCACCGTGACGATCACATCGTCGCCCACGTGCATGCCGAAGGTTTCGTTGATGACATGTAGGCGATCGATATCCAGGTAGAGAATAATGTGCGCGTAGGCGCTGGCCGTCGATCCCAGCAGCGCCGTGGCCTGGCGTTCGAACGCCTGGCGGGTCATCAGGCCCGTGCTCGCATCGTACTGAGCCTGAATGATGCTGGTGGCTCTTTTCGCCAGCACCTCCGCAATGCGCGTCTGGTGCGAGTCGAAATCCTGCGCACTCGGCGGATTGAACAGGGCGAGTACACCCATAACTCGTTCGGAGCGATGGCGCACCGGGCAGGCCAGTATCTTGTAGGGAGCGGCGACGTCGCTCGCGATCTTGGATATGTGATTGACGACGATGGTGCGCTGCTGGAGCTGCATCCAGGCCATCAGATGATGCTGCGCCCGGTGCAGTGACTCCGGCGACATGGGCTGGCCGCTTCGCGTCAGCGACAGGGCGATATTCTTGTCCGGCACCCATAATGCCGCGAGCGCGCAGCCCATCCGGTCGAGCCCCGTTTTGAGTATGAGCCCGAATTCGTCGGTGTCGCTGGCCGCCGCCGATTGATGCGAAGAGATTTCCAGCATGAGATCGAGGTCGCGCTCCCGCACGTCGAGGTCGCGTTCGCGTGATCCCAATTTCGAGCGCAGGGTCAGTTCACGGCGCAGGCACTCCAATGCCGGTTGCACCAACTGACGTACGGTTTGCAGCGGGCGCGCTTGCGTTTGCGTGCCGGATAATCGGACAATCAGGCTCACGACGCCGAGCAGCTCGATGTGCTCGCCGCGCACCGCGAACGAGTACACGGCGCTATCGGCATCCAGTGTGCGCACGATGCCGGCGAATTCGGCGGCGTCGGTCAGCGCGGCCGCGATGCAGTCCTTGATGACATCCGTTTCCTCGGCAAGGTCCCACTCGTCCGAGGCCCAAACCAAGTTGGAAAATCCGTCGTGCACCACGACTCCGCGCAGGCTCGGCATCAGCATCCGAAGCAGACGGCTGTAAGGATCGAACGAAGCGTCCGCAGCGGGCGCCTCGATGGCGTTAGCCTTCATTTCTAGCACTGCGGCCATCCTACGAGGTTTGGAGTTTTGAGCTCACGGATCAATGTGCGGCAAACTCGGCCTCGCATCCTTGACGGGAGTCGCAATTCAACGGAACGCCTGCAGAGTTTTCCCCAGCCGCTTGACAATATCGGCCGGTTCTTGTGATGCAGATCGCGGATTCAGGTCCGGCCGCGGCTGCCGCGCGCCAAAATACGCAGCAAGTGGCGGCCCCCGGGAATCCGTACCAGCAGGAATACTCGGCGCCAAAACCTTCTCGCCTTTTCATCCAGACTTGCCAGCGGCAGAGATTCGTAGAGGCGTGCCAGGGGCTCATGCACGATGACACTCTGCGCGTGCAGGGTTCTGCGCCGAGCGGCCGAGGTCAGGGTCAGCTCCACGGAGCCGGCACGCCACTCGATGTCGATGTCGCTGATGGCGGAGGATCGGAAGACCTCGGGGGCGCCTGGATCTGTTCCACGTAGGAACACGTCGGCCAGCGAAGGCTCGACTCGCGACAGCCGCCACAAACCCCCGTCAAGAGCCTGCGTCAGAAATGTTCCTGGCAAATGGCGTCGCATCTTTGGTTTCATTGCATCATCCTACTCGGGATGGACGCGCCGATAAATCTGCTTCCCGGACAGGCATTGAGTGCCGGCGGCCGGCCGCGGCTCGATTATTGGGCGGTGTGCGCCCTGGCTTTTCCCTTCATGTTGAACAGCGCCGTGCAAGCCGTTCTGAACGCGACGGACACGTGGTTCATCGGGCGCCTGTCTCCGACCGCCACCTCGGCGATCGGCGCGGTGTACTGGCCGATCCTGGTTTGCGTGCTGCTGTTCGGAGGCATCGGCTTGTCCGTGCAGACATTGGTGGCACAAGCCTGCGGCGCCCGTCGTTACGCGCGAGCGTCGCAGGCCACCTGGATCGCCATGTGGGCATCGTTGTTCAGCGTGCCTGTGTTCGCGTTGCTCGCGTTGGGCGGAGCATGGATTTTCTCACCCTTCGGCATACCGCAAGAGACGTTGAACGTTGCCTTGGAATACTGGGTTCCCCGCGTGCTGGGCGGCCCTCTCGCCATCGCGCTTTGGGCGCTTCTCGGCTTTTTCAACGGAACCGGGCGGCCGCTCATTACTCTATGGGTAACCGCGGGCGTCGCCATCGCCAATGCGCTGCTGAATCAGCTTTTCATGTTTGACTTCGGTTTGGGCATTGCCGGTTCCGCCTGGGCGACCGACGCTGCGCAGCTCATCGGCGTCGCCGGTGCGCTGGGTTTGTTCTTGACCAAGGCAACGCGACAACAATATCGCTCACACCTGACCGCGAGGCTGCGCGGGCGGATATTGCTGGGTCAGCTCAAATTGGGATTTCCGATGGGCTTGTTGATCGCCGCCGACATTCTGGGCTTCGCGCTGTTTCAACTCATGCAAGTACGTTTGGGCACCGTGGACGGTGCAGCCACTCAAATCGTCATGATGCTGACGTCCTTTTGTTACATGCCCGCGGTGGGCATCGCAATGGCGGGCACCACACTGGTGGGGCAGGCCATCGGGGCACAGCGGCGAGACTGGGCATTCAAGCTGGGGAACGGAATCATTCTTATCGCCGTGGTCTACATGGGGGCGATCGGTGTGCTGCTGGCGGCTGCCGGCCCCTGGGTGCTGCCGTTGTTCACCAACGGCGCGGATCCGCAATCGAGCGCCGTGGTATCACGGGGCGTGGGTCTTTTGTGGATTGCCGCCGGATATCAGTTGTTCGACGGCCTCAACATCAGCAGCAGCGCGTGTCTTCGCGGCGCTGCAGACGTACGCCTTCCCGCCATCATGGTCCTTGCATTATCCTGGCTGTTTTTCGTGCCGCTGGCGCATAGCTTGAGTTTTGCTCCGGGGAAGGGTTGGGTCGATTGGTTGCCGCAGTTTGGGTTGGGCGCGGTCGGTGGATGGTTCGCGGCGCTGGCCTATGTCTGTTGCTTGGGATTGATGCTGTTGCTTCGTTGGCGCTCCGGTGCCTGGCGGCGCATCATCCTGACGCTGCACTAAATACGGACGATGAATTCGCGAGCAAGTATGTTGAAATCAATGAATCCGGCCGTTGTGGTGTTGATGGGGTGCATTTCGGGCGGCGCCTGGGCCGCCGCGAGCGCAGGGACGCCGGCATCGGTGACCCAGGCGATAGCGGCGCAACGGCTGCCGTCCAG
>Ga0302320_10022708_pt1 | contig 12362 bp, 10 predicted proteins | sample Bog_T0_3_FD_202130 | JGI IMG/M metagenome (GOLD analysis project Ga0302320, IMG submission 202130) | Peat permafrost microbial communities from Stordalen Mire near Abisko, Sweden - Bog_T0_3 | ecosystem: Environmental > Terrestrial > Soil > Wetlands > Peat | place: Sweden: Abisko, Stordalen Mire...
TGGCATCGTCGCCGACTCCGTGCCCGAGCTCGAATACCATGAGTCGATCAACAAGGCGCAAGCGGTGATTCGCGCCATCGAACGCGCGCGGGAGATGTAGACGTGAGAATCGGAGATTAGGGGTCAGAGACCAGCAGGCCAAGTGCAGAGTCCTTTGACCTACTCCGCCCCAAATACCTCGCGCAACGCCTTCTTGATCCACGCAAAAAAGCCAGGTTTCTTCTTTTCGGCGGGCGGCGGCGCGGCTGCCCCAGAATTTGCATCCTGCGCTGCCTGTGCCGGCGGCTTCGGAGCATGCTCCCCGCTGTTGTAAACCAGCGGCTCGACCGGCTGCGGATGCGCGCCGTGCGGGTCAATCGTAACCGCGGAGGGAGCAGGCGGCGGCGTGGGCGCCAGCCCAGCGCTCTGCGCCAGCGGAAACTCGTTGGTGCCCGGATGCAGCGGAGGCGGGCAGCCGCAAGGCTCCTTCTCGTTGTCCACCACTTCATTCAACTGGCCGCGCTCGAACATCACGTGCTGGCCGGCCTGCACGCGGTATGCGCCCGCATCGAAGACGCTGGTCACCAGCACATACGCGGCGCTGGTCTTGTCGTTATCTACGCAGGTGTCGCCGTGCTGGCCCAGCCGCACCTTCACCTCGGCCGCGCCAGGCCCGCCGATCAGGATGCGGAAGTCCGGCGTCAGCAGAATGTCTGAGTTGCGGCCGGTGGCAAAGCTGGCCTCGATGGCGCCGTGGTCCATGGCCATCATCAGGCCGGCCGTTTCGCCGGCGGGCACGCTGGAGTCGGCGGCCAACTTGACCGTTGTCGAAGCGCAGACCCGCAGCGCGCCGCGATGCGGCAGCGCGACCTCGGTGGTCTCCGCGCCAGCCGTAACTGACCCGCTGGTGACGATGACTGCCCGTCCCTGCGAGACTTCCAGCGCGCCGGTCACCTTGGCTGCCTTGTCGGGGTTCTTCGCGTCCAGCGGGACAATGGCGATGGGCGCAGCGTCGATGGACTGGGCCTCGGCTTGACCTTCGAGCGCAGGCGCCGCAGCAAGCGCGGCAAGCAGGAAGACCAAAAAAAACAGCTCTGATGCTGCGAACCACCTTACAGACTGCGGATAGACTCTTCTAAAAGGGCAAGAAGTGTCAGGGCACGACTTCAGTCGTGCCGCTAGCGCCAAACAAGAGATAAGGGCTTTAGCCCCTGCGGCCCCATCTCCGCCGCCTTGGCCCGAGTTCATCGATCGCGTGCGCTCTCGCATGGCAGCTACATCCCCAGGAAGTTCTTGATCATCTGGTGGCCACCCTCGGTGAGCACGCTCTCCGGGTGGAACTGCACGCCCTCAATGGGCAGCGTCCGATGCCGCAGGCCCATGATGACCGAGCCTCCACCGCTCTGCGCCGTCCGCGCGGTCACCATCAGCTCGGCCGGCAGCGACTCCTCGGCCACAATCAGCGAGTGGTAGCGGGAACAGGTCAGCGGAGTTTCCAGTCCGGCAAAGATGCCCTTGCCGTCGTGCTGGACCGCGCTGGTCTTGCCGTGCATCAGGTGGCCGGCGCGCACCACCTGCCCGCCGAACGCCTCGCCGATAGCCTGGTGGCCTAAACACACTCCAAAAATCGGCGTCTTGCCGGCCATGTGCCGGATCAACGGAACCAGGATGCCCGCCTCGCCCGGTGTGCAGGGGCCGGGCGAGAGCAGGATGCGCTCCGGCTTCAGCGCCTCCACCTGCTCCAGGGTCAGTTCGTCGTTGCGATAGACCTCGACCTCCGCGCCCAGTTCCCCCAGATACTGGACAAGGTTGTAGGTAAACGAGTCGTAGTTGTCGAGGACGAAGACCATATTCAACAGTGTAGCCTGTAGCCGCCCGCACGCAGAGAGAAGGTGCATTCATGGGAGGGAGCAGGGGCAAGGGCATTCATGCCCCTTAGACGATGCCGATTCGAGTGGCCTTCAGGCCCGGCCGGGTTGCGCCCCGCCTAGCTAATCTGCAAAACTGGCCTTGGTCAACAACAATGGTTCTTCACTTTCTCATTCAGGGCCGGGTGCAGGGCGTCGGCTTCCGCTGGTTCGTGCAGCGCGAGGCCGGCGAGCTGGACCTGCGCGGCTGGGTCCGCAACACCGAAGACGGCGAGGTTGAGGTTGTCGCCACCGGCTCCGAGACCGACCTAGCCGAGTTGCGCGCCAGCCTGCGCCGCGGACCGCGCGGCAGCCGCGTAGACCGGCTCATTGAGCACTACCTTGACGCAGCCGAAGCCGAGGGCCTCAGTTCCTTCCGCATTGAAGGCGCGTGGTAAAGACAGCTGACAGCTCACAGTTGAAAGCTAACAGTTGTCCGTTTTGCGCCGATCGCAGTTCGCTGTCAGCCGTCTGCTGTCAGCTTGTCCCGCTATAATCTGTAGGGAAGCGAACCGCGCGACCAGTTCCCTTCCCGCAAGAAATCCAAAGCCATCATCCAGGAGCCGACAGAAGCATGCCCGAGGAAATCAAGCCTATCGACGTAGAAGCCCTGAAGGCGCTGGTGCGCACCGTGCCCGATTTCCCCAAGCCGGGGATTCTGTTTTACGACATCACCACGCTCCTGAAGGACAAGACCGGCTTTGCGCGCCTGATTGACCTGCTGGCGGCGCACTACCTGGAGCAGAAGATTGACCTGGTGCTGGGCATCGAGGCGCGTGGATTCATCTTTGGCCCGGCGCTGGCTTACCGGTTGAACGCCGGCTTTGTGCCTGTGCGCAAGCCCCGCAAATTACCTGCTCCAGTTGCGCGCGTGACCTACGATCTCGAGTACGGGTCCGACACGCTGGAGATTCACATGGACGCGATTGCGCCCGGCCAGCGCGTGGTGCTGGTGGACGACCTGCTGGCCACCGGCGGCACCATGGAGGCGACCATCAAGCTGGTCAAGCAGTTGGGCGGCGAGATCGCCGGCCTCGCATTCGCCGTCGAACTGGACTTCCTGAAAGGCCGCGAGCGCTTCACCGAATACGACGTCTTCAGCCTGCTGCACTACGACGAATAACCACCTGCGGTGGGGCAGACGCGGCCTGCGGGGCGGGCTGGTTCCGGAAAAACTCAGCCTTGTAAAAGGACACGACTTCAGCCGTGCCGCAACAGCTGAAAAAGCCTACGAGGGCTTTAGCCTCTGCTAAAGCCCTCTTGAACGTTTTGCTCGATTTCAGGACTCCGCTCTTGGCGCTTCTTCAGTTTCTGCGCCCTCCTCCGCGGTCTCTTCCTGAAACATCTGCGCATCGGCAAAGCGGTAGCCCACGTAAACATCCGTGAGCAGATAGAGCGGGTTCGACGGATCATCCTCGATCTTCTTCCGCAACTGCCGGACGAAGGTGCGCAGGTACTCCACCTCTTCGCGGCAATCGGGACCCCAAACAGCGGTAAGCAACCGCGCATAGGTCACCACGCGACCCGCCCGGCTCATCAGGCAGTGCAGAATGTCGAACTCCTTGCGCGTCAGGTGTACGGGCTCGCTGCATTTGGTCACAATGCGCTTCACCGGCTCCAGGCGCAGCTCGCCAATCTCGATGGGCGCGTCTTCCGGCCGGATGGGGGCGCGCACGCGGCGCACCGCCGTGCGGATGCGGGCAATGAGTTCGCGCGTGCTGAAGGGCTTGGTCACGTAGTCGTCCGCGCCCAACTCCAGCGCCTCAACCTTCTCTTCTTCTCCGTCGCGCACAGTCAGCATCAGCACCGGAAGCCGCGGCGCAACCGCACGGATGCGGCGCAGCGTCTCAATGCCGCCGATGCCGGGCATGTTGATGTCCAGCAGAACCACGTCTGTGACATTGCCGCGCAGGATTTGCAGCGCCTCTTCTCCGCGCGACGCCTCGGTTACCTGGAACCCAAGCTCAAGCAGCGGCGGCCGCAGCGCGCGGCGAATCGCCGTTTCATCGTCCACAACAAGAATGCGTATAGCTGGCTGGCTCATCAGGAACACCTATTCACTACGGGAGTTGGAATGGCGGCAAAGAACGTGGTGCCTTCCAGTTCATCGCTGGTAACCCACACATGGCCGCCGTGCACGATAGCTGCCCGCTTGGCCACTGACAATCCAATGCCGGTGCCGGAGGCGCGGTTGGGATTGGTGGAAGAACGGTAGTAGCGGTCGAAAATGCGTTCGCGGTCTGCCATGGGAATCACCGGACCGAAGCTATGCACGGAGAACACCACCTCTTTGTGCGCCTGCGCTGCGCGAATCGTAATGGTGGTTCCGAAGATAGAGTACTTGCACGCATTATCAATGTACTGCGTCAGCAGCATGATCATCAGTTGCCGGTCGCAGCACAGAATGAGACCTTCGTCTTTCAGATCGATAGCCACCTTCATACTCGCCAGCCGGTCGCGCAGGCTGGCAACCACTTCTTCAATCAGCGTGCTCACGCCGACGGCCGTGGCATGCAGGTTCACCTCGCCCACATCCAGCCGCGCGGTGGTCAGCAGGCGCGTGGTCAGCTCGCTCAGCAAGCCGGTCTGCTCGTCGATCAGCGACACCAGGTCTGCCTGTCCGGCAGAGAGATGGCCCATCTCTTCAAGCCCCGTGCTGGCCGCGCGGATGGCTGTCAGCGGCGTCTTGTAGGCGTGGGCCAGGCTATCCAACACGGTCGCGCGCAACTGCTCGGTCCTGCGCTCGGCTTCGAGATGGCTTTCGTTGGCAAACGCTCGATAACGGTCGAACGTAATCGCAATCAGCGAGGCGATGGCGTTGTTCGTCAGCGGGCTCGTTTCTCCGCGCACCACCAGGCTGCCCACGGGGACCGTGCCCAGCCGCACCACGCGGCGGCCGATTCCTGTCTCCGGGTCGTCGTCCGATGTTTCAAAATAGTAGACGTTCTGCGCCAGTTCCTGCGGATCATCTTCCCAGATGCCCGCCTGGTAAACGTCGTGCAGGTCCGCGTCGAAGACGGCGACCGCCTCCAGCGCGAAGATCTCGTGCACCAGTTCGGCAAGCTGCGGCCCCGGCTCCACGTGCAGGTTCATCTGCAACGTGCGCCGGGTGAATTCGTAGAGGTCCTGCATCTGCCTGCCCCAGGACTCGGCCTCGCGGGCGTGCGCCGTCACGCGCGAAGACAGGCGGCTCACCACCAGCGCCACAAGCACAAACACCAGCAGCGTGACGGAGTTCACCGGGTCCGCCGCAGGATTGGACTGGACATTGAAAGCAGACGGCCGCGTCGTGAGGTAGCTGTGCATCAACACCGCGGAGAGCGATACGATCACCGCCTGCCAAAACCCGCACAGCAGCGCGATGGGCACCACGATCAACAGATAGAGCAGCACAGCCACCGGCAGCAGCCACTGCGCCCAATGCGAAAAGGCCGCCACCAGGATCACGCTCACCATGCCCAGCGCGCACTCCAGCGCGAACAGCAGCACGCGCGTGCCGGCCCCGCGCGAACGCTGGGCGCCGAAGACAGATCGCATCGCGCTGTAGCTCGGTGACAAGCTGTGAAGCCCCTTTCATGGAATCTGCCTGGCCTCGCAACCGGTGAGACCTTCAAACTGATAAGCGGACAATCTCCCAAGTTCCAAAGCCGTAAGAGAAGCGGAAACAGCCGGTGGATCTTCTGGGTGGAACGAGTTCCTGGCCTTGGAGAGCGTAAAGGAATTTTAGCAGGAGCATCATCCTGGCCCTCCGTCTTGGTCCCTGAACCGCTCGGTTCCATTGCCGCCAAATTGTTTTGAGTCTGCGCCTTGCCTTGCAACGGCGCAAGCCGGGAACGCGAACCGAGCGAAGAGAAACGCACTCTCGTCCCCTCGCAATCTTTTCGCAATCCTCATTTCTTCCTTATGAGGTGTTTGCAAACCTAGTGTTAATCCGCAACGACCGGACCACACGGAGGCAGCGCAACGCGCAGGATCGTTCTCCGCAGGGAAGTCCACACGGGCAACTGATCCGCGTGCCCTGAAAGGCCCGGCTGACAAAGGGATTGCACCGGAGTGGGTGCTGCTTCCATTGCCTCGACTTTTTGGCTGAACTCATCTCGTGTCATACAACCACAATCTTTTCTGGGAGGAACAGTGCCGATGAACCTGAACACGAACCGCATTCTTCAATCAATGGCCGGAGCCGCAATGGCATTCGGTTTGATGGCCGGCGCACAGACGCCGGCAGCACCTGCGCCAGCAGCGCCCGCAGCGCAGGCCCCCGCGCCCGCGGATGCACCCGCTCCCCTCTCCACCTTCGTCCTCACAGGTCCGCTGCAGTGGCTTCCTCCGGCGACCTTCGATGCCGGTCCGTTGGGCAAGCTGTCTGTCAACGGCATCGTGACAGGCTTCGCGCAATTCCAGAATAGTTCCGTGACTGGAGACGACAATGCCCAGGCCACTCTGACCAACGGGCAAATCTTCATTCAAAAAGCGGACGGGAAGCTCCAGTACTACATCCAGGCGGGCGCTTACACCATGCCGACGCTCAGCGTGCCGTTTCTCAGCGCGCAGGATACAGTGAAGAACTTCTTCGGACCCGTTCCGGTCGTCTACTTGAAGTTGCCGGCAGGAAAGACCACCCAGTTCCTGATCGGCCAACTTCCCACACTGATGGGCGCCGAGTCTACCTTCACGTATCAGAACTTCAACATTGAGCGCGGCATCGTTTGGAACCAGGAAAACGCAATCAATCGCGGCATCCAGATCAACCAGACCCTGGGTAAGTACGTGACCGCCTCGGTCAGTTGGAACGACGGTTACTATTCCAACCGCTACTCGTGGCTCTCGGGCTCGCTGACCTATACCAAGGGGCCGCATACCCTGGTGTACGACGGGATGGGCAACCTGGGACAGACCGTCTATCAAACAGCGTCCACGCCGCTGCAGAACAACGGCTATATGCACGCGGTGATCTATACCTACGCCAAGGGCCCTTGGATCGTCTCGCCGTACTTCCAGTACGGCAAGCTGCCCACCAACGCGAAGGTAGGCGTTGCAAAGGGCACTTCCGCAACCGGCGGCGCGGTCAACGTGAGTTACGCGTTCAAGAAAGGATTCTCGCTTCCGGCCCGCGTGGAGTATCTTACGAGTTCGGGAAGCGCGACCGATGGGTCTGTCAACCTGTTGGGCTTTGGCGCCGGCAGCTCCGGCACCACCTTCACCGCGACGCCCACCTACCAAAAGGGTGGTATGTTCGTTCGCAGCGACATCGCGTGGGTGCATGCGAAGAACTACACGCCGGGATCGGTCTTCGGTGCGTCGGGGACGGATGCGGGTCAACTCCGTACCGTGCTTGAATTCGGCTTCATCTTCGGCAAGAACTAAACCGAAGATAACCACACAACGGAGAGAAGCTTCAGACTTAGCTGCAGGGGAGTTTTCGCTTTTACTGCTTGCGTCTTTCTTCGGACACAGCTGGTAAGCCTCTCAAAACCCCATCCCGGCTTGGCGCGAATCTGTCAAGCCGGGAGCGCACCTGCCATCTGGCGCGGGCCGCCTTATTCGGCAAGCGCCGCTCCGCACTTCTTTTCCGTTTCCTCATTTGATCTTTATTGCTTCGCTCCTAGCATTCAAATCATCCACACCAGTCCAGACCAAAGATCAGGACACAGGTGAACCTCAGGAACTAACCCCAGGGCGAGCCCCAGGGAGCCAAACAAACTTTCGATCCAGGAGAATGCTCATGGCAGAACAGAAAGCACCACAGATGCAGGCCACTCTGGGCCTTACAGGGCTGACCAGCAACGCGATGGCCCTTATCGCTCCCGGCGCCTTCCTATGGCTCACCTTCTTCATCCAGGCCACCACAGGTACCACTGCCCCCGCCATGTGGCTGGGCATCTTCGGCGCCCTTCTGCTCTGTCTGGCCACCGCCGTCGCCTACGCTGAGATCTCCAAGCTCTATCCCGGCACCGGCTCCAGCTACTACTACGCGGAGCAGGCACTGCTGTCCAAGGACAAGGCCTTCAAGTACGCTCGCGTGGCCAAGTTCATCGTCGGCTGGGGCTCGCACCTTTACTACTGGGTCTATCCCGGCGTGATGGTGGCCACCACCGGGATCTTCATGGGCTACGTGGTCGGCTTCCTCTATCCCAACGTGATGAGCGGCTCCAATCCTGGCCCGCTGTTCATGGCGTTGATCGCTGTAGTCTTCAGCTTCTTCGTCGGCTGGATCGCCTCCAAGGGCGCTGGCGCCTCGACCGCCGTCAACCTGGCCATCAACATCATCCAAATCTCGGCCCTCCTGGTCTTCAGCGTGCTGGCCATCGGCTACCGCACCAGCCACCCGGCCGGCGCAGCCGCCTTCCAGTACGACGGCCAGACCCTGGCCACCTACGACTATCAGTTCGCCGTTGACAAGACCGGCGCAACCATCCGCGACGCCGGCGGCACCCCACTGCCTCTGCTGGATTCAGCCGGCAAGAAGGTTCCCTTCACTATCGACTACACCGAGAAGGACTCGACCGGAGCTTTCCTTGCCCATCCCACGGCCGCCTCGGTCGTCTCGCCGCACAAGTTCAGTTACCTGTTCATTCAGGCCACGGTCGCCATCCTCATCCTGGTCGGCTTTGAATCGGTCACCTCGATGGGAGGCGAGGCCAAGAACCCATCCAAACACATTCCCATCGCCGTCATCGCTTCGCTGCTGATCCAAGGCCTCATCTGCTACCTGATTGAGTACTTCGCGGCTAACTACTTCCTCAACTCGGGGTATACGATGGCCAGCGCGTCCAGTTCGGCTGCACCCATCGGAGACATGATGATCATCGTTGGCGACAACCTGCTGGGTCACGGCAACGGCAAGTTCTTCATGCTGGCGGAAGCCTTCACCGTCTTCCTGGCGCTGATCGGCACCACGCTCTCCTGCATGAACACCGGCGCTCGCGTCACCTACGCCATGGGCAAGGACGACGAGGCTCCCGAGCACTTCGGCATGTTGCACGCCGAGTCGCTCTCGCCCCGCAAGGCCATCTGGACGCTGGCCACCATCTCCGCGGTCATCGGCGTCATCGCTGTCTCGCTGGTCTTCGGCGATGCCGGCGCCCCCACCGACGCAGCCATCGCGGCCCTGCCGCACGGCCTCTTCTCCAGTTGGGGCTACCTCTCGCACGACCAGTTGGCCGCGCTGCCCAATTCGCTGTTGACCATTACGCTCACTTCCAACTTCGGCACGTTCATCCTCTACGCGCTGAGCTGCTTCCTGTGCATCGTGGCCTTCCACAAGCGCCCCGACTACAACGTAGTCTTCCACCTGCTCATCCCCGGATTCGGCCTGATCGCCAACCTGGTCCTGATGGCCTTCTACGTCATCAGCCCGGTCTTCGGTCTCGGCACCTTCAAGGAACCGCTCCTCGCGCTGGGCATCTCTGCCGTCTGGGGCATCTACGGAGCCATTTACTTCCTCCGCTCCTCCAAGAAGAAGGGCAAGTCCGTCCTGCTCGAATCCAAGTAGGCTTCCCTCAACCGAAACCCAACTGCTGGGTGGCATCTGTTCCCGGTCTCTCGCCGAGGCCGGGAATGGACAACCACCCAGTGGCTATTTTGAAAGCAATGTTCCACAATCTCTAAAAGCACTCTCTTCCGCGGCAATGCAGAGGAGATTCAAGGCGGCGGCGCCCATGTTGGATGTTCAGTTCGGCCAGGCAAGCGATTTCGGCAAGGTTCGCACCAACAATGAAGACGCGATGGGGGCGTACATCCCGGCCTCGCGCAAGCTGGCCCGCTCCCACGGTTATCTGTTCGCGGTTGCCGACGGCGTAGGCGGCATGGACCTGGGCGAGGTTGCCTCCGCCACCGCCATCAAGGTCGTCACCGAAGAGTTCGGCAAGGCCTCCCCTGGCTCCATGCTCATCAGCCTGCTGCCCCGCCTCGTCTCCCAGGCCAACAACGCCGTGCACGACCACACGGTGAATCCCGAGTATCGCGGCAAGAAGATGGCCACTACGCTGGTAACCTGCGCCCTACGCTTCGACCAGGCCATTGTCTGCCACGTCGGCGACTCCCGCTGTTATCTCGTCCGCAACGGACAGGCCCGGACCATCACCCAGGACCATACCTGGGTCAACGAGCAGCGCAAGCTCGGCCTGCTGACTGCCGCAGAAGCCGCCACATCGGAGGCTCGCCACGTTCTCATTCGCTCGCTCGGCCCGGAGATGTTTGTCTCCCCAGACACAACAGCCGTCACCGTCCAGCCCGGTGACGCGCTGGTGCTCTGCTCCGACGGCCTCCACAACGAGATGAGCGACGCCGAGATTGCCCGCATCGTGACCCAGCATAAACCCATGGACGAGATTGCCCGCGAACTCGTAGCCCGCGCCGTGGAGATCGACGGCCACGACAACACGACCGCGCAAGTAATCCGCGTCCGCTCCGTGGAACAGGTGGGCATGTATCGCGGACGGCCCTACCGTCTGCCCTCCTGACCGGAATGACGGCGACACCTTATGAAGGTCTTACGGAAGCCTTAGTGTTTTCAGCCCATTTCCCGGTACAGTAGAGTTAGTTTCTTTGATGGAGTTCCCCGAAATATGGGTTTTCTCGACGCAGTTGAAGCTGGTTCCCAGATCGACTACTACCGCATTGATGCGCCCGTGGCCCGCAGCGGCATGGCCTCCATCTTCCGCGCGACTGACACGCGCGATAACCGCCTGGTAGCCCTGAAGATTCCCCACCCCGACATGGAAGCCGACCCCATCCTCTCGGACCGCTTTATGCGCGAGGCGGGCATCGGAGAAAAGCTCAACCACCCCAAGGTGATGCGCGTCTATGGCGGCGAAAAACGCTCCCGCGTCTACATGGTCATGGAGTGGTGCGAGGGGCGCCTGCTGCGCCAGATTCTCACCGAGGGAAGCATAACCCAGGATCGCGCCATCCGCATCGCTGTCGCCGTTCTGGATGCGCTGGAGTATATTCACCAGAACGGCGTGGTCCATCGCGACCTCAAGCCGGAAAACATCATGGTGGACGATCGGGACAACATCAAGCTGATCGACTTCGGCATCGCCAGCGACTCCGCCGCCCGCCGCCTGACCTACGCCAACTTCACCGCCACCCTGGGCACGCCGGACTACATCTCTCCCGAGCAGGTCAAGGGCAAGCGCGGCGATGGCCGCTCCGACATCTACGCCGTGGGCGTCATCCTGTATGAAATGCTGACTGGCAAGCTGCCCTTCACCGGGCCATCGCCCCTGGCCGCCATGAACGACCGCCTGCTGAACCACCCCATGCCCCCCAGCATCGCCAACCCGGAAGTCTCTCCGCAGTTGCAGGAGGTTCTCTATCGCGCCCTGGAACGCGACCCCAAGAACCGCTACGCCCGGGCTCATGAGTTCGCCTCCGACCTGCAGCGCCTTGACCAGGTGGGCGTGGAAGACCGCCCCGAACTGCGCGACTGGAACAAGCGCAAGTCGCAGATGTCGCGCAACGTGCTCTACTACAGCGCGCTGGCCCTGATCCCGGTGGTGATTCTGCTGCTCATGATCCTGGTAGCCCGCCACCACTGATTTCGCCAACTTTTCCCACAGCTCCCTCAGGAATCTTCACGGCTTCCTTATTCCCCGGACTCTACCCTTGACTTGAAAGCCCGCATCTTTCTAAGCCAAGAGGAGATCCATGCCAAAGTACAAACTCGAATACATCTGGCTCGACGGTAAGCAGCCCATTCCCGAACTCCGCGGCAAGACCCAGCTCAAGACGTTTGCCGCGCCGCCGACACTGGCCGATCTGCCTCTCTGGGGCTTTGACGGCAGCTCCACCATGCAGGCTGAAGGCAGCAAGTCCGACTGTATCCTGAAGCCGGTGGCCCACTACCTTGATGCCAGCCGCAAGGACGCTTACCTGGTCCTCTGCGAGGTCATGCATCCCGATGGCACCCCGAACTCCACCAACATGCGCGCCACCATTGAGGACGACCCCGACCTCTGGGTCGGCTTTGAACAGGAATACTTCCTTTATAAGGACGGGCGTCCCCTCGGCTTCCCCAAGGACGGCCACCCGACCACGCCCCAGGGTCCTTACTACTGCGGCGTCGGCTATAAATACATGGGCTCCATCGCTCGCCAGATCGTCGAGGAACACCTCGAACTCTGCCTCGCCGCCGGCATCAACCACGAAGGCATCAACGCCGAAGTGGCCAAGGGCCAGTGGGAGTTCCAGATCTTCGCCAAGGGCTCTGCCAAGGCTGCCGATGACGTCTGGATCGCCCGCTACCTGATGGCGCGCCTGTGCGAAAAGTACGAGGTGGACTTCGTGCTCCACTGCAAGCCCATCCGCGGCGACTGGAACGGCTCCGGCATGCACACCAACTTCTCCACCAAGTACATCCGCGAAGTGGGTGGCAAGGCCTATCTCGAGTCGCTCATGGCGGCCTTCGAGAAGTTCATCCCCGAGCACATCGCCGTCTACGGCCCGGATAACCACCTGCGCCTCACCGGC
>Ga0302320_10022710_pt1 | contig 12362 bp, 7 predicted proteins | sample Bog_T0_3_FD_202130 | JGI IMG/M metagenome (GOLD analysis project Ga0302320, IMG submission 202130) | Peat permafrost microbial communities from Stordalen Mire near Abisko, Sweden - Bog_T0_3 | ecosystem: Environmental > Terrestrial > Soil > Wetlands > Peat | place: Sweden: Abisko, Stordalen Mire...
TTTTCCAAATTTTCTAAGCTAGGCAACACCAACGATTACGAAATCATTTATCGGAATAATTTAGAAACAAATCAAGAAGAGTTGGTTTTAGATTTAAAACAGATTCCCTTCGTAAACAAACGTTTTTGGAAAACCGCTAAACTCTCCAAAATGGCAATTTCTGACGATCATCGTTTTGTAGCCTTTATTCTTGACTTAGAAAACAATGAAAAATTTACAATGGGAATAAAAGACATCAAGACGAGTCAATATTTAGATCTTCGGGTTAATAATTGTAGCAATGTGGTTTTCGGTTCTGATAACTTTGGTTTCTTTTATGTGAAATATGATGAAAAGATGCGAAGCAATCAAGTTTTTATGCGAAGTTTAGATGCAGGACAACAAAATGATCAATTGATTTATGAGGAAAAAGACGAGCAATTTTATGTGGACATATCCAAATCAAAGGATCGGAAATATGTCTTCATAACAACCGCTTCCAAAGAAGTTTCTGAAATTTACGCTATGAAACGTGATGACAAGAAAAAATTGATAAAATTGATATCAAGAGAAAAGAAATCCAGAGCCAATGCAGTTCATTCAGAGGATCAATTTTTTTTGCTTACAGATATGGATGGAGTCTTTGATTACAAAATCATGGTTCTATCAGATCAGGAAGCTAACAAGCCTAATTTTAAATTCACGGATTATTATCTACCCAAATCTGGTGAGACTTTGAAAGAAATAGATTTATTCAAAAACCATATGGTCTTATATTTGGAACAAGAGGGTCTTTCTTTGATAACTGTCATTGATATAAAAACGAGATCTAGTTTTAATATTGATGTCAAGGAACCATTGGGAGTGATTTCCCCTGGCTTGAATGAGAACTATGATTCTGAATCCTTTAGATTTCATGTGGACTCCCCCTTCGCATATAATCAAATTTATGAATATAACATTCCAAATAGAAGTTTGAGAGCATTAGAAGAATTTAAAATGGAAGGTCCTCCCTTCAACAAAAAAAATGTAATTACTAAAAGAATTTCAGCCCCTGGTCCCGATGGAGAAGAGATTCCAATTACATTGATTTATAACAAGAATCTGAAGAAAGACCGCAAAAATAAGCTGCTACTCCATGGATATGGAGCATATGGTCTTCCCAATGAAATTGTTTTCAATATTGTGTATTTGTCAGCGATTGAAAACAACTGGATTCTGGCTTTTGCCCATATTCGAGGAGGGAACGAAAAAGGCTGGAAATGGCACAAATCAGCGACGAAAGAGTTGAAAATGAACAGTTTCTATGATTTCATCAGTTGTGCAGAGTTCCTAGTGGCTCAAGGATATACACATCCCAGTCTAATGTGCGCATATGGAGCCAGTGCTGGTGGGTTATTGGTTGGGACAGTAATGAATTTAAGGCCAAATCTCTTTAAAGCAGTGGTTTTGTCAGTCCCTTTTTTGGATGTTTTGAGCTGTTTATGCGATAAAAATTTACCACTGACGGTTGCCGATCATGAGGAATTTGGAAACCCAGTAGAAAACAAAAGAATTTATGATCTAATACGAAGCTATTCACCTTATGATAATATTTTACAACAAGAGTATCCTTTTGTCTTTATTAACATGGGGGAGGAAGATTTTAGAATACCCAATTGGTCGATTTTAAAATACGTAAAAAGATTCAGGGAAATGGTGCAAAAACCAAAATTAATTGAAGAGATATGCGAGAAAAATATCTTGGTTAACCCAATGAGGGGAGGTCATCATGGTGAAAACAGCACAATGGCAGGAATTCGACAAAAAAGCACATTTTTGGGAATGCTAGATTATATAATTAACGAAAAAAGCAAAGACATCAAAATTAAATAAATTTGTAAATATTTTTTTATTTATTTTTGAGTTTTTTTTATTATTCATTACAATCAACCAGCATTTTTCCATAAAAATACAAATTGTTAAAAGAAATGAAAATTACTCAAAAATGAAAAAAAAAAAAAATATTTGACATTCATAAAATTTTTCCTTTAAAAAAATTAATATAATTTTATAATAAAAATGAAAATCGATCTAATACTTATTGGAAATCAAGGTATTAATTTTTCAACATTCTGATCCTCAAAACTTCCAAGGTGCAGGCAAAACCAGTCTAATAAAAAGATTTTTATTTAATGACAGTGACTCCAAAAGTACCCGAACTACTTCATCTCTTAAAATCTCTTAATTTTCAATAGATAACCATGATGTTTTCACTCACACATACACTCCTACCTTAGGGTATATAAACCGGTCAAACGATTGATAAAAAAACTATAATTTAGGATCAATTTAGATAAAAAAGATGTCATTTTGAGAGATAAGAAGATAAACCTTTGTATTTGGGATACTGCTGGTCAAGAAAAATTTTTCGCTCTGACCAAATGTTGAATTTTACTTGATTTTATTAAAAAAAACATATTTCAAAGCGTATTTCCAAAGAGCTGATGGTGTGATGATAGTTTTTGACATAACGAATGAGGAAAGTTTTAAAAGTTTGAAGTTTTTTATGTTGTTTTTTTAATGGGATTTCTTTAGAAATAGAAGAATTCTGGCTTGATCAAATCAAAGATAAAATGGACCGAGATGTGAGTGTGATTATAGTCGGAAATAAAGTTGACCTATATCCAGTAACATTTTTGCTAAATTTTTTCCTCATTTTGTTTAAAAAAAAGGAGAGAAATGTAAAATTTGTCGATGCTCATACGATGGCTACTAAATACAAAATCCCTTATTTTGAAACAAGGTATTTCATTAAATAAGGAGACTGTTTTTCAAATAAAGATTAGCGCAAAAACAGGCGAATGTATTGATGAAGCATTCAAAAAGATAATTTCAATGAGTTTGGATTCTTTGGAAAAACAACAAGAAACCATCACGGAGAGCAACCACATATTGAAACCAGCGACTTTCAAGGATCCAAAAAGGAAATGCTTCGAGAAACTGCAAAATTACCTCAATGGTATTAGTAAGTTTTTCCATATGGGGGGGTCTCCGAACAAAGATGCAAAAACTGATGAGGCGAACCATTGATTTAAGGGTTTGTATTTTTATTATATAATAAAAAAAAACGAAATTTTTCTTAATGTTGTTTAAGAAACTCATTTTTAAAAAAAAAAAAAAAAAACAATTTTATTTTTTCTTAGCAAATTCTTTGAAAAATCAAAAGTTTTAGGATTTTTTCGAAAGAAAATGAAAAATGACACTTGGAAAAAAAAAACCAGGACATTAAGAACCTTTAATACTTTTATTTATTATAGCTTCTTAAATATGCAAATCTGTCATAGGAAAATTTCTCAGGATAATAAGACACATAAGCGTTGGCCGCCCTTGTTTTTGTAACTGTCGGGACTTCCGAAATTTTTTCCACTGGTTTCTTCAAAGCAGTTTCTAAATTAAAAATCAAAACTTTAATTAAAAACAAAACAATTACTTTGGAAATGGCTGCTACTCATCAAAAACTCATTTTTCTTGGTTTTTTCTGGCGTGAAGGTTTTGGCATTGGCAGCAAGACTGCTGCTTCTCATAGAGCCTTTATCGAAAGTAGCTGAATTCGACAAATTCATCTTGTACTTCTGTTCATTGATGGTTTCTTTTTCCTTGGTTTTGTTTCGTTTGATTCTGAGCTGCGAATCGAAGCTCCTCATCTGACGAACGAAGCCTGGGTTCGGATAGATTTGTTTCCTCTTCTTTTTGACGAAGCTATGTGCCTCATCAAAACTGAAATCATACTTCTTCATGAGATAAGTTATGACGATGGTGGCGCTTCTTGAAACCCCTGCCCAGCAATGCACCAACACACTGGTGGATCTGCGGGTCTTGTCGATGAAATCGAAGCATCTGTCGAAATGTTTGGTCATATCATAGTAGTCTACATCCATTGCGGGGATCACATCATGACTTGAAACTGCGTCTGGATGGTAACGAAGTCCTGTGCCTGCTGCCACCGTCAGAACTGCACCGATCTTGTGCTTTTTCAGCAGTGTGATATCAGAGGCAGCGTCGTAATTGCCTAGGTAGATACCCCCCAATTCTTCTGTAGGGTCGATTATGCAATTCATGTTGTCGAAGTTCAAACTGCTGAAGGAAGGCCCATAACTGTAGGATGGAGTCTGGTAGACGCTCGGCTTGAAGGAGGAGGTGAGGTAAGCCGGTCTGTAAGAGAAAATGTTGTCCATATGGGAACGGTGGTAGAGATTTTATCGTGAAATTTTATTTTTATAAATTTTTGATTTATTAATTTTCACAGTGAGAATGTTCCTTTTATAGTGCATTTGAATTCTGGCGAACCTGGTGAGATCAGGAAATTTGGAAAAAAAATTATGATTTTTTAAGGAATTTTTGCAAAGTATTAGTTCATTTTTTATCATTTTCTCACAAATTCAAAAATTTACAAAAAAAAAAACATTTAAAAACAAAAAATAAAAAAAGTTTTACAATTTTCTTTTTTGTTTTCATTTTTATTTTAAGCATTTATTCTCTAATGAAGTAAAACAAGAAAAGCATTTTTTAAATAAAGTTGACTTTTACAGTTCATTGCAAAGCGTCAATGTCGCTCAAAGAAAGATCCTTCTTGAGCAAAAATTAAGAGAAAGTGGAGAAGAATCAAGGTTGATGCACATAAATATACAATAAATATCCAAACATTTCTAAATAAAGATTGGAAGACTATCTGAGACAAAAACTCATAGAATGCGGATGGAAAGATGATTTGAAAAAATATTGCAAAGGTATCGTTATTTTCATAGCTGAAAAAAATTCTTAAATCATGCAAACAAAGAATTGATTAGAAAAAAAGGACTTGAAAAAGTTACCATCGATGAATTGGTTGACGAATTAATATTAAAAGGTAAAGAAAAAGAACTGCATATCAAATATATTGTTTTTTTTTTGAATTATAGGTCGAGCAACAGTGCCTAATAAAATTAAAGAGGACCTCCTGGCCAGAATTAAGAGCTATTTTGAAGAAGAGGGGCTTTAAAACAAAAACTAATAAATGAAAAAATAATAAATAATAAAAATAAATTTTTGGAATTTTGTGTTTTTGCTATTTCGTAGCTCATTTAAAAATACTATTTTTAAACTACTAATAAAATCCGACTTAAATAATTTGCATATTGCGTTTTAAATTTTCACGATTTGATCGGACTTGGTAGTATAATTGAAAAAAATATATAATTCGCATAATTTATTATCTGCGTATTTTACTTTTTTCTCTGGCAAAATGAACTGTCCCAATTGCGATCTCCCTTTTCTTCCCACAACTTCCAACGACACAGTAAATGGCTTCAATTTCCTCTGAATTTTTCTTCTTTTTCTTAGATCAACAGCCACATTGATTTATGCCTCGCAAATTCCCATGCAAACCCTTCGTTTTCAAAAAGCATATATAATTTAGATTCCAACCTGGGATATTACTACATTTGGAGCAAATCTGTCAATGAAATAGGAAAATCCGTCTGGAAGCAAGAAAAGAGACAGTTTTATTCAAATGGTGAGGATTTAAAAATGGATTTTATTTTTAAATTTTCTATAGAAAAAATCAATGAAATAGTAAATCTCCAGCCAGAAGTGATTAGAACGCGGAATTTCGAAGAGAAACAAATTTGGTTCAAATTCCAAGTGGAAACTTTGAGAATACCTTGGATCCAGGGCTCAGACCCTATTTTGATAACTAAAGAGAATGTGATCAATGACACATTGAATTTTATAAATTTATGTGACATGCACAAAGTTCTTGTTTTTCGCAAATTCTCTTTTATTTATATTTTTTTAACAGGAAATCAAGATCTACATTGAAAATGATAAGGTCAATGATGCAGGCGGGCTTTTCAGAGAATGGATTTTCCTATTGACTAAAGAGCTTTTTAATTCGGAAATTGGTAAATAAATATAAAAGAATTAGAAATTGGGGAATTCTTAACTTTTTTAACATTGTATTAGAGCTTTTTAAAAGAGTTGATGTGGAGGAATTCTCATTCAAGATCAATCCAAAATCCAAACAAGATTCTCAAATACAAATTCTCTACAATCTAGTCGGGAAAATTATCGGAAAATCTCTCTTTGAACGGATTCCTTTGAATATCTATATCGATAGAACTATGATCAAACATATTTTAGGACAAAAAGTCACCTTTGAGGATTTGGAATATTTTGACACTCAAGTGAATGAATAAAAATTTTTATTGAAAAAATTCATTAAACATTTAAATTAATATTTTTCCTTAGCTTTATAAATCTTTGAAATTCATGAAGGAAAATGACATTGAGAAAACAGACCTAATCGAAGAATTTTTCGTTGTGACTAATTATGAAACCAATGAAGTTATCGAGCTGAAAACCAACGGCAAAGACATTAAAGTGAACAATTCCAACAAAAATGAATATATCGATTGTCTTTTGAACTATATCACATTCCAATCTATTAACCTTAAGCTCGAACCATTATTAGAAGGATTTTATGAGGTAAATTGATTTTTTTTTCAATTCATAATAAAAATGAATGTATCGTAAAGGTGATACCTGACGATTTAATAGGGATTTTTTCAGTGGATGAGTTCGAAATTCTTTTAAATGGACTGCCTTTCATCGATGTCATGGATTGGAGAGAAAATACGCAGTATTCTGGAGTTTATAACAAGGATCATGAAAAAATCGGATGGTTTTGGAAAATCGTTTCTGAATTCAACCAATATCAATTGAGTAAATTATTGCAATATTGCACTGGCTCTTCAAGAATATCAATTGAAGGTTTTAGGTGAGTGATTATTTTTTGAAAAGATTTATTAAAAAATGCGTTTTTTTAGGAATTTAGAAAGCAATCGGGGTAAGTTTTGCAAATTCTGTATTGAAAGTGTCGAATTTAACAAGATGAACTCATATCCCAAAGCGTTCACTTGCTTTAATAGGATGAATCTGCCGCTTTATGAGAAGTTCGAGGATATGAAATATTATTTGTTGGAAATTGTGTCGAATGAATTTGAAGGGGTGTTTGGATTGGAATGATTCATTATATTATTAAACTAATTTCGTTTTTCTGGCAACGAAGATAATTGCTGGAGTGTGTTAATTACTAAACTAAATATATTTCCTTATAATTTATAACACCTTTTATAATAGGCCTATATGTTGCAAACAAAAACGAATATTTTTAATTTAATTACGAACAACTAAGCTTTTTTTTTAAAAAAATTTATATAATTGTTTTTGTTTGGAAAATATTTTAGGCTAAAATTTGTATTAAACTTAAAATAAAAAAATAAAAAGAAAATTTAATACAATCTTAGGGGAAATCAATCCAATATTTGTCTTAAATTCCTTTGAGTCTTATCAATCAACTTGATCTTACGTCTTCATCTATTCATGATATAAATGTCATATTATGGTCAATTGATTCCATCATCATAAATGATCGAATCAGAAAGATGGAGGCATGGCTTCAACTAATAATTATTTTTTATTTCCAGAAATATAATGGATTTTTCCGATGATTAAAAATATTTCACGGTGATAATAAGCCCGAAAATCTACCATTAGAAGTGAAATGTCCTAGATTTTCAAAACAGTTCATGGGCGGCCTGATAACTCCTAAAATTAGTATTATTTCTATAGATTTTAAATTTTTCGTTTTAATGCTTTGGAAAAATACAAAAAAAAAACCACAGTTTAAATTTTCAAAAATTTTCAAAATCATGGGTTCAGTTTTTAGCCTTATTTAATTCCTTTTTTATTTCCACGATCAACTCCGGGCTATCATCATATTCCTTAAATCCCGCCAATTGATGTATTAATGCCGTCTTATAAAGACTCATTAATTCTTCTATACTTTTTTCTTTAATGAGTCAAAATAAGGACATGATGGCCTTAAATCCAACATCGCCCCCTAAAAGAAACAAAAAATCAAAGAAATTTTATTAAAAATTCAAGAACTTCGAATTCCTGAAATCAACATGAGGCCAATCTTCAAAGATATATTAATATTTTGAATTAATTTGTAGTTGAGGTAATCGGCTTTGAGCTTTTTTTGGCTGAATTATGAGGGTAATCCTTTCTTTCTTTCTCTTATTTTGTGGGTTTCGCCAAAATATTTGAAAAATCATCTTCAGCAATGGCGATTTTATTGGTTTTTGACGTTTGGAGGTCAACTTTTTAAAGAAAAAATAAGAAATTAAAGAAAGGAAGGGGAATAAATAAAATTTTTACGAGAACTTCATCTTCATCCCTTTTAATATCAGTCATTTTTGGGTTTTGCTGGGTTTTGATATTTAAAGGAAAATATCAAAGTATGGAATTTAATTTATGAGTTAGTTTTTTTTGAAGCTTCTAGAAATCAAGTCTCAAAAAATCTATTTCAAAATTTGAAATCTAGGCTTTCAAATTTAAAATCAGGCTTTTTTTATTCGTCTGCCTCGGATTAATCATAAATTCATCTATAAATACGTCAAATTTCCGGGCATATTTATAATTAAAAAACAAAAAAAATATGAATTTCGAAGAAAATAATCACCCTGTTCAAGTAAACCCAAAAGCTTATTACGATGACAACATGATCCTCAAAATTTGGGACACCTATATCAGAACCCAGAATCTTCATTATTGGATTTCTGAATCCGATTCAAAAAGAGTTACATTGTTTAATGAAATGAAAGGGCAATTTGACATGTCGGTCTTGAAGCAGGCAGGCATTTTGTTGACTGGCAACGATGAACTTTATGTCAACTCTGAGGGTAAAAGTATCTCTGTTTGCGGACCTGTTGATTTTTACTCTGTCAAAACCGATTCCAATTTCAATGGAATTACTTTTGATTTGGAGGTGGCAATCAATCAAGTCAAAGCCAAGGTCCATAATAATTCTATGATGAAGCACACAATAATGTTTCCATATCATATTTCAATAATTCATTGGGGCCTTGGTCGTCTAGATTTGGATTTGAGGAGGGTGAAGAAATTAACCAACAAGTTCAAGAAGAAATCAAGAAAACATTAGAGGCAGGTTTTCCTGCAATTCTTAATTTCCAAGCCAAAAATTTTGTATTCACCAATCAACAAAAAGATGGAGCCTCATGCGGAGTTATTACATCGGAAAATGGGAAAGGAATTATAGAGGGCAATCTCACTGCAAAACTTCAGATACTTTATGAAAAAGGAGCCATTCAAACTAGAGAACAACATTTAAAAGAAGTTGATTCTGAGAATTTTAATGTTAAGCAAAAGGAGAATAAAGGTTGGAAAGAGGAAACCATTAAAATAGATGGAAAGTATTTAAGAAATATTATTGAGGAGCTTGGTAAATTGAGGATATTTGAAAATGAGAATTTTCAGAAGAAAGAGGGACCGGAATTGGGCTTGTTTCTCAGAGATGACTTACTTACAAAAGCAGGAGGAAAGGAAACACCGTTGTGGAAATTGTTGATTAAAGATGAAAACAGCGAAAAATTAGAATTCTGTGAAAATGCACTGAACGCATTAATTGAGGCCAAGAAACATATGGCAAGAATGCTTCAGAAAGAAGAAAAGAAAGAAACAAAATTTTACAAGAAAGAACAAACTTTCCTATTCCAACACCACATAACAACAACAGAAAGAGAAAAGAAAGTTGCACTTGAACCAGACACATTTAAGACATTAGTCACAAAAGACCTTTTTGTTGATAAGACTCTGTTCATCAGAGATGTCCTCAACTGTAGTTCTAATCATATGTTGATCACTCGTCCCCGCAGATGGGGAAAGACTTTAAACATGGATATGCTAAAAACCTTCCTTGAAAAAATTGAAATTTATCGCGAGGCCTCAGGAGTGACACAAGAAGAGCAAATACCTAATAAAAATTCTTTCAATGGTCAGAACACAAAAAAAAATTTGAAAATTTGGAGCGACCCGCACATTGATACCAGGAAAATAACCCAATTCTTATTGCAAAGTGATGAAAATAATGAGAAATTTTCCTTAGACAGAACAAATTTAGACCTGATTTATAGTCTAATAGAGTTTCTAGATAATTCAGAGGATAAAGATTGGCCAAGCATTAAAAGTGACATTTTGCGTAAGAAGAAATCAAAAGTCCAATTTAATAAGGAAGAATTAATTCAATTAGAACAATTAGGAAAAAATAATTATGACATTATTGCTAGCAAATTTTCTCATTTAAAGGATGAAATTATTGAAGCCAAAGATTTTAATAGTAAAAAAAAGCCGCCCCCTTTTGATGTACTCCAAAACAAAATCAAAGAAACAATAAACAAATGGAAAGATAGCACATCCCAAGAAGAGAAAAATAATTTTGACTTCTTAAATAACAATTTTGGTTTAGTGAAAAATCATTTTGGCAAATATCCTGTTATTTTTATAACATTCTCTCGTGGGACAAATGATTATTTATCCCCAATCAAAAAATCTATTAGCAAAGCATATCAACAGCACCTTTATCTTTATCGAAAATATCTTATTGATTTCATTGGTGTTTTTAAAAATGATGTTCAAGACACCGAAAAAGTTCGTTTAGAAACAAAAGGAGTCGATGAAACGAATTTAGAACGTAATTTATACTATTTGATACAAAAATATTATCCACCCTTAATAAATTTACCAAAATACAAAGAGTTGGAAGCGTTTCAAAGAATTTGCTCTTACAATGGAAAAGCAGCAACAGAGGATGATCTGAAATATTCCATAGAATTTTTATCAAAACTGCTTTTTGAACATTTTGATAAGAAAGTGTTTGTTCTCATCGATGAATATGATGCTCCAATAAATAGTTTGCTGAAAGATCCGGATGCCCTTAAGATGGCTCTCGAGCTTTTAAAAGAAATGTTCGCATATGGCTTAAAAAATAGCCCATATTTAGAAAAATCAATAATCACTGGAATTTTGAGATTAACAAAAGCCGAGTTATTTTCTGGGTTGAATAATTTTTCGGAATATGGTGTCACAACAAATAAGTTTTCTGAATATTTCGGTTTCACTGAAAAAGAAGTTGATCATTTATTAGAGGAAACATTTGGGACATCTCCAAATGCTGAAGAAACAGAAAAAATCAAATTTTGGTATAATGGTTATCGTTTTGGCAAAACCTCCGTTTATAATCCCTGGTCTATGATGCAATGTCTCGACACCAAAAACATCGACCAATATTGGATAGAATCGGGCAATCCATATCTCCTTGAGACACTGTTTGAACAACTTCAAAAAAACCCTGAGGAAATGAAAAATTTTGAAGATTTGATGAAGAATGGATATTTTGAAAGCAAAGAATCGCTATCTACTCTGATAAATGTGAGTCAAGTCATGACTGAATGTAAAAGTTTTTGGCCCTTGCTATTATTAACTGGATATTTAACACATGAAGATAAAAGTTATGAAACATCAAATTTGAAATATCGAATTCCGAATAAAGAAGTGGAACTATATCTGAAAAAGATGTTTTTGAACAAATGGTCGAAACAAAAATTTCCTCAAATAGACTTCAATAAATTGTTTAATAAAATTTTGGAGAGCATGGAGGATAAAAACAAGTTGGAAACATTTTTTCAAACAGAGATTCTAGACAAATTGGATTCTGGTGACAAAAATGAATCTGATTTTCAAGTATTGATTGGCGGAGCAATTTCTCTTGCTCTATTGAACCAACCCGTTTATAAACTAATTTCTGAAGTTTATGTCAAAATTAAGGATGATGATGAAAATACTGGAAGGATAGATCTGATGTTAACTCCAACAAAGAAAGAGCCTCGATCAACACCTATTATTGATGAAATTAAGATAACAAAGAAAGGTGAAGACAAAAATAAAGTTGCAGATAATGCACTATGGCAAATATATTCGAAACGTTATATGCAAAAGATTTTTCAATTATATGATGATTATGAGCATAATAGGTTTTGGACCAATATTATAACAAGAGGGATTGTGTTTGACAAGGATATAAATGGCCAATGGAGTCTATTTATCAAAGAATTTAATCATACAATTGATAAAGCGAGAGTGTTGGATGCTAAATTCGATGTTGTAAATCCCAAGGATTTAACACATAAAATTAAACACAGAGCAAATATGGCAAGAAATAACTTTTTAAAGGAATTTAAAAATTTAGACCAATTTCTTCAATTTTATTCGGAAATAAATAAGAATGATGAAGATAATGAAAAAAAAATTGAAGTTGAAAAAGAAGAAGCAAATAGACCGAATACAAGGAGTAAAAACAACAAGAGAAATTATAACACACTGAAGAAAGAAACTCAGAATGGAAAATAAACCATGAAAGAAACAAAATTTAAATAAAATAATATTGAAGAAATAAATTTCAATCATGAATGATTCTTTTTCTTTTACTTTTTTTTTTTTTTTTA
>Ga0302320_10022711_pt1 | contig 12361 bp, 17 predicted proteins | sample Bog_T0_3_FD_202130 | JGI IMG/M metagenome (GOLD analysis project Ga0302320, IMG submission 202130) | Peat permafrost microbial communities from Stordalen Mire near Abisko, Sweden - Bog_T0_3 | ecosystem: Environmental > Terrestrial > Soil > Wetlands > Peat | place: Sweden: Abisko, Stordalen Mire...
TATAGAGTTACCACAGGGAGAAGAACCTCTAAGAATTACAAAAATGCTTATGAAAACACAAATATTTAAAAACATTTTTTATTTTAACAAAAACATTAAAAAAAGGAAAAAAATGAAGAATATAAATTTGATAAAATCATTGAAAAAAATTTTTGAAAGAAAAAAGATTTTTTTTTTTTGCTGAGAATTTAATTTTTTTTAATTAAATAAAATTTATTTTAATTAAACGAATAATTCAAAAAAAAATTCATCTAGTTTTCCGTTTTTCATTTCGAAATTTTATTTCAAAATCCATTCTAAAATCAATCATAAATTTCAGCTTGGCTTTAAAATAACAATTTTTTCAAATGTCTACGAGTCCAATAGCAGAAAAAATAAAAGTGTTAAGGCTAAAAAGTGAGGATTATTTAGCCACCAAAAATTTTCCCCGAAACATCCCCAACAAGCCACATCCTCCTGAAAATCCTGCCCATCATTACTTGCTTCCAATTAAAATGATCCCTCCTGATTTCTATAATAAATATGAAATACAAAGCGCCACAAAGGAACATAGGAAAAAGACTCCAATGCAATTCATGCCCAAAGCAGATAATTACCAAAAACAGAATATGGAAGAAGAAACTTCCAAATTATTGGCAATTAGACAAAATTTGATCGATTCCTTGGATGAAATCAAGTTCAGATCAGTTAAAAAAGAAAGGGACAACGATGTTTTTTTGGATCCTCCTTCAAGCGAAAAGATCAAAAGATCAGGGTTAAAAAGCTCTCATTTTGCAGTTAATGATAATCAAGCCTCTAATTTGGAAAACGATTTGGCTTTGGAAAGACAGAAGAATTCTGAATTGAATAGACAATTAATGGATTTGAGCATGAAGATTAGGAGTGTGGAGGATGAGAAAAGAGATTTGATCAACGAGTTGTCCAGATTTCGCAATGTTTTGGCTGGAATGCGTGATACAAAGGTTCAAATTTTTTCCAAAAGTTTAAAATTTACTTTATTTTAGGTGAATGAAACTGATTATTCCCTGACATTGCAAGACTCAGAGAAGAAAATCCGGATATTATCTGATGAATTGGAAAGAATGAGGGGAATTCAAAAATCTTGGGATGATAATAGGAGAGCTATGGAGGAAAAGCTGGTTTCAACAACTACAGAAATTCATAGATTAACAGCTGCACTCCGATTAAAACAAGATCAAATTGTTGATTTAGAAGGCAAAATCCAATTTTCCAATATACCAAAAAGTGACACCAGACCTTTGGATGAGAAAATTGTTATATTGACGACTGAAATGCAAAGATTGAAAAGTATCAACGCTCAGAAACAGGATACTATCCATGATTTTGATATGAAGAATAGAGCTAACGAGGATAAAATTTCATATTTGACTTCTGAAAATCGGGGGCTTAGTAATAAAATCTCTGATATGGAAGTTCAACTAAAAAATTCAAGAAACTCTAGGGCTGATATGAGCCCTATAGAAGAAAAGCTTGCATTGCTTGCAACAGAAAACCAAAGATTAAGTGCGTTATTGGGAATGAAACAAGATGCAATCAAGGATCTAGAGTTCAAACTTAAGACGATCGGTAATCTGCCAAAAGAGGATAAGAAAGCCTTGGAAAATAAAATTGCATCACTTTCAGATGAAAACCAAAGGTTGAATGAATTATTAGGGGTCAAACAAGATGCTATAAACGATCTGGAAGCAAGAATTCGAATGACACCAGGCATTTCCAGTGATATGAGGAATTTAGAGGAAAAAGTGGCACTTCTATCAACAGAAATCCAAAGATTGAATGGAATGATTGGGTTGAAACAAACTAAAATATATGAGTTGGAATCAAGCGTAAGAAGCTTATTAGCTGGAATAGAAAATGTGAAGAATTTGGAAAATAAATTAGCTTTGATTACAGTGGAAAATCAGAGATTGCTTGGTCAATTGGACGGGAAAAGAGAAGAAGTTGCTGATTTGGAAAGGAAACTGGCTTTTTTGGAAAGTAAAGTGAGAGAATATGATTCGAGAACAGGGGTAAATTACATTTTTTTTTTTTGAAATAAATTGTTTAAAGAATTCGGATGAATTGATCAAAATAAGAAACACCCTCACAGAAATCAATAGACTATATGAAGATCTGAAGGCAAAGTATGAGAGAATGGAAAGAGAATTCTTGATCAAAATAAGAGAATTGGAACAAAAGTACAATGATAAAGAAAAAGAAAGCATCAACAATATAAACATTCTGAGAAACAACGAACAGGAATTGAATGACCTTCGCAATGAAAATCGAAGCTTCAGAGCTGAACTCGATGAGATTCACAATGATCATAATGACAAATTGCAAAGGATGGAAAAAGCCAAAAAATCTAATATGGTTCAAATTTTTTAAATAAACGTTTTTTCAAGAAATTAAATAAAATATTAAATGGATTGTTTTCTCTAATTTGGTTTTTTAGGATGCAGAAAAAAATAAATTGGCTAGTGAGTTCCAAAATGAGAAAGATAGTTGGATTAGAGAAAAAGAGGGTTTGTTAAAAGATCTTGATAGATTAGGAAAAGATAGAAATTTCCAAATTGGGGAGTTAAGGAAGAATCTTTTACTGAAGGAAGACGAAATAGCTGAATTAGAAAAAAGAAAACTAAGGGAAATCGAAAAGATGAGAGGAGAATTTGATGAATTGAATAGAAGGAAACTTGTAATATAAAAAAAATTATACAAACTAATTTTACGAATTATTGACAGGAAGAACCGATCAGAGATGCCACGATGAAACTAAATGCCGAAATTGAGAATTTGGAAAGACAGCTTAAAAATTATAAACAAACGATTTTAGAGCTTGAGAATAAAATTTCCCTTCTGATTAAAGAAAACGAACGTATTTCAGTTGCTTATGATCAGAAAATGAAAGAGATCGATATTTTAAACTATCGAGCACAAAATCAAGAAAGGGTCCGAGCTCAAGAATTGGAACAATTAAGGAATGAAATGGAGAAAAGAAGCATGGATAACTTTGTATAAAAAAAAACAATAAAAATCATAAAAACTAATTTTTTATGATCCAGGAAATGAAAATTCAGGATATTAAGTATCAATATGAGAACGAGAAAAACAACCTGATTGCAGAAATCAAGGAGTTCCAACAGAAATGCAACAATTATGAGAATAAAATAAGTTTTTTCACCATAGAAATTGAAAGGTTAAATGGCATCATAATGGATAAACAAGATGAAATCGATGATTTTAAAGCGAAATTCAAAGATATGAACATGCAATTCATGAATTTGAGAGATTTGCATTTGGTTTCGGTAATGAATTCAAGTTAATTTTTTTCCATAACAATAAAAGCACGCGGATGTCAAAATTGGTGCTGAACAAGCGAAATCAGAAGTTGAAGTGAAATATTTACAACAAAAAATCAAAGATATGGATGAAGAAAATACACATTTAAAGAAACAATTGGATGATTATAAAAGCTTCAATAATAGAAGGATGTTGGAATTGGGTGAATGGAAGGAAAGAATAAGCAATGGAAATCTGCTCGACAATCCAGAAGATCTCAAAAAAAGTTATGAAGATTATTTAAGACTCAAAAAAGTGAGCTTAAAAAATAAAGTTAAAAAAATATTTCTTTTTTTCAGGATTTGCAAGAAATGGGAATTCAAAAAAAAATGGACGCTGAAAATTTCGATCATAGAATAAAAGAATCAAACATTGCTTTGGAAAGCAAGAAAAATGAATTAAATGAGTTGATGAGGCTTTTAAATAATGAGAAGGAAGAAAGGAAAAAAACACAAATTCAGGTTTTGCATTTTTGTGATTTTGAATATTTTGAATTGAAAATTGAAATTTTTTAGCTTGAGAATTTGAGAAATGAGCTAAGCAATTCATCAAATACGAAAATAATGATGAATTACGCTAGAGAAAACACTGATAGTATCAAAATAGAAAATGGCGAATTGTGAATTTTTTTTTTAATTAATTGTATATTTTTTGTTTTTTTATAGAAAAAGACAAATAGCTGAATTGCAAAATAAAATGATGACGTTGAGAGAAGACGTGGGTAAGAAAAATGACATTTTAAGTCAAAGAATTGTGGAGATGGAATCTGCAAAGAGGAAATTCGAGGAAGAGCTGAAGAAATTTAACAGCAAAAATGTGATTTTAAAATTTTATAAGATGGTAAAAATCAATTTCTTTAGCCAAATACGGAGGAATACACAATATATTCAACCACATCAAGATTTGTTTAGAATATTAATGGAAAATAATTATATTAAGGGAAAAAAAAATCAATCTTTTATAGATATTTTTCAAAATGCAAACTCCTTGTTAAAAATATGTTTTTTCAACGAACTTTTAAAAAAAGGAGGGTTTTTCATATTTTCCTTTTTATAAAAACCTTTAAAATTTCTTCAAAATACTTAAAATTTGAAGAAAGAAATTCTGTGAATTAATTTTTTCCAAAAACCCCTAAAATTAAGACCAAAAGATTATATTTTAATAAAATTATCATTTTCAATTCAATTGTCCCTAATGAGCAAACCTTCTTATAAGCCCGACATTAACGACAAATCCTTCTTTCAGAAGGAGAATGAAAACGACAAAATCCTTAGAAGTTTTTAAAATTCTTTTTTATTACTTCCATTCACTCACTGTTTTTTGAACTTTTAGACTTTAAAGAAATATACGAATTTATAAAACAAAATGGTTTTTTAGACTACAAGCGCAAAACTCCGCCGAAGGATTCTAAAAAATCCAAAGTAATTGAAAAAGAAAAAAAAGCGAAACCAGCTCATAAAATAAAGAAAATTCACTCAAATGTGAATATGACCAACATTGCTCATTCTCACCTGAGAAAAATCGAAAAAAACGGCAATGAAAGTAAAAAATTGAAAAATTGCTTTTTCTTTTTGGAAACTTAAGAAAAAAAATTCCATTTTTCAGATGATAGCAACTCCACACGGAATTCCAACAATTTGAACCATTCCAAGTCCAAATCTTCATCTCGAAAAAAAATCCAAACACCGTCTGTCTCTTTGGAGAATCTTGTTTCGCAAAAAAACGAACAAATTATCAACAAAGTCACAGAAAATGTGACGGAATCGAAAAGACTAAGCAAATTTGAAAATGTAAAATCTAATTTTAGCATTTTTTTTAAATTTCCTCTAAAGAATGAAAACAATACCAACAGTGAAAAAAAAGTTGTTCTCGAGAAAGAAAACAATGGAGGACAAGTGAAGCTGCTTAGGAAAAAAACTCCAAAGTCACACTCGTTGGAATGTGTCAAAAATTACACTTACGAGCATAACAGTCTTGCCTTTTCAGAGTTTTCTCCATTTATTTATAATAACCGATTCCGTAAACCATTTTTAATAAAATATATAAATAAAATGATGAAAAACAAAAAAAAAAATAGTCATGGCTGATAAATTGTCGCTTGAGCATATTTTGGAAAAAATCTATTTCGATGATTATTCGTTCGATGATATTAAGGAATTTGTTTTCCCGGCTTTAAGGAATGTCAGCGATATTAATGCTTTGTTTGATTTATTGTTTAATTCGATCAAGAGCTATTCAGAGGTTTATTTTATTATTTTTTAAGAAAGGTCACATTGTTTTTTAGAAAATTAAAGATGACATTATTGACCTTATTGAGGAGAAAAAAATTGTGAAGAAAAGCAACAAAATAACACTTTGCAATAATAAAAACAATGAATTTGATTTGGGCATGATCAAATTCGAGAAATTCAGCAAAAGTGCAAAGATCTATGTTGATTTGATCAATCGAACATATTTGCAATACAAAATCATCGAAGAGAAATCGTTGGAAATAGAAAAAATAATCAAACTTTATTTGGATCACTTTGTCGACAAAAACAAAATAGTAAAAAATTAGAAAAAATCTATTAATTTTTTTGAAAAATAAAAAAATAGATTAAATTCAGTTGCTCTGATTTGCATCGAAGCATTTTTGTCTTTTTTGTTTATAGTGACTGTTTCATTAAAGTGATTTTTCTTTTGATTTAAAAAAAGCTAAATTTTAAATTTAAAAAGCATTTTTTGGATTACATGATCAATAGATTTAAGGAAAGACAATATTCATCCAAATATCCAACTGCTGCAAAGCAACTCGCTCAAATAAATGAAGTTTTAATAAGAAAGTAAATAAAATATCTATCATATTATATATTCTTAATCAAAAATGATTTAGGTCCTCAATGTCCAGTTTCGATAAAGACCCAAACAAGGTAGTTTTATATGAGGAAGGATTCGAAAATGAAGAAGAATGTTGAAACTAATAAAAAATAATGTTTAAATAATAAAACTAAAAAGTTGATGATGATCGATCAAATGATGAAGATGATGATGATGAGGAAGATGAAATCAATTTGAATATTCCTCATAAAAATCACCAAGTTTTAAAAGGAGAAAGTATGAGTGAACCAAAGGATACCAAATATTTTGAAGAAAGCTTGAAGAAAAAAACCAATTCCCGTATGGAAATGTCAAGCGATCATGGGAAAAACCCTGCGATTGAGAAGAGAATTAATTTTGAAAGTATTCAAATAATTTTTTTTGGTAGTTTTTACTCATAATTTTCAAAAACAATTTAGCCGAGTTGGGAAATTCAAAAAAGAAAAAGAAAAATAAAAAAAACAAAAAAAATAACATCTCAGATAATTCAGCCAATAAGGAAAACAACAATAGTCAGGGAAAAAATAAGGCAAATGATAAAACAACTGAACAACAAAATAATGATGAAAAGAATATTTGTGGTATTATTAATTTTTGAAATTAAATTTAGAAGGGAAATGTCCATTTTTTAAGAAAAACCAAGAAAGAAATTTGATTTTGAAAAAGAAATCCAAGAGTTTGAAAAACGACTCGATAATGATAGTAAGAATCGAAAGAAAGAAAAATTGAAGCCAAACTTATCCGACGAATGGCTTTCTCAAATCAGGCAAAAAATCGCTAAAATAAATAAATCCAAAAACATTTAATTAACATTCCTCAAAAAAATCAAATTTATCAAAATCTGAATTAGGAAAAAATTAAACAAATTTTTTTTTTTCTTAATGTATAACAAAAAAGATGTTATATAACAATATAAAATCGAATTTTTGAAAAAAAATTAAAAAAATTTGACAAAATATTTTTGCGAAAGCTTCGCAAATTAAATTAATACAAGTAATAAATTTTTTCATTTATGCGAAATTAAAAACGCATATATATATCCGAATAATTTCGAAAAAATATACCTTGAAAATTTTTTATTACCAATCCTAAAGTTTTAAAAATTAAGAAATTTTAAAAATTTTTACGGGGCAGTATTTATTTTAAAAAAAGGATTTTTTCTTTTTTGTTTAAATTGTTTTAAAAAAAAATATTTCAGAAAGATTTTTTTCTGTTGAAAATTTAAAAAACAAAGATCGAGTATTGTATTTGCTGCCACTCTATTATCGCAAGCAATCTTGGAATTTAAAAATACTCCCTACAATAAATATTTCCTGAATTTTAAATTGCATTAATTTAAAATTATGCTAATCATTTGCAATGATGCGATTTCTTGATTACGGCTATAGTCTCAGACTAATTTAAAAACGAAAATTATAAATTCACGCAAAAATCCATATCTTAAACAGTTATTATCAGAAAACCCTCAATGGAACAACAAAACTCCAAACCACAACACCATGGTTTCTACACCAATATCGATGACCTTCCAGTTATGCATAATGACCCATATTTGGGGAATTATAAAGAGCATTTCGAAATTAAGCAGAATCTCTTCCTAAAGCGTTTAGACGAAATCATAAAAAACGAAGGTTCCCTGATTAATTATGCTCACAGCTACAAAGACAATGGCCTAATTGTAAAACCAGATGGTATTCTCTATCGTGAATGGCTTCCATGCGCAAAGGAAGTCTTTTTATTCGGTGAATTCAACAACTGGAATCGTCAACAACATGCTTGCAAAAGAAACGAATATGGTATTTGGGAGGTATTTTTACCCAATGTTGACGGGAAGATGCCCATCGCTCACAACACCAAAGTCAAGATTCATGTTCGGAAGCCAGATGATAATTGGGTTGACAAAATCCCAGCTTGTATCCGATATGCTCATCAAAATCCTGTCGATCAATCATTCGATGGCGCACATTGGCATTCTCCTTGTCCTTATACCTTCAAGAATGCAAACCCCAAAAGACCAAACTCAGTGAAAATTTATGAAGTCCACATTGGTATGAGCGGAGTCGAAGAAAGAGTGCACACTTATAAAGAGTTTCAATATAATGTGTTGCCAAGAATCAAGAAATTGGGCTACAATGTCATTCAAATGATGGCCTTGATGGAACATGCTTATTACGGCAGTTTTGGGTATCATGTCACGAATTTTTATGCGATTTCTTCAAGATTCGGAACTCCTGATGATCTAAAAGAACTTATCGATGCGTGCCATGGCATGGGCATATATGTTTTGATGGACTTAGTTCATGCGTAAAATAATTTTATTTTTACTCAATTATAAACCTTTTTATTTCATTTTAGTCATGCTTCATCAAGTTCAATGGATGGAATAAACTTCCAAGATGGCACAGATCATCAATATTTTCACGCAGGTGCCAAAGGAACTCATGCGCTCTGGGACAGTAAGATGTTTGATTATGGCAAATATGAGGTTCAGAGATTCTTGCTTGCAAATTTGGCTTGGTATATGGAAGAATACCATATTGATGGTTTCAGATTCGATGGGATCACTGCGATGATGTATCTTCATCGAGGTTTGGGTGTTGGTTTCACTGGTGGATATTATGAATATTTCAACGAGGGAGCTGATATGGTCTACCATTTTTTACTATTGATTATAATTTTAATTTTAGGATGCGTTGGTGTATTTGATGTTGGCAAATGAGTTGATTCATACATTAAGTCCAGAGGCTATTACCATTGCTGAGGATGTCTCGGGAATGGTTAATATATATTTTTTTTTAATTAATATCATATTTAATAAAGCCAACTTTGGGAAGAGCTGTAAGAGATGGAGGCATTGGTTTTGATTATAGATTAGCAATGGCATTGCCAGACAAGGTATAATTTAAAAAAAAACTAAATAAAATTTTTAAAAATTTGTTATAAGTGGATCAAATTGTTGAAAGAAGTTTCCGATGACAATTGGAAAATGGGAGATATCACCCACACTCTCATCAATAGAAGAATGGATGAGAAAGTGATTGCATATGTAGAAAGTCATGATCAGGCATTGGTTGGAGATAAAACTATAGCTATGTGGCTGTTTGATGCTGTAAATTTTAATTAATTATTCAAAAAATATAATGGCAACTTAAAGGAAATATATTGGCACATGGGTTGCAATCAACAAGAAACTTTAGTTGTTCATAGAGGAATGGCTTTGCATAAAATGTTGAGACTTCTCACTCTCGGATTAGGAGGAGATGTGAAAAAATATTCAAAATTGATTTTCTAAAATGTGAATATCTTAGGCATATTTGACATTTATGGGAAATGAATTTGGACATCCTGAATGGATTGATTTTCCAAGAGTTGGAAACAATTGGAGCTATCATTATTGTAGAAGAAGATGGGATTTGGTGGATAATGATCATTTGAGATACAAATTTTTGAATGTTTGAATTTTTAAAAAGTCTTGGAAAATTTTGAAAAATTGTTATGATTTTTTTAGAACTTTGATGAAGTCATGATTCATGTTGAAAAAGACTTCGAATTTCTCGCAAGCAAGGACAATTATGTCACTTTAGCTCATGAGGTTTTGATTGTTTATTTTTTTTTTCAAGTTCATATTAAAACTTCATAGGATGACAAAATCATTGTCTTTGAAAGAGGCCCTTTGCTTTTTGTCTTTAACTTCAATCCAACCAAAGTTCTTTTTATATTTTTTAATAATGAATTTCTAATTTGTTTAGAGCTTTGAACATTATAGAGTTGGAACACAATGGAATGTTGACCACATTTGCGTTTTAGATACAGATGAGGTATTCATTGAAAATATCATATTTATGACATTTTCTTTTCTAGGGAAGATTTGGAGGACATGAAAGGTTAAGACATGGACATGATAATCCATTCCCAGTTACAAAAGAAGGATGGCAAAATAGAGCTAATTATTTAGTTTTATACTTGCCTGCCAGAACTGGAATGGTATTAAAGCCTTTATTTAAATAATAAATCGAGTAGGATTTCAAACTAAAAAGATCGAGAAAAATTCTTAATTTAATTTTAATTTTTTTTTTGCATTAACATTAAAAATGAAAAAATTATTGTAAACCAGGCAATAAAATTTCCAATTTTTTTTCATTTTCAGTCTTTTTTCTAATTTTTTTTTTCCATTAAATTACTTCATTCTGGGTCTTTTTAAAACAACATAAAAAAAAATAGAATTTTGTGTTTTTAAATTTTGAAAAATTTAATTTTTCATTTTTTTTTCTAGTCTTCCAAACAAACAAAAAATAGTTTATAATTCTTTTAAATTTTTTTCTGTTCTTGTTTTCTTATTTTTTTTCAATTCCTTTTAATAGAATATCCTTGATTCCAGAAACCATGGTCTTATCATTTAGTAAAATGTAATAATGCCCCATATCAAACAAAAAGATAGCACCTTTTTTTGCAGGCTTAAAATTTTTCATACCAAGTTCACCTAAATCATCTAAATCATCTGCCACCAGTGGTCTTTCTTTTTGATAATGAAAAATAGTTTTTACATTCTTTAATCTTATGCTTAAAAATAAATAAATAAAAATAAATAAACTTCTAGATCATCTAATAATTTTAGAAAGAAATCGTTGTCATATTTCTGCAGAAATTCATGTTCATAATAATAACCTTGATTGATTATGACATTCAGTGCATCATAAAGATTAAGGCAAGTTGGTGGGTCATTCATATTCTTGAAAGCTTGCAAATATGTAATAAGTCGTATATCAACTCCTTGTATTTCGATGACTTCTTGAATATCTTTCAATTGACGGCTCTGTATTTGATTTATATATTTACGAATTAGAAACATGTTTCCACCTATTATAAAAAAATAATAGGAGAATTTGATCAATAATAAAAGAACCTGTTGTTTTAAATAAATTATCGAAACTTATTGCTAAATTCAATTGTTTCTCATCCAAAATTTTGTTAAAGAATGTTCTAGCATAGGTTTTTGATAAATTACCAATTGTGTAAAATTTTGGATATACAATGCTTGCTTCTAAAGCCAACTATAAAAAAAAAATTCCTCTGAAGAAATGAAAAACACATAAGCCGTTTGATCCATTTTAGTTAGAGCAACTAACCATGTGAACAAGCCTTCGAAGGCTTTTTTGTCATCAGAAGTTCCTTGCTCTAATCTCCTTAATAGCTAAAAACAATTCAATTAAAAAAAAAAAAAAGCATTACTTGAGCTTCATCTATCAATAAAACAATTTTGATTTTCTGAATTTCTGAGATCGTTTTTAAATCCATTTGAAAGCTTTTCAAACAATAATCAAAATCTGCATAAGTCAAGTTAGGGACCCTTTGATATTCATTTTGGTCCAAGTTAAGACCAGAACTATCAATTCTTCCTGATAATGCTTTGTTGTTTGCCCAACTCTCGCTCTTTTCTGATGTGAGAATCCTTCGAGTGCAAGTGAGAAAATCATTAGTAATAATTCCACACAGCCCAGTGAAGTCTGAAAACCCTTCACTCCTAAGAAAGAATATCAAAATTTTAAAGATTATCAATTTAATTTACTTGAAATCCCAACGAATGTAATAAATCTCCTTGTTCTTGTGGAGTCGTTGAAAAGTTTTATTTAGCAAGGAGGATTTTCCACAGTTGATAGGACCCATTACCAAATTGAGGCTTGGAACATTTTTAATTATTCGCTCTAACTGTTTTTCTTCAAGTTCTCTGTTAAAGAACCAACTCTATTCAAAAGATTAAAAAACATATTTTTTATTTTATACATAGTCTTGCATTTCTTCATCAATTATCGGTTTCCGGTTGCCCTTGTGGGCTGATGAGCATTTATTTCCCATTTTTTATTGTCAAGATGTATCTAAACAAAAATTTTTTAATTTGACTTGTAAATTCAAAAAAACAGCTTTAAAGCATTAATCGAAGGACCAAAATTTTAGGTTTTATTGTGTTTTAAATTTATATCCTAAAATCAAAAATTATATTGATTTGAGAAGGATATGTGATAAATCTTTCACGCATTACAAACAAAAAAATGGCGAAAATTATTTATTTTAATTTTTCTTCAAAATACAAATTTTTTATTATTGTTTTTATAAAAACACTAAAACTTTGGAATGGAAGAAATGAAATTTCTTAACATAAATTCGAAAA
>Ga0302320_10022713_pt1 | contig 12360 bp, 13 predicted proteins | sample Bog_T0_3_FD_202130 | JGI IMG/M metagenome (GOLD analysis project Ga0302320, IMG submission 202130) | Peat permafrost microbial communities from Stordalen Mire near Abisko, Sweden - Bog_T0_3 | ecosystem: Environmental > Terrestrial > Soil > Wetlands > Peat | place: Sweden: Abisko, Stordalen Mire...
TGGCAATTGGGACATTCAGATAGGGACACCGCCGTCAGATGATCGTGAGAGCGGCGCTTGGAGGTGCGCGCCTGCGAGTGGCGCCGTTTCGGATTAGGCATGACTTACCTCGTAACATTAATCGGGGGTCGCCGCACCGGGCCGGCGACCGGAATTCTAGCTTTGCAGCTTTTTCTTGATTTCGTTCAGCGCATCCCAGCGCGGATCGCTGACATGCTGCTCACAATGACATTGCTCGACATTCAAATTGCGGCCGCACAGCGGACACAAACCTTTGCAATCTTCGCGGCATAAAGCCCGTACCGGCGTGGCCAGCAGCACCTGCTCGCGCAGCACGTCTTCCAGCAGAAGCCCTTCGCCCTGATAATAGCCGATCTCGGTCTCGGCTTCGCTGATGGCAACTTCGTCGGCCCGGCGATCCACGCCCAGCGGCCGGTAGATCAGGTCGAACGCCCAGTTCACGTCGTGACCCACCGCTTCCAGGCAGCGAGCGCAGCTGAACTCCAGGTTCGCCACCACCTTGCCCACCATGCGGATGTCTTCGACATTCTGGTGGTGCCCGCGATGTTCCACGATCAGCTCGGCATGGCCCTGGCCATGCAGCGGGCCAGCCTGGCGGAAATCGGGACCGAACTCTATGGCGCCGGGCTGATAGGTCTCGTCGAACTCCACTTTCTGGAGTTCCAGTTCCCGAACACGGATCAGCATAGCAGCACCGGCCTCAGCCTACGCACGAAACGCCCGACATACCCAGAGGCTCCGGCGGAACCGGGTCTCATCTCCCCCACTCCGTGCAGAAGCGGCACGGGTTGAGGCCCGTTTTGGCAGGCCAAGCTCCTGACGGGAAACACTGGCAGGTACAGACGGGCGGGATCGTGCTTAAGGCAAAGAACAAGGATAAAGTGCTGGAACGGCAGTGTCAAGGCCGGGAGAGCGAAGGTGGAAGAAAGCTAAGACTGATTTGCTAATCTGACACCGCCCGTTTGATTCGCGCCCAGTCCTTCTCCTGTTGGGCGAGAGGTCGGTGGGTGTTCAAGATGCGGCAGCTGCAATGGTACACAGGAAAAAGCCGCTTACGATCCGGAAGGTTAAAGCCATCGACCTTATCTACAGCTTTCCGAAATGAAATGCGCGGGAGCTGAAAAAGCTCTCTCAGAGACCAAAATGAACACTCACCAAGCGTCACCAAAACCCTCGGATTGACTATCTCAATGGTCCGCTTGAGAAACTGTTCCCCACAGTTACGAAACCACTCCTGCCTGACAGGTGCCTGAGCGCCGCCCTCCTTCAAGCAGAGCACCGCATTGGTTAAGAATACTGAATCCATATCCAACCCGATCAGGCCCACAAGATAGGTTAGTTTTTTGTTAGTTGCGCTGTTCGGGTCTTCTATTCCCCGTTGCTTTCTATAGCATTTCGTGTCACCCCAATCCTGCCCGATAATCATTAGTCTTGGATTGAGCTTTCCGTGCCACGATGACCACGGTCCAAGGTTGTCGGAATCATAGATTCCGCCTTCGCACGCCGCTGGGTTTGTCAAACCAAGAGATTCGCACAGGCGACATTCCTTGCGAGACTGTACCAGGCGAGCATATATGTCAGGCGGTGTGGCGGCCATAATCCCGATGCTATTCCCTAACAGCTGCTCCCGGTAGTAGATTCTTGTCCGCCTTTTTGTGCGGATACCTCTGCGGACAATAGTGCTCACAGCTACTCAACGCTTCAACTCTGATTGCGGATTCCGGCCTCCGTCACTGGCTAACGCGAATCCGTGAAACCGAACTTCTTGGCGCTTGACAACCTAATTGCGGTCATTCTATATTACCTGTAAGTTATGGAACCAAATAGTTATGGGCTGTCCCCCGACCACCTCGACGCCACGTTCGCGGCCCTCGCCGATCCCACCCGACGCGCCATTTTGGCCCGACTGGCGAAAGGGGAGGCGTCGGTAAACGAATTGGCCGAGCCCTTCGCCATGACTCAGCCCGCGATCTCCAAGCACCTGAAGGTACTGGAACGCGCGGGCCTGATCTCGCGCGGCCGCGACGCCCAGCGACGGCCGCGACGGCTGGAAGCCAAGCCGCTCGCGGAAGCCAGCGGATGGCTGGAAGGCTATCGCCAGTTCTGGGAGGGCAACTGCCAGCGCCTCGATGCTCTGTTGGAAGAGTTGAAGACCGAGGAGAAAAAACAGCACCTACGCCGCAAACAAGGAGATCGCCGATGAAGAACACCGAAACATTGCAAGTCACCACGCCAACCGAGCGAGAGCTTGTCATCACACGAAGCTTCGACGCGCCACGCAGGCTCGTGTGGGAGGCCTGGACCAATCCCAAGCACCTGCCGCACTGGATGTTGGGTCCGCCCGGCTGGACCATGCCGCGGTGCGAGCTTGACCTTCGCCCGGGCGGAACATGGCACTTCGGATGGCATCACGCCGACGGCAAAGACATGGAGATGCGCGGCACCTATCGCGAGGTAACACCGCCCGAGCGGCTTGTCTCGACCGAGTCGTGGGGTGGCAACTGGCCCGAGACGCTCAACACGCTTGTCCTCACTGAAGAGAACGGCAACACGACGGTGACACTTACCATTCTTTATCCGTCGATGGAAGCGCGCGACGCGGCGCTCAAGAGCGGAATGAAGGAAGGCATGTCGCTGAGCTTCGTTCGTCTTGACGAGCACCTGGCATCAATGGCGGCGTAGACGAGTACGGCTTCTCTGTCGCGCGAAAAAGCCGGTTGCGCCGGCGTTTTGAAGGGGGCGCAGCTTTAGCCGCGCCGTACCAGCGTTCTATTGGTGTAGGTAGAGCGGCGCTTCAGCGCCGCGTTCGCAACCTTAGAAAATGCAGGGGCTGGAGTGGTCATGCGCAATGACCACTCCAGCCCAAGTTTCGCGAAAGCCGATCTTTCGACGCCAGCCTAAAGGCTTGCTCTACCGAGCCTCCCGTCAGCGCTAGAAGTGAAATCCGATCTGTGCTGTCAACGCCCGCGGAGATACGTAGTGGGTGCCGCTGAACGTGGACAGGAAGTTGTACAGCGCATAGTCGTTGGACAAGTTAATCGCCGTCAATTGCAAACTCCATTTATACCTGTCCCCCTGGAAGAGGTTGTCGATGCCCAGCGCTAAGTCGAACAAGTTGCGTGAGGCGATGCGAGGTGGATTGTGATCGTCATTTTCGGTTCCCGGTGTTGGTACTTGGGTCAGCGTAGAGCCGAACTGCGAGGCCAGACAGGTAAATGGTAGCGGAGTCGTCGCAGTTGCGTGCACACCGTTGCAAGTGAATCCCGCCTGAAACTCCTGATCGGCGGTCAGCGGAACACCGAGCGGGTTGGTCATGGTGATGGCCGGTTGCCCGTCGAGCATGGTCGATTGCGGGCAATCGTTGGCGGGGCCGATTCCATAACAAGGCACGGAGCCGGCGACGAGTCCGCTGTCATAGCGCCAATTGAAGCCGACCCACGGCCCGCGCTGCTTCCAGGGAATCTGGTATTGCAGGTGCGCGGTCATGTTGTAGGCTTCGTCGTGGTCGATGCGGAAGACGCCTTCGGGCGCCAGCGGATTGGCTCCGGCTCCCGAGAGCTGCGGAGTGAAGAAACGGGCCGCGACGCTCGACATCACCACCAGTGCGCTGAAGCCGTGATAGACCGGCATGCTGGCGCGCAGGGCGAATCCCGGAATCTTCGAGCTCTCCCATGCAATCGGAAACGTGATCGGCGTGTTGCCCAGGACACTGAAGTCGTAGGCGTTGTGCGTGTACTTCCAGATATATTCGCCATCGATGACCAGAAAGCGCCCGACGGCCTGCTGCAGGCCGGCATGGAATTCATTGCGAAAGCCGGGGGTGATTGGGGTCAGCGAATTTGATATGCAGCCGAGCAGTGGATTGAGGACGGGCGAGCTGCATCCGACGCTGGAGAGCACCAGGTTCTCGTTGAAGGGCGTCTCCAAGGTCCGCGCATAGGAGATGCGGAGCACAGTATTGGTTTTCTGGATGTTGTAGGAAATTCCTACGCGCGGCTCGGCTTGGCTGCCAGTGGTGAGTCCGTTGTACAGATCACCTCGTATGCCGAGATTGAAGGTCCAATTTTTCTTGTTGATCGTGTCCTGCACGTACATCGAGAGCTCTTTCACATCGGTGTGGCCAACAAATGGGAACAGGGTCCCGCCTCGCGTCAGGTCATAGGGCAGCAGGACGGGGTTGAACAAGGGATACAGAGCGGAGTTGGGCGCGTTCGGATTTGACGCGACGTTCGGCTGAAATCCAGCTCCGGCGCACTGCGATGGATTCATAAAACCGTTGACCGGGACGGCGCTTCCATTCAAGCAGGGCGCATTGAGCGTGGGATCGACGATGCCGAGCTGGTCGTTCTCGTTGAGGAATGTCTGCGTATAGCTGATGCCAGCCTTGATGTTGTGAATGCCTTTGGTATAAGTAACGTTGGCAAGGGCCCCGGCATTGAGAAGCGTGCGCTGCTGGCCCACGGTTTCCCGCTGCAGAGTCGGCGGCCCAAGATCGGCGAAAGGATCGTCGCTGGGATAATAGTTGAAAGCGTCGCGCCGTACGAACCCGGTAACATTCAGGACCGCGTTCGGGCTGATGGTGTGCGACCACGTAGGCGCGAGGTTGAAGGTCTGGATTTGGGCGCGCTGGTCGGTCGGCCCCAGAGGCGCGCCGCTCACCGGATTCACGACCAACGTGCCACTGAAGTCATGGGTCTGCTGATCGTAGGAATTGGGATTTTGAAACCAAGAGCGCGTGTAGCCAAAATTCAGATGAAGCGTGTCCGCGGTTGAAAACTGGTAGTCGAAACGGTCGAAAACGTTTTCCTCATTGCCCCGAGCGTGGACGACCTGGAACTCCGGGGGATCGAGGAAGCGTCCGGTATCGAGCCCGTTGGCCGCGATAAAGTTTCCCCAATTCTTGCCACCATAAGAAAAGTTGCCGTCCAGATTCGACGAGCCAAAGCTACCGTAAGACGCGGTCAGGTCGCCATGCGGCGTCGTAGAACCCAGCCCGGTACGCGTGGTCACGTCGATGACGAGGCTGGTCTTGTCTCCATACTCCGCCGGCGGAGCGCCGGAGATCACTTGCATCGACTGCACCGCGTCGAGTGGAATCTGGTTGGAGAATACTTTGCTTTGCTGATCGGTGATGGGCTGGCCATCGAGCGAGAACGAATTCTCCGCGTGATCGCCCATACCGTGAAACAGGCCGTTGGAATCGGCGGCAACCCCCGGCGATGCCAACGTCACCAGCGAGCTGAGTTGTGACGACGTGCTCTCCAGGGGAAGCTTGTCGAAAAGCGCGCGGTCCACGTCGGTGTGGAATGTCGGATCGTTCTCCACCAGGTCGCCGGCTTCGCCCTGCACCGTAACGTTCTCCGCGGTAGACGATATTTGAAGCGTTATTTGAAGCACCAGCGGTACCGCAGAGCGAACATCGACGTCCTGAACGTAAGGTGTGAAGCCGGTCAGGTTTACGGTCAAGTGATAGGGATTCAGCGGCACGTTGGGGAAGGCGAATTTCCCGGAGCCGTCAGTGATTGTCGATCGGGTGAGGTGGCTTACCGGGTTGCGGATTTCGACGGTTGCGCCCGGAATTACCGCACCGGTGGAGTCGGCCACCGTTCCGGTGATCGAGGAGGAAGCTCCACCCGCCTCGGCATGGGCGAAGACAGGCGAAAGCAACAGAGCGAACGCCAATAAGCCAAGCATCCAAGATGAACTGCGGGCTCTGGCGTGACCGTGAAATGCGCGCGAAAGAAAATGGCGCTGCGCGATAGTGCGGGGTTCACCTGCCCGTGCAATTAGATCTTCTACGGTTGAATTCTGTATTCTCGGCTGGGACTGTGACTGCAACGTGCGGAACATCGATCCTCCAATTTTCGCCTGCTCCACGGCAACGCCGGTTGCGCTAAACCAAAGCGCAAGTAGCGAAACAAGGTGCGGCAGAAAGAGCCATCCAATCCATGCGCGTCGGGAAGACGCGACCCTACGACGAGTTGGATTAGAGGCTTGGAGGTGCGCGGGAAGGCAGGCTACGGTCAGGCTGCAGAGAGGCGTAGTTGACGGCCTGAAGAGTAGTACGAATCCAGCGGGGATTCAGCAGATCTGTCTTTGGCAGCCGAGGGGTGACGGTGGCGTTGTGTCCCACGCGGCAAAGCTCGCATTGATCGCTGGAGGCAAGACTGTCGGATTGCGTCGAACTGGTCGATATCGATGCCAGGCTACTGGCTGTCCTGGCCGTGCCCATCGCATGCACCCAGGGGTGCAGCATGACGTGCACGAACACCAACATTAGTAGCCATCCTCGGAGTTTCACACAATTCCTCGCCCAAGCGGCATACGCCGGGTGATAACTATTCTTACCGACAGCGGCGAGAAATGTAAAGCGAGGGTAGCCAAAGGTGTAGTTGCAACCAGAAAATGTTGTACTAAGTGCAACGAGATTATGTCACCCCTTATCGTTTAAGTAACGGCCGCTAAAGCGGGGCGGCCGGAGAGGTTGTAGATGCGGGGCCTCTTGGTTTTTCTTTTCTGCGCGGTGGTGATGGACGCAGGGTGGGGTTGGGCGTGTTCTTCGAGCGCCAGAGGCAGCGCGCGAAAAAGGTGGTCTGCGCGATAAACGCGTAGTGTGCCATCCAGTTGATGCGAGCGTTCGACGGTTTCTCGGGCATAGCCGCGATGACCGGGCAAAGGTGGCAGGGCGATAGAATGGGCGCCCAAAGGTGACTGTGTGGTGGGCTGCGACGACGCGCTGATAGTTTCTCAGCGGGCGGAAAAACGAACTCCGCATCCACCAGATTCCCGCCTACTCTCCTCAAGCCAAGGGCCGCATCGACGCGCCTGGCTCCCTTGCCAGGACCGTCTGGTCAGCGAACTCCGCCTGGCTCAAGCCATCACTCTTGCCCAGAAGCAGTTGATCTTGAGCCTGGCCCGCGGCAAGTATCAGGGCTTCAACGAGCCGCAAGCCAACCCCGTGCTCGCCCGTTTCTGCGCCGACTACAACCCGCGCTTTGCCCCGCCTCGCCGCCGACGCCAGGCGCGACTTCCGCTCCCTGCCCCTGCGCTTCGATCTCGCCCGCTGCCGCGGCTGAAGCGGCGCTACCGGCCCGATTCCATCGCCTGGGTACAGCACGGCAATCGCCGTTGCACCTGCCGTTCAGTCAGTTGCAGGACGCGCGGCTTCGCGTACGCTCAGCCTCCCGGCCGCTGCATTCCCAATCACTTTCGCCCGTTGGAACTCTTTCTGATCATCGTCACCATCCTGACGGGGTGACGAAATAGGGTGGCAAAGTCTCGTTGCAGTTAAGGGGTGACATTATCTTGGAGCATCTACAGTGCGGGCGGCGACTGCTTCCGTTCCCAAACGTTCCCTGATAAACTTGCAAGTTGCTGTAGGCGCGTAGCTCAGTTGGTTAGAGCGCTACCTTGACACGGTAGAGGTCAGGAGTTCGAGTCTCCTCGTGCCTACCATTTCTTTCAACAAGTTATGGTCTCCCCTTCCAGAACCGAGGGTGCTGTGAGGGTGCTGAGAGTTTCGGACAGCAACAGTTCGGTCGCCCGACCGTTCGCCAGCGTCTTTTCCGCAGAGACAGCCTGCGTATAGATATCCAGCGTGATCCGGCTGTTTGCATGTCGAAGCAGCTCTTGCGCCACCTTGACATCGACCCCGAAGCCGCGAAGATTCGTTGCCAGCGAATGCCGGAAGGTATGCCATCCGATCCGCTTCCCGATGCCCGCCGCCTCAGCTGCGGGACGAATGACCCTTTCAGGAGCATGTCCGGCGTTAAAGGCTGCGTTCCATTCTTGCGGATCGACGGAAACAGAAAATCCGTCTCAGCCGGGAAGGGTGAGATCGCCCGCCAGCGCAGCAACTCATCCGCGACCGAAGCATGAAGCGGCACCGGCTTGCGGCTGGCTTCCGTCTTCGGCTCTCCGAACCATTGGCACACCCGTGAGCGGCGAACGGTAATTTCGCGTCGGTCGAAAGCGATATCTCCCCAGGTGAGCGCGACCAGCTCCGAACGCCGCAGGCCCGTACTCCCGGCCAGCAGCACCATTGCCCGGTCGCGTTGTTCGAGGCGCGAGAGCAGGGCGCGAAGCTCGACCGGCGTCAGCACGTCCGGGACGCGGAGACGCTCTGCCGAGCAACGGACCAGCGTTATGGGGTTTGCCAGCGTCCATTCGTGCCGGATGGCATGGTTGAACAGCGCCGACATCAGGTTGCGGATTTTGGCCTTTGTGCCTGGCGCATGGGGCAGGGACGAGAGCCAGCTTTCGACCTCGACCGTGCGCACGGCCTCAAGCCTCACATCGCCCCATCGCGGAACAACATAGAGGTTGAGGAACATGCCGTTGACATAGATCGACGACGCGGCCTTGCGTTCGGGCACCAGCTCGGTTTTCCGGTAGTGCGCGACCATCTCGGTCACGGTTTGCGGCGCATGGACGCCGGAGTTGACGTTAATCCGCAGGGCGGAGACGGCCCGCTCGGCATCCCGGCGACCGGGCAGTTGCGCCAGGGTGCCAACAATGCGTTTGCGGTAGGTACGCGAGCCATCAGCATTTTCATACCAGCGGAACGCCCCGACCTGCTCTCCGTTCCTGCGTTTGATTTTCAAGAGACTTCCGTTCTGAAAACGCGACCTACAGTTTCTCCTGTATGTGCGCCGATGGCTTGTTTCATGCTACGCCAGCGGTCGCAGCTAGATGTCCTTTTTCCTGCTGCCCTGAGAGCCTACCCATTGCAGCAATTCATCCTCGAAGAACCGCCACAAGCGCCGCTTGCCCTCGCCGAGCGGAGGCGAAGGAACATAGCCGTGCCGCGCCCATTTGACGAGGGTGCGGGCATCCATATGCAACAGCGTAGCGGCTTCGTCTGGTGTGAGGATTTGCGGCATAGGCACCATCCTTACTCAGGTAACGAAAGGCACATCCGGGCGATAGGAAAAAAACGTTTGCGGTTTTGCGCGTAAGACATCATTCCAGTCCTTGAAGCCGCAAGGCTCTTGCACGGCAAAACGGAGATCAAGACGGCCGGTCATCGCAACGGCCTTTCGCACAACGTCGGTCAGCTTCGCCCCGTCCGCGTCAGCATCCATTGCGGATACGATTTCACTGTCTACCGGCATCTGCGCAGCAGCCGCCCGAATGAGTTCCGGCTGTTGGGGGCTGGGCTTGCCGCCTATCGATGCGTATCTCGCGGAATCCCCTCGGAAATCGTGATCGCGTTGCAACGGTAGTAGCCCGCGGAAACTTGAAGGCACTCCGAACCGTGGGAAGAGACTGTCGACCGACGCCAAGCCCCTCTGGGCTGCGCCTTTTGAGCCACCACATTTTCAATCAATATCTTAACTCGTCAAGTTGGTCGATTTATTTTGACCATTCTGTGTAATAGTTGTCCTCTCCGAAGACCAAATCTGCATTGGGCTTGCCACAGATATTTAACAACCCATCAAGCGCGTAGTGCAAGAAGGTTTAGAGCGGAGCGTCGCTCTTTTCAGCTTCCGAACGCAATAGCGCTCCCTGCCATTTGTTCAGCAGGGACTGCCCCGGTTTTTGTTGGGCAGCTCGGTAGTAATCTGCGAATCAGGATTGGTACCGAAAAACGCGCACGGGACCACGGGACTAGGAATGCCACTGGGCGCATTTCGCAGCGGCCATCCCCTTGAGCGAATGGTCGCCATCGCCGGCAATTGACCCAGGACATCGGTTTTGACACAGCGAGGCTCAACTGATGGGGTTTGGCACAGTTTTGACACAGTTTTAGAGGAGTTGGAGCCGAAAGAGGGCATCGCTCCGTGGTTCCGTTGGTTGAAGTGGTTTAGAATCGGTGAAGCAAAAGAGTCGGGGCGTAGCGCAGCCTGGTAGCGCACCTGCCTTGGGCGCAGGGGGTCGGAGGTTCAAATCCTCTCGCCCCGACCATTAACCCCTTAGTTGTTCATTACTTCTTTCTTCCAGCCTTAGTGTTGAAGTCGAAACTTGGATCCATTTGGGTCCAAATATCAACTTCTCCACATTGCAGACCGCGCGGCGCTGCTCTTCGGGAATCGCGTGCAGGTAAACCTCGCGCGTGATTTCCGGTGCGGAGTGCCCGAGCAAGGATTGCATCGTTCCCACGGGCGTTCCCACAGAATCGAGCATCGTTGCATAGCAGTGCCTAGCAGCCCGTGGTGCAATGCCCCTCTTCTCAATATCGCAACATGCGGCCCTGCTGTTTGAATGAGTTACGACGCGGTTTGGCGAGTTTCACACTTCTGCCACGGGCTGCTAAGCAAATGCCAGGTCACGTTCGGCAGGCCGAGCTTTCGCGCGGCGGGCTTTACGTGCTTGCGCAGAAGATTACGCCGGTCAAGCGGCAATCCCTCGCACGTGGAGAACACCAGATCATCCGGGCCGGGCAGGGAAGGCCGAAGGTTCGCAAGAATCTCCGCCGTCTCCTCACCTATCGGAAGGGTGCGATTGCCGCGTTTGGTTTTGGGCTGATCGAAGTGTCCTTCGTACACCGTCTCCCGGACACGGAGCGCGCGGGATCTGACATCGACGTTGCCCCAGCGGAGTGCCAGCAGTTCCCCGACACGCAAGCCGGTGAGCACGAGCAGGAGCGTCACCGAACGCGCGGGCTCATCCAGAACCGCAACGAGGCTCCACACCTGATCGGGCGTGAGCACGATGCGCTCCGCCCGATGCTGGCGACGTGGCAGCCGGGTCTTGAGCGCAAGATTATCCGTGATGTAGCCCCATTCTTCAGCCGCACCCAGAATCTTGCTTAAGCCACATTTGAAGTGATGCACCGTCTCCCATGACAGACCCCCTTCGAGTTTCCTGCTCAGGAAGCCCTGCAGCTCCTCGCGCGTGAGCGCTCGAAGCTGGCTGTTGCCAAAAGCCGGGATGAGATGCGCGTTGAGCATGTACTGGTAATGTTTCTGTGTTGCGTATTTGAGTGTCGGCAGAATCACAGGCGACCAGTCCCGTGTGACGAAGTCACCGAAGGTGCAAATCGACTGCGCTCTTGCCTTGCCGCTGTTAAGGGTTCCGAGCTTAGCGGCCAGAACCTGCATAGCCTCGCGGCGCTTTGGAAACTGCGCCACGGTGCCTATCACTTCGGAGCGGCGCAGCCTTCTCATCACGCCGCCCGCCTCGATAACGTCCTCCCACCAGCGCGCCACCCAGACCTTACTGCGGACGCCGCGCTTGAAAAGAGAACCTTGCTGAAAACCTCTTCGAGCCATCGTTCCTCCAGGGATGGCCCGCACAGCTTTCTCTGCGTCGATCCTGAGTGTAACTCCCATGTCAAACCGCCCGCCTCTCTTCGCCGTGGCCCTGAAGCCAGGCCAGGACTTCCTCAGAGCGGAAGCGCCAGTACTTGCCGAGCCGATAGGCTGGAAGCCGGTCGGTACAGCGTTTGCGCAGATGGCCGTACACCCAGGAAACGGGGACTTTGAGCAGCGCGGCAATTTCCTGCACGGTCAGCAGCTCGACGCTGCTTGCGTTGCTGATTTCATCCGGCATAAACATGAGCACTCCCCTTATTTCAGTGTGAAGTCATCAGCCGAGCGCAGTAGTCAGGTACGTTGCGCAAGGCATCAGCGCGGGAAGGGGACGAAGAAGCGCGCGGCAACACCCATTGCACGACCTCCGCCGCCCCGCTGGTTTTGGCTTCGCCGGCACCTACCTTGCCGGCGCGCCTCTTAAGAACCGCGCGGCGGAAGGTGATTGCGAGCTTGAAGAGCAGATAGGCCGCGATACCAAGCCACAGCAGTGCAAGCCAGTGGCGCGTCGCTTCATCCGCTCCGGGTGCCGCAATGAACATCGGAATAATCACCAGCGACAACGCCGCCACCGTGATGTTGACCCAAGAGGACGACGACTTGCGTCTGCGCGCCATGCGCTTGGGCGTGACCGCGCCCGTGGGGTTTCCCATGCCCTGCCAGGCCGTCCACCACTGGTCATAACGGCGCACGTTCTGCACGGCCTTGCGAACCGTTCCGATGAAACATAACGCAGGGAACGCCAGCCACCAGTGAACCTCGCCGCCAAACCATCCCAGAACGGTCAGCGAGCACGCGAAGTAAAGCACAGCCGCTACGCGCGGCGTGCCAATGAACCGAGTCATGTAGGTAGTAGGTTTCATTGCGCAAACCTCCTCAGCATCATGTTGCCGCCGGACGCTTGAAACACGCGCCCACTCTGAAACCAGATCCCCGTCACGATATTGGCGTTCGTAGCGCCGCCCGTTTTCAGGATGCGGGCAAACTCTCCTGGCTCAATCACAAATTCCATGCTTTCGCTATAGCCGAAGCTGACATTATCGGTAGACCCACGCCCACGATTGTTTCCCCAATTGTTACCTTCCCC
>Ga0302320_10022717_pt1 | contig 12358 bp, 6 predicted proteins | sample Bog_T0_3_FD_202130 | JGI IMG/M metagenome (GOLD analysis project Ga0302320, IMG submission 202130) | Peat permafrost microbial communities from Stordalen Mire near Abisko, Sweden - Bog_T0_3 | ecosystem: Environmental > Terrestrial > Soil > Wetlands > Peat | place: Sweden: Abisko, Stordalen Mire...
TACGGTTGTTAAGTTGTCCGACGGCTGTGCCGTTGCTTGAACCTAGGTCTTCGAGGATGAATTTGCCGTTTTCGCGGTGAATGACAGCGTGATTCCAGGACACGATGGGCAGATCGATGCAGACCTTCGAACTCGGAGACCGGCCGATGGTGATTTCATCGGGGCGCGCAGAGGGACGGGAAGCGCTTGGAGCGGGTGAACGGTGAGAGGATTCAGCCGCGGGCCTGGCGCGGGAGGTGGGCCAGGGCATTTCTACCCAACTTCCCAGCACAACCTTCCCACGGTAGGGGATCGCAACGGGTTCGCCGGGCGTCAGCCTGACCCCATTAACAAAGGTGCCATTTGTCGAGCCAAGATCATCGACCAGGAAACCCGCGCCCTTCCGGGTAAGGCGGCAATGGCGACTGGACACAGTGACTTCCTGTACCTGAATGTCGCATGCAGCCCCACTCCCTATTACCCATGAGTCTGTCGGCATCGATTCGTGGTGCGTCATGGCAATCTGTATCTCGAATTGACAACACTCTAGCACACGGAGGAGACGTTTTTGTTCAAGTGCATCGCCGCAGCGTCAGTTACAATGAGCTATCCCACCGGGTTATGACTGAGGGTTTCCCTCTGGATTCTGGATTCTCGATCACTCGATCAAGGGGTGAACCATGACCGCACGGACTGCAAAGATCGTCCTGCAAACTGCCGCCATGAGTGTCTCGCTCATGGCCATGGGAACCGCGGGATTGGCAACCACCGCAGTAGCCCGCGCGCAGCAGACTTCTTCCCTGTACGGACCCAATGGAGTGAGTCCGCTCGCGGTGCGTCAGGGAAAGCTGGGCAGTTGCTATTTTCATGCTTCGGTGGCGGCGCTCGCCAAAGCGGCTCCAGAAACGATGCGCCAGGCCATCGTGCCGGAGCCCAACGGAGCCTACCGCGTCCACTTCTTCGAGGGCGCGGACGAGGTAGTTTTTCCGGAGGACGTTCAGTTCGCAACCGCGCAGAGTTTCGATCTCTCGGAAGGCATATGGGTGAAGGTGCTGATGCGCGCCTATGCCCAGCGCGTACTGCGCGAGAGCCTGAAGCAGCAGATTGAAAAGTCGGAAGCGATTCCTGTGTTCATCCGGCCGGTGGCGCTGTCGCTCCTCAACCAGAACGGGGGCATTCTGGTGGCCTACGACCAGGCGATCAGAATGGTGGTCACGCAGAACGGCGACTTGGATAAGAACGCGCTCAAGTTGAAGGTTGCCGAGCAGGCCAAGGCCTTGGGTGTACCCGCTTCGGCCGCGGACATGGTTTCCGGCTTCCTCGATGAAAACGGATTCTTCGAAAACCTGGCCCAGACCGTGCGCCAAAATGGAGAGTTCTTCGGAGTGTATCGCAGCATGGGGCAGGGAGGAATCCCATGGGCGGTGCTGACGGCCTTCGCCGGTTCGGCTCATGCGGGCTCTGTACGGGACCAGGCTCGTACCTTGGCTCAATTGCGGCAGTTGGGTCCGCAGAACGTTGCCATGGTTGCGGGAACCACCGGCCAGGCGAGCTCGTTCGACCCCGGCAACTGGTGGGTCGGCGGCCACGCATATACGGTGTTGGGCTACGATGATGCGACACAGAGTGTGAGGCTGCGCAATCCGTGGGGTTTACATCCCGCTCCCGACGGAACGTTTAGCCTTCCGGTGTCGGTGTTCCTGGCAGCCTTTGAATCCTACACCGCCTCGGGTGCGGCGGGGCAGTGAGGTCCAGGATAGTCCATCCTGGGACCGGATGCGCCGCAATGGATGAAAAATTGGAGGTTGAATAATCGCCCCCCCGGATGGAATTCTTCCGCCGCCTTTGAAGCCTCCCCGCCGGCCCAGGTTGCCCTCTTACTGATCCGCTTCCATGGCCTGTTTTACCTGGTTGAGACCTTCCTTTGCCCTGACATTTGAGGGTTCGCAGGCCAGCACCTCAGTGAACTTGCGCCGCGCAGCGGGATACTGGCGGCGGGCGCGGAGGTTCTCAGCTTGTCCCAGCAGGCTGGGTATCTCTTCGGGGGGGAATTCGCACCCGGCACGCGGCTGCTCTGGCTTCCTGGATTCAGGCGCCTCGGCCGTTGTCTCGGCCTCGGCCTTCGTGGCTGGAGTCTGCGCCTGCTTGCCACGCTTCTTATCGCGCGCCGACGGCTCAACCGGTCGCTGGACAGCCGGCTGTGCATGCACCTGAGGCGAAGGCTGATCGGAAACGGCCTGTTGCTGCACAATGGGCGTCACCGGAATCCTATTCGCAGGCTGATTCGTATTTGCCACCACCGCGGATTGATTTGAAACCGCCTGCGCTTGCCTGGCGACAGGGCCCTCGTGCTTGAGGAAGATCACGGCAACCACAGCCAAAATGGCTGCCGCTGCGAACCCTCCGATCCAGAAGATTGTTCTGCGGTCGTGAGCGGTTGGCCGCATTCCGGAGCCGGCTGACGCGCCCCCCGCACCCAGGTCCTGGTCGTGGCCTGCAATGGAGTCCGCCGGTTCAAATGCTTCGGCTGGAGATTCCGAGCGGTTATAGAGGCCGATGAGCCTTGCGATGGCCGCCTCATCGGCTTTGCGGGTGGTCTGATCGTCGGGAGCGCGCCATTTTAGTCCGCACAAGTCCCCATGCGCGCCGGGTTCCAGCAGAAAAGCCGGCACAGGTTCCAGCGCCTTGGCGGCCGCCTCAGAGAGCAGGATCTGTCCCGGAGAGGCTCCTTCAAACACATGCCAGGCGAACCTTTCATCAATTTCGCCCTTGGACTCTTCGCCGGACTGGAGCAAAATGCAGAATTCCGCGGGATGGTCGCTGCTATCCCTGAATCCCTGCGATGCCCACTGCAGGCGGCGCGCGGCGAGGGCCGCCGATTGCACGGTTGGGAAGCGAGCCAGCAGGCAGGGGCCCCGCGTATCAACTGAAGCGCCTCCCGACGTTGCGATGAGATCGGCGGCCAGGCAAGACTCATCGCTGGGCTGCTGCCAGTCGTGCGAGGTTTCCTGTTCGGGGCCGTACGACAATTTGACCGTGAGATAGGCGCCGACTGCCGTGATGTCGCCGGTCGTCTGCACCGCCAGTGCCTGACCACGCTCTTGGCCCGGTTTACGAGAGCTCGTCGCTGCGGCAGACCTTGCCATTAGGCCACTCCGCCATTTCCGCGTTGGAGGATGGGGATTTGGATTGCAACGCTGAATATGAAGTGGTAGGGTATCATACGACATCGCCAGAGTAAACCTTTAGAAGTTTTGCTCCCTTGCGGGGTCATTTCGTTTGCCCGGAATCTACTCGAAAACGCTTTGGCGGCGATCTGTTCTCCAAGTGCTTTCGCTTACTCGGGGAGTTTCTAATTGCATGCTGTGTTCTTTATTGCCGGGGTGATCATGACATCGAAGCTTTGTAGGCAAGAGCGGTTCCTGGCGGGTCAGTTGCGGGCTCTGCTGGTGGGGATGGTTTGCCTGACCGCGGGTTCCGCCGCGATGGCAAAGGAGCAGGTGCTGACGGCCATTGAACTCTACGACGGGCCCTCGGGCGCAACCTACATTCTGGTGAATGGCGTAACCATCAACGGCAAGATCGAGATGAGGGCCTGCAAATCCTGCCAGCAAGCGCCGATCGACAAATCGACCTACTCGAGACTCGATAAAATCCAATTGACAGCGGGAGGCAAACTGGAGCGCGCGGCAGACGGCGTGCTGAGTTGGACTGCGATCGAGGGCGGCGCGGCGGTTGTCGTCGTTCCGATGGGTGTTAAGTTCGAAGGCGATTCGCCCCTTTCCGCAGCGGCCATGGCCTCCCAGGCATCGCTGAAGGGTGTGCAGGCCACCCCATCCGCAGGAGTCGCGAATATTCCAGCACTCGCGCCAGGGGTGGCGCTTGTGTTTGTTTCGGTGCCGGACCTGGAACTGGCCGAATATCTCCGTGCTAGAAGGGCCTCCGATATCCCGGGCTGGCAAGCCTACCTGGCCAGGTATTCTTCGTCTCCCCACAGCGCGGACGCGAAAAAACGGTTGGCGATTCTGCTTGTCGAGAAGGCCGAGACGGTATTGACCGCGTATAAGAAGCAGGCAGGCGCGGGCGCGTCCGATTACGCAGGATTGCAATCCGCCAAGACCCTGGATGACCAGGCGAAGGCGCTCTCTGCCGGCGTGGATGGCCTTGCAGGGCTGGAGAGCGAGATCGTCGCGGCGCTGGGTGACATTGCCGACCGGGGACGCGCGGAATTGGAAAAATACCGCGCCGCTTTGAAGAATAACTCCCCCGGATATGGTCATCTGGCCGAGGCCAGAAAATACGCCGAAACCGCCGAGGGCATTTTGTCCACGACCAAGGGACAATCGCTTGCAAGCGATGTCATGCAGGACTCGAACGAGGTGCAGAGGGCACTTCGGGATGGAGAATCGGCGGTTTTGTCCAAGCGGTTTGAGCAGGCGATGGTGGCCATTGGGCCCTACCGCTCGTTTGCGGGCGAAGAGCCGCGAATTGCGGCGATCATGGACGCCAGTTACGCCTATCACCTGGGCAAAGGCAAGTCGAGCGTCAGCGCCGCTGCCTGGCAGACGGCTATCACCGAGTTCGAGAAGGCCGACGCGATCAAGGACACGGGGGAGGTGCGCGACCTGCTGGCCAACACGCGCACCCAGAAGGTGCTTTCCGAAGACAAGCAAGCAGCCGAAAAAGCGCTGGCCGACAGCGAAGAATACGAGAAATCGAAAGACATTCTCCACGCCTACGAGACGCTGGATAACCTTCCTCTGGCTCAGCGCCGCCTCGTAGCGGACTCCATCGAACGCCTGAAACCGGATTACGTGCGTCGCTGTGCGCAGCAGGCCAAGGATTTGCAGGCGGCACACCGCCAGCTTCGCGGTCTCGCGGACGAAGTGGGGGTCCAGACGGCCTACAATTACCTGCAGCGGGCCTACAAACTGAGTGGCAACGACTCGTATCACGACCAGATGGATGTGCTTTCCGACAATCTCAGCGCTTACCTGCTGAATCAGGCGAATCACTACCTGGCCAAGCCGAACGGCTCGGGAACCGAGCTGGGCTGGAACTACCTGACCGAGGCGCTCCAGTACAAGGCCAGCGACCTGCAAGAGGTTCGAGACGCCATGTACAAAGCCAACCAGTCGCACACATACCGCTCAAAGATCTCGATCCGGGTGCAGTTCCGGGATCAGACCTCGCAGCGGGACAGCCCCGGATTCGCAGGCCAACTGGGAGACGCAGTGATCTCCGGCCTGGAGAACTCGAAGATTGCGGTGAAGGTGGTGCGGGCGGGGGAGGTGACGCCGGTAGAGCCCGATTACACGCTGGAGGGCGATGTGCTGCGCCACCACCTGACGACCGTGCCCATCGTTGAGCCACAGGAGTCGGAGTACCGGGCCGAAACGCGTGAAGTGCAAAGCGAGAATTGGAACAAAATAAACCGCGAGTACGAAAAAGCCAAAATGGACCTGGCGACTGCACAGCATGCGCTGGAGGGCGCCGAGTCCAAGGGCAACAAGCAGATTGTCGCGGATCAGACCAAGGCCGTGAAAGAGGCGGAGAAGAGGGTGGAAGACCTGCATCTCACCCTTGACAATACGGATGAAAAGCGGCCGGAAGACGTGATGCGGCCATACTCGTACTCCAAGAAGACGGTCACGCTTACCGCTTCAATTCAGCTGCAGTTCCGCATCGCGGATTCGTTTGCCGATGAGCGGGGCGAGATGATTTCGATTCCGCGGGAAGACCAGAAGAGCTACGTCCTGATTGAGAACGTGAAGGGCGAGGACACGAAGGGCGTCAAGGCGGGAGGCGTGGAGATCGATCCGAACGATTTCATGGCAAAGTCCGAGCAGGCGGCCATGGATTCGCTGGTCGAGTCGGCGCGCAAGCGCGTTGAGGCGCTGCCAGCCAGAATCTACGACGCCGGGAAGGGCCGGGAAGCCGGCAGCGATCTGGACGGGGCCGGCGAAGCATACTTGAGATTCCTTCAGGTGACGCCGCCAGACCCCAACTCCCCCGAGCAGAAACACGCGAAGGAGTTTCTAAAGGATCAATTCAATATGGAGCCGATTGCGAGCGTTGTCCCGTAGGCCCGACGCCATTGATCCGAATTGGTGGACGCGGCGGCAGCGGACATCGGCCAAAGATTGAGGATGGTGGGAAAAGTGGATCTGGCGGATAAGGTTCGTGCCCGGCTGATCAAGCGCATCGGGAAATACGACATCATCGAAGAGCTCGGGCACGGCGGAATGGGCGTGGTCTACCGCTGCATGGATCCAGCTATCGGCCGCGAGGTCGCGATCAAGACCCTGACCGAAGGATTCGCGGACGATCCGTCGCTCCTGGCGCGGTTCTACGACGAGTTGAGGATCACCGGCAATCTCAGCCATGCCAACATTGTCACCGTGTATGAAGCGGGCGATATGGACGGCACGCCCTTTATTGTGATGGAGTGCGTGAAGGGGCGCCCGTTGGACAAGATTCTGGCCGAGCGCGATATGAGGCCGCTTTCAGACCGGCTTCATATCGTAGAGCAGACCTGCTCGGCGCTGGGATACGCGCACCAAAACAATGTCATCCATCGCGACGTGAAGCCGGCCAATATTTTCGTGCTCCCCGACGGCAAGGCCAAGCTGCTGGATTTCGGCATTGCGCGGTTGGAACATCGTGACACCGAGCATGGACACACAAAAGTCGGACACCTGATCGGCACCATTCCCTACATGGCGCCGGAGCGGCTGCGCAATGAGACGCTCGACGGACGGAGCGACATTTTTGCGGTGGGTGTGGTGCTCTACCAGCTTGTCACTGGCGAGCTTCCCTTTTCCGGCGTGGATACGGAACTGATGGAGAAGATCCTGACCAAGCCACATCCGTCGATGGCGGAGATGGGGATCGACTGCCCGCAAGCACTTCAGTACATCGTCGACCGGGCGCTGGCCAAACAGGCAAGCGATCGCTATTCGACGGCCGAGGAGATGGCAGCCGAGCTGTCCGGCGTGATTGCGGAACTGCGTCTGGGCGAGGTCGAAGACCTGCTGGAGCAGGCCCGGGACTTGGTCGAAGCCAATCAATTGGCGCAAGCGCGCACGGTGCTGAATCAGGTGGTCACCATCGACGGCAAGAACGCAGCGGCCAAGGAGATGCTGGCGCAAATTCAGGGTCAGTTTGCGCGTCAAAAACGCGAGCTTACTGCGCAACAGATTCGCCAGCAGGCCGAAGATGCATTTGCGTCGAAGCGCTACGATCAGTGCATGGCGGTTCTGGAAGGCGGCAGGGAACTGTTTGCCTCGTATCCGGAGATGGCCGCCCTGTGCGACAAGGCGCAGAAGGAGAAGGATCGGCAGAAACGGATCAACGAACTTCTTGCGCAGGCCGAGGCGGCGCGCAGAAGGGGCGATTTTAAATCGGCGATCCTGCATGCCGAGAAGGCTCGCAAGACAGACCGCACCGATCCCAAGATCGTGCAGCTATGCAATCAGCTTGCGGCGGATGCCGAGAAGGCGCAGCGCCAGGCGCAAGCAAAGGTGCTTTTGACAGCAGCGCGAGGCGAGATGAGTGCGCGGCGTTTCAACGAGGCGGTTGAGCTGCTGCGGCAGGTAGAGGATCTCGATCCGACGCATCCCGAGCTGGCGCTTATGCTGGGCGACGCAAGGAACGGACTCGAACAGGGCCGGCGGCGCGAGGTGGTTGCCCGGCTCGAAGAAGAGGTCTCGCGCGCCTTGGGCATTCAGCAGCTCCAGGAAGTGGCAAAGTCGATCCAAAGCGCCATGTCAGAGATGCCGACCGAGTCGTCGCTCTTTCGCCTGAATGCGGAGGTGGAGCGACGGGTGCGGGATCAGCAGGATAGGCTCCAGGTGGAAGAGACGCTCCTGGCCTGCAGGGAACTTAGGCCGCGCGAGGCGCTTGAGCGAGTACGTTTGACACAGGCGCAGGTTCCCGGCGATGAGCGGCTGATGGAACTGGAGACGCTGCTGTTGGAGAAGATACGCCAGCAGACAGTGGATGAGCGCCGCGACGAATACCTCGCGCGCGCAAGAGAATCGCTTGCTAACCAGCAATACTCCGATGCAGTGCGGGCTCTGGAGCTGTGCGAGGCAGATGGGATTGCATCCTCGGAGATACTGACTCTGCTGGATTTTGCTCGACATGAGGGGCGCGAGCAGCAGCGGCTGGACCGGCTCCGCAGCGACATGGCACAGGCAAAAGTGCTGATCGACGACTCGGAGTTCGACCAGGCGATTGCGTTTTTGGAGCGCACCCTCGCAGAGTACGAGGACCAGGCGCTGCGCATACAGCTGGAGCAGGCAGTTGCGGGGCGGGACGCGCTGCAGCAGAGAATTTCGACTACGCTGGCCTCGGTAGCCAATTTTATCCAGGCGGGCAAGCTGGAAGAAGCAATTCAACTCCTGCGGGTGCAATCGCAGCCGGTGCAACTTTCCGCAAGCGTGCAGCAAACCATGTCTGTGATCGAAGAGGAACTGCAGCAGTCGGTGTTTCGCACCATCGGGCGAGCGTATGCGTCACTGCGGTTCGATCTTCCGGCTTCCGACGCGTTGCTGCGCCAGGCCCAGAATGCGGTCTTCGATCCTGCCCTGTTCGCGGCCTTGGTCGGCCCGTTCCGGTTGCGGCAACAGTCGTTCGCCGACGCTGCGGTGTCTGAGGCGGTGCGGCGGGCGCGGACCCTGGTGAAGGAACGCAACAAGGAAGGCGCAGAAAGTTTGCTGATCACGGTCACCGATGAACTGGCCTTCGCCAGTCCGCAGGTTCGGCAGGAGTGGGAAACTGCCCGCCGCAAGGCGACCGAAAGCGGCTTGTTCCGATTGCGATGAAGCGCAGCGCATGAACCCGGCAGGAATAGGAACGCAAGCGCCGCAGCGGGCAGGCGGCGGGAATGGACAGGTAAGGCAGCCTTATGGACATCGAATTCGAAGTGATCGGCAAGCAGATCAAGTGGGTTGTGAATCAATCACCGATCCGCATCGGGTGCGGCCCGAAATGCGAGCTGTGCTTGCCCGCTAAACAGTTCCCGTCCGTCGCCATGTCGCACGGGGGACTGGAAATTGTAAACGGCACGCTCCGCGTGGGTCCTCGCGAGCCGGGTGTCGGCGATCTATTCCTGAATGACGAGCCGGCCGAGGACGGAACGGTGATCCTCTCCGGCGACATTCTCCGCGTGGGCGCCGCCGGACCGGAGTTGCTGGTGGTGTTTGAGGAGCGGACAGCGCCGCGTGCCACCTATGAGCCGACCAGGGTGATCCAGGCAGCCGATGTCCCCACGTACCAACCGACCAGGGTAATCAGTGCCCCGGTTCCGGCCGAGCCGCGGCCGGTCCGGACCCCGGCGCCTGCGCCAACTCGCGTCGAGATTCCGCCTGCACCCACCCAGCACGCGAAACCACTCGACGACAAGATGGGCTCGCTCGACGCGCGGGACCGCTGGCAGGAATTGCGCCGGCCGTCGCCGGGCATACCGCCCAAAGCCCCCCCGGCAGCGTCTGTGGCCCCAACAGCAGGGCCAGACGGGGCCGGACTGGATGCCAAACTGCGTATCATGATGGTTCTGCAGGGCGTCAGCGCCGTCATTATTCTGATCCTGGTCATCCTGATCTTGCAGTTGCGCAGCGACGTGACAAGCAATCGCGCGGAAATTCGAGCCATGCGGGCGCAGGAACAGGGCGTGATGGCGCAGCTTACTCCCGCTCTCGATTCGCGGTTGACTGCCTTCGGGCAACGCATGGATACGCTGGACGCCAAGATGAAGGCCGGCGAACAACAAATGGAACGCGGCATGGATGAAAAGATGAAGAGCGCCGAGGATCAGCTCTTTGTCAGCCTGGATGCCAAGATGAAATCCACCGAAGACCGGATGGTGAACCGGATGAATACCGAGCTTCCGCCGTTGCTGGACAAGTATATCAACGCGAAGCTGGAAGAGATGAAACACTGATCCGCCGAAAGGCATGCTTCGGTAAGGCTTGTGGTCCGGCTTTGGAATTTCTGAGCGGAACCGGTGTAAACGTGCGCGCGGGAAAGTAATAGCGGAACCCGGGCTGCCATATCCCGAAGCCACGTCGTTCAAGTTGACGCGACCACCAGGCAGCACCTATGGCCATCCGGGCCGCCGATGGGTATGCATGCGATTTCAAGGACGCCGAGCGGCGGGTGCGCCGCTCTTGTGCCGGTGAACTGACCTGAGCTTTGTCCCCGCCGCCGCCGCGTAGTCGATCTTGTGGTAGCGGCTGGAGCCTCCGGGAAGCTCCAGCCGGTTCAGCGTGCTCTTGCCCGCCAGGGGCTCTTCCAGCTTGCGCCGGCCCGGCAGCACCGCCATCGGTGGATCGTGGCGCAACTGCTCATGATCGTTGAAGTCCTCATAGCCCAGCGCCAGCCCGTAGATACGCTGGGGGAGCATCTCCGCAAGCTGGTGTTCAACCAGCAGCGGCGAACGCTGGTCGGTGAAACAGGCTGCCACCCGGCTGAGCAGGCTGATCTTGCGATCAGCCTGACGCAACAACAGCGCTCCGTCATCGGTCGACACCTGACCCGCTGTGAAACTGGTCTCCACGCGGCGCGAAAAATGAGATGCAAATCCGAACCTTTTTTGATTACACTCTGTCATGAGAAAGGCCGCCCTTTCCTCGGCCACAGCTACGCTTCGCGAACGCAGTTATGCCACAGAAGAGATGGCCTTTCCAGCTATATTTGTTCTCCCGGACCCGCCCACGCAACAATCAGCCTGTAAGCTATGCAGACTAGAGGTTTGACGTCTTTAATCGCCTTCAAACAAGCAACGGGAAGCTCCAGTCATGGCTGGATGGGAGAGACCGGGTAGGTCGGAAGGTTGAAAGATCCACGCTGCAAACAGGAGAGGTCCGATCTGTTTGCAGCGTGGGCGAGTTTGACGGACGCACAGCCGCATACCCGCATGAAGACCGGTGTGGGAGAACACGTCGGCTCTGACACCGGCCCTATTGGTCGCGCACGCTGTGAGTTCCCCACACCCAAACCAAAGGAGTGTGAATCCAAGAAATAAACTCAACCGAAGGAGCCCGGTTTTTGACCAATTACCGACATCTCCCATGGTTCAGAACATCTGTGGCCGATCAAGGCCACTCACATCACGGTGTTGGTACCCTCCCATGCCTTCGCACACGCTGACATTATTTGCTTACCGTCAATGAAATCGTCGTACTGGCGGTCAAGCTTCCAGAGGTTCCCTTGACGGTGGTAGTGAAGGTTCCAGTAGTAGCAAAGTTGTGAGCCGTAAACGTGAGTACACTGGTTCCACTGGTGGGGTTGGTAGCGAACACCGCTGTTACGTCTTTGGGTAGGCCAGAAACAGCCAACGTCACTTTTCCGCTGAATCCATACAGACTGGTTACCGTGATGGTGGACTTGCCAGAAGTTCCCTGGGCTACAGTGAGTGAAGTTGGCGAAGCGGATACGGCAAAGCTTGGCAAGGGATTGACCTTCAGCGTAACGCTCGCCTTGGCGGTCGTGTAGTCCCTGTTGTCAGTGGGTGTAAATGTGACCGACAAGGTGTGCGTTCCGGCTGTCAACACTGTGCCAGCGGCTGGCGAATAGGCAAATTTGCCATCCACCTTCGACGAGGCATCAAGTTGCGTTGAGCTCAGCGCAGTGCCATATGTTATTGCTGCCGGCGGCGCCCAAACGATTGCAGGGGTGGCTTGCGTGATTGTCAGAGACCCATTCACAAAAGTGAACAAGTAGTTCAAAGCTTGCAGTGTGCCCCTTGACGCTGTGATTGCATAGCTTCCCACCGGCGAGGACGAGATGGCCTCGGTAGTCAGTGAGGGTGAGCCGCTTACTACGTTTTGTTTGTCACCATTCACATATCCCGTGATGGTGGCTGTGAGGCTTGGGTTCACTTGACCAAATGTTCGGGTTGCGTTGTTGGCTTTAACAGAAAGCACAGCCTTGTTGATGGTCAGCGTGCCGGGCGTGTTGCTGGTTATGGTGTAGTTGCCCAGCGAACTGCCGCCAAGGGTCGCTGTAATTGGGTAGGCACCGGCATTGCTGTAGGGCGCTGTGGAATGCGCCGTCGTCGAATACGACACCGTCAGCGTTGTGCCCACCGTGTCGCCGTTCACGGTTCCTGTTACCGTGCCGGTCAGCGTCGGCAGAGCGCTGCCGTAGGTCCCGCTCTTGTTGGCCACCGTCACCGTCAGGGCCGCCTTGTTAATGGTCAGGGTTCCTGGAGTGTTGGTGGTGATGATGTAGTTGCCCGCCGCCGCGCCGCCCAGAGTTGCCGTAATCGGGTACGTCCCGGCGTTGCTGTAGGGCGCAGTGGAATGCGCCGTGGTCGAATAGGACACCGTCAGCGTGGTTCCCACCGTGTCGCCGTTCACGGTGCCCGTTACCG
>Ga0302320_10022722_pt1 | contig 12358 bp, 14 predicted proteins | sample Bog_T0_3_FD_202130 | JGI IMG/M metagenome (GOLD analysis project Ga0302320, IMG submission 202130) | Peat permafrost microbial communities from Stordalen Mire near Abisko, Sweden - Bog_T0_3 | ecosystem: Environmental > Terrestrial > Soil > Wetlands > Peat | place: Sweden: Abisko, Stordalen Mire...
CAGCCGTCGGAGACGAGACGTCCGGCGAAGAAGAGGAGGAGGAAGGCGATGAAGACGACCAAGACGATGATCGACGCTATGGCGTCGCGAGGGCGGAATAGCGTGCCCCCGCAGGAGAAGCAAGGTGCCGGTACGAATGAAGTTTGTCCCCACTGTGGTGCACAATTTACCCCATCTCGGCTATCGCTTCGAGAGATGGTCCTCGCAGCAATTTGCGGAAGCCTGCTGCTACTGATACTCGTGCCGGCAGGTTGGATGGCCGAACAGTGGATCGAGGATCAAGGGCATCGAATTCTAGACCGCATGACCTGGCACGAGCCACTCGACAACTGGAGTTTGTGAAACATTCGGGCGACGAGTGCCCGAATGCGCGGACAGAATGAGTCAAGGAGCCCGATTGTGTATTCTTGCTCGGCTCGTGCTGTGTGCAGCAGACCGTGCCCGATGGTGCTGCGTGACTTCATACATCGACACTTGATTTAAGTCCACACAGTGAACCCCCGCCGAGAAACATGCCAATTATTGATCAGGGGAAGTGCAGGAGGAGGAACTCGACTCCTACCGCGCAGAACCGGCGGGCGGGGCCTCCAGTCAAAACCGGCTCAAACGCTCAGCACCGGAAATGGCGAGTCGCGCACCATGGCGTAGGTCAAATCCCTCATGCGGCCGTGACTGCCCGCCTGATGGCTTCTTCCGATCATGAGTACATCAGCATCTGATTCCCTAGCGGCCACCAACAGCGCCTCTTTTACTGAACCGCGAGCAATGCGGACCGGGACATTCGTACCAACCGTCTGCTGGAGCTCGGCGATGCGCCGTTTGGTCTCTTGTCTTTCGGCAGAATGGATTTGTTCCCGCAGATCGAGTTGGACCGGCAGGTCCGTTTCTCCGGTTTGCACCGCATGAAGGATCGAAAGCTTGCCACGCGCTTGCGCCGCCACTTGGCCTGCAAAACGAAGGACTCTCTCCGAATTTGAGCTCAAACCGATCGCGCACAACCATTCCCGGTGCTCCAAAGGCCTGGGAGCGATCGTCTGAGCATGCCGGCTCGTCAATACTGGACAGTCCGCGTCGTTAATTACCTTGGCTGCCGTCGAGCCAAGTAACATCTGCCGGAAAATGCCCGAATGTGTGGGCATGATGATGAGGTCGAATCCGCCCTCTCTCGCGACGCGAGCGATCTCGGTCGCTGCATCTCCCGAAGCGAGAATTCTTGGACACTGCGCTACGGGAAACTCTGCCGCCAGGAAAGAGTCGAGTTGCTCTCGGGCGATGCCCAGTTGCTCCTCTAAAACCTCGGAGACCGGTCTCACGTAGAGTTGCATACCGTTGTAGTCGGTAGGATCGGCAACATGGACCAATGAAACTTTGGCTCCAAGCAGAACCGCTGCTCTCTTCACGTAAGCAGCCATAGCAATGCAGGAGGACGAGAAATCCACTGGATAGAGGATGGTTGCGATTAAGGACATATGCATCGCTCCTAGGAAGGGATCATGCGCCTGTCACGCGCCTTTGGCCAAAACCACCTGGCCCAAATGATAGGAAACGTGGTTGGTGCGACTGACGACTACTGAAAGCCGGTTGCGCCTAGGATTCTCGGCGAAGTCCGCATCAGAAACCGCAGCGTGCTTTTCCAGCCAGTCTCGCGGATCAAGCCGCTCAAAGGCAGCAGTGAGTTTGTCATTGACCTCAGTCCATGTACGTCGAAGCTCCGTGGCCGAAAGCGGGTCTCCAAGAATTCTGTCGCCGTTCGCGATATACGCATCATCGAGCTCTGGATGGAGTCTTTCGCCGAGACCCAGCATGGGAAGCATACGATCATGGATTGCGGTCAGATGGCCGAGTAGATAGAACACGCGATTCTTGCCGGGGGCGACCTGTTGCTGGAGCTGCTCGTCGGTGAAATTGCCGAGCATCTTATCAAAGCGTTTGATTACGAGTTTCCAGGAGTCGACTACCGCGCCGGTAATGATCTCATCGTTTGTCATTTTGATTTGCTCTCCTGCTTATAGGTGCGACGCTCTGTGATTCATATCGGGATGTCAAACGGTGAGGATGACTTTACCGAACGGACGGCCCTCGATCAGATGGCGGAGTGCATTGGGCGCTTCATCCAAAGGAAAGGTTTTGGCTACCACCGGTTTGATTCCGCCGGATTTGAGCAGAGAAACAATGGCGTTCCAGGCATCAGTAAAGGCCGCCTGCGGTTGAGCAAATAGAGAAAAGCTTTGAATACTCGCCCGTCGCCAAATGAGATTCGTCACATCGATGGTTGCTTCGCGGCCTGCCGAATATCCCAAGGTTGTGAGGCTTCCCCCCAAGGCAAGAACGCCCAATGCTTCGCTCAGGATTTTTCCACCTATCGCGTCGATCACGATGTCTGCGCCATAACCGTCAGTGATACGACGCACGCCGTCAGCCAACTTCTCCAGGGAGGTATCAACGACCTCATTGAACCCGAGGGCCTTTGCCTGCTCGGCCTTGGCGTGATTGCCGGTGCTTGAGATGGCGTGTTTTGCGCCCAGGGCGCGCGCCAATTGTGTCACCGCGTTGCCGACGGACCCTCCGATGGCCGGCGCAAGAACGGTTTTGCCCTCATGAAAGCCAGCGAGAGTGAGAGTCATATGAGCAGTGAGATACGCGACCGGAATGCCGGCAGCGCTCAAGTCATCCACATTGTCAGGTATCAGGCAGAGATCTTGCTTCCGTACGGCAACCCATTCGCTGTAGGTTCCGTCCTCGGCGACGCCATATGGCCCCGTGAACATCACACGAGAGCCAACGGGAAAGTCCGTTCCACCTCCGTCTGTGACAACGCCGGTTCCTTCGTTGCCCAAGACCAGCGGCGCCTTCGCACGAGAGTATTTGCCGGAGAGAATCGTAAAGTCTAAGGGTGTGACGCCTGCCGCAATGATTCTTACTAACACTCTTCCGTCCGAAATTGTCGGTTTAGCAATCTCCGCAAGCTTTAAGGCTTCATAGCCGGTAAATGTCTCCGCTCTCATCGCACGCATTGTTGGTTCTCCTTTGTTACGCTGCGCAGGTTCCGATCATCTCGAAGTTCCTGCGCACGTTGCTCTTGCTATGATCCGACGAAGCCTCCCTCAAAACAAGTCCGCGCTATTCTGCACGTTTGCCTTGGCCACTTCCAGCGTATTCAAAGCTTCCCGAAACAGTTTGATCTTTCCGTTCTCAGCGACCAGACGTGCAAAGAAGAGCTGATGAATGGTTCGACCTGTTTTGGTTGACGTCGCAGCGGCCTCGAATTCTGCAAAGGCTTGATCGGGTGTATCGATCAGCACCTTGACATTAACGAATTGGAAACCGGGATAGGTATCGAGTACGGATTGGAAAAAGTCCGCGATCGCGTCGTGGCCCTTGTACTGTGGAGGCAATCCGAAGGCCGCAAGATACGGCATTTCAAAGGCGCCATCATCAGTAAACATCTCCGCCGCCTTCTTCGGATCTCTGAACGAGAAGGCGGTGTATTCAAGCATGAGTTCCTTGGCGTTTTTCATAGACATTCTCCTATTTCTGACCATCAGTCGGTCGGCGTCGCTTATTGGGTTCCCGGAACCCTCGGCTGCTCATTGGCGCAACCGGTGCCACCGTGGGGCTGAGCCTAAGCGGAGTGAGCCTTCCCGTGATACGCAGGCACAAAGACTTCCTGCACAAACTTTTCGAAGGATGTGGGCGTGGTGTTCTCCGCCGAGCGGGGCTCTAAGGCAACGACGACTTTTTCGTTAATGGCTTTATACATCTCGACGTACAAAGCTGCTCCTGCGGGCGGAACACCCAGGTCCGTTATGGCCTGCTGCACCACGTCGTATGGGAACTGTTGGTAAGGCAGATCCGGTTTGCCAATGGCGCGCCCGATCACCGCGGCAACTTCCGTCATCGAGAGGTCGCGTTCGCCAAGCAGCTCGCGGGTCTGTTTGCCGGAAAAGTCGAGGTGCAGAAGGCGCTGCGCAGCGTAGTCGCCCACGTCGCGTGTCGCGGCCATGGGTAGTTTCAAGTCAGGTATCAGTGCACTTCCGACGAGTCCCATCCCTTGAATCATGCCAATTAAAGCCAGGTTGTTCTCCATGAAATACCCGGCGCGCAGATGCAGAACGTTCAAGCCGCTGATTGCATTCAGCTTCTCTTCCGAAGCATGCAGCCCAACGTGGGGTCCGGTGTTTTCCGAAACCTGCGCGCCATAGCTGCTCAGATGCACCGCGTAACGCAGACCGGACTCCTTCACAGCTTTCGCAACCGAATCGCTCTCGCGATTCTGGGTCTCCCTGGACTTCACTGGCGGCAACAGCAGGTATGCAGCGCGTGCATCGCTGAAAGCTTTCGTAAGCGCAGCCACATCGGTCAGCTCAGCTGTGAACGCTTCCGCGCCTTTGTCCACAAAGCGCTGTAGTCGCCCTGCGTCGCGTCCCACGACGCGCACTTTCTCGCCCTTCGAGAGCAGAACATCGGCAACGATCGAGCCGGTGTTTCCGCTCGCCCCTAAGATCACATACGTTGCATTTGAAACAGCGGTTGAAGCCATAGCTACTACCTCCTTGGTTTGGTAAAAGGGTGTCGAACGCCGCCAGGACGATCGGTTGCTTGGTTGTCACTTGGGGAATGTGTCGCCGAACATGGGAAGGCCGCTGACAGACTCGGCTTTGGCCGCCTCGTCCTGCAAAACGTCCCAGTGCTCTCTAAGAACACCGTCTTCGAACCGGATAACGTCGGCGGCGATCCAGGCTGCAGACCTTCCCATTCCAGTGAAGCGGCCATGTGCTATGACGTGATCGCCTTCTGCGATGATGAGCTGGTTCTCGTAGTGCAACGTCTCTGGCATCGAGCGAACGAGATTGAATAGACCTTCGCGTCCTGGTGATATGTGTGCGCTATGCTGAATGTAGTTCGGTGACCAGAAGCGTTCCGCAGCCTCATAATCACGTTTGTTAAACAGAGTCTCGAATGCTTCGAGCACGATTGCCTTATTCCGTTCTGGGGACGAGTTGCTCATTTCTTCTCCTCTACTTGCGACGAGTAAATCTGCGCATACACCAAGGTAGATTATGATCGTAATCCATAAGGTTCAAAGTATTTTATGAAAACTGTTCGGGACGAGCAGCGTCTTCACCCATAACGTCGACAACGCCAGCATGGAATCGCCTAAGCGCCCGCTTTTGACGCGGCGCGATTAGAAACTCGCTCTCAAATATCTAAGCCGCGGAGGATTCGCGAGTGCCGGACGCACCGACGAAACCCCCGCCTGCTCGAATGACTTCTGACCGTTCGTCTACTTTGCGGTTGATTTACCGTTTGTGGCCAGTTCGATGAGATGAGCGACGGCCTGAGGATGGGACAGGAACACGGAGTGACTGCTTTTGACCTCGACCACGGTTGAGCCTGCGCGTTTGGACATGGCCCTCTGGGCGTCGGGCGGGATCATCTTGTCTTCGGTAGTGATGAGGAACCAGCTTGGCTTTGTTCTCCACGCCGGCTGGGTGATGGCACCGCCGAGCGCCTCGACACCCCACGGGACCTGAGAATCAGCCATGAACGAAGCCACGTCTGGACTCACGTCCGCGGCGAAGAAGGTGGAAAACTTGGCCTTATCCAGGAATATGAATCCATCCTGAGGCGGCAGGATCGGCGGCGCGGGCGCACCCGGAGGAACACTTTTAATCAGCGAACCTGCCGATTCGCCCTTGTCCGGTGCGAATGCCGTGATGTAGACCAAGCCAGCGACCTTTGGATCGTTGCCCGCTTCAGTGATCACTACTCCACCGTATGAGTGACCGACGAGGATCACTGGGCCGTTCTGAGCGTCGATAACGCGCTTCGTGACCGCCACGTCATCTGGCAGCGAGATGGTCGGCTCCTGAACGATCGAGACCGTGTAGCCATCCTTCTTCAGAATCTTGTAGACATCCTTCCAACCGGACCCGTCCACCAAACCACCGTGGACGAGAACAATATTCTTAACAGCGACTGATGTGTTTGTTTGTGCCATAAGGCCCTTTCCCATGCTGAACACCATTGTCATGATCGCCAGCACGCTGTAGACGAGCCGTGTTGTTCTGACGTCGATTGCTTTTGCGATGTGCTTCATCGGGTTATCCTCTCTTGATTTGTCTAAACCTCTACACAGACGCTTTCCGTCCGCTCTTATCACGGTTGATCCGTGCCTGCTCTATTGTAGATTGTGTTTGTAATCCTGAGGTTGCGAAGTCTTTGATAAAACTTGTTGGAATCGTCTGCTATTTTCAGATCATTCCGGAAATTACGGGCGTACCGATCGTTCACGCGGTGATCGTTTTGCACCTCCACCTAGGCGACTTGCATCTAGTTGTTGAAGCGTACGAGAATACTCTTACAGTCCATTCCAGATGAAGCGATCCATGCGGGACTAGGGAAGAGATGGTGATGGTAGATGGGTTATTCGAAGAGTGACAAGGCGGAGACGCACGCTCGCATCTTGAACGTTGCCGCCAAGAGGTTTCGCGAACTAGGGCTCGAGGGCATCGGCGTTGCCGATGTGATGAAAGAGGCTGGTGTCACTGTTGGCGGGTTTTACAAGCATTTCGATTCCCGCGATGAACTGGTGGTTGAGGCACTGGCCACCGCATTCCAAGACCTCGACCGCTGGGAGGAAAGCACTGACACGCTGACGAATGCCTTAAATAGCTATCTGACCGAAGAGCACCGAGATACTCCGGGAGCAGGCTGCGCGTTGGGCGCGTTGCTGGGGGATATGTCTCGGGCAAGTCGATCGGCTAAGGCTGTATATACCGCGCGTCTCAAGCGTACCTTGGCATACTCGACGGGCCTTGTTCCGCAAAATGGCAAGTCTGATCGGCGCGCCCGCGCAATTCTCACGATTAGTGCAATGCTAGGAGCGATCAACCTCTCTCGTGCCGTGTCAGACCCGAAGCTCTCGCGAGAGATTCTCCAGCGAACTCGCGACGAACTGATCAGTTTGAATAAATAAGCGAAGAATATCGTGGCTGAGCTTCTGACGAGGCCTATTTTGGGCGCAAAGAGAGCGAAATGTGAAGGCCGTCCATAGTCGACCTTCGGTTCGAATCAGCCATTCGAGTCCACTTGGATTGGAGAACGTCCTTGACCCTCACTCTACGTCCACTCGCCGCAAGAAGGGCCAAGATCGGCAGCATTGGAATTTATGCCCCCCCGCGATTGCTGACCAACCGTGATCTCGAAAAAATAGTCGAAACGTCGGATGAGTGGATCTACTCACGCGTGGGAATCCGTGAGCGGCATATTGTCGAAAAAGGAATGGCGACCAGCGATATGGCTGTCGAAGCGGCGAAGCGCTGTCTCGACAGCAGAGGGATTGTTGCGTCCGATGTAGAAGCGATCATTGTCGCGACTGTCACCCCGGATATGCTCTTCCCAGCAACGGCGTGCCTGGTTCAGGACAAACTCGGAGCGAAGGGTGCATGGGGCTTCGATCTCTCGGCAGCTTGTTCTGGATTCGTCTATGCGCTTCAGATGGGTGCCAAGCTGGTGGAGAGCGGATCTCACTCGAAGGTGCTTGTGATCGGCGCAGACACAATGTCGTCAATCATTGATTACACGGACCGCGCGACTTGTGTGCTGTTTGGCGATGGCGCGGGTGCGGTCTTCATCGAACCTGCGGAAGAAGGTGAAACTGGCCTGATCGATTTCACGCATGAAATAGACGGCTCCGGCGCTACCGCACTCAACATGCCGGGCGGTGGGAGTCTGCATCCCTCGACGGCGGAGACGGTTGCTAACAAGATGCACTACGTGCATCAGGATGGACAGTCTGTTTACAGGTTCGCGGTCCGCAAGATGGTAGAAGCGTCTCAGAAGGTGCTTATGCGGAACGGTGTCTCTGTTGAGGAACTTGGCTGTTTTATCCCCCACCAGGCAAATAGGCGGATCATCACTTCGAGCGCCGAGCGTATGGGCTTGCCGCTGGAGAAGGTCATTATCAACATTGATCGATACGGTAACACCACTGCGGGGACGATTCCTCTCGCGATGGGGACCGCGGTCGATGAACGCCGTCTGCATAAGGGCGACCTGGTGCTGATTGCGAGCGTGGGTGCGGGATTCACCGTTGGCGCGACGCTCCTGCGCTGGGAGATCTAGGCCAATGGGCCGCGCTCCGATTACGCTGATTGACTAGACTTGCCCCCTGCCGCCATCAACGAACAGCTCGATACCGGTGATGAAACTGGAGTCATCCGAAGCGAGAAACAACGCCGCTTTAGCAATTTCGTCCGCATCCCCCATGCGTCCCATCGGGATGGTGGATACGATTCGTGCAATGGCATCGGCAGGTTGTCCATCGATGACCGGCGTATCGGTCGGCCCCGGGCTAATGACGTTGGAACGAATATGACGGTCCTTGAGGTCCACGGTCCAGGTTCGGACGAAGGAGCGGAGGGCGGCCTTGGTCGCGCCATAGACGCCGAAAGCGGCCGTGCCTTTCAAACTCGCAACCGAGGCGTTGAGAACAATCGAACCACCATCGTTCAGCAGCGGTAAGGCTTTCTGTACAGTGAACAGTGTCCCCTTGACGTTGATGTCGAAGAGCTTGTCAAAATGCTCCTCAGTGATTTTGCCCAGGGGAGCGAATTCAGCGACGCCGGCATTGGCGAAGACGATATCGATTTTCCCCTTGGCTGCGACGATCTCGTAGAGGCGATCAAGGTCGGCCAGATTGGCAACATCTCCCTGGACGCCAGTGACGTTAATGCCGATTGTTTTCACGGCCTCGTCGAGTTCCTTTTGACGACGACCGGTGATGAATACGTAGGCGCCCTCCTTCACGAAGAGCTTTGCAGTAGCCAACCCGATCCCGGTTGTGCCGCCCGTAATCACCGCTACTTTTCCTTGCAGCCTCTTAGTTTCTGTCATCGGTAGTTCTCCTCATTCTTCCTTGTTCTGTTGTTGAGTAATCGGCATATCTGTGCGGGTCCGAGGCAAAGTCGATTCTCTCTCATCAACGACTGGCGTTCGCTCACGCATGACACAAACGACGTCAAAAGGGACCAGCCTCTCAATTACAGCCTCTGGATCTGCGAGGTGATCCTGAAATACAGTGATGTCCGCTCGATCGTGGAGTACCGACCAATCGGCGTTCTCAAGCGCCACGTTTTGGTAGTCGTCCAAAACAGCAATCTTGCACTTCTTCATCTGCATCTGTCCCAGCGGTGATAAGTTCGGCTCACAATATCAAGATGACGAACGTAATCTTCTATGAGATGCTGTTTAGAGGCAAGACGATTGCGTTTGACATTGTTTTGTTCTCGGCCACGCACTATGTTGGGATCAGGCTTTAAGGGAGGAACCGCGCCAATGGGCGTTACCAAAGAACAGGCAGTCCACAACGGGAAACGCATCCTACCTAAGAATCGACCCTAGCAGCAACTTCGGTTGCATTTTCGGAGGCTCCAATGCCCATGATTGATGTCTATGCCCCAGACGATTTGTTTCCGGCCGGGACGGACCGCCGACTCGCCGAAGAACTCACTTCTGCCTTGCTTCGTGCTGAGGGTGTGACTACGCCGTCGGCGGCTCATTTGGCCAATACCGCTGCCTACATTCATCGCTTGGACCGAAGAGCGGTTCATACCGCCGGTACTCCCGCCGCTCGCACCGTGCGTGTCCAAGTCCTAACTCCTCCGGGCGCACTTAATAGAGCCGGTCAGAAGAGCCTTGTCGCCGAGGCCACTGAGATCGTTGCAAAGATCGCCGGCGACCCGACGCAAGGCGCGCGCACCTGGGTGTTGCTTACTGAAGCCGCTGAGGGCGGTTGGGGAATAGCCGGCACAGCATTCGGCCGGGAAGAGTTCGCTGCACTCGCCGCAAAGACATCTGCCACGACGTCAAAGCCGTCCTCGGGAGAAGATACGACCTCTGCTATTCCTGATTTCCTGGATTGTGATTTCTTCGAGTTGTACTCATCAACAAAGGTCACGGGAGGTATCCTTCGGCAAGAAGCTCCCGCGCCGTTTTCCCTCGACAAATGTTAGTCTGAAGTCCCATGAGGAGGACATGAAACACGCTGGTCAGTTCAGCCCGATGGCACAGAATACAAAGGCCAGCCGAGAGAAATAATCCAGCGTTGCTTGATCACGAAAGAGGGAGAAATTGGACGCTCAGAAAGTGCCGCTGACCGCGCGTAAATTGATACAGGAATCTCCTGAACAAACCGAGGCGATGTTTCCTAAGCTGGATGCCGGGCAAACTGCTCAACTTGCAGAGTTCGGCCAGCGGCGGGACGCGCAGGCACAAGAAGTTATTCTGGAGCCGGGAGATCTGCATCACGGCATCTACGTCGTACTGAGTGGCAGCATCGAAGTGATTCGCGTCTCCGCCGATGGCGAGACCGTCCTCCATGTTCTGGGTCGCGGAGAATTCACCGGCGACGTGAACCTGCTCTCGGGGCGGGGGACTCTGATCCGCGGCCGGACAGTGGAAGCCAGCACACTCCTTGAAATCGACCGCGCTAATCTGCGCCACATCATGCAGACTAATGCTGCGCTGGGGGAGATATTCCTGAATGCATTTCTGCTGCGTCGTGTATACCTCATCTCCAACTCCATAGGCGACGCGGTACTGATTGGATCGAACCATTCGAGCGACACGCTGCGTCTGAGAGAATTCCTTGCTCGCAACGGCCAACCTCACACCTATCTTGATATCGAGGTCGATCCTGAAGTCCAGACGGTTCTTGACCAATTCGGAATACCCCTGGCTGACATTCCGGTCCTGATCTGTCGCGGAGCGGTCGCCCTGCGCAATCCGACCAATTCCGAAGCGGCTGCCTGCCTTGGACTGAACGCCGGAATCGAACAGGGCGACTTGAGCGACGTGGTTGTGGTCGGCGCGGGACCAAGCGGGCTGGCCGCGGCGTTCTATGGAGCCTCCGAGGGGCTGCATATCCTCGTCCTCGAGAAGAACGCACCGGGTGGGCAGGCGGGATCGAGTTCCAGGATCGAGAACTATCTCGGTTTCCCCTCGGGAATTTCCGGACAGGAACTTTCTAATCGCGCATTCGTTCAAGCCGAGAAATTCGGTGCACATATCGCTATCGCTCGATCCGCCAAAAGTCTGAAGACCAGCCACCGGCCCTACACGATCAAACTAGACGACGGAGGATCAGTGCGGGGTCGAACGGTTATCATTGCCGCCGGCGGCCGATATCGCAGACTTGATTTGCCGAACCTTGCGCAGTTCGAAGGGGTTGGGGTCTACTACGGCGCTACCCACATCGAGGCCACAGTCTGCGGCAACGACGAGGTCGCCGTCGTGGGCGGCGGGAACTCGGCGGGGCAGGCGGCGGTTTTCCTCTCCGGAACTGTCAAGCATGTTTATCTCGTGGTGCGGGGCCCATGCCTCGCCAAGACCATGTCGCGATACTTGATTTCCAGGATTGAAGCGAGCCCGCAGATTACTCTCATGGCATGGACTAGGATTGAAGCCCTCGAAGGCGACACGCACCTTAAGCGTGTCATCTTGCGCAACACCAAGACGGGAGCGGGCGAAACCCGCGAGATCCAGCATGTGTTCATGATGACCGGCGCCGACCCCAACACGGAATGGCTTCGTGGAAGTCTCGCGCTGGACGCAAAGGGTTTCATCAGAACGGGTGCCGAGGTTCAAGACGGCTGGCCTCTGCGCCGGGCCCCCTATTTGCTCGAAACAAGCCTTCCCGGAGTTTTTGCGGTTGGCGATATCCGGGCTGAGAGCGTGAAACGTGTCGCGTCTGCGGTGGGCGAAGGATCCATGGTTGTTCAGTTTGTGCACAAGGTCTTAGCCGAATAGCGAATTGGAGATCGAGGATACGCCGGACGCCAAGGATAATCCTCGCTAAGCTGCGCCAACCGGAGAGTCGTTGCTTAGCGAACCGGCCTTACGCACCGTATGAGGCATCCATAGACTTGATGAGAAACCCTTGCGATGAAGCCGTAATGCGATCAGCGGGCGCCGCAGTACCGTGTGGGGCAGAAGCGAGAACCTGGATACTCGTCGCAACCATTCTCGGCTCTAAGCCGTATCGACATATACACTTTGCGGCTTGGTTTCTAGGTGCTGAAGTGGAAGTATGTCGCCTAGCCGTTATGAATTGAGTGATTTGCAATGGGAGAAGATCGAGGATTTCCTTCCTGGGCGCAAAGAGCATGTGGGCCGCACGGCGGCTGATAACCGTTTATTTGTGAACGGCGTGCTGTGGGTACTGCGCTCGGGAGCGCGATGGGCTGACCTTCCGGAGCGATATGGCAAGTACAAAAGCGTGCATAAGCGCTTCGTGCGCTGGGCCAACTCCGGCGTCTGGGAACGGGTCTTTCACGAGTTGGTGCGCGACAAGAAG
>Ga0302320_10022723_pt1 | contig 12358 bp, 6 predicted proteins | sample Bog_T0_3_FD_202130 | JGI IMG/M metagenome (GOLD analysis project Ga0302320, IMG submission 202130) | Peat permafrost microbial communities from Stordalen Mire near Abisko, Sweden - Bog_T0_3 | ecosystem: Environmental > Terrestrial > Soil > Wetlands > Peat | place: Sweden: Abisko, Stordalen Mire...
GGCCCGCAGCGCTTGCGGGTTTGCCAGCGTTGTCAGCCTCTCGCCGCGGGCACGGTTACCGATCTGATCGTGATTCTGCAGGAACGTAACAAAGGCGCTGGGGCGCAAATGAACACTGGCGGAACCGCGTGGTTTTCCTCCGTGATTTGCCGATGGCTCGCCCTGATAGACAAACCCCTGCTCCAGGCAGCGCGCCAGACGCTGCGCCGGTTGGTCGGCAAAATCCTTATAGTAGGCGTGCGTTTCGCCGGTGAGCAGCACGTGCATGACGTTGTGAAAATCGTCGTTCCACTGCGCATCGAAGCCGGATTCCAGCAAGGCGGCATCGTTATGTTCGTTCTCCACCACCAGGTGCACATGGCGCATTGCGATGCTGGCGCGCACCTCGACCGCCATTTCCTCCAGCCAGTCCCGGCTTTGAATGGCGTGCACGGCATCGAGACGCAAACCGTCGACGCGGAATTCGGTGAGCCAGTAGAGGGCGTTTTCGGTAAAGAAACGCCGCACCTGTGGATGGCCGAAATCGATGGCGGGCCCCCACGGTGTGTGACTACCTCCGATAAAGAACTCGGCGGCGTAGGCAGGTAGAAAATTGCCCTCGGGTCCAAAGTGATTATAGACAACGTCGAGGAAAACCATCAGGCCGAGCCCGTGCGCGGTATCGATCAGAGCGCGCAATTCGTCTGGTGTGCCATAGGAGCTGTCTGGTGCGAACGGTAATACGCCGTCATAACCCCAATTGCGCCCGCCGGCGAAATCGGCGATCGGCATCAATTCGACGGCGGTAATTCCGAGCGCCGCCAATGCTGGCAAGCGGGATAGGATACCATTGAAACCGCCGAGGATACCGGGATGTAACTCGTAGAGCACGGTCTCTTCCCAGCGCCGGCCGCGCCACGATGCATGCTTCCAGCGATAGGATTGCGAATCGACAAGTTGGCTTGGCCCCTGCACGTCATCGGGTTGAAAGCGTGAGGCTGGGTCCGGCACATGCAAGCCGTCTACCAGGAACCGATACGTCGCGCCGGCGCCAATGGCGCACCAACAGCGCCAGGTTCCCGTTGCGTCGCGCTCCATGGCGGCTGTTGGGCGGCCTTTGAGTTGCAGTTCCACCTTCCGGGCGTTTGGTGCCCAGAGCTGAAACGTCACGCCATCATCGTTGATCAGCGGTCCGAAACGATACTTTGGCGCGGCATTTTGTTCCGTAGGCGGCAATGACGTAGTCTGTGAGCGGTGGCCTGATTCACGGCTGCAGCACCAGTGCCGCGAGCGGCGGCAGGCGAAGCCGTAACGACCATGCATGGCCGTGCGCTGCAACCGGCTCGGCCGCAACGCCACCGTCATTACCTAAATTGCTGCCACCGTAGATTGCTGCATCGCTGTTCAAACGCTCGCTCCAAAACCCTTCGGACGGCACACCGACGCGAAACTCATAATGCACCACAGGTGTCATGTTCAGCACAATGAGAACCGCGTTACCGGCTGCGTCGGCGCGCAAATAGGCAAACACGCTATCGGCCGCGTTGTCACCGATCACCCAGTCGAAACCCCAGGGGGACGAATCGCCTTCGTGCAATGCCGGCTCAGCGGCATATAGCCGGTTCAGATCGCCGATTAGGCGCTGCAGCCCGGCGTGCAGCGGATGATCGAGCAGCGACCAATCAACTTGCGAATCGTGGTTCCATTCGGCGCGCTGGCCGATTTCGCCGCCCATGAACAGCAGCTTCTTGCCCGGATGGGTCCACATGAAGCTGAAATAGGCCCGCAGGTTTGCCAGTTTCTGCCATTCGTCGCCGGGCGCGCGCTGATAGAGCGAGCCTTTGCCGTGCACCACCTCGTCATGCGACAGCGGTAATACAAAGCGTTCGGAAAATGCGTAGACCAAGCCGAAGGTGAGGTTGTTGTGCACCCACGAGCGGTAGATCGGGTCCTTGCCGAAATAGGCCAGCGTGTCGTGCATCCAGCCCATATTCCATTTGTAGTTGAACCCCAGGCCGCCTTCCGATACCGGGGCGGACACGCCTGGCCAGGCCGTGGATTCTTCGGCGATCGTGATGGCGCCGGGGCAACGCTTGGCGACCACGCTGTTCAGGCGCTTCAGGAAGGCGACTGCCTCGAGGTTTTCCCGGCCACCATGAATGTTGGGTGTCCATTGGCCGGCGGCGCGGGAATAGTCGCGGTACAGCATCGAGGCTACGGCATCGACGCGCAGCCCATCGACGTGGAATTGCTCCAGCCAGTGCAGCGCACTGGCGATCAGGAAACCCTGAACCTCGGTGCGGCCCAGGTTATAGACCAGCGTATTCCAGTCTGGCTGCACACCTTCGCGCGGGTCGGCGTGCTCGTAGAGATGCGTGCCATCGAAATAGACCAGACCATGGCCATCGGTGGGGAAATGCGCCGGCACCCAATCCAGAATAACGCCAATACCCTGATCGTGGCAGCTATCCACAAAACGGGCGAACTCTTGCCCTGTGCCGTAACGCGCGGTGGGTGCGAATTGCGACACGGGCTGGTAGCCCCAGGAGCCGCCAAACGGATATTCCATGATCGGCAATAATTCGATATGCGTGAAGCCCAGCGCGGCAACGTAGGGAATAAGCCGCTCCGCCAGGCCGGACCAGTCCAGCGTGCCTGCTATATCGCCGTCCGGCCGCAACCAGGATCCGGCGTGTACTTCATAAATGGAGATTGGCGCCGTGGGCGCCTGACGCTTGCCGCGCCCCGCCATCCAATCCGCATCGCCCCAATCATGGTCGAGCGGTGCCGCGACAATGGACGCCGTGGCCGGGGGCGGCTCGGTTTGCCGGGCTAAAGGATCGGCCTTTTGTGGCAGCGTATTGCCATCTGGGCCGACTATTTCGAATTTGTAGCGTTCGCCGGCTTGTAGACGAGGGATGAACAATTCCCATACACCGGCCTCGCCGCGCCAGCGCATGGGGTGGCGCCGCCCGTCCCAGGTGTTGAAATCACCGACCACGGAAACCCGTTTCGCATTTGGCGCCCACACCGCGAACCGCACGCCGGCCACACCTTCATGGTGTTCCACCGCCGCACCGAGGCGTTCCGCAAGCTGCCAATGATTGCCCTCGGCGAACAGGTGCATGTCGATCTCGCCGAGCAACAGGCCGAAGCTATAGGGATCTTCAGTTTCCTGCGTGATGCCGCCGGGCCAATCGATTTGCAGGCAGTAGGCGTTCGTATCGCGGCAAATGCCGCTAAATAATCCGGACTGACCCTCGGGCAGCAGATCGCCCAATAGGGCATTATTGGATCGCGCGACGGCACGCACGGCCAAGGCGCCCGGTAAAAACGCGCGCACGACGTGGCCCTGTGCGGTAGCATGGGGACCGAGGACAGCGAATGGATCGGCAAGTTGGCCGGATGCCAGAGCATCGGTCACAGCCTGATCCGTCAGCGGAGCGATTGGCGCCTGTGTTGCAAAGCGATTATCCTGCACGTTCATGCCGCGGGCTCCGCCAGAACACGCCCGATAAGCGCCGCCAAGCCGTGCAACGGCACCGGTAGCCAGTCTGGCCGGTTTGCAATTTCATAGCCGACTTCGTAGGCGGCCTTTTCGATCAGACAGAGATCGAGCAGATTCATGTCGATAGGCGGCAACGCATCGCCAGCACCCTCCGCATAACCGGCCAACAGCGCCGCCTGCGCATCGGCACGAAACCGTTCCAACAAGTCGGCCGCACGGTTTTCGCCTTCCTGGCCGGGATTCGTGCGGTTGCGCGCAACATGGGCGGAGGCATAGCCGAACGAGCGGATCAGTCCGGCGACATCGCGCAAGGGGCTGGCCTTGGCACGCCGTTCTTCAATCGGCTTTTTGGGTTCGCCTTCAAAGTCGATGATCTGCACGTCTGCTCCGGCTACCAGAACCTGGCCCAAATGCAGGTCGCCATGGATGCGGGTGCGTAGCGCGCCGACAATGTGCTCCGCCAAATCGTCAATATGCGACAGGAGCTCCTTGCGCTGCGAGACCAACTCCTTGGCGACCCTGGCGTCTTCCTCGCCAAGCGATTTCTGTTTCGCCAGGATCGAGAGCGCGTTTTCCACCTCGCGCCGCACTTGCTGTCGCCAAACGGCGGCATCGTCCCTGGTGGCCAACTCCGGCGCGAAGGCGGCATTTTCCGTGGGCTGCGCCAAAACGGCGTGCATTTCGCCCAGCCGGCGGCCGAGGGTGCGGGCAAATAGCGTGTAGGCATCGAAGACCGAGGCTTCGTCCCGCCCGAAGGGCGTTGCACCTTCTTCAACGATGCGCGCCAGTTGCCGCAGCGTCCATTCCCAGCCATCGCCCTGATTATCGACGAATACCTGAACCACAGCCAGCGTGTATTCCTCGCCATCGGCGCCGACGCGCACGATATCGCCCAGCAGTGCTGGCGAACCTTGAAAACCGCGTTCGGTCAGCGCGCGGCTCATTTCGCCCTCGGGGTGAATGCCCGCCGTGAGATGGCGGAACATTTTTATCACCGCCTGGTGGCCCACCAGCAGTGTGGAATTGGTTTGCTCGGCGCCCGGCCAATGGATTTCCGCTTCCTCGTCCAGCTTCGCTGTGCGGATTGCGCGGGTAGGGCGGCAGATAATGCGGCCGCCGCTGGCCAGTTCGACAACCGCGCGGGTTTTCAGCCCGCGCAGCATGGCCCGCGGCAGCACCGGCGTGGCGAACGCATCGGTCAGCAGGCCCACGCGCCGGCCGCGCCGCACGCGCGCAATGGCCAACGGCGCTTCGAATGGATGCGGCGGCGCATCCTCCCAGGCCACGGTCAGCGGCAGGGTATAACGTTCGATACGCTCGCTGACATGCAGCAATAGTTCGACGAAAATAGTTTCTTCGCTGGCGCCGGGCAGCGCGTCGAACGCGTTGATTTCCACGCCGCCGACGCCTTCATCCTTGTTCTGAAACCAGCGGCGCTGCAGAATGTAGTTGGGCAGCAATTCGTGTTGCAGCACCTGTCGCTGCTTGCCCACCACGATATCCTGCATGCCGGTGCGGATGACAAAAGTATATTGTTCAGCGATCGGGCCTGGCGTGGCCGAGCTCCAGACCGGGGCCGCGGCTTCGGCGCTGAGCAGAAACCAGACGAAGCCATACGGCGGTAACGTGAGCAGATAATTCAGCTTGCCGATCGTGGGGAAAGCGGCGCCCCCAGACAACTCTACGGGCACGCGCCCGATGAATTCGCTGAGATCGAGCTCCACCGCCTGCGCCGAGCGCGACAAATTTGCGACGCACAGAATTGTTTCGTTCTGATACTCACGTAAATAGGCCAGCACCTTGCGGTTCATCGGCCGCAGGAAGCGCTGCGTGCCGCGACCAAAAGCCTGGTGCTGGCTACGCACCGTCAGCATGCGGCGCGTCCAGTTCAGCAGCGAATGCGGATCGCGCCATTGCGCCTCCACATTGACAGCCTGGTAGCCGTAAAGCGGATCCTGGATTGTGGGCAGAACGAGACTGGCGGGATCGGCGCGGGAAAAGCCGCCATTGCGATCGCTGGACCATTGCATGGGCGTGCGTACACCGTCGCGGTCACCGAGATGCAAATTGTCGCCCATGCCAATTTCGTCGCCATAATAAAGCACCGGCGTACCCGGCATGGTCAACAGCAGGCAATTCATTAGCTCGATGCGCCTGCGGTCACGCTCCAGCAGCGGCGCCAGGCGGCGGCGGATGCCGAGATTGATGCGCGCCTTGCGGTCCGAGGCGTAGGTTTCCCAAAGATAGTCGCGCTCCTTATCAGTGACCATTTCCAGTGTGAGTTCGTCGTGATTACGCAAGAAAATTGCCCATTGGCAGTTTTCGGGAATGTCGGGCGTCTGGCGCATGATGTCGGTAATCGGAAAACGGTCTTCCTGCGCAATGGCCATGTACATCCGCGGCATCAGCGGGAAGTGAAACGCCATGTGGCATTCGTCGCCGTCCCGGCCGAAATATTGCTGCGTATCCTCCGGCCACATATTGGCTTCGGCCAGCAGCAGCCGATCGGTATAGTCGGCATCCAGCGCGGTTCGGATTTGCCGCAGGATCGCATGGGTCTCGTCGAGATTCTCGTTGGTTGTGCCTTCGCGTTCCACGAGATAGGGCACGGCGTCCAGCCGCAGGCCATCGACGCCGAGATCGAGCCAGAACCGCATCGTAGCCAGAACCGCTTTCAGAACTTGCGGATTGTCGAAGTTCAGATCGGGCTGATGGGAGTAGAAGCGGTGCCAGAAATAGGCCTTGGCTTCCTCGTCCCAGGTCCAGTTGGATTTTTCGGTATCGACGAAAATGATGCGCGTGCCGGCATAAGCCTTGTCGGTATCGGACCAGACATAGTAATTGCGCGCGGCCGAGCCGGGCTTGGCGCGTCGCGCGCGCTGGAACCACGGGTGCTGGTCCGATGTGTGGTTGATCACCAGTTCGGTAATCACCCGGATACCACGCGCATGCGCGGTTTCGATGAAACGGCGCACGTCGGCCAGCTTGCCGTATTCGGGGTGCACGTCGCGGTAATCGGCGATATCGTAGCCGTCGTCGCGCCGCGGCGACGGGTAGAACGGCAACAGCCACAGACAGTTGACGCCCATTTCCTTCAGATAGTCGAGCCGCGCGATCAGGCCAGGGAAATCCCCGACGCCATCATTGTCGGAATCGAAAAACGATTTCACATGCAACTGATAAATCACCGCGTCCTTGTACCAGAGCGGGTTCGGCGGCATGGCGTCGAGCTTGCGGTTTGACATCGGATCAGGCCTGGCCTGACGGTGTCACGCGCCAGATGGCGTAGGGGCGGTCCTGGGTCAGGCGCATGTGTTGCAGTTTACCGGTCCATTTGAAATGTTGATCCGTCAGCAAATCGTCCACGTCCAGTGTTTGCCAGTCCGGCAATCCGAACAGCCACAGCGGCACTTCGAAGGTCGCTTGCTGCGGCCCGAACGGATCGAGGCTCACAGCGACCAGGATCAGGCTGGCTTCGCCCGGCGCCGACTTGGAGAAATAGATGATCTGATCGTTGAAGGCGTTGTGGAACGCGGTGCCGAGATGGCTACGCAAGGCAGGTTCGCCACGGCGCAGTCGATTCAGCTGGGTGATTTCGGCGACGATGTCGCCGGGCGCGCGCCGCGGCCTGGCGCGCAGCTGGTATTTTTCGCTGTCGAGATATTCCTCGCGCCCCGGCAGGGCAGCCGCTTCGCACAATTCAAAGCCGGCATAGACGCCCCACAGGCCAGACAAGGTTGCCGCCAGCGCCGCGCGAATCAGGAACCCGGGACGGCCGGAGCTCTGCAGGAACAACGGGTTGATATCGGGCGTGTTGACGAAGAAATGCGGGCGGAAGAATTCGCGCACGCCGGTTTCGGTAAGCTCGGTGACGTAATCCGTCAGCGTGGTTTTATCGTTGCGCCACGTGAAGTAGGTGTAGGATTGCGAGAAGCCGGCCTTCGCAAGCTGATACATCGGCTTGGGGCGCGTGAACGCTTCCGACAGAAAAATCGCCTCGGGGTAAAGCGCCTTCACCGCGGTGATCATCCAGGACCAGAACGGCAGCGGTTTGGTGTGCGGGTTGTCCACACGGAACGTACGGACGCCCTCCCCCGCCCAGAACAGTACCACGTCGCGCAACGCATGCCATAAATCCGGCACAGCGCCGGGCGCGTAGAAATCGACGTTGACGATGTCCTGGTATTTCTTCGGCGGATTTTCGGCGTATTTGATCGAGCCATCCGGGCGCCAGGCGAACCAGCCGGGATGTTGCGTGAGCCAGGGATGATCCGGCGCGCACTGGATCGCAAAATCCAGCGCGATTTCCAATCCGTGTGACGCTGCTGCTTTCAGCAGCGCGCGAAAATCCTCCCGCGTGCCAAGCTGTTGGTGAATCGCATCGTGGCCACCATCGGCGGAGCCGATCGCGTAGGGGCTGCCGAAATCGCCGGGTGCGGCGGTGACGGCATTGTTCGGGCCCTTGCGGTTGCGCTCGCCGATCGGGTGGATCGGCGGGAAATACAGCGTGTCGAAGCCCATGTCCGCGATGTGCGGCAAGTGTGCAATGACGTCGCTGAACGTGCCATGGCGGCCGGGTTCGGCCGCTTGCGAACGCGGAAAAATCTCGTACCAGCTGGAGAATTGCGCGGCCTCCCGCTCCACCTCGATCGGTTGCACGAAGCTGCTGGTCAGGAAGGGGCGCTCATCGGCCCCGGCCATCGCGGCCGTCACCGCGGCCGACATCAGCACGCGCGGCTTGGCGTGCGGATCGGCACCATCCAGCGTGGCGATCGCGGCGCGCAAAGCGGCGGCGCCTTCGGCCGACGCACGCGGCAAGGCGGCTTCGATCAGCGCCCGCGCTTCGCGGAATTCGAGCGAGAGATCCTGGCCGGCTTCATGCTTGCGCGCTAGATCGCGCGCGAAACCACCCCAGATATCCAGCCAGGCCTGCACCACCATGAAATGGCGGCCCAGGCGCGTCAGGCGCGGCGAGGCGGCCCAGACGTCGTTGGGTTGTGGCGCCATCGCGTGGCTGGTCCAGGCGGTTTCGCCGTCGGCGCGCAACAATACCGCGGCGGCGAGCTGTTCGTGGCCATCGGCGAACAGATCGGCTTGCACGCGTAATGTATCGCCGATCACCCGTTTCACCGCGAATGCGCCAGCGTCGACGGAGGGCGACACGCTGGTAATGGCCACGCGGCGCGCGGGCTCGGCCGCCTGCGTGGCGGTTATGGTGGGACGCACGGGTGCGGGCAGCGCGGCGCGCGCTTCCAACAACACCACATCGCCCGGCGCGATATTTGCGGGATCGGCGAAACCGGGTAACGGCGTGAATTGCTGCCACGGCATTGGCGGCAGCGCCAGCGGCGGCCAGGATGCCGGCACGCTGGCGCGATTATGCGCCAGCACCAGCGCGCCATCGCCCACCGCGCGCGATACGATGGTCAGTTTCGCACCGCCGCTTGTCCACACACGCGGGGTGCTATCGCCGCCGCGTTTGCGGTCGCGCAGAATGCGATTGACGGCGCGCACAGTCGTTTCGATACCGGCCTCAGCGCCTGCTTCCAGCGACCAGCCGGCGGCGCCCATGGCGATATTCGCCAGCACCGGCCGCGCGGCGGCACCCTGCAGCGCCGTGGCCCGCACCAGACCATCGCCGCCTTCCGGCACACTGGTCAGGACACCAATCTTGTTGCCTGTCTGCTGAAGGCGATGCGCCAACTGCGTGGCAGCGACGCCGGGGTCCATGCAAACCGCGCCGTCCATGCCGATGTCGGCAAGCGCATGCAGGCGCTCGCGCCACCACGAAGCAAGCGCCGGGTTGTCAGGATGGCGTAATGGCACCACGCCTTCGCCGCGCCTGGCGGGTTGGCGCGGATCGGCCAAACTCACCGGCAGAACAGGCCGCGCGCCAAACGCGCCTGGCGCGATCCGTACGGCCAGCTCATGGCTGGACGCAACCTGATTCAGCCACAGCATGGTATATGCCTGCAGGCCATGCGCATGGGCCGCTTCCGCCAGCCTCTCCAGCATGTCCGCATGGTTAACCGCCGCCGGATCCTCCGGCGTTGCCGCAAAAGCGAGTAGGCAATCGAACCCCAGGAACAGCGCGGCTTCGGCGGCGCCGCGCGGCGACGCACCTGCTTGCAATGTCACGGCATAGGCGCGGTGGCCGGTCTCAGCGCGGGTCTCCGCGCGGATGGCATCATGCAAAACGGCCATGGGTCCGATCGGCTTGGATTAAGACAACCAAACCGATGTGGGCGGAGTACGTTCCCTTGGTTCGCGACCTGAGCGAACCGGGATCACGGGATTGTGTGCCCGCGCAAAGAAAGCAGTTCGTTTTCGAAAAAAAGAACCAAAAAACTTTCGCACCCGGAGTCCTCACCAAGGGGCAAAAGGCTTTGGCTTCTTTTTTTCAAAAAAGAAGGCCTTGCCTAATCCGAAAACAACCCAATCCGCACAACCGGCGCGGATAACACGACCACGCTATCCTCATGCGCCCGCAAGGCTTCCAGCGGAATCACGACATCGCCCGCCGCGGACTGCTTAATCGTCACCGGCGCAGCGCCGCCTTGTAGCGAAGCGGTGCCGCCGCAGCAGCCGGCGAGCGCGATGGTCACGGTTTTCGATGAAGGCGCCGCCAGCATGGCCAGGTAGCCACCCATTTGGCGCGCGCCGGCGCGCATCGCATCGTTGCCCTGCCGCACCGCATCGAGCAAATAGCGCGCCTGTATCGTCGGGCCCGGTGGCGGCCGCACCAGCATATCCAGCCCCAACTCAAGGCTATGGCGCGGCTGATCGGTTTGCAGTTGCACGCCCTTGTCTGCCCAATCCGGCCGCTCGGGCAGGTGGATCGTGCCGTCGTCCGCGACTGGAAACGCGGTGTGCTGGCCATCCACATCCACCCAGGCATGGATGGGCAAGTGATTGGTTTTGTCGGCATGGACCATTTGCACTACCAGGGTCAGCTTGTCGCGTTGCGCCGGCGGGATGGCGTTGAAAATGGTCTGGAACGCTTCCAGGCGAGCATACGGTATGGCTGCGTTTTCAGCCCAGGCGGGCGCGCTGGCAAGCAGTGCCAGCACGAACACGCAGCGGAGCAGGCAGGGGGCGGGAGCGTGCATGCGCATCGGGCCAGCGTAGCCACAGCCGGGGGCGCCGTTAAGCGGCGTTTTCGTAACGGGCCGCAACCATCATATGCGTTTGCGGCCCTCGCCCAGCGCATCGGCGAAGCTGTCCAGCCACCACGCTTGTATCGGGCGCGCGGCGCCTTGCATCGCCAGGGCGCCAATATAACCGGCGTATGGAGCTAGGTGCAGCAGCGTCCAGGGGGATTGCAGCGCGCCCAGGCGGCTGCCCAGCAGCGCCGGGCCCGCCGGCGGCAGCGCGACATCGAAACTGGGCAGTGGCAGGGTTAGGCCGGCGCCGAGCGCTTTGACGACGGCTTCCTTGGCGGTCCACCAGCGGAAGAATGCCAGGGGCTGGGCGGACGCGGGCAAGTTGAAATAAGCGTCGATTTCGGCCGGCGAGGCGTGGCTGCGCACCACCGTTTCGGCGTCCGGCGGCATGTCGGCGCGCGCGATGTCGGCGCCGAGGTCGCATGCGGGGGAAACCGCCAGCAGGGCTACCGCTTCGCTTCGCGCGGCACTGAAATGGACTGCTCCGCCAGCCAGTGCCGGCTTGCCATGCTCGCCTGCGGTAAAGCGCAGCGTTTTTGGCGCCTGGCGGCAGTAGCGCGCCAGGATCGCGCGCCGGAACGCGTGCGTGGCGGTGAAGCGGGCGCGATCGGTTGCTGCCGCGAAGCGGGCGGCGCGCGCTGCCTCATCCGGTGCCAGCATATCGGATAGCGCGGTTGTCTCGCGGCCGGGCCGATCCAGCCGCCACGCCCATAGCTCGACATGGTTTGGCTGCAATACTGGAGCCCGCGAGCCGGATGGGTGCGGCAAAAACTCCACGGTCATGCGACACCCGGGGTGTGGCCCTTGTTACGGGACGCGTGGAACGCCAGGGGGACACCGCGCTTTCCCGCTGGATCGCGGCCAATGCGTGGTATACGCAGGCCTGAGGATGCGCAAGACGCCACCATGATGAGCGAATTTACGCCACGCCATGGCGGCTTGCCGCGCCCTTGCCGATGCCGCGCGCAGGGCGGATTGGTATAGTGTTTTCATAGTAATGACGATGGACCAATCTGCCGGCGCTGAACTGGCCGCCGAAGATGGGTATTCCGGCGTCGGGCCCAGCGGCGGCGGCGCGCCTTCGGGCGGCGCGTTCGCCGCGGTACCGGCGCAATTCGCGGCGCAGGCGCTACGCTCGCCCGATGCCATCGCGGTGGAAAGCCGGCGCGCGCGCATGTCGTACCGGGAGCTTGATCGGCGCGCCAACGGGCTGGCGCGGCAGCTGATCGCGGCCGGCGTGGGGCGCGAGGACGTGCTGGGCATTTGCCTGGACTCCGGCCCCTTCCTGGTGGTTGCCATGTTGGCGGCCTGGAAAGCGGGCGCTGCGTTCGTGCCGATGGATGCCCAGTTGCCGCATGAACGCCTGCGTTTGCTGTGCGGCGAAGCGCGCATCAGCCTAATGCTGACCGCGGGCGATACGGCTTTGCCGGAGCTGAGCGTGCCTGTGCTGGCGGCCGACGACGCTATTGAGAGCGACCGCGCGCCCCCGGTGGCGGCGCCCGCGCCGGACCAGTTGGCCTATCTGATGTTTACCTCCGGTACCACCGGGGCGCCGCGTGCCGTAGCAGTGGAACACGCCGCACTGGCCAATCTGGTGCGCTGGGCGCTGCTCGATCTGCGCCTCAGGCCGGATGACCGGTCCGGCCAGCTCGTATCGATTGGGTTCGATGCGATTTTCCTGGAAATCTGGCCCTGCCTGCTGGCGGGG
>Ga0302320_10022726_pt1 | contig 12357 bp, 15 predicted proteins | sample Bog_T0_3_FD_202130 | JGI IMG/M metagenome (GOLD analysis project Ga0302320, IMG submission 202130) | Peat permafrost microbial communities from Stordalen Mire near Abisko, Sweden - Bog_T0_3 | ecosystem: Environmental > Terrestrial > Soil > Wetlands > Peat | place: Sweden: Abisko, Stordalen Mire...
GCTTTCCAGGGGGTTGCCGAAGATGCCGACGCAGTTGATCGCGATGTCGGCGTCACCGATCGCCTCCTTCACTTCGTAGGCGAGATTTTTCAGGTTCACGTCGCCGATCGTCTGCCAGAAGTTGATCGAAAAGCTTTCGAAGCCGTGGGCCTTGATCTGGCGGATGTAGTCGGGGGTGTTTTTGTTGCCGGGCACCAGCGTGCCGATGCGGATCGTCGTAGCGGGATTGTTCATGTTTATATTTTGATGGGAATTCGTTTACCGTTTTGAGCGCTTTCAATCGCTCCAAAGACCATGGCGAGGCTCTTCACGTTTTCCGTGCAGACCGTCTCGGGCACGCGCTTCGTCCGCACGCAATCGATGAAATCGCGGATGCAGGCGGCGTGGCCGTTGCCGAAAGTTGCGTCGGTCGCGGGAATGGAAACGGCGAGGTCCTTCAGCTTCCAGATCAACCCCTCGCCTTTCTCGGCGGCCTGCGCGCGAAATTTGTCGCCGCCGTCCCACGTCACCGAGCCGCGTGTCGCCACCGCGCGCCAATCGCATTCCCATGAGGTGTTCAGCCCTTCCGCGCACCAGCTGCCGCGGTAGGTATAGACAATGCCGTTGGACATCTCGAATAGCGCGATCGCCGATGCACCGTGCGCGTACCACGAGCCGTGCGGGTTCCATTCATGGCAGTAGACCGCCACCGGGTCGGCGTCCATGATCACCCGCGCCTGGTCGAAGCTGTGAATGGCCATGTCGAGCAGCAGGACATGCTGCATCTTGTCGCGAAATCCGCCGAAATGCGCCCCGATGTAGAAATCGCCGTCCAGCGTCGTCAGCTCGCCAACGGCCCCTGAGGTCAGGAAATTTCTCAACGCGCGGATGCGCGGATCGTAGCGCCGATTCTGCATGATGGCAAAAAGGCGGTCCGCTTTTTGCGCGGCATCGATGAGGCAGCGCGCTTCGTCCATGCTCGCGGCCATCGGCTTCTCACTGAGGACATGACCGCCGTGCTTCAGCGCGGCGAGGACCACGGACGCCCGCGCTTCGGGCACCGTGCAATCGCAGACGATGTCGGGCTTGGTCTCCCGCAGCATGGCCTCCACATCCGTCCCGATTTTGGCCCCGCTTAATTGATAGGTTTCCTGCTTTTTGGCCGCAGCCGCTTCGTACAAGTCGACCAAGCCGACAATCGAAACATCGGGAAGTTCTTTCAGCGTTTTGAACCAGAGGTCACTGATGCCTCCACAACCCGCCACCACAACCTTGAGCGTACTCATAATTTGAGGACGCCGACCGTATCACTTATTCAGGGATTCTACTACACTCTTTATCTGCTCGCGCTGGCCGTCGTCCGTCGGGGCCAGCGGCTGCGTCATGGTAACGATCTGCCCCGCGCGCATCCGCTGCGTGATGTGGAGAAGATCGTGTTCGTTATCGACCCAAATCTTGGCGTGTTCATACCACGCCAGCGGCTGACTCTGCCATGCATCGAAGGCCGCATCCTGATCGAACGTCACCAACCTGGCCGAGGAAAAATCCTGCGGCGTTAGGGTCTCGTAGCCGCGAACGCGGTTAAGATCGCTTCCATACAGCCCCACTTCCACCGTCTGATTCGCATAACAAAACATCACGACCGCAAAACCGAGCCCCACCAATCCGCCCCCGCCAAAGACCCAGCGAAGGACGTGGGGCCAAATGTGCCACTGCGCTTCCGCCGCCGGCCGCTGCGCCGCCGGGCCGAAATGCTGCCGCACCGCCGTGCGCAGTTCGTTCACCCGATGCGCCGGCAATGCCGGCTCAGTCGCTTGAACCGCCCCGGCCATCGGCACGGTGGCAAGCAAGATCTCGTGGCTGATCTTGAGCTGCTCGAATTCCTCCCGGCGCGCGGTCGACGCCGCCACTTCGGCCTCGATCGCGCGGTGTTCCTCGTCGGTGGCCTCGCGGGCGATGACCCGCAGGGCCAGATCGGTGAAGGATTCAGGGCTCATATCATTTTATCGCAAATAGGCGGCGAGTTCTTTCCACAATTTTGGCGTAGACTGCAAATGAGCGCGAATTTTGTCGAGACTGCGGGCCAGGCTCACCCCCACGCTGCCGATCGGCATCCGGTACTTTTCGCCCAATTCCTTGTAGGACTGGTGGTGCATCAGGAAGTCGCGGAGCAGGTTCGCCTGCCGTTCTTCCAGGCCGGAGAGCGCCGCATCGAGGAGCTGCGAGAGCTCGCGCAAATCGCCGCCGTTGAGGTGCGAGACAAGCTTCTCCGCCGGCTCGAAGCGGATCGTCTCGTCGTCCTGCAGTGCGTCGAGGCTGGTGACATCGCCACCGCCGCGCTTGCCCGCGAGCTGCCGCCGCCTTTCCGAAATGGCCTTGCGCGACGCGATGGTGATGACCAGCAACCGCAGCTCATCGAACTCGTCCACGTCGTTCACCTTCGGCAGCAGCAGCGTCAGCGCCTCGATCGCGATGTCCTCGGCCTCCGACGGCGTCAGCGCGGCCAGCGGATGGCGCGCGGCGGCAAACGCGGCGGGATAGAGACGCCGGAACGCCTCGTCCCATCCCTCGTCGTCCCCGCGCTGGAGGGCAACGAGCAATTCGCGATCAGTCCACATGCTGCGAGATGTTCACCGCTGGCAGGCGGAAGGCAAGCTCATGCGGAGGGCGGTTGTTGAAGATAGAGCCTCCTGCTTCACAGGTCGGGGTTGAATAATGCTGTCATTTGAAATAGGCTTCCGACATGAGCACATCGGAAATTCTCGATGGACTGACCAAGCTCGGAAAAACCGAGCGGGAAAAGGTGTGGCGGCGGCTGGAGGAGATTGAACTGGCCGAGATCGAGGAGACGCCGGAGATGCTCGCGGCGATCGATGCCGGGCGCTCTTCGATACGTGAGGGCAAAACGCACACCGTTGAGCAGGCCCGCAAGTTGATTGCCCAATGGACTACCAAGTCACCCTGAGCGATTTCTTCATCTCTGACTTAAAAGAGATTGTTGAATATCTCACCAGTCAGGCGAATGCCGAAATTGCATCCCGGATTGGCAACGAACTGATTGATCGGGCGCTCGAAGTTGGTCGCAATCCCTTTATCGGGCAAATCGCGCGAGAGCGTCCGGGGGCGCGAAAAATTTTACGCTATTCCTACAGGATTTACTACGATGTGAACGAATCGCAGCGAACCGTCGAAGTTCTGCGGGTCTGGCGCGGCGCCCGAGATCCCAAGACCTTACGATTGTCCTGATTGAGTCATGCCGCCCCGTCCTTATCTCTCCATCCCCAGCCCGAAGGAGCCACCGTTCATCGGCAGCATCATGCGCCGTTTCAGCGGGCCGCTCGAATTTTTTCAAGAGCTGAAGCAGGACTTCGGCGACGCCGCGCGCTTCACCCTTTTCAATGAGCGTTTCCTTTTGTTCAGCGACCCGGCGCTGGTCAACGAAGTCCTCGTCACGAAGCAAAATTCGTTTCGCAAGGGCAGGGCGCTTGAGGGCGCGCGTGTTTTTCTCGGCAACAGCCTGCTCGTCAGCGAGGGCGAGGAGCACGCACGCCAGCGGCGGCTCATCCAGCCGGCGTTCCATCGCGGACGCATCGCCGGCTACGCACAAATCATGGCTGAAAAAGCGCGGTTATGGACCGAGGCCCAGCGCGCCGGCGCAGAGATCGACCTCGCCGTGGAAATGAACCGGCTCACGCTGGCCGTCGTCGCGGCGACGCTCTTCGGCACGGATGTCAACGCCGAAGCGGGCGACATCGCCGAGTCGCTGACCGTGATTATCGAAAATTTCAACCGGATGCTCCTGCCCTTCTGGAAAATTCTCCGGTTCCTGCCGACGCGATCCAATCTTCAGTTGCACCAGGCGCAAAAGAAACTCGACGCGACGATTTACCGCCTCATCTCCGAGCGGCGCAAGGAAGGGCGGGACCGGGGCGATCTGCTCTCCATGTTGCTGGCCGCCGAGGATGCCGAAAATCCGCTAAAACGGCTCACCGACGTCGAGGTGCGCGACCAGGCCATGACGCTCTTTCTCGCCGGCCACGAAACGACCGCCAACGCGCTGGCTTGGACCTGGCACCTGCTCACCCAGCACGACGACGTGCGCGCGAAAATGAAAGCGGAGATCGACGCCGTGCTCGGCCCGGACAAGGCGCCGGGACTCGAAGACTCCGCGCTGCTGCCCTACACCACGGCAGTCTTTTCCGAGGCGATGCGGATTTTCCCGCCCGTCTGGGTCGTCGGCCGCCGTGCGCTGGAGGACGTGACCATTGGCGATTACGAAGTGCCGCGCCGAACCATCGTCATCACGAGCCAATACCTCATCCACCGCGACGAGCGCTACTGGCCCGACGCGCTCGAATTCCGCCCCGAGCGCTGGCTCGACGAAAGCGCGCAGGCCGCGCGGCCCAAGTTCGCCTACTTCCCCTTCGGGGGTGGCGGCCGCGTCTGCATCGGCGAGGGCTTTGCGTGGACGGAAGGCGTCCTCCTCCTGGCGGTCATGGCGCGACGCTGGCGATTCGAGGCGGTGCCGGGCCATGAGATCGCGATCAATCCCACCGTTACGCTGCGCCCTAAATATGGGTTGAAGATGATGGTGCGGGCAGCGTGACAGTTTTCGCAGCCCGGGCAGCTCTTCTCAGACCTGCGCCGCCGCTTCCCAACCGATGCGATGCGCCTTCGTCACCGCCATCAATTCCAGGTCGTTCAGCGCCAAAAAATACTCGATGCTCGCCTGGTAGTCGGGCACGTATTCCCACATCGGTGGTGTGATCTGGTCGGTCGCCGCAGCGCAGGCCCAGAGCAGCCGGGTCGATTTTTCCACCGCTTCGCAGCTCGCCTTGAGGTCGGCGATGGGCGGCGGCGGAAAATCGAGCGGGCTGGGAGGCTTCGGCACGGGAGCGATTACTTCCCGGATGCGCTTGTAGCAATCCATGACGATTTCGTCCTCGGAATGATGACGCGCGTGCTGCTCGAATTTCAGCAGGTTGGGCACGTCACGGAAGTTCATGGCAGTCGAACATCTAACCTAGCGACCGGATGGCGAAATGCAACGGCGTGAAACCTGGTCCAAGCGTGGAGACAATCAGGTGTCGGAGCCTTCAACAGCGGTCTTCTTTTTTAAAATCTGTCATCCTGAGCCGTAACGATGCAGTTGCGTGGGCCCCTCTCCTCTGGGTGGGCTCTGAACTCCTTCGTTCACCATTTGGAGAAGAGAAAATCCAACTGCATCGCAGTTGGATTTTTCCCAATCGGCCTATTGCCGTTGAGCAACTTAGCAATGAATATCGGGCCTTGGGGCCTCGATTTTTGCCTCTGCTTAAGTGGCCTGGCACTCTTTGGTCTCAAGCAAAGTTCGGCCCGCGATCGCGTTGTCGACATAGGCATACCTTGCGCGGCTGCTTCCTTCACCAACTGCATCGTTACGGCTCAGGATGACGGAGCTTTATTGTTGTCGATTCGGTGTAATTGGCTCTCGAGAAATCTAGCCACTTGCCCTCACACAAACATTCCCGCAACGCTATCGGCGACAAGCTGTCCACGCGGAGTCAGCCGCACACGACCATCCTGCTCGAAGGCGAGGCCGTGCTCCGCCAGCTCGCCGAGCTGCGCGGTGGCGTCGCCGAACTCCGTGCGCGCGACGCCTTCGCGCATCCGCAGGCCGAACATGATCCGCTCCTTCGTGCGCGTGGCCGGGTCGAGCGCCTCCAGTTCGCCGCGCACCGAGTCGCCGCGCGCGAGCCGCTCCGCGTAGGCGCGCGTGTCGGGCACGTTGCGCCAGCGCAGGCCGCCGATGGTCGAGCAGGCGCTGGGCCCGAGCCCGAGATAGTCGGCGCCGCGCCAGTAGGCAAGATTGTGCTGCGACTCGAATCCAGGGAGGGCGAAGTTGGATATCTCGTAGTCGATATAGCCGACGAAGCCGATGGAGGCGCGGGTTTGGTTGAACATGGCTATCTCGCGCGCTTCGTCCTGATGCCATTCGCCGAGCCGGAGCTTTTCGAAGAAGGGGGTGTCTTCCTCGTAGGTGAGGGCGTAGGCGGAGATGTGTTTCGGCGCGCAGGCCAGCGCGGCGCGCAGCGTTTCCTCCCACTTCGCCTCGCTTTGGCCGGGCAGGGCGAACATGAGGTCGAGGTTGATGTTGTCGAAGCCGTGTTCACGCAAAAGAGCGCAGGTTTCTGCGATGTCTTCCGGTGCGTGTTGGCGGCCGAGCAGCTTGAGCAGCTCCGCGTCGAACGATTGCGCGCCGAGGCTGATGCGGTTCACGCCCGCCGTGCGCCACGCCGCCGCTTTCTTCGCCGTCACCGTGGCGGGATTTACTTCCAGCGTGAATTCCTGGACCTGCGGCTGGCCCCCGACCATCTCGCGGGGCAATTCCGCCGCCAGTTCCGAGAACAATTCCGCCGAGAGCATGGAGGGAGTTCCTCCGCCGAAATAAATCGTCTCCAAGGCAAGCGGAAATTCCTCGCGCGCGCGCGACCATTCCGTGCGCAGCGCGGCGACAAATTCGCGTTGCGCCGCCACGCCGCCGCCATGCACGTAGAAGGCGCAGTAGGGGCAGACCTTCGCGCAGAAGGGCGTATGCACGTAGAGATGGCGGATCATGATCCACTCACTATAGACGAAATTAACCAGTTTTACAGGCCGCTTATCCCTCGTTGACGTCGAGAAACCATTCCAACCGCCCGCAGGTTTCACCGACAAAGACCGTCGCCGACTTGTTGAGCCAATCGAGCTTGAGAAAAGTCATCCCGGAGGTATTGAGTTGCGCTTGCCGCTCGTCGAAGGAATCGCCGCCGCAATGGATGCAGGTCAGAGTCTTGCCATTGATAATTCGTTTCGCGCCCATTCACTCATGGTAGAGTTTCCCGACATCAGCTGCTACCTTTATCGCCATGACGACTCCCCCACCCACTCGCGTTGAACAGATCGGCAATGAGCTGGCCGTGATCTGGAGCGACGGGAAGGAGAGTTACATTCCGCTGGAAAAACTTCGGCGCGCGTGCCCGTGCGCGAGTTGCGGCGGCGAGCCCGATGTGATGGGCCACGTTCATCGGCCCAAAGTCAGCTATGGGCCACGGAGTTTTGAGCTGCGCGCGTTTCACTTTGTCGGCGGTTACGCGCTGCAACCGACCTGGAACGATGGGCACGACTCGGGCCTCTACACGTTCCGCCAACTTCGCGCGTTGGGGGAAGCATGAACAAACCGGCGCGCAAAATTGCCTACGCCGCGCCGCGCCGGGAACGGGAGAAGCGCGAGGAGCTCAAGACTTACAGCGAGCTTGCCCTGCACCGTGATCTCAAGTCGAAGGCGCGACGCCGCCGCGTGGAGGCAAACGGCGTCCGGCGCGTGCTGGGCGATGGCTCGGACACGCAGCCGTACCTGATCGTCGAGACGCGCCGCTATCGCGCCGTCCGGCTGGAGATTCAGCGAGGGCTTTTGCTGCAGGCGCGGCAAAGCGGCATCGACCTTGCGGTCGATGTTCTCATGCGCCAGTTGAAGCCGCGAATTGAGGCGCTCGTCTACGCGCAACTGGCGGAGGAGAGCAGTCGCGATGCGCTGCGCCATATCCGGGTCGATGCGCTCGGTCGCGCGCTGACCGCCGATGAGCAGAGTCATTTCGCAGCGTCGCTGGCCGCGGCGGAGGCGCCGACGCGGAAGCCGAACCAGGTGACGCGCACGGCACTGAATCACGTGCTCGGTTCCATCGAGCAGCGCCAGACGCACAACCCGGCGCGGTACCAGACTCATTGGGCGCAAGTCGTCGGGTCCGATGCGGCGCAGCAGTCGCAGCTCGACCATATCGACGCGGCGACGCAGACGGCTTATTTCCGCTGCTACAATTCGGTTCTCTCCAGCGATCTCCAGCGCCGGACGGGGTTGGCGCAGAAATTATCCCGCGCGCTCGGGGTGCCCATTCGCCAACTGCGCGCGAAGTTTTAAGGGGAATGTTTTTTGGACAGGATTAACAAGATTTACAAGATTGGAAGACAGGCGGGTAGGGTACCTTTGGGTCTTTGATCCCAATCCTGTTAATCTTGTTAGTCCTGTCTCATCCCCTATTTGCGGATGGAGAGCTTGTAGCCTTCGAAGATGCCGATGGCGTAGATAACGTACATCATCGTGTCTGCCTGCTGGAAAATATTGGTGACCAGCAGAGGGATATTGGTGGTAACGAGCGTGTGGTAGAAATCGCTCTGCTCGCTGCTGGCGCGTTGGACCTGGGTCAATATCTCGCCGCCCAGACAGCCGCCCAGGGTCAAAAGTGCGCCGACAATGCCAAAAATCATGCTCCGGCCATTGCCGACGACGCGCATCGCCAAACCAACCATGGCACCGATGGCGATGACGACATAACCCACTTGCAACCCCGTGGTTATGGCGACGGCCATCCATATTCCCGCGCCGATGGCGGCGGCGACGATTCCAGCCAGAATGCCGAAGGGAAGGTTAGATTCACGACCCCGGACTCCATCCAGGATCACGTCATCGGCAAATCGAGGGCTCATTAGGGGGCAGATTCTTGCAAAATGCACAGTTAAATTGCAAGCAAGTCTTGTTTAGCGACAGGAGCCGACCTGAATCTTGTCACGACCCGTTCGTTCCACCACAGTAGGCGCGTGTCCACCCCTTGGGTAAGAGCCATTTTCTGGATTTACCTGCTCTTTTTGATCTGGGCTTCGGCAACGGTGACGAATCCGGTCGACCCCGACTTGTGGCACCGACTGGCAGTGGGGGAGTATCTTTGGCAGCATGGGCATTTTCCGGCTGGTGATACCTTTAGCTATCTCTCCGACTACAAGGAGGTGGCCGATCACGAGTGGGGTTGTGCGGTCATTTTCTACGCGCTTTGGCAGTGGGGCGGGGGTGGCGCCATTGTCGCGACGAAACTGGCGACGCTGGCCGTGACTCTGGCGCTGGTGGTTTGGGCCGGAATTCACAACCGCAGGCCCGTCGCGTGGATGGCGGCCTTTTACGCGCTGGTGCTGCTGGCCATGCTGCCGGCGTTTCAATCGACGGTGCGGTGCATGGTTTTTACGCAGGTGCTTTTTGCGCTTTGGGTTTTTTGGTTCCAGCGCGAACGGCGCGGTCATCCTGTTCCGACGCTGGCTTATGTCGCGACCATGATTCTCTGGGCGAATCTCCACGGCGGATTTGTGATCGGGCTGGTGTGGCTGCTGGCGGTGACGGTGGTGCGGGCGATTTGCGGGGATGCGTGGAAAAAGGAAGCGGTGCGACTGGGCGTCTGCGCGCTGGCGACGCTGGTCAATCCCTTCGGCTGGCGGCTTTGGATTTCCACCGGCCGCGCGTTGGTCGCGAACCGGCACGGCTTCGATGAATGGGCGTCGGTTTCCTGGTTTTCGTCGCCGCTGCTTTATCCGGGGTACAAGCTGCTGTTGCTCGGCGTGCTGGTCGCGCTCGGGGTGCAACTTTACCGGAGGCCCTGGAGATACCTCGACCATGCCGGCCTGATTCTCCTTGGCGCATTCGCGGCGCTGTCGTTGGTGGCGGCGCGGCACACGTCGCTTTTCGCCGTGGTCGCGGGCGCGCTGCTGCCCGGATTTGTGGGCGACGACTGGGATTTCGTGCGCGGGAATCATCCGCTGCGGCGACTCGGCGTGATGGGGTTGAGCGCGGCACCGGCGCTGATTCCCTTCTACACGGCGCTGGTTGTCCTACCGGGAGCGGGGTTGAGCCTGGAGTATCCGCCCATCGCGGCGCCGGTCGCGGCGGTCGATTATCTGAAGCGGGAGAATATTCGCGGCAATCTGCTCGTGCCTTTCAACTACGGCAGCTACGCGCTTTGGGAATTGCGCGGACGGATGCGTGTGTCCATGGACGGGCGTTACGATCTTGTCTATCGCCCGGAGACGTACTGGCGAGTGGATGATTTTTTCGCGGCGCGCGGCAAGGATTGGCAAGGGCTCCTGACCAATCCCGCGCCCAATGCGATCCTGGTTCCGCTCAGCGACGCCGTTTGTTCCAAGCTCAAGAATGATTCGGCCTGGAATGAAGCCTATCACGACGATACGGACGCGGTTTTTTTGCCGCGCTGAGGGCCTCGCCGCCCGTGGAGTGGCCGCAGGCTACGCCGATGATCTGCGGGAATGTTGGGGCCTCCGCTCCTTCTGGCGCCGGTAGGCAAGCGGGCTTTGACCCGCCACGCGCCGGAATTGCTTGTTGAAATATTGCGGGTCCGGCAGGCCGACCTCGCGCCCGATTTCGGAAACGAGCAGGTCGCTGGAGAGGAGCAGGTGGCGCGCGAGTTCGATGCGGCGCTGCAGGACGTAATGCTGCACCGTCATGCCCTGCCGCTGCGCGAACAGGCGCGCGACGTAATCGGAACTCAGGCCGACGCCGGCCGCAAGCTCAGAGATGAGCATCGGCTTGTCCAGGTGCATTTCGATGGCGCGATGGAGTTTGGCCAGGGCCTCCTCGGCCAGGCTGCTTTTGCCCGGGGCGGCAGGTCGCCGGCCATGCAGGTGCAGCCAGAGCAGAAATTCCTGGAGGGAGGCGGAGGCAGCAGCCTCGGAGGCAGCAGCCGCTTTCCCGTGCGCGAGCCGGGCGTGGTCGATGACCCGCCAGAATCGTTCGCGCGCCGCCGCCGAGTGGGAGCCGAGCCGGAAATGAAGAGGCAAGCGCAGGCTGGGGCCGCGCTGAGTCGAAGAGGGTGGCGCAAAGTGGGTGCAGAGGTGCGTGCCGCTTTGCGGCAAGGCATACCGGGAGAGCACGTTGTTGGGAGACAGCGTGAGGTCGCCTGGCTGGAGGTGGTAAAGGTGGCGTCCGATCCAAAGTTCACCGGCGTAGTCGTGCAGATGAAGCGCGACGGTCCGGGCGTGATAAGTCCTGTTGCAGCCCGGCACGGTCATGGGGAAGCTTCCGGCCACGACGCAGGCAGGAAGAAATCGCAGCGGCCAGATTAAGCCGGAGTTTGGTTTCGTCACAGTATCGCGAGAAAATACCACGAATTCATCCCAACTACCATTGCGAATGAGGGCCGGGTGCTATTAGATGGCGCGACCCACTACCACATCCAACTTATGAGCACCACTCCCGGCGAAATCACAAAATTCTTCCACGAAAACGGTTATTATCATGCCAGGGGCGTTTTCTCGCCCGCTGAAATTGCCGAACTCGAAACCGACTTCGATCGTATTGTTGACCAGCTCTCCCAGAGCGGTGAGGAAGTCGATGCCCGCTGGAAAGGCGCGGCCATCGACAAGATCGCGCCGAAGAGCACGGTGGTGGTGCATACGCATAATGTGCAGATTTATTCGGCGGCGTGGCATCGGGCGTTCATGCAACCGCGCTTTCTTGAGATCAGCCAGGCGATCCTGAACAGCCCGAATGTCATTCTTCATCACAGCAAACTTTTCCAGAAACCGGCGGAGAAGGGCGCGCCTTTTCCGATGCATCAGGACTGGAGCTATTTTCCGTCCGTCAAGGACACCATGATGGCGGGGATCATTCACGTCTCGAACGCGACGGATGAGATGGGGTGCCTGCGGGTTTATCCCGGCTCGCACCGGCTCGGGCGGCTGGCGGAAAGCAACGGCCAGGGCGGACTGGAAAGCGATACGCTCAAGGATTACCCGATCGAGAAAGCCACCATCGTCGAGGCGGAATCGGGCGATGTGCTCTTCTTCCATTACTTCACGCTGCACGGGTCGATGCCGAACCGTTCGCAAAAAATCCGCAAAACGGTGCTGGCCCAGATGCACAGCGGCGAAGACCGGATCGAGGACGGGACGCAGCATTCCAACTCGCGGCTGGTGCTGTCGGGTTGGAACTACCAGGCGAAACGGAGCTTGGGGAGCCAGTCGTAGCTGGTAGTCGTCGTCACTCTCACGAGCGCGGCTAAAGACCGCGCACGAACGACTCGGCCTTGGCCAACGCTTCGGCGATGCCGGCGGAATTCGTCCCGCCGCCCTGCGCGAGTTCAGGCCGGCCTCCGCCTTTGCCGCCGACGAGCGGGGCGATGGCCTGGATGATTTTCCCGGCCTGGATTTTTTTCGTGAACGCAGGAGCGACTGCGGCGAGGAGCGCGACTTTGCCCTGGTCGGCGGTGGCGAGGACGGCGACGCCCTGCCAGCGCGTTTTGAGCGCGTCGGCGAGGACGGGGAGATAGGCCGCGGGCGCGCCTTCGATTTGGACGCCGAGGAAGGGGACGCCGTTGAGGTCGAGGGCGGAGGCGATGAGGTCGGGCGCGGTTTCGGCGGCGCGTTTCTGGAAGGCGGCTTCCTGGTGCTTGGCGGCGTCTTTTTCGTGCTGGATGCGTTGAAGCTCGAGATCGTGGAGAAGTTTCTCGTTGTCCTTGTAGCGTTGCCAGAGGGCGGGAAGGCTTTCAGAGGTAGTTCCGAGGTAGCCGCCGCTGTCCCTAGCGG
>Ga0302320_10022727_pt1 | contig 12356 bp, 9 predicted proteins | sample Bog_T0_3_FD_202130 | JGI IMG/M metagenome (GOLD analysis project Ga0302320, IMG submission 202130) | Peat permafrost microbial communities from Stordalen Mire near Abisko, Sweden - Bog_T0_3 | ecosystem: Environmental > Terrestrial > Soil > Wetlands > Peat | place: Sweden: Abisko, Stordalen Mire...
GAGGCGATGGCCAGCTCGCGGTGGGCGGCGAGATGCCGGTACTCGCCGTGCACCGGCATGAAGTACTGCGGCCGGCACAGCGTGAGCAGCAGGCGCAGCTCCTCGCGCGCGGCGTGGCCGGAGGCGTGGAGACCGCGCGCGCTGCCGCGATAGGTGTGGGCCCCCAGCCGGTCCAGGTTGTTGACGGTGAGGTGGACCGCCTCCTCGTTGCCAGGGATGGGGTTGGCGCTCAGCACCACCGTGTCGCCGGGATGCAGGGAGACCAGCGGGTGCTCGCCGCCCGCGATCCGGCTCAACGCCGAGAGGGGCTCGCCCTGGGAGCCGGTGCAGAGGATGCACATCTCCGCGTCAGGCAGACGGTTCGCCTGCTTGGGGGAGACGACGGTGCCGCGACCAACCTCGAGGAAGCCGAGCTCCTGGGCGACCTTGATGTTGTTGAGCATCGAGCGTCCGATGAAGAGGCAATGCCGGTCGGCGTTCTCGGCCGCCTGGACCACCTGCTGCAGTCGCGAGATGTTGGAGGCGAAGGTGGCGACCAGTACCCGGCCTGCCGCTCCGCTGATCAGCGACGCGAGCGCCGGGGCCACGGACCGCTCGCTGGGGGTCATCCCCTCCACATCGGCATTGGTGCTGTCAGAGAGCAGGAGGAGGACGCCGGCATCACCCAGCCGGGCCAGGCGGGCGAGGTCGGGGGGCGCTCCGTTGACGGGGGATTGATCCACCTTGAAGTCGCCGGTGTGGATGATCACGCCGAGCGGGGTGTGGAGGGCGAGGGCGCAGGCGTCGGGCACCGAGTGGGTGGTGTGGATCCACTCGACGGCGATGCAGCCGAGCTGAACCGTGTCGCCGGGGGTGACCGTGGTCAACCGGGTGCTCGTGAGAAGCCGGTGCTCGCGCAGCTTGTTGCGCAGGATGCCGAGGGTGAGGGCCGTCCCGAAGACGGGGACGTCGAGGCGGGGCAGGATGTACGGGAGGGCGCCGATGTGGTCCTCGTGACCGTGGGTGAGGACGATGCCGCGCACCTTCTCGCGCCGCTCCACCAGCCAGCCCACGTCGGGGATGACCAGGTCGACCCCGAGCATCTCGGTCTCGGGGAACATCAGGCCGGCGTCGACCACCACGATGTCGTCACCGCATTCGATCGCGAGGAGGTTGCGGCCGATCTCGCCGAGGCCCCCCAGGGCGACCAGGCGGAGGCGCGAGACCCCGGTCCCGGTGGGTGTGCCGACGCCGGATGACTGGGTCAAAAGAGGCTGAGCTGGTCGCGGCCGGGCGGTGCGGACGGCGGCACGGGCTCGATCGGGTCCGGGGATACGAGGCGCAGAGCCGGCTCGGAAGCCGCAGCCTGTCCCCCCGGGGCGGCCGCAGGCGCCGGCTGACGCCGCCGGGCATCCGCCTCGTCCACGTACCCGCGCACCTTGCGCATGTCGTCCTCAAGTGTCCGCATCAACGACCCCTGGTAAAGGGCGGCCGCCGGGTGGTACAGGGGGACGTAGAGGCGGTCGCCACGGACCACCCTGCGGCCATGCAGGCCGCTGATGCCGCCTGCCCCCGGGAGGAGCCGGGCCAGGGCGTGGCGACCCAGGATCAGGATGACGTCGGGCCGGATGATCTCGATCTGGGCGTCCAGGAAGTGGGAACAGGCCTCCATCTCGGCCGGCTCCGGGTCCCGGTTGCCCGGGGGCCGGCACTTCACCACGTTGGTGATGTAGATGTCGTCGCGGCGCAGACCGATGCTCTCCAGGAGCTTGGTCAGGACGTTGCCCGCGGCGCCGACGAAGGGGCGGCCGAGGCGGTCCTCGGTCTCTCCCGGGCCCTCCCCCACCGCCATGATGCGGGCTCCGGCGGGCCCGGTCCCCGGCACGGCCTGGATGCGCTTGAGGTGGAGAGGGCAGTCCGTGCAGACGAGGATGTGTTCGTGGACAACGGCCAGGGCATCCGTGGCGCCGCTCTGCATGGTCCTCGATTGTACGTTCGGAGCGTCCCGGGGCACTCCGGGGCGACAACCCCGGACGTAAGCTTCATGGAACGGTGCCGGGCCCCATTGCCGAGACCATTGCCGGTCTGCTCCTCGTGGCGACGCTGGTGTCCGCCGTGGTTCGACCGTGGGGGTTGCCGGAGGCGCTGGTCGCGGTTCCGGCCGCCGGCTTGCTGTTGCTGCTCGGGATCCTGCCGCTAGGCCAGGCCGGGGCCGAGGCCAGCAGCCTCGCGCCGACCATCGGCTTCCTGGCCGCCGTCCTCGTCCTGGCCAATCTCTGCGATCGGTTTGGGCTGTTCGAGGCCGCCGGGACCTGGATGGCGACCGGCTCTCGGGGCCGACCGGTCACGCTCCTCGCGCTCGTCTTTGCGATCGCGAGCACGGTCACGGCCGTGCTCAGCCTCGACGCCACCGTGGTGCTGCTCACTCCGGTCGTCTTCGCCACGGTGGCGCGCCTCCGGCTGCGGGCCAAGCCGCACGTCTATGCGTGCACCCACCTCGCGAACTCGGCCTCCCTGCTCCTGCCCGTCTCCAATCTCACCAACCTCCTGGCCTTCAGCGCCAGCGGGCTCTCGTTCGTCCGCTTCGGCGCAACCATGGCGCTGCCCTGGTTGGCGGCGATCGCGGTGGAGTGGCTGGTGCTGCGGCGGTTCTTTGCCGTGGATCTCGTCGGACACGCCGAACCCGTCTCCGACACTCGCGGCCCGGTTCCCGTGTTCGCGTGTGTGGTCGTGGTGCTCACGCTCCTCGGCTTCTTCGTGACCTCCCTCTTTCACGTCGCCCCTGCGTTCGCCGCACTCGGTGGCGCCGTCACCCTCGCCGTACCGGCGCTGGTGAACCGGCGCGCCACCGTCCGCGACATCGGCCTGGCACTCGAGGTGCCCTTTCTCGCCTTCGTGCTGGCTCTCGGGCTCATCGTGAAAGCCGTCTCGGTCCATGGGCTCGGCACGCTCGTGACCCACCTCATGCCGGGGGGAACGTCGCTCGGCGCGCTCCTGCTGATCGCGGTCATCGCAGCCGTGCTCGCCAATCTCATCAACAATCTGCCGGCGGTGCTCCTCCTCCTCCCGGCGGCGTCCGTCGCCGGTCCCGGCGCGGTGCTCGCGGTGCTCATCGGTGTCAACACCGGGCCCAATCTGACCTACGTCGGCTCGCTCGCCACCCTGCTCTGGCGGCGCGTCCTCCGGCAGCGCGGAGAGGAGCTGCCCCTCTCGGAGTTCGTGCGCCTGGGCGCCCTCACGGTGCCACTCGTGCTGGTCACCGCGACCGTCGCCCTCTGGGTTTCCCTGCGATTGATGGGATGATGCCAGCCATGCGGATCGTCATCTGGGTGGTCGAGGGGACGTGGCAGGGATGCATCGACGCAGCCAGCCACAGCCTTCCCGCAGGAGCCCAGGTCGCCCTCCTCCACGTCACCCCGTCCGATGTCGCCGAGGTTGCCGGCGCGGCCACCACGGGGCTGCTCGGCCGGGCATTTGCCGGACGCCGACCCGCCCGCTCCTTCCAGGACGTCGCCGACGCGGCCGCCTCCGAGTTGCTCGCCGCCGCTGCGGCGCGGCTGGGGCGTCAGGACGCCGCGCTGCTCCGCCGTCGGGGACGCGTCGAGCGCGAGGTCATTCGAGCAGTCGCCGAGAACGTTGACCTGCTGGTGGTGGCCCGCGACGGCGACCACTCGCGTCTGGGCCCCCACAGCCTGGGCCCGACCACCCGGTTCGTCGTCGACCACGCCCCATGTGCCGTGCTGCTGGTATGGCCCGACGAGCCGCCAGGTATCGAATCGATACCGCCGCCCCCTCCGCCCGGACACCACCCCCCGCCACGCCGCGACTGAGCGGTTGAGGAGGAGTTCGTCAGCGAGGACGCCCGTCTGGCAGTGACGCAGGGGCAGCAGTTGATGACCGCCGTGACCCGGGGTCGAGGTACCGCACCAGCCCCTCGACGATCAGCCGGTGATCCTCAGCCTGGGGCAGCCCGGACACGGAGACTGCCCCGACGACCGGACCGTCAGGGCTCAGGCGCACCGGAAACGACCCTCCGTGCGCGGCGTAGCGGTCCGGGTCGAGCCGCGACGCCTCCTCGAAGGTCGTGCCCTGAACCCGAAAGCGCTCCCCCACCAGGTAGGAGCTCTCCGCGTAGCGCGCGACGACACCCCGCTTGCGGTCGATCCAGGCGTCGTTGTCCGCGGTCGAGCCGGGCAGCGCGCAGTGGAACAGCTGCTGGACGCCGCAGCGGATGTCGATGGCGACCGGTGCGTGCCGCTCGCGGGCGAGCTCGACCAGAAGCGACCCGAGACGCCAGGCATCGTCGTAGTCGAAGCTCGGGAAGACGAGCCGGCGCTCCTGCTCCTCGAGGGAGGCGACCAACTCGCCCGAACCTGGAGATGCCATCAGCCTCCCCCGCTGTCGAGTCGGACGGTGCGTCCCTCCCGGGACGGAGCGCGCGACGGGCTGCCGGAACTCAGGTCCACGGATCCACTATAGGTGGGGGATGTCCTCGGTGGTGTCGATGACGTCACCATACGAGGGTTGGACCAGTGCCAAAGCCATCCGACACCGCGGCGGCGCCAGCCCCCATGCAGCCGCACAAGGGTGCAGTCAGCGAGCCGGTGGCCGCGCAGCCGGATCCGGATCCAGCTCCTGCTCCCGTTTCTCCTCCTGGTCCTGATGTCCTGCGGCCAGGGCTCGTCCCTCCGCACCTCCGCGGATGCGCCATCAGCGACGGCGAACGCGCCGACCCCCCAAGTCAAGGCGACGCCAACTCCGAGCCCCACGCCGGCACCGACGCCGACGCCGAGCACGACGGTCAAGCTCCCCGTCCAGGTCGAGCTCGAACCCAATGACTATGCACATCGGAACTACTGTGCCGAAGGTGCGATCGCGGTCCTCCTCTCGACCTGGACCACCGCACTGCCCTCGCTCGATGCCATCGGCGTCACGGCCCATGTCATCGAGTCCTATGGGACCACTGGAGACAACGCGGTGGGGGCCATCAACACATACCTGCAGCAGATCACAGGGACGACGAACTACGCGTACACCGGAACCCACGTCACGTCACTGCCGGTTTTCGAATCCCAGCTTGAGACGGACCTATCGGGGATGGGGCGCTTCACCACCGCGGGTCACGGAAGCCCCGTGCTCGTGCACGTCATGACCGCCACCCTTCCAGGATGGGGCGGGTATCAAGCTCAGCACATGATCTCGGTCTTCGGGTACAGCTTCGCGGCGGGTACGCCCGCCGGCGACACCGTCACCTATGTGGAGAGCGCAGGCTCCGTCGCCGGATACAACGGCCCTCAGGTGGAGACCATCTCACTGGCCGCGCTCTGGACTGCGATGCAGAACTACAACACGGACATCACGACCGATCTCGTGACCGTGATCTCCTGAATGCCCCTGAGGCCAGCTTCCCTCACACTCATCTGGCCCAGTGTTGGGGAAGGACGCTTGACGGCCGGAACCCCTGGGTTGGCCACTCGCCGCGGAACGACCTGCCCGGCGATCCTCGAGGCCGTCCCGCGCCAGTCGCCGACCTAGCCGCAGACCCTCTCCACCACCCTCAGCACATTTCCCCATGTGAGCTTGCCCAGCTCTGCCTGGGCCCAGCCGCGCCCGGCGAGCTCGGCAAGGAGCCGAGGATATCCCGTCACATCCTCCAGGCCCCGAGGCAGGGCGTCGGTGCCGTCGAAGTCCCCACCGAGCCCAACGTGATCCAGGCCGGCGACCTTGCGCACGTGCTCGACGTGGTCGGCCACCTCCGACAGAGTCGCCGCCGGCTGCGGATGCTCGAGCTCGAAGGCGGAGAGGAAGCGGGCCCGCTCGCCGAGGTCCTCGGGGTCCAGCCCCCGGTCCTCCATCGTCCGCTGGGCCATCTCGGTCCAGACCCGGCAGGCCTCGGAGACGAAGGGGGGCACGAACGTCACCTGGCAGACCCCGCCATTGTCCCGGAGGCGCCGCAGCACGTCGTCGGGGACGTTACGGGGATGGTCGACCAGCGCCCGACTCGATGAGTGGGAGAAGAGCACCGGTCGTGAGCTCGCGTCCAAAGCTGCGTGCATCGTGGTCGCGGAGACGTGCGAGAGGTCGACGATCATCCCGATGCGGTTCATCTCGGCGACGACCTCCCGGCCGAAGGCGCTCAGCCCCCCGGCTCTGGGCTCGTCGGTCGCGGAGTCCGCCCAGCCGGTGCTGTGGTTATGGGTCAGGGTGAGGTAGCGGACACCCAGCCGGTGCAGGTCGCGCAGGACGGCCAGGGACGACGCGATGCAGTGGCCGCCCTCGGCGCCAAGCAGCGAGGCGATACGGCCGCCGGCCACCGCTCGGCGGCAGTCCTCGGCGTTGGTGGCCAGCACCAGGCGGTCGGGATGGAGAGCGATCATTCGGTGGACCAGGTCCACCTGCTCCAGGGTCACCGCGAGGGCCTCAGCCTCGGGCAGCGTCGAGGGCGCGTAGACCGACCAGAACTGGGCGCCCACTCCGCCCGCGCTCATCCGGTCCAGGTCGGTGTGGGTCCGCCCGGCCAGCGAGGTACCCGGATCCAGGGCCCGGAGGTCACCTCCGGCCAGCCGCCGGATCTCCCACGGAAGGTCGTTGTGGCCGTCGAAGACCGGGGCCTCGGCCAGCACGGCTTGTGCGGCGGCGATCCTCTTGGCTGTCTGCCTCTCGGACGCGCCTGGCTGGTGCATGGACGGATGCTGCCACGCCGCAGCCCTGGCCGGCTCGGTCACCGGGCCGGCCCCTGGCCTGGGGCGCGCCTCACTCGTGTGACAGGACCCAGCACAAAGGGCTGGCCGAGACTGATGCGCAGCCGGGCCGCGGAGGTGGTGACCGACCCAGCGGGCTGCGACATCGTCCTCCTCGCCGCCGAGGATCCAGCTCAGCTGGCCCAGGTCGCGCGCCTGGCCGCGATGCGGCGCTCTGGATCGTCCGCCCGCGGGGCAGCTCCGCCATCAGCGAGAAGGCGACGCTCGCCGCGGGCCTGGAGGCCGGTCTGGTCGACGTCAAGGTGGTCCACTTCTCGGAGACGCACAGCGCCGCCAAGTTCGTCTTCCGGCTACGGGACCGCTGAGCCCGACCTGGCCGCCCGGTCGTCGCGCGCGCCCCATGAGAGGCCAAACAGCAGCGTGATGACCACCGCCATCCCCGCCGAGGCCGCGATCCCGACCACGGCCCCGGTGCCGGCGGGCAGCGGCAGGGTCGGCTCGATCGCCGCGAGCACGATGGCGCCCGCGGCGAGGAGCAGCGGCACCGCCAGCCTCCAGCTGACGACCCGCCCGGGACACCCCAGCCACCAGATGGCAGCGAAGACGTAGGGGTCGAGGAGGTAGTACGGCCAGGAGGTCTTGGCGAGCATCGGGACGCATGCCGCCGCCACCGCCAGCAGGCCGTACACACGCGGCGAGGCCCACCCGCCACGCGGCCGCCAGGCGAGGGCCGCGACGCTCAGCACGAGCGCCGCTCCCATGAAGAGCACGGCATCCCAATGGCGGACGAATGCATCCCACCCTGATCCCAGGAACGCCACCCAGAGCGAGCCGCCGACGATGGGCAGCTCTCCGCGGTAGGTCAGCAGCGAGTAGACGACGCCGGAACGGTTGGCGACCAGGAAGGGGGCGATGACGACCGCAGCCGTGACCACGGCGGCTCCCGCCAGCGCAGCCGCCGACCGGACGCGCCGGTCAAACAGGAGGGCGACGAGCAGGGGGATGAGACAGACGGCGGAGACGCTCTTCGTCATCACTGCCAAGCCCAGGCAGATCCCACCCCACACCGTCCTCCCCCGACCGAGCAACCGCACCCCGAGCAAGATCAGCCAGAGCTCCAACGGCTCCTCGATATGACCGAATCCGACCAGGGCCACCCAGAGCGGCGGTGCCAGGAGAAGGACGGCCGCGATGAGGAGCCGCCCGGTCAGCCGCCCCTGCCCCTGCCCCTGCCCCTTCCCGCCTCGCGCCGTGCCCCGCGCCTCCCGTCTCCTCTCCCGCCCCACCTCGATGGCGAGCACTGCCTCCCGGGCCATGAGCAGAGAGAAGACGGCGAAGACGCCCACGGTCAGGGCGTCGCGCAGCCGCATGCCGTCCTGCCACCCGAGAGCGTTGATGACCGCCACGACCACGCCGAGCGGGAGCAGGCTCACCGGCCCGTTGGCGTTGGGATAGGGGCCGGCGCGGAGCGTGTAGACGAGCAGCGGATGCCCGTGCAGAGCGATCTCCGTCGACGGCCAGAAGAAAACGTCGAGGTCGGTCTTGCTGGTGTCGAAGAGGAGCACCGCAACGGCTGAAGCGACCATGAAGGCGAGCGCCAGCAGGGGGATCGCCGCCCGCCGGAGCGGACCACCCGCCACTGGCGACCGCGGGCGCGGGGGGCGCAGGGGCGGGACCATCACTCAGGCCGTGGTGACAAGCGACGCGAGCGGCTCCGGCTCGCCCGGTTCCACCCGATCTTCCGAAGGCACGTGGCCGGTGCCGACGCTCGGCGCTGGGTGGGCGGCGGGGACCCTCCCGCTGCTGATGAGGAACCAGACCGTGCAGACGACCAGGAGCACGTTGCGGGCACCGATTCCGGCCAGGAACCACCACGAGTACCGCAGCACGGGCGAATACTCCACCGCCACCTGGTACAGCACCGGGAAGATCAGCGCGGTGAGCAGGAAGACGGCCAGCCACCGGTAGCGGAAGCCCTCCACGACGGCGAGCACCGGCGCCACCCAGAGCAGGAACTGGGTGCTCAGCACCCCGGTCGTGCAGAGCAGCACGAGCAGGGTCCCCACGACCGCGTGCCCGGCGTCCATCCGCCCGGTGAGCTGTCTCCACCACACCCAGAGCATCCCCACCACCAGAGCGAGGTCCCCGGCCGCCGAGGCGACGCCGCTCAGGCTGCCGACGAGGTCGTAGGAGACGGAGGCATAGACCGGGTGGGCGGGCACCCCGACCAGCGACCCCAGCCACATCAGGGTGGCCGGCACCGACTCGACCTGGACCGGGCGGTCGACGTTGTACGTGATCGCGCCCAACCCATGGGCCGGATCGATGACGTGACCGAGGGCGAATCCGCCTGCCACGATGACCGCGCAGACGATCACTCCGGCGGCCAGGCCGCGGATCAACACCCCGGTGCCCCTGCCCCGCGCGGCGCGGGCGTGGGCGATGACGGTGACCGGAAGCAGGGCGAGCGGGAAGAGCTTGACCAGGGTGCCGAGACCGATCAGCGGATAGGTGGCGGCGAAGCGGCGCCGCTCGATCAGCCAGAGGCAGCCGAGCGCCATCAGGGCCGGCACGATGTCGTAGCGGAAGAGGAGCGTCGCCGGGCCGGCCGCCAGCGCGTAGGCGCCGTAGGTCCAGGCGCGGGAGGAGGCCTTCCACCGCCGGATGGCGACGAACCCGAGGACGAAGAGGGCCGCCATCCCGAGGGCGAAGCAATCCTGGCCCACCGACGGCGGCCCGATCGCCGCCAGGGCGAAGGGGATGACCGCAAGCGGCGGGTACTCGTGGGGGAGCGACGGATGCGCGAGATGGCCCCAGAAGGCGAGGGCATCGGTGCGGTAGAGCGCCACATCGGCCTGCCGCCAATCGCCGGGCAGCCAGACGCTGACGAGCGCGCCCACGAGATAGAGCGCAAACAGGACGCGCGCGACGCGCAGCCAGGGGACGGATCTCAGCCGGTCGATCGCGGCATGATACCGGCGCCGGGCCCGCCGACCCCGGCTAGCGGTACTCCAGGACCAGCTCGGCCACCTGCACCGCGTTGGTCGCCGCCCCCTTGCGGAGATTGTCGGCGACCACGAAGAGGGCCAGCCCGTGCTCCCGGCTCGGGTCGCGGCGGATGCGGCCGACCTGGACCTCGTCCGAACCGGCCACCTCGCGCGGGGTGGGGTAGCTCTGCGATGCGGGGTCGTCGACGACCCGGATGCCGGCGGCGCCCTCCAGGACGTGCCGGGCCTCGGCGGGAGTGACCTCGCTCTCCAGCTCGATCCAGACCGCGGCGGCGTGGCCGACCGCCACTGGGACCCGCACGGTGGTGATCCCCACCGGCAGCTCGGGGAGGTCGAGCAGCCGGCGGAACTCCTGGACGACCTTGACCTCCTCCTCGGTGTCGTCCCCGTACATCTTCCAGCCACCGGGGACCACGTTGCCGTGGAGGACGTGCGGGTAGACCTTGCGCGAGGGCGCCTGACCCGCGGCATCCTCGCGCGCCTGGGTCTCCAGCTCCTCGCGGAGCGCCCGCCCTCCCCCACTCGCCGCCTGGTAGGTGGAGACGGTGAGGTGGCGGAGGCCAAACGCGCGGTGCAGTGGCGCGAGGGCCACCGACAGCGGGATGGCGACGCAATTGGGGTTGGCGATGATCCCGTGGTGATCGCGCGCCCTCTCGCCGTTGACCTCGGGCACGACCAGGGGGACCTCGGGGTCCATCCGGAAGACGCTCGACTTGTCGACGGCGACGCCGCCCCCGGCGGCGACCAGGGGGGCGTACTCCTTGGAGATCGCCCCGCCGGCGGCGAAGAAGACGATGTCGCAGCCCTCGAGACGCCCCGCGTCCACCGCCGCCACCGTCAGTGCCTCCCCGCGGAAGGTCACCGTCCTGCCCGCGCTGTGCGGGGATGCGAGCGCCCGCAGCTCACGCAGCGGGAACTCGCGGTCCTCGAGGACCTGTAGGACGGTGGAACCGGCGGCTCCGGTGGCACCGACGAGGGCGACGGATGGAGCGGACGACGTCACGCCTGAATTGGGTCTCCTAGATGGCTACGCCGGGCTGCCCGTCCCCGCCTCGCCGGCCTCGGCCTGACCCTTGGCGAGGTCGCGGATGGCCTCGCGGCGGGAGAGGTTGACCCGGCCGCGGTCGTCGATCTCGATGACCTTGACCATGATCTCGTCGCCGACGGCGACCACGTCCTCGACCTTCTCGACCCGGTGCTCGGCGAGGTTGCCGATGCGGACAAGCCCCTCCTTCTTGGGCGCGATCTCCACGAAGGCTCCGAAGCCCATCAGGCGGGAGACCTTGCCCTTGTAGATGCGGCCGATCTCGATGTCGTCGGTGAGGTCGCGGATCATGTCGAGGGCCTGCTGCCGGGATGCCGCGTTGGCGCTGGAGATGAAGACCCGACCGTCGTCCTCGACGTCGATCGAAGCCCCCGTCTCCTCGACGATGCGGCGAATGGTCTTGCCGCCTGGGCCGATGATCTCGCGGATCTTGTCCGGGTTGATCTGGATGGTGTCGATGCGCGGCGCCCACTGGCTCATTTCGGCACGCGGAGCCGCGAGTGCCTCGGCCATCTTGCCGAGGATGTGCAGCCGGCCCACGCGAGCCTGCTCGAGGGCGCGCTCCAGGAGCTCCCACTTGAGGCCCCGGATCTTGATGTCCATCTGCAGGCCGGTGATCCCGGTCGCCGAGCCGGCCACCTTGAAGTCCATGTCGCCGAGCGCGTCCTCCATCCCCTGGATGTCGCTCAGGACCGCTGCGCTGCCGTCCTCGGCGCTGATCAGGCCCATGGCGATGCCCGCCACGGGTGCCTGAAGCGGCACGCCGGCGTCCATCAGGGCGAGCGTCGAGCCGCAGACAGATGCCATCGAGGTCGAGCCGTTGCTGCTCAGGATCTCGGTGACGATCCGCACCACGTAGGGGAACGCCTCATCGTCGGGCATGACGTTGTGCACCGCCCGCTCGGCCAGAGCTCCGTGACCGATCTCGCGACGGCCCGGGGAGCGCAGCGGCCTCGCCTCGCCCACCGAGAAGGGCGGGAAGTTGTAGTGGTGCATGTAGCGCTTGAACTGCTCGAGTCCGAGCCCGTCCAGCTTCTGCTGGTCCTGGCCGGAGCCGAGGGTGACCACGGAGAGCGCCTGGGTCTCACCGCGGGTGAAGAGCGCGCTGCCGTGGGTGCGGGGCAGGACGCCGACCTTGCACCAGATCTTCCGGATCTCGTCGGTGCGGCGGCCGTCGGGCCGGATGCCCTCGGTCAGGATGGCGGCGCGGACCGCCTTCTTGATCTCCGCGTCGAAGGCGCGCCCGATCTCGGCCCCGCCGGTGGGGAAGCGCTCGGCGAGCTGGCCTGCCACCTCCTGCTTGAGCGCGCCGATCTGACCCTCGCGGGCGGCCTTGTCGGCGTTGCGGGCGGCTGCGGTGGCCTTCCCGGCGACGGCCTCGTGCACCGCCTCGGAGATCTCAGGAGCGATCCCCCACTTGGGGTAGTCCATCGTCGGCTTGGCGCCGAGGCTCTCGCGGATGTGGAGCTGGAACTCGACCAGCCGCTTGATCTCGTCGTGAGCCAGCCGCAGCGCCTCGAGCACGGTGCTCTCGGGGAGCTGACGGGCGCCCGCCTCCACCATGGTGATGGCGTCGGCGGTGCCGGCGACCACCAGGTCGAGCTCGGATTCCTGGAGTTGCTG
>Ga0302320_10022728_pt1 | contig 12356 bp, 10 predicted proteins | sample Bog_T0_3_FD_202130 | JGI IMG/M metagenome (GOLD analysis project Ga0302320, IMG submission 202130) | Peat permafrost microbial communities from Stordalen Mire near Abisko, Sweden - Bog_T0_3 | ecosystem: Environmental > Terrestrial > Soil > Wetlands > Peat | place: Sweden: Abisko, Stordalen Mire...
CCTTTTTCCACCATGCTTCGTTGAAGGATGCAGGGCTTCATAGATTCCCTTACGCATCCCGAACTGTTCTGCCTTCTCCAGGACAGTAAGCGGCTTGTGTTCAAAGTTCTCGTCTATCTCCGCTAGCATGGCTTCCAATGCCGAATAAGTCTTGACCTGAGCGGGAATTTCTTTCCATTTCAGCAACTTGCAAGCAGCCAGCCGACGTGCCCCAAACACAAGGCGAAGGCTTGGCATAACAACGATAGGTTGAAGCAGGCCAAGCGTTTCGATGCTTTTTGCCAAGTCGGTCACATCGCCTTCTTGCCTGTTCCTAGCAACCACTTGAACATCGGCTATGCAAACTGGATGAATGGCATCGGGTGAAATCGCGAAGAAGTCGGCTTAACCGGCCAATCTCTGCCCGATTTTATGGTGTTGCGAGTTTGCGTACTTCTGTGAGGATCTTCGTGAGACGGTTGGAGAGCCGGTCGAGGCAAGTGCGAGAAGGGCCATTTGGCAGAGGACGGCGGAACATCTCCATCACATGTTGAGCAGCGCGCAAGGATTCGATGACGCCGTCGAGTCCGGCGCGAAGAGGGATGGATGACGCCTTTGGCTGCGGAGCCAGATACTTTGGGTGGGCTCGAGCTTGGTGGAACTCGCGTTGGAGATCGGTCAACGCCACATCGACATAGTGCATGGTCATCTCGGGATTGGTGTGGCCGAGTAACTTCATCAGAACAGGAAAGCTCACACCGCCCCGAAGCATCTCTGTGGCATAGGAATGTCGAAACTGATGCGGGACAATGCGGATGGAGAGGTTGAGTGAGTAGCAGACCTCATGCAGGTAATCGCGGAGTCGACGAACGAGCGCATGTTTGCTGCTTGTACGCGCCAGGAGCCGCCCATCGGCGGGCAGAGGATCCAGGGAGCGAAAGAATCGAAGGCGTTGAACGAGTTCACATGTGGAAGCATCGACGGGGACCATGCGTTCTGTTTTGAGCTTGCCGAGTGGAACATGAACCGCCCATTGATCGGGCCCGGTGGAGCGAAGGCAGTCGGAGGACAGATCGACACACTCGCCGATGCGCATGCCGGTGTGGCGGATCAACAGAAAGGCATTGCCGCCGAGATCGTTACGGCGAAGGAACTCCTGCTGTAAGAGTTGGTCCTGTTCAGCGGTGAGTGGCCGTGGGAGTCTCTGCGGTTTGCGCGGAATGTCCTCGCGGCGAATCAGGCGAGCGAGTTCGGAATGTTTGTTCGACCAAGCCAGTTCGTTGAAGACGCCTCGGAGAGCAATCAGCCGGCCGAGGTAGGTCACGGTTGCCAACGGCGGCTTTTGCGAACGTATGCGTGACATCCAGCCGAGGATGTGGGGCTCACGGCGCAGTTGACCCAGGCGGGTGACCTCGGGGTAATCTGCACCGAGATAACAGAGGAAGTTACGCACCGCCTCGTTGTAAGAACAAACGCTGGCAGGGCCGAGTGCGGTGCAGATGGAGTCGACAGCACGCTCGAAGACCGGAACCAACGGATGTTTTAGTGGAGGACGTCGGGGGCGGCTCACGACGATCTCCTGGGAATAGGGCGGATGCACTGCGCCACCGCGCGGGCATACTGAAGGTAGACGTCTTGCGGGGTGACCTGCACATATCGCAGCGTGGTTTCGATGTCGGCATGCCCCATCAGCTGCATGAGTGCGGGCAGGCTCATCCCAGCGCGCACCATATCCGAAGCAAAAGTGTGTCTAAACCGGTGCGGGTTTGCAATCTGGACGCCGGTGGTCTGGCGATGGTAGCGGAACAGGGAGCGTAGTCCAGCGGGAGTCATACGCGCACCGCGTGCGGGTCCTTTCAGCACGACGAACAGCGCAGCGGAGCAGGGATTAGGCCGTTCCAGCCGCAGATAGTGATCGAGCAGTTGAGTTGTTTCTGGCGCCAGCGGGAGAAAGCGAAGCTTACTGCCTTTGCCGTGAACGCGGAGTTGCGCTTCGGAAAGCAAAACGTGTTCCGGATTCAAGGCCAGTACCTCAGCGGAGCGGAGTCCGTGCAGAAGCATCAAGCCCACGACCGCCAAGTCGCGTGCGGTGTGGAAACTGGACCAGAAGCGCGATACTTCATCGACGGAGAGCGGCACGATGTTGAGCTTGGGCTCCTTCACTCGGAGCCGGCTCATCTCTACACGGGAACGACCAAGGCCCATCGGCATGCGCCGCAAGAAGGCCTGATGAAACCCGCGAGCTACCTGGCAGGGAGCATCCGGGAACTCGTTACGGATGGCGCGATCGGCGACCGCGACGCGGGCGTTGATGGTGGAGGCGGCGGGCTGCGGTTGTTGGCTGGACTGGAAGCGTAGGTAATCCAGCAGGGTCGACTCGGTGAGGTCCGCCTCCGCGATGTCGACGGTGTGATGAAGGCTCCCCCACCAGCGCACAAAGTACAGCAGGTTGTGGGCATAGATGCGGAGGGTCGTGTTTGCCAGGCGGCGAACATATTCGCGGTCCAGGTAACGATTGATCCAGCCGACCTCGCGGCCGCTGGTTTGCTCGACCACACGAATCGGACTTTGTGCGTGAGGCGAAGTCTGCTGGTAAATCACGTGGAACTTCATTGAGCGGCCTCCAGAAGAGACTGGAACTGTTGTGCGTCACCGCCCTGAACGAAGAAGGAGTTGGGATCGTGTCCCGGAGGCAGGAAGACGCGACGAGCGTCGATACCTTGTGAGCCAAGACGATAAGCCAGCTGCTGCGCGGCGTGTTGTCCGCTGTGGTTGGCATCGACATCGAAGGTGAGATAAACGGTGCGCGGCCGGTCACACAGCTGTTGCAGCTGATCCGCGTTGAGATGGGTACCTAACGAACAGGTGAGGTTATGAAACCCCGCCTGCCACAACACGGCATAGTCGAACAGTCCCTCAACCAGAATCACCTCGGAGCATTGCTGTACCTGTTCCCAGGCATACAAGCCACCCTTGGAGCCGGGAAGAAAACGATGGGCGAAGGCGGTGCCGATACTGCGGCCATAGAGGTTGACGATGGGTTCGCCATAGCGCAATGGGAAGACGATGCGCTGGTAGAAAGCATCCGAGCCCTGCGCGTTGAGCAGGCCAAACTGCCGCAGAAGATCGAAGGAATAACCTTGAGCCGTGAGGTGACGGCGTAAGCTCCCGCCGGGGGCGTAGCCGATCTGCAGTTCTTTGATCAGGGCGGGATTGTGCAGTCCGCGCAGGTTGAGATAACGCATCGCCTCTGGGTAGTGATCGAGCTGCTGTTGGTAGAAAGTGGCAGCTTGCTGGAGCACGGCGGCGGCAGAGTCGTCCGTGGCAGTGGTCTGTTGCTCCAGGTAGGCGAGGCTTTGGCGGAAGGACAGATGGCTGGATAACTGGACAAAGCGAATCAGATCGCCGCCCTGGCCGCAACCGTGGCAGTAGAAGAGATTCTTGCGTGCGTTGACATAGAACGAAGGCCGGGTTTCGGCGTGCAATGGACAGAGCCCGACGAACTCGGAACTGCGACCGGCTGGCTGACCGGCCCAGTTCCGCTGTCGCAGATAATCCAGCAGCGGCAAATGCCGTTTAAGTTTTTCGACGTCCTCGCCCACAGCGGTGTTTTGCCTCCGGAGCTGAGCTTAGGAGAAGGCCGCCGGCGTTCCCAGGCAAGGATGGTGGGTGAAATAAATCTTGTTAAACACGTAATGGCCAGAGAACTGGCAGAACCGGAGTCAGCCAGGACAACGGACCAGCTTCGTGATTGGCCTGATCACCGCGCGTTAGCCAGTGAGACACGCGAGCGATGGTTTGCCGAGCGAAGGAAAGGGCCAGTTGAGAAAGGTCCAGGCCGCTCGACCAGCGGCGAAGAGTGGAAGGATCTGGCAATCGATTCGAGTTCTTCAGATCAGGCAAGGCCTCTTCCCACGAACAGCCATCCACAAAGCGCCGCCGCAATGCCTGACAGCGCGCCAGCAAGCTGTAATGGGTGTACGGGAGAGAAAACAACGGCAGAAGGGTAAAGGTCTTTCCGCAATCAGGGCAGCGACCACGACGGATCTCAATCCAGTCGTGATACTGATCGTGAGCCTGCTTGCGGCGGCGTCCGTGGCCGACAATCGAACCACGTTCACAAATGGGGCATTGCGGCAGAATGACCTGGTCGCAGTCTCCGGCCCAGTCAGTTTCGAACTTGTGCGGCGAGGCAGAAAGTGGGATAAAGAGAATCGTAACTCCCAGGGGTCCTGCCCCGGCATCGGTCCGCCAAGATCTCAGCCGGAAGCGGGACCCCTTCTCCTCCTGAAGAGAATCCAACTGGAAGAGAATACAGCTTCTCACCTTCAGCTTTTAGGGATGTGATCCGCGACATTGGCCGGTTAAGACCGGCATGTGGGAAGTTAGGATCCTGGCCGAATGGTCGCCTAACCTGCAGTTACTACAAAGCCACATCCTTGTCGGGCACCGGCGCGTCACACCGGCGTCACACTGGTGCGCAATTTTCATCTATCTATAGGCAAAGAAAGCGTTGGAATCTGTAAGCCGAATTTTGTACGGCATTGCTGCCGTGGCGATCATTCGTCTAGGCGACACGTTACCGAGCCGCTCAAGCGACCTACCCGGACGTTTGGCGAACCGAGCCGGTTCGCAGCCACCGGACACTTGCGCATCCTGCACCTTCCGTCCCTATTTGGTCTTGCTCCGTGTGGGGTTTGCCATGCAACGTTCATTACTGAACGCCCGGTGCGCTCTTACCGCACCTTTTCACCCTTACCTCTTGCGAGGCGGTATTTTCTCTGTGGCACTTTCCGTCGGACGGCCTTAAAGCCGCCACTCCCGGACGTTATCCGGCACACTGCTCTATGGAGTTCGGACTTTCCTCCCCCCGCAACGCACTCTCCGGCAAGCCGGCGTAAGCACTGCGGGCGGCGACCACCCGATTCCAACGCTATCGAGATTGATTATACAGGGCGCGATTTGTGTCACCCATGTCAAAGGCCTTCCTGCATGGCGGCGGGAATCTTGATGTAGGTGACCGGTACTTCCTTGTTGCGGATGTACACGGTAAGTTGCGAGTAGTCGTCAATGCGGCGATAGGTGGGGGAGTGTTGGATGTAGAAACCCACAGCACCCATTCGCGTGTAGTCATTCTTAAGAAAAATCAGCAGATCGGGGTCCTGATGCTGGAAGGTCAATAGATAGCCGGGAAACACCGTGGAGGGGAAGAGATTTCCGACGTCCCAGAGCAGAGGCATCCCAGGCATGGGTGGTTTGTTGAACACTGCATACTCAAACTCCATGCGTGGACCGAAGAAGATGGTGTTTGCCGGGTAGCGATTAATTACCTCTGCGGTTTGGGCTAGTACAGCTTGCAACCTGGGCCCGGCTTCGAGTCCGGCAAAGAAGCCGTTCTGTATTTTGCGGGTCGCCAAGGGCTCGTAGAACATTCCTTCGCCAATGCCGAGGATCCTGAGATGGATCGCTGCGAAGAAGCCCGCCATTACAAAGGATGTGGCAAGCAAGCTTGCGAGCAGCATCTTCCTTCCTATAGGCAGTCCGCTGTTTTGCCATGGGCGCAGGCAGAGAAATGCGGACGCGACGAGCATGATGCAGAGTTCGAGATTTGGGTACTCCCCGTTGGCGCAGGCAAGCAGAACCGCAACCGCTGAGGCAATGGCAAACGCAGTGTAGGCACGCCAGTGGCGCGGGTTGTTCCTCGCCGAGACAATGAGCAGCGCTGCGAAACAGAGGACATTGAGAATCAGAAAAAGACCCTGAAAATTTGCGTCTACCCAACCCATTTCGCGAAAGGGAAAGAATGACAGCGGATTTCCTCGTAGCTTTGCTACCACGGAATAGGAATGCAACATGGGGAGCAGCGGCATTTGCGCCATTGCACAGACCGCACATGCAAAGGCGGTGGCCACCACGCCGGCAGAAAGAACCTTCAACCATTGCGCCTTATCTCTTGTCGCGAGAAGGACGAGCACCATGAGACAGGCGGGTTCAATGTTGGGCTTGGAAGCCATCACCATCCCCAGCGAGAGAGCTAAGCTCGTCCACGACAACACACCCTCGTTCTGCTGGATACAGGCAAGGACAGAACAGAGAAGCAACACAACAGCGATGACGCTGGTGTTGTTGTACCACCAGAAAGGGCACATCACCATCGTGCTCATCTCAACACAGACGGTTACTGCCAGTGCCCAGTGGCGAGGCATGGCGGCACGGCGGAGGAGAGCAAACATCCACACCGAGGTGAGTATTGTGTAGGTTACAGCAGTCGCGAGCACAGAAGACCAACGCAAACCGAGGAGCCCGACAGCCCCGCGGAGTGCAGCCATAAAGAGAGGCGGCATGGGAGAAGGAAAATCGACGTACGGTCTCAGTCCCTGCGCGTAATACGATGCGGCGTGTACGATGAGTCCCTCATCGAAACCGCCAAATTGATGCATGCCGAGCTTGTATGCGGCCGCCCCGAGCAGGGCTGCGACAGGAAAGATGAGGCCGCGAATCCCGAGAAAGCGATGGAGCTTCCAGCTCTTGCTGAATCCGCTATAGAGTGCAACCAAGGCGAGGGAGGCGAAGAATATAAATGCGTACTCGCAAATCTGGATGCCATCCAGCCGCGTCATAGGCATGAGGCTGCTGCGATACCAGAGAGCGGCGAAAGCGATGGCCGCAGACACAAAAGCAATCCGCAGGGCGGAGCCCGCGCCCCACTCGCCGAGTGCGTTGCGCTGCATAAATTTCAGCATTTCAGGATGATGTCACAGGGGCACACCCGGTCGCAATGAGGAATCGACTTGAGCAGGAATCAGATGTGCATTGTTAGCTTGATTGACTGTGAGCAACCTCGATCTGGTGGATTTTGCTGAGGCGGTCGGTGTGGCGTCCGCCCGAAAAAGGTGTGTCCAGCCAGATCTGCACGATGTGCATGGCATCGGTTTCGCTGAGGATGCGCGCGCCGAGAGTCAACACGTTGAGGTCGTTGTGCTCGCGGGACATTTGCGCCTCATAGGCGCTACTGATGTTGGCGGCGCGGATGTTGGCGACCTTGTTGGCGGCGATAGCCATGCCAATGCCAGATCCGCAGACTAGGATGCCGCGCTCGGCGCGTCCTGCGGCAACGTCTTCGGCGACCTTGAGGGCGTAGTCAGGGTAGTCAACCGAATCGGATGTGTTAGTACCTTCATCCACCACTTGATAGCCGCGATCCGTAATGTACTGGCGGATGCGATCTTTGAGGAGGTAACCGGCGTGGTCGGCCCCGAGAGAAATCTTCATAAATAGATTGTAAATTGGACTCTCACTGGGACAAAACGAAAAAGCTAGGAGCTGGTTTGCAGCGATGCTGCCTCAAGAGTACCGTCCGCGGGATAGGCTCGGTTGAACGCTCCTGCGACAAAGCGCGACACAAGAAAACCGTCCATGTACTTGTAGGGCGACTCGCCGAGCGTGTAATGGCCGCAGGGAAGACAGCGGATTTCAGCATGAAGTTTGCGGCTGCGGAACTCCTCGGCAATCTTCCGGCTGAACTCGGGTAGGAAGGTGCGGTCGTAGGCCGTGTGGATCATCAGCACCTGCTTGGGCCAGCGCTCAAACTTGTCGAAAAAGTTCATGGGGCTGACACAGGCGAAGGCGTGCCGCAGTTCGACGGCGTTGAGCACCTTCTCGATTCCGGCGCGGACGTGGCGGGTGGAGTAGCCGGTCCAGACGACATCTCCAAAGTAGGTGGAGGCGTGATTGAAGATGTTGACGCGGATGCGCGCGTCATGGGCGCTGGCGTTGAAGGCGTAGCAGGAACCGAGACTGGTGCCGAGGACTCCGAATTCGGTGTAGCCCTGCTGCTCCAGCCAATCGACACAGCAGCGGATATCGATGATGCCCTGGCGCGCGGCGTGTATGGTGCGTCCGATGTTAGAGCTGACGGAGTAGTCGGCGCGGTGAAGTTCGGCGGGCATGCGGATGTCGTGATAGGGCATGCTGAGGCGCAAGGTCGACACGCCAAACAGCCGAAAGATTTTGGCAAAAGCGTTGTGGCTGATCGCGTCGCCGTTCCACTGCGGAACGACGATGATGGCGCGCTTGGGCTTGCCCTTGGCGGGAGACGCGGGGAACCACCTTGCGTTGACGAGATCGTTTTCAGGATAGGGCGAGCGGACCGGCGAGGTGAAGCGGAGGAATTCTCCCGACTGTCCTGCGTAGGGAAGATCGTCAATTGCAGGGTTGGCGTGGCTGCCGGTGCCATGTACGCGGATGGGCCGCTTTTCCAGGCGAAAGTCTGTCGGAGTCTTGTAGCCGAAAAACTCCTCGCTGTTGGCCACCATAAGGTCATTCATCGCGAAGACGTGACGCTTCTGGTCATCGGACGTAGCGGACGCGGGCAGCGCGGCTATGCCGGGAAAGTCGGTCGTCCAGTCAAGGCCCCACTCAAAGGGACGCACCACGCGATTGCTGTCGCGTGTCTCAAGGCGGAACTCCCAGTCGTTCATCCAGCGTGCGTAACGAGAGCGAATCATAAGAATAGGCATACTGAGTTTATCAAGTACGCGAGGAGCAAACGAGAAGGTCACAGCCAGAGGAAGGAAGAGAGAGCTGAAAGGTGGAGGAGAGGAGGTTAATGGGTGTGCTGAATCCCTGCTCTGGATGTCAGACTCCTGCGATCAGATACCTCTGCTCGGGTCTGTGGCGCTCGGGGTGGGCAAGTGGGCAGGTTCTGTGGAGATGCCAAAGATTGACAAAGCTCGTTATTGGAATGAAGATCAGATAGAGGATATCTTCAATGAATGTTTCCTTAACACCCGAGCTGGAGCAATTTGTTGCCAGCAAAGTTGCGTCGGGACGCTATAACTCGGCCAGTGAGGTGATGAGAGAGGCTCTGCGACTGTTGGAAGAACATGACCAGGCGCGTAGCGCCCAACTTGCATCCTTTAACGAGGAACTCGGCCATCGGCTGGAGGCGCTGGAGCGTGGCGAGAAAGTTGCTCCGACGGCGGCGCGCAAGCGGCTGCAACAGAAATCCACGGAGCGCAAAAGGCGCAGTGCGTGAGAGAGTACGTCCTCAGCGCTGCGGCTGAGCTTGATCTGGATACCGTCTGGGAACACATCGCGGAAGACAATGTTGACGCCGCTGATCGTTGGATAGATAAACTGTTCGATGCCTTCGAAGCGCTTGCACAGGTTCCAGGGATGGGTCATAAGCGCGAAGATCTCACTTCGTTCCCAGTGCTGTTCTGGCCGGTTGGCGCGTACCTGATTATCTATCGCACCCAGAGTCAGTGGATTGAAATTGTCGCCTTGACCCAAGGAGCAAGAGACATCCCGCTGTTTCTGAAGGGGCGCAAGACGCAGAACTAAGCTCAACGCAAAACGTCAAAAGAAAAATTAACTACTCCACGTTAGCCCAATAACGGACGAACGTGGGGCTCCAGAAGTGTTCAGCTTATTCCACGTACACGCGCGGAACCCGCGGCGAAAGCCCGCAGAGGATTTCGTAGACGATGGTTCGCGCGATGCGAGCCTGTTCGTCAGCGCCTACGTAGCAATGCTCGCTGCGTCCGATGAGCAGGACTTCATCGCCGATGGCGGCACTGGGAATGTCCGTGACATCGATCATGGTGAGATCCATGCTGACGTTCCCGGCGATGGGCGCGTAGTGATCGTGAAGAATCACTTTGCCCACATTGGAGAGATGACGGTTGAAGCCGTCTCCGTAGCCGACCGGGATCACAGCGAGGCGCGTGGGTCGCTCGGCACGCCAGCGGCGGTTGTAGCCAACGGAAATGCCCGGAGCAATATCTCGCAGGGCGATGATGCGTGTCTTCCATGTGAGCACGGGACGCACGGGCAGCGTGGCCTGCGCCGAGCCAGGACCTTCACAATGGAGGTTGTATCCATAGAGAGCGAGGCCGGGGCGCGCCATGTTGTTCCAGGTCTCTGGACGCGCGACGGTGGCGGCGGTGTTGGCAAGATGGCGATAGCGCGGATGCAGACGGGCAGCGGCCAGCAGCGTGATAGCGCGTGCGAAATCGAGGCGCTGTTCGGTGACAAAGTCCGAGTCGAGCATTTCGGATTCAGCGAGGTGGCTGAAAACGCCTTCGAGTTCAACGACCGGCGAAGCAGCGATGCGGGCGGCGAGCGCGGGAAGCCCGGCGATTGAAACTCCAAGACGCGACATCCCGGTATCGACCTTAAGGTGTACAGGGACCTTGCCGACGACGCCAAGGGCTGTAGCCGCGCGCTCCAGAGCGTCAATATGCTCAATGGTGGCAACCGCCGGAGTGAGATGGTTGCGCAGCACTGCTTCTTCTTCACCGCGCCAGAAGCCGGTCATGACGAGGATGGGCAGTTTAACGCCAGCCTCGCGGACGGCCATTCCCTCTTCGGTGGAGGTAACGCCGAGAAAGACGGCTCCAGCTTCTTCCAGCGCACGGGCGCTTTCAATGACGCCGTGTCCGTAGGCGTCGCACTTGATGACGCAGCAGGGAGTAATGGACGAGCCAAGATGTTGGGCGATGATCTGATAATTCTGCGCCAGCGCGGAAAGCGAAATTTCAGCCCAATTAGGACGAGTATGCACGGAGAATTTCTGCTGAGTTGATGACAATATGAAGGCCCTTATCCTCATTCAGTATAGCCCCGAGTTCGCCAGGGTGAACGAGTGCTAAGGAGGGTTCGTGCGGGAAATAAGTCAATCGCTGTACCGGATTGAGAAGGTCGCAGAATGGGCGTTTCGCGAGCGGTTCCAAATCGGAGCAAGACGCGCTTACTCGCGCAGCCACTCTTCCTGCACTAAAGTTTCAAAGCGGGTGGAACCCTTGATGAATGCGAGCTGAATCGTGTCAGTGGGGCCGTTACGTTGCTTGGCAATGATGATCTTTGCCTTGCCTTCCAGCTCAGGATTGTTGCGGTCATAGTACTCAGGACGATAGATGAACATGACGATGTCAGCGTCCTGTTCGATGGAGCCGGATTCGCGGAGATCGCTGAGCTTGGGCTCGGAGTCTTTGCCGCCACGTGTTTCCGGGGCGCGGCTTAGCTGCGAAAGAGCAATCACCGGAACTTTCAGTTCCTTGGCGATGGCCTTGAGTCCGCGCGAGATGGCCGAAACTTCCTGCGTACGATTCTCGTAGCGGCGGCCTCCGGGAGCCGACGCCGACATGAGCTGGAGATAGTCGATGACGATGAGGTCAAGGCCTTCTTTATCCATCGCCTTGCGGCGGGCCTTGGCGCGCAGCTCGGTGAGCGAGATACCGGGCGTGTCATCAATATAGATGGGAGCCTGGATCAGCTTATCGAGCGCGGTGCGGAGTTTGCCCCAATCCTCACGGGCGAGGAAGCCGGTGCGCATCTTGTGGGCGTCCACCCGAGCTTGCGAACACAACATGCGGTTGAGCAGCGCTTCCTTGGACATTTCCAGCGAGAAGACGGCGACGCTCTTGCCGCCGAGCACGGCTGCGTTCTCAGCGATGTTGATGGCAAAAGCGGTTTTGCCCATCGAAGGACGGGCGGCGATGATGATGAGGTCGGACTTTTGCAGTCCGCTGGTCTTCTCGTCCAAATCGGTGTAGTAGGTCTCAAGGCCGGTGATGCGGCCGCCGCGCTGGAAGAGCTTGTCGAGATCGCCGCCAAAGCTCTCCATGGCGATGGTCTTGATGTCGGTAAGCTGCTGTCCGCTGCGCTCTTCGGAGATGTTGAAGATGCTCGACTCAGCGGAGTCGATGACCTCGGCTGCGGTGCTGGCTTGCTCCAACGCCTGCGAGATGACGCCGTTGGCGGCGTGGATGAGGTTGCGCAGCATCGCCTTGTCACGCACGATGCGAACGTAGTGCTCCACCGACGAACGGCGGGGAACGCCATCTGTGAGCGAGGCCAGATACCCGGCTCCGCCGACGGCCTCCAACTCCTTGTGACGCAGCAGCTCCTCGGTGAGCGTGATGATGTCAATGGGGCGATTGTTTTCAGAAAGATCGGCAATGCGCTGATAGATTCGGCGATGCGCATCAAGGAAGAAGTGATCGGCCTTGAGCGTAGAGAGCGCTTCATTCTGCAAATTGTTATCGAGCAAAATCGCGCCAAGAATGGAGCGCTCCGCTTCAGGACTGGCAGGAAGACCGCGATCGAGACTGAAATCAGTAACAGGCATAGGTGACAGATGTATTCCAAAAACAAGCGCCTCAGATCGAGCACGCTTTCCCGATGGTAGTGCGCGAGAGCTGCTGCTGCAATCACCATGCTGTGGGAAAGGCGCGAAAAACGCGACCCAAACGCATGTAAGCGATTCCAGCCAAAGGCTCCTATAAATACTGAATGTTAAAGTGGCCCGGAGAGGCCAGCCGCCCCTCCGGGCCATGAACGGTGTGTCTTGCCGCGTGTGATGACTCGCTCCC
>Ga0302320_10022730_pt1 | contig 12355 bp, 13 predicted proteins | sample Bog_T0_3_FD_202130 | JGI IMG/M metagenome (GOLD analysis project Ga0302320, IMG submission 202130) | Peat permafrost microbial communities from Stordalen Mire near Abisko, Sweden - Bog_T0_3 | ecosystem: Environmental > Terrestrial > Soil > Wetlands > Peat | place: Sweden: Abisko, Stordalen Mire...
TGCGGTCCCGGCGGCGGCATAGCCACGGTAGTTGGGCTCCGCCATCTCATCATCACCCCCGGCGGCCGCCGATCCGGCTAGGCCTGCGACCCGGCCGGCGACTCGGAAAGCGTGAAACGAACGGACGGTGGCGGCCTGGATAACGAGCCATCGGTATGACGAACTTTCCGGTTGCCACCCTAGACTGAGCCAAGATCTGCATGGCGGCAGGGCCGGTCGCGGGGCGACGACGGCATCTGATGCCTAAAACGGGGTGGCGCGGGGAGACCAGTGCCGAATGCATTTGCTCAGGTCGCCGATGGAGGAATGGCCCACGTGACACAGGCGTCCGTCAATTCGGCCGAACTGACCGGAACTGATGGTCCCGTCGACGAATATGGATCGGCGGGCCCAGTCGAGCGGCTCATGAGTGCGGTCATCCGCACGCTGGCCTGGAGCAGGCTCTCCAGGCCGAAGGTCGCCGTCAGCGTATCCTTGGCCGGTCTGCTGCTGGGCATTGCCGTCGGGGCCACAGCGCCGAGCGCCGAGACGGTACCCGTCAGGCTGCCGCTGTCGTCCCTCCTGCCCTCGCTGAACCACACCGTCATCATCCCCACGGCGCTGCTCTACACGGGGGTCATCCTCTCCGGCCTGGGGCTCGCCGGGATGCTATGGGCCCACAGCCAGGGGTGGCGCCCCAATCCGCGTTACCTGCTCATGGCGAGTACGGCCGTCGTCGCGGTAATGGTCAATATCACCCCGGTCGGCTCATCGGATACCGGGAGCTACGCGGCGTACGGCCGCATAGCTGCGCGCGGCGGCAATCCGTACACGACCAACCCGCAAGCGTGGGGGGACAGCGCGTACACGCGGGTCGTCGGCGCGCTATGGAAGAAGCAGCCGTCCGTGTACGGCCCGGTCGCGACCGCAATCCAGAGGTTTGCAGCGTCAATCGGCGGCACGAACGTCGCCACCACCGTCTGGATCCTGATGATCCTCAACGGCGCTGTGTTCCTCGGGGTCGGCCTGCTGCTCCTGAAGACCTCTGACGACCCAGTGCGGGCCACGCTGTTCTGGACCGCGAACCCGGTGCTCATTCAGCAGTTGGTCGGCGGCGGCCATCTGGATACGTTCGTCGCGGCGGGGGCCATCTGCTCGATCCAGCTGGCACGTCGCGTCTCGAGCTGGCGCGGGGACGTACTGGTCGGCATATTGATCGGGCTGGCCTGCGGGATAAAGATCTACGCGGTGCTGATCGGGGTCGGGCTGGCGTGGCCACTGCTTCGCCGGCACGAATGGGGACGTGTCGCCCGGATCGCGGTGGTGTCACTGGGGACGCTCGCACTGGAATACAGCTTCTACGGCATTGATGCGCTGAAGCCGGTAGTGGGCGGGCTGAAGCTGGTTACACTGCCATCACCGTGGTGGTCCGTCCAGAAGATCGGGCTCGCGCTCGATGTCAGCCAGGCCACCATGGCCGTATTCATCAGCTGCCTCTGGCCGATCGCCCTGATCGTGGTCGCCTGGCTGATCCACCGGCGGATCTCGTCAGATCAGCCGCGGGAAGTCGTGTGGCCGTTTGCGCTGACATTCGCCTGGGTCCTCGTCGCGCCCTGGGTGTTCGCGTGGTACACGGCGGTCGCATGGGCCGCGCTCACCCAGGTTCCGCGCAACCGGATGACCCGGTGGCTGGTCATTGTCACGATTCTGCTCGCCCTCATTCTTTCCAGCGGCGGCCAGGCCGCGCTAGGGCAATGATGAGAATGGACGTGGTATCGCTGAACTCTGCCTTTGCGAGGACCCGCTACCCGGCTCTGACCACTTCAGCCCCGGCGGATTACAGATCGTCTTCCCGGTTGCCGGGCCCCTGCGGGTCGAAGTACTTGTCATCGGTTTCGACCAGGGCATCGTCCGCTTCCGCGGCTCTCTTGATCTCGTCCACCCGGGGGCTGTCGTGTCCGCTGGGCCGGTACCACGGGCTCACCGCCTGGAACCGAGGGCCTGCCACTGGCAGCAGCAGGCCAATGATGCCGATCACCAGCAGGATGATGCCTACGATGTTCACGTTCACGTCGGGTATGGCGCTCCCCGAGACGGCAAGCCACAAGATCGCGCCCACCGCGATGAGGGACAGAGCCGGGCCGGTACTCAGCGCCCGCCGCCCACCGGCCCGGCCCGGCGGGCCAACCGCGCTCATCGGATCGCCCAGGCAATGAGGCCCATGACCGACTCCTTGTCATCCGCCTGACGGTACCGGCCCGCGCACGAGGAGCTCTGCAGCCCGGGGACGCGGCATCTGGCCGGGCAACTGCCGGGATTTGGGCAGCTTTTTCAGCCTACGCTCCGCCGGTCCTTCCGATAAGGAGGGCAAGGTTTATCCCCCGGTTACGGGGAGCGTACTCAGTGAATACGGCTGAAAACGGCTACGCTCCCCGTAATGGCAGCTACCTGGAGACTGGATGCGTCGGCCCAGGCCGCTTCCAGAAAGCTGGAACTAAATGACGGATCCGGGTGTCGGGCCCCGAGTGGTCCGTGATCTGGCCTAGGATGACGCGACCGCACGAGGTAGTGGTACGTGAGGGTGCCGAATCATGAACGATTGGCCGGACGGCTGGTACAGGGATGAACCCCGGCCGCGGGGGTCAGGCCAGGTACCGCCCACCCCAGCAGGCAGCGGGCGCGCCGCATGGCCCGAGCAGCCGCAGGTGCACCATTCCCCCGGCCGGCCAGCACCAGGCCGCGCCACACCAGGCCGCGCCACACCGGGCCGGGCTGCACCGGGCCGGCGAGTGCAGCCGGGACTGGGAACCGGCCGCCGGCGGCGATTCTGGGGCCAGCCGGGCCACCACGGACGGCGAATCGCCCTGATCGCTGGCGCGGTCGTGGTGATTCTGATCCTCGCCGTGGTCACCTCCTACTTCTATCTGGACTCCAAGCTGAACCGGTCGGTCGCGCTTCCGGCCTATTCTGGCCAGTCCGCGGGGCAGAACTGGCTTATCGCCGGTTCGGACACCCGGCAGGGCCTCTCCCGGACGGAGCAAGACCTCCTGCACGTCGGGAGCGACGTGGGGACCACGAACTCTGACTCCCTCATGCTGCTGCACACCGGCGGTGGCAAGCCGGTGCTGATCAGCATTCCGCGCGACTCCTACGTGCCCATCCCCGGTCACGGCACGAACAAGATCAACGCGGCCCTCGGATTCGGCGGGCCGACGCTGCTCATCCAGACCGTGGAGCAGGTCACCGGGCTGCGGATCGACCATTACATGGGGATCGGGTTCGGCGGGCTGGACAGCGTGGTGAACCAGGTGGGCGGGGTGCGGATGTGCCTTCCGACCGCGCTGCACGACTACGACTCCGGCGTCAACCTTCCCGCGGGCTGCCAGAACCTCAGCGGCACGCAGGCGCTGGCTTTCGTCCGGGACCGTCATTCGTTCGCCAACGAGGACCTGCAGCGGGAGCAGGATCAGCGCGCGTTCCTGAAGGCCCTGCTCAGCAAGGCCACGAGCCCGAGCGTGTACCTCAACCCGTTCGTCGCCCTGCCGTTCGGCTCCACCGCGGCGAGCTCGATCTCCATCGACCAGGGCACGCACCTGTACAACCTGATCTCGGTGGCGCTGGCGCTGCGTAACCCGCAGACCGGAACGGTCCCGATCGCTAACGCCAACTACAGTACGGCCAACGCAGGCGACGCAGTGCTGTGGAACCAGAGCGAGGCCCTGCAGCTCTTCACCGCGCTCAAGAACAACCAGCAGGTACCGGCGAACCTGCTGAGCGGGACGCAGGTAGGCTGACCGTCCTGGCCGTTCGCGAGCCCCCGGTTCGCCCGGCCACTGAAATTCACTGGGGTGTGCGCAGTTCTCCCGACGGCGGCCTCAGCCACGAGCAGATGAAGCAGTCGGTTAGGGACTTTGTGGACAAGGTGGCGGGCCATCCGTACTGAGATGTTCTTTTCCATCGCCCCAGGAACCGGAATGGCAGTGGTTCCGGACTGGCAGTGATTATTGTCACAGCCCTGTTCGCCAGTAAGAATGGCATCCCGCCGGATATGCAACAGGCACCTTCTGCAGAACCGGAGACAAAAAGGACCCGCCGCTGGCGGGGTTCCGTTAACCTGCTGGCCACAGTTCCTATGCGTTCCGGTCAGCGGGGACGACGACCACGGGGCAGTATGCATGGTGGATGACCTGACTGCTCACCGAGCCCGGCAGCAGGCGGGTGAAGCTACCCACCCCCCGGGAGCCGACCACTAGAAGGTCCGCGTCCTTGGACGCCTCGATCAGCGCCGCAGCAGGCATCCCGAAGATGGCCTGCACGGTCACCGACGGCGGCACCCGGCCGCCGAGTTGAGCCGCCGCCTTCGCTACCGCTTCCCGCGCGCTGACGCGCGCGTCGATGAGGAACGTGTCGTCGGCCGGAAATACGAGCATGCCCTGCAAGCCGGCTGCGGCAATCTGCTCGACAACCAGGACGGTAAGTGGCTCGTCATGGATCGATGCCTCTCGCATGGCCCATTCCAGGGCCACCTGCGCATGGCTGGATCCATCGAATCCAACGATGATCCCGGACATTTCCTTCTCCCATCCCGGCAATTCCTATTCGCGGCTGACGCTAGATGTCTTCCAGCACAGGGTGCAGAGGCGTAATCCTCCGTAGTTGCGGACCTTTTCGCCCAGGCACAGGACTTTGGTCCCTCTCGCCCGCTATGGCGTTTGGATACGTTTAGACGGAAAGACCGGGTGGTTCGGTGATAGGTGCTGGGCCCGACAGGAAAGCGCGGCTAGCTGATGACAGAGACCGGCTCCCATGAGCACGTGATCAAGGTATTCCTGCTCGACGACCACGAGCTCGTCCGCGTCGGAGTGAAGGACATGCTCGAGAGCCAGCCCGATATCCGGGTGATCGGTGAGGCCGGCACGGCCGAGTCCGCGCTGGCCCGGATCCCGGCGCTGCGGCCCGACGTGGCCATCCTGGACGTACGGCTGCCGGACGGCGACGGCGTCAGCGTGTGCCGCGAGATCCGGTCGAGGATGCCCGAGGTGGCATGCCTGATGCTGACCTCCTTCGAGGAGGACCAGTCCCTGTTCGACGCGGTGATGGCCGGGGCGGCGGGCTACGTGCTGAAGCAGATCCACGGCACGGATCTGGTCGGCGCGGTGCGGACGGTAGCCTCCGGCCAGTCGATGCTGGACCCGCAGGCGGCCAGCAAGCTGATGGCCCGGATGCGCGACGCGTCGCAGAAGAAGGACCCGCTGGCCGGGCTGACCGGCCAGGAGCGCCGCATCCTGGAGCTGATCGGGGAGGGATTGACCAACCGGCAGATCGGCGAGCAGATGTTCCTGGCCGAGAAGACCGTGAAGAACTACGTGTCCGCGCTGTTCCAGAAGCTGGGCATGGAGCGCCGCACCCAGGCCGCCGCCTACGCCGCGCACATCTTCGGTGAGCATGACGAGCCCCGCACGTACGCCTGACCCATCCGGCTGGTACTGGCGGGGGCCGCACGACCCGGCACGCCCGCACGGGTCCCTGCTCTGAGGTTCAGGCCTGCGTTCTGAGGTTCAGGCCTGCGGCTGGACGATCCGCTTCCCGGCCTTGACCAAGGTCCCCTCATCAGCGGGCCGGATGGCTGCCGGCGCTCGGTCCTTCGCCGGTACCGGCGCGGCCCAGGTGCTTGTGGACTGACGGCACCTGAGAGATGAGGAGAGCGCGATGAGTGCCAAGGTCGCGGACGTGATGACCCGGAGCGTGATCGCGGTGCGCAGGAACGCGTCGTTCAAGGAGCTGGCGGTCAAGCTCCGGGACGAGCGGATCAGCGCGTTCCCCGTCATCGACGACGACGACAGGGTGATCGGCGTGGTATCCGAGGCGGACCTGATCGCCAAGGAAGCCACCGCGGGCGGCTACGAGGACTTCACCGGGCCGCTGGCCAGCCTGCTGCACCGCCACGAACTGGAAAAGGCCAGGGCTCTCACCGCAGGTGAGCTGATGAGCAAGCCGCCCGTCATCGTCCGACCGGACGACACGGTCAGCTACGCCGCTCAGCTGATGTACGACCACCGGGTAAAGCGGCTTCCGGTCGTGGACGGCGCGGGCCGGCTGGCGGGCATCGTCAGCCGGACCGACGTACTCAGCGTCTTCAGCCGGCCGGACAAAGAGATCCGGCACCAGATCACCCATGACGTCATGCTCAGCCGGTTCCTTACCGACCCCCTGCCCTACCGGATCACCGTCAAGGACGGTGTCGTCACGCTCGCGGGCGAGCCGGAATCTGACTCCCTCGGTCACGAAATCGTCCGCACGGTGCGGCACATCGAAGGGGTCGTGGCCGTCCGTGACCGGCTCGCCTATCGGTCGGATGAGCCGACCCGCACGTTCAGGCCACTGGTCTGAGGGGCTTGGCGACCGCACCACAGGACCCATTTCTGCGCAAACTGGGCTGATTCCGTGGCCATAAGGACCAACCGGCTCAGGCAGCCGGACCTTGGTCCCTTTCCCGTCCTGGCCGGTGTGGATAGACCTGCCGACATGAAGGCAGTCACCGCAGCCCGGCCGCTTCCGGTGCTGGAATGCCTGCGTCTGCTGAAGTCGGTGCCGGTGGGCCGGGTCGCCTTCAGCAGGAACGCCATGCCGGCCGTGGAGCCGGTCAGGTTCGCAGTCGATAGCGGCCACATCTTCATCGCGGTCAGTCTGATCAGTGCGCTCTGCCCGGTCCTGCACCACTGCGTCGTGGCGTTGCAGGCCGATTCCCTGGGCGACGCGAGCCAGAGCGGGTGGACCGTGACGGTGGTCGGCAGCGCCGGTGAAGTGCACGATCCCGCTCTTACCGCCAGGCTACGGGGCATGGGGCTGAGCTCATGGGCCGCCGCCGAGACCGACCGGTTCATGCACATCTCGCGGGGCATCGTGACCGGCCAGCGACTGTCGGCTACTAGCTGAGCGGGCCCCGGCTCGGGACCCGCCAGACCAGTTCGGTTCCGGTCCCGTCGGCCGAGGCCGGCCCCAGCCGCATTTCGCCGCCCAGGTTCTCCGCCCGCGAACTGAGGTTCCGCAGTCCGCTGCGGCGGCCGCCGGCCGTGATGCCGACGCCATCGTCAGTGACCCGTACGGTGAGGCAGCCCTCAGCGTCGACGTCGACGCTGGCGTCGATCCGGCTGGCCCGGGCATGCCGGGCAGCGTTGGACAGGGCCTCCCGCAGTGCACTGATCATGTCCTCGGCGATCTGCGGCTGGACCCGGTCGTTGAGACTGGCGCCCAGGCGCAGCGAGGGCGCGAAACCCGCTAGGGGCGTCATCTCCTCCACGACCGCGACGATCGCCTCACGCAAGTTCAGCTGCCCTTGCTGCGGCCGGGACTGCAGCGCGAAGATCGTCGCCCGGATGTCCTTGATCGTCGCGTCCATCGCGTCCACCGACCGCTTGACCCGGGCGACAGCCTCGGGCCTGTCGATCATCGGTACCGTACCTTCCAGCGCCATCCCGGTCGCGTAAAGCCGCTGGATGACCTGGTCGTGCAGGTCCCGGGCAATCCGGTCCCGGTCCTCGTACAGCGACAGGCGCTCCGCGTCGCTGCGCCGCGCGGCCAGTTCCAGCGCGATCCCCGCCTGCGCGGCGAACGAGCCGACCACATCGGCGATCGCCTCCGGGAAGGGCATACCGCCCCGCCGGCGGCCGACCGTCAGCACACCGCGCACGTCACCCGCCACGCCGAGCGGGAAGAGCATCGCGGGGCCGACATGCCCCATCGGGCCGCGCACAGAATCGGCCGTGCGCGAATCCTGGCCGAAGTCATCCACCGCCACCGGCAGACCTGTGTTCAGCACCTGCCCGGACAGCGAGTGCCCCTCCCGGAGCACCAGGCCACGCACGGAGTCTTCACCGTCGCCGGCCGCGAACCGGATGACCAGGATGCTGTCGTCCTGTTCGGGCAGCGCGAGCACGACGAGATCCGCCCCGGCCAGATCACGCACCTGCTGGGTCACCGAGGCGAGCACCTCATCCGGGTCGGTTCCCGACAGCAGGCTGGTGGCCACCTCGGCGTTGGCCTCCATCCACCGTTGCTGGCTGCGGGCCGCGTCGTACAGCCGGGCATTGTCGATCGCCACCGCCGCGGCGGCCCCCAGCGCGATCAGCACCGCCTCGTCGTCCTCGGTGAACTCGCCGCCGCCCTTTTTGCCGGTGAGGTACAGGTTCCCGAACACCTCGTCCCGGACACGGACCGGGACGCCGAGGAAGCTTTTCATGGGCGGATGCCCGGCCGGAAAGCCCGAAGACTCCGGATGAGACGCGATGTCGGCCAGCCGCAGCGGCCGTGGATCACGGATAAGGAGCCCGAGCAGACCGCGCCCCTCGGGCCAGTGGTCGATCTTGCTGATGGCGGCCTGATCCAGGCCGACCGGCACGAACTCGATCAGTCGCTGGCCTTCCACGATCACCCCGAGCGCACCGTACTGGGCGTCCACCAGCCCAACGGCAGCCTCGACGATCCGCTGCAGCGTCGTCTCGAGGTCCAGGCCGGAACCGACCGCGACGACCGCCTCGAGCAAGCTGCGAATCCGGTCCCGGGTGGCCAAGATCACTTGCATGCGCGACTGCAGCTCCGCAAGCAACTCGTCCAGTTGAAGCTGCGGGAACACCGCTGGATGGCTCCTGGCCGACGGGACTTCCGGCTGGTCGCGGCCGGTCCCAGGTTCCATGGCTAGCTCTTCTCGAGTCGGCATGCACTGGACAGCAAAGCTCAGAGTAACCAGCCACGGGCCGGAGGGCCAGTGATCACATCGTGCGCGGCATCTCGGTCCATGCGGCCATAGGCCCCGGGGCGGCCCGCCCGCAATCCCGAATCACCAGGAGCCTGTGCGCCATTGCACAGGCTCCTGGTGCCGCCGAGCGGCCGACCTCGAGGCGGTCAGCCCGCCGGGCGGATTCTCCGGCCGGTGATGCGGGTGGGCACGATGCGGACGTAGTGCTCCTTCTGGCCGCCGGCCCAGGGCTCGACACCGGACTGACGTGCAGAGATGCGCTCGGTTTCGGAGTCCACGTGATGCGCCGAGCCCTGGATCAGCACGCTCCATCCGTCCCGGACCGCCTTGTCGATCTCGTCGATCTCGAAGGCGACCTGGTATTCGGCACGCGCGATGCCGGTGCGCAGGTCCTCGTCCAGCGGGCTGTCCTGCCCCGTGCGGAAGACGACGGTGCCGTCGAGCAGCTCGTAGTTGACGGGCAGCACGGTCTGGCCGAAACGGCCGTGATACGCGATCCGGCCGATGCCACCGGGCGCGATCAGGGCCAGGCACTCGGCCTCATCGAGCGGCTCGATGCGGGACTCCGGAACGGCTGTCCTGCGTGGGTCCTCAGACATGTGCATCATCCTGTTCGCTAAGACCGGGCTGTCGTCTGCCGCGGCCGGCTACGGCCGCAGGACCAGACGGGCCGGGGCGCGCCCCTGCAGGACCTGATCCATGGCCTCGTTCACCTCGGCCAGATCCCGCTCCTGGTAGATGACCCGCGTCCGCCGCGCGGCGTGCAGGGCGAAGACCTCGGCCAGGTCGGCCCGGGTGCCGACGATCGAGCCGATGACCGATGTCCCGTTCAGCACGGTGTCGAATACCGGGATGCTCAGCGTCCCTTCCGCCGGCAGCGCCACCAGCACCAGCCGGCCACCGCGGCGCAGGCTGCCGTAGTCGATTTCGAAGGACTTGGCGTCGACCGCCAGGCCGATGGCCACGTCGGCGCCGCCGTGCGACTGCAGCACCGCCGCGGGGTCGTCGCGCCGGGCATCGATGACGATGTCGGCACCCAGCTCCAGGGCCAGCTCCAGCTTTTCATCGGTGATGTCGATCGCGGCCACGGTCGCGCCGAAGATCTTGGCGTACTGCAGCGCCATGTGACCCAGACCGCCGACACCGGAGATCGCCACCAGATCGGTCGGACGGACATTCCCGACCTTGACCGCCTTGTAGGTAGTGACCCCCGCGCACGTCAGCGGCGCGGCCTCGAACGGGTTGATGCCGTCCGGGACGCGGGCGGCGAAGGCCGCCTCGGCCAGGAAGTACTCGGCGTAGCAGCCGTCCACGGAGTAGCCGGTGTTGAGCTGCTTCTCGCACAGCGTCTCCCAGCCGGTCAGGCAGGCCCGGCAGCTGCCGCAGGCGTAGCCCAGCCAGGGCACGGCGACCCGCTCCCCCACGCGCAGGCGCGTCACGCCCGCACCCACCGCATCGACGATGCCGACGCCCTCATGCCCGGGCACGAACGGCGGCGCCGGCTTGACCGGCCAGTCGCCGTGTGCGGCGTGAATATCGGTATGGCACAGTCCGGAGGCTTCCATCTTGACCGTGATCTGCCCCGGCCCAGGCTCGGGAATGGGCCGGTCCTCGATGACGAGCGGTCGCCCGAACCGCTGAACCACTGCGGCCTTCATCAGTCCTCCTCGCGCTTGCGATTGCTCCTCCAGGCTGGGCCCGGCAGCTTGGGCCCAGCAGTGCTACAGGTCATCACCCAGCCAGACCAAAGACCCGGTCACCGCCCGCGCGCCCGGGCGCAGACCAACGTCCCGGCGACCATGGCCGATTTGCCTCTTCAGGGACATAGCCGGGGCCACCGATCCTTATGTGACCGTTCAGACCACATGGGCACCGGCACGCTGGACGGCACCGGACGGGTCCGCCCATTCTGGCCGGGTCCTCGTCCCCGCGGGGGTGAGCAGGGGCACTAAGACGCCCATCTGGATCAATGCCTCCGGTGCGATCACCAACCCGCCGGCCGGACACTCGGACGTCGTGGCCGAGGTCAGCGTCACCGTCATGGTCACCTGCCTGGGGCTGATCATCGTGCTGCTGAGCGGCTTGGGGCTGACCCGTCGCGCTCTGGACCGCAGACGGCTGGGCGCCTGGGAGGCCGAATGGCGGGCTGCCGGACCGCTATGGACCGGTCACCGTACCTGAGCAGCAGGCCCCTGAGGACCGCCTCGATCCGGTCCGGCGGGTAGATGCTGGGCCGGCCCGGCCATAGGCTTCCGGCACCCGGCCAGCGGGACCATCGGCGGTTTCAGACCGCCTCGCGGCCACGCTCCCCCGTCCGTACCCGCAGCGTGCTCACCACCGGGGTCACCCAGACTTTCCCGTCGCCGATGATCCCGGTGTGCGCGCTCTTATGGATGACCTCGACGATGGCTTCGGCGTCGTCGTCGAGGACGAGGATGTCCAGCCGGATCTTCCCGAGCAATACCGGCGCCGGTCTGGCCGCGGCGGATGTCCCGCCTGTCCCGGAAAGGCCCACGGCGATCTGGCCGTACTGATGGCCAAAGCCCCGGACCTCGGTCACCGTCAGTCCCTGGGCGCCGCTGCCGGTCAGCGCCCCCACCAGATCGTCGAGCTTGTCCGGCCGCACGATCGCCGTCACCAGTTTCATGGCTACCGCCCTCCTGTTCGCCGTTCACCGGCGGCCGCCGTCGGCTCGGCGGCCTAGCCTGCAGCGTCGGTACCGTCCGGGACCGCGCACAGGGCCGAAAGTCAGCTGCCTGGACCGTCCTTCTGCCCATGCGGCAGGCTCCGGGCCATTGGCCCTGCGCTCAGAGGCAGATCGGCCCCATGGGGTGCGCCCGTTCCCGATGACATGACCCAGTCCCTTCGGCTGACCGCGAGGGCGGTGACCTCCGTTAGCAGCCGGGCCGATGCCATGCTGACGGCCCGGCGTGCGTCGGGCGACAGGCCGGTGCCTGGGCCGAACGACCGTCCCTCGATGCCGTAACCGATCAACTGGAGCGGGAGGCGGCCGAGCGCCCGCGACAGCTCGATGGTTTCGGCGACGCCGAACGCGTGGGTGCCGCGGCAGCTGAACTGAGCGCCCAGCGGCCGTGCGGTGGCGTCGAACCGGTAGATGCTTCCCGGCTCGCCGCCCGATGACACGGCATCCACCAGGTACACCACGCGGGCCCGGTCCCACGTGTCGATCAGCGAGACCGGCTCACCCTCGTGCCGCAGCACCTCGATGCCCGGCGGGGCCGTGACGCGGACGCGCTCCGCGACGGCGAGGCCGGCGGCGTCGTCACCGCGGTACGCGTTGCCGATGCCGATAACGAGCACACGCCCCGCGTGCGGGCTCTGGCCGGCCGGGCTCACGCGCGCTGGACCCGCAGGTCGAGAAAGTGGGTCGCGCACGAGATGCACGGGTCGTAGCTGCGCACGGCCTGCTCGCATTCCCAGGTGAGGCGGTCGTGCGGCAGGTCCAGCCGGTCTTCGACGAACGCGCGCATGTCGGACTCGATGACGCGCTGGTTCTGCGACGTGGGCGGGATGATGGTCGCGGCCGCGACGGTGCCGTCCGCGTTGATCTGGTAGCGGTGGTAGAGCACCCCGCGGGGCGCCTCGGTGGCCCCGTACCCG
>Ga0302320_10022733_pt1 | contig 12354 bp, 11 predicted proteins | sample Bog_T0_3_FD_202130 | JGI IMG/M metagenome (GOLD analysis project Ga0302320, IMG submission 202130) | Peat permafrost microbial communities from Stordalen Mire near Abisko, Sweden - Bog_T0_3 | ecosystem: Environmental > Terrestrial > Soil > Wetlands > Peat | place: Sweden: Abisko, Stordalen Mire...
GGGTCGGCATCGCCCGGGCCCTCTCCCTCAACCCGAAGTTCATCGTGTGCGACGAGCCGGTATCGGCCCTGGATGTCTCCATCCAGGCGCAGATCCTCAACCTCCTCATGGACCTGGAGGAGGAACTGGGCCTGACCTACATGTTCATCACCCACGACATGAGCGTGGTGAAGCACATCTCCAACAAGATCATGGTGATGTACCTGGGGAAGTGCGTGGAGATGGCCACCTCGGACGAGCTCTTCGCCAACCCCCGGCACCCCTACACCCGAGCCTTGCTCAGCGCCATCCCCGTGGCCGACCTCTCCACCCGGGACAAGGATTTCGTGATCCTCCGGGGCGAAGTGAGCAACCCGATCAACGTGAAGCCCGGGTGCCGGTTCGCCAAGCGGTGCGACTACTGCACCGAGGCCTGCACGGTGGCGGACCCTGAGGCGGTGGAAGTCTCGCCCGACCATTTCGTGTCCTGCATCCTGATGAACCAGGAGCCCGCCGTCCTCTGACCTGGCATTAGTAAAATGCAACATCTTGTAGCCATAAAACTTCCTTAACGGAGTCCGCACCCGCCGGCCAGCCGATGGTGCTAAATTTAAATATTCCTTTCCCTTCTCATGGCTGGTCGCTAGCCTAGCAGCGCCACCCCCTGCCATCCGTAACCACCAAGGAGCCCCAATGCGCCTGCAAACCGCCCTCCCCATCGGCACCCTCCTCCTGGCCCTGGTCGGCTGCGCCGCCGACCAGAAGCCCGTCACCTCCCCGGTCACCACCACCCAGACCAGGAACGCGCCGGCCTGGATCGACAACGAAGAAATTCCGGACGGCCTCGCCGCCGTGGGCAGCGCCCAGTCCAACGTCATGGGCGACAAGAGCCTGCAGCGCACCACCGCCCTGGCCGATGGCCGCACCAAGCTGGCCGGCAAGCTCAAGGTCCGGGTCCAGAACATGTTCACCCAGCTCAACCAGCAGGTCACCGTCGCCTCCGCCCAGACTGGCGCCAAGCCCATCAAGTCCGAGGCCATGAACCGGGTCATCGATAACGTCACCCGCCAGCTGATCGACCAGGAACTGAACGGCACCAACACCCGTTTCGTCTACACCGACCCCGAGGACGGCACCCTCTACATGTTCGTGGTGCTGACCAAGGCGTCCATGGACCAGGCCCTGGCCAGCACCGCCAAGGCCGAGATCCGCAAGGAAATCGCCCAGGGCGAAGTGGCCCTCAACGGCGCCCTGGACAAGCTGGACGCCGCCATCGCCGCCAGCGCCAGCAAGCCCGCCATGTAGTCCCGGCGTTCCTTCAGGCCCGGCCCCGGGTTGGTCCCCGGGGCCTAGCCTTGCCTGCGCAGCACCTCGGTATCGACCGGGGCCGGGATTTCACGAGAGGTATGGAAGGTCTTCATCGGGGGCTCCGCGTCAATTGGCCCGCTCCATGGTATTCACCACCGCCGTGGCTTCGCAATACTGGACGTCCGCCTTCTTCAGGACGATGGACCGGGTGCGGCCCAGGAGGCCCGCCAGGTTGTCCCGCACCACCGTCAGGCCATTGCTGTCGGGCTCTTTCCCCTCCAGGTCGATGGGGTCGGTGCTGGCGATCAGCTTGACCATCTCGGCGCCGAACGGGGCCTCCACCTCCAGGTCGAAGGAATTGTCGTCGGGCGGGATCTGGTAGAGCTGGCCCTTCTTGATCCGGGCGTCGGGGTGGTACTTGTTGGGGAAGATCAGCACCTTGGTCCCGTCCACCTGGTGGTAGAGCAGCTTCACGTAGCAGTCCAGGTTGGCCTTGACGAACAGGTGGAGCTTGTCGCCCTTGCGGTAGATTCCGCCGTCGCCCCGGTCCAGCGCCAGCTTCACCTGCAGGGTGGAGGCCTGGACCTGGGCGTTGCAGATCTCCAGAGTCTGCCTGGCCTCAAGGTAGTTGTCGGGCACCAGCTTGAGCCCGGCTTTCCGGACCAGCGGGGCGGCCAGGGAGGTGGAGGCGGTGGCCAGCTGCTCGCCGGCGGCGGAGGTGACGGTGAGGGTGAGCTTCACCTGGTCGCCCAGGTCCTGGAGGGTGCCGCGCACCGCCGCCTGGGACTGCAGGGCCTGGCCCAGGTCCCCGCTCATGCCGGTGTCCCGGATGGCGTCCCGGGCCAGGGCCTTGTCCAGGATCTTCACCTGGCCGAAGGCGGTGAGCTGGGCGGCCAGCGTCTGCTCCAGGTAGGCCGACAGGCTGCCGCAGAAGGGGGTGTCGGCGTAGGTGATGCGGTCCATCAGCAGGCGCAGGTCCCGGGGCAGGTCCGCCCCCAGGTCCAGGGCGGCGGTGGCCACGGAGCCGTCCAGGTCCTTGCGACCGGCGTAATACCGGCGCAGCTCCCCGGCGATCTCGGCGGATGCGGGGCCCGGGACGGCCGGGGGCGGCGCCCCGGCCAGCACGGCGTAGATCACCATCTGCTGCTCCATGGCCTCCCGCAGGTGCTGGGCCCGGATCAGGCCGGACGGGTCCCCGGCGGCACGGCCGGCCGCGAAGCTGGCGGCGCAGTCCCGGCCCTGGCGTCCCAGCTGGACCTCCAGCAACTGCAGGGTCCTGGGCTTGTCCAGGACGGCCAGGGCGTAAGTGAGGTTCTTCCTGCCGTCCTGCCAGGTGAGCACCGTGTCCAGCCCCTCCAGCTCCAGGCTGGCCCGGGTCCGCACCAGGTTCTGGGCGTAGTGGGACATGTGCTGGTCCTGCTGGGTCACCCGCGCGGTGAACTCGGAGCTGACCTGGGTGCGGATGGACGAGGCCAGGGCGTCCTTGGCCATGGCCAGGGCCTGCCGGCGCTGGTCCGCCTCGGTGCCGCCGGGGGCGGACAGGCCGTAGCCGGTGAGGTAGCGGGCGCCGGGATAGGCGGCGGGGTCCACGCCCTGGCTCTGCACCCAGGCCGGCGGGGCCTCCGCCCGGAGTCCGGCGGGAAGGCATAACATCAATGTCAGCAATCCTTGGGCGATGGACACGGGCGGCTCCCGGGGTGAATTCAGAATCCGGTCTTGACGGTGACCGTCCCGCTGTTGACCAGGTAGTTCCCGGCCTGGTTCTGGACCTTGACCTGGATGGTGAAGGTGCCGGCGGCGTGGCCCGCCTGGAACCCGATCCGGTTGCTGCCCTGGCCGGAGCGGATGGTGGCCGAGCTGGTGCCGGACATGATGGTCCAGGTGTAGGTCATCCCGGCCTGGGCCGGCACGCTGGCGGTCTTGGAGGCGTCCAGGACCTCCACCTGGTTGGGCACGGTCAGGGTGGCGTCGGGCGCCGGCACCACGGTGGCGTCGGCCCGGCCGTAGACGCTGCCGCCGGTGCTGCTGACCGCCACGCTGGCGGTGAGGGTGCCGGGCTCCCCGGGGGTGAAGGTGATGGCGCGGGTGCCCTGGCCGGTGGCCAGGGTGCCCCCAAACAGGGTCCAGGTGTAGGTCAGGTTCTGGCCCTGGTCCTGGGTGCTGGCCTGGAGCCCGGTGGCGGCCGCCGTGACGAAGGGGGGCAGGGTCACTTCGGGCTTCTGCTCGGGGGGAGGCTCGTTGACGGTCAGGGTGAGGGTGTAGGCGGTGCTGCCGGCGCCGTTGACGCCGGTCACGGTGTATCCGGCCGTGGCCACCGCCGCGGTGGGGGTTCCGGAGATGGTGCCGGTGGCGGGATCCAGGGCCAGGCCCGCCGGCAGGCCGGGGCTCACGCTGAAGTTGGTGATCGCCCCGCCGGTGCTGTAGGGCGTGTCGGGGGTGATGGCTACGCCCCGGGTATAGACGCCGGGGTCGCCGGGGTAGACCAGCCGGGTCGGGGCCTGGGCTGCGGAGCCCTGGGCCTGGCTGGCCTCCGCCGGGGCCTGGGTGGTCGCGGGGGCCTGGGCCTCGCCGCTCCGGGAGTCGCAGTTCAGAAGCAGTCCAGCTGCCATGGACAGGCTGAAACACCAGACAAGTCGCATCGATACCTCGCAGTGGATCCAGTGGGATTTATCATACCAACGAAAATTTTATAAGGTTGTTTGAGACTTCCTGGAGAATTCCGGTCATCCTTTAGCAGTGAACCGCACTTCCGCGGCAATCATGAACAAGCTTTGACGGCCTTTGTCTGGGGAATGTCACTGCATCGAAAATACCAGACGACAGGTCAGGATAAAATCATGGCAGCACAAGGAACAGTCAAGTGGTTCAACGCCGAAAAGGGTTTCGGCTTCATCACCCCCGACGGTGGTGGCGCTGATCTCTTCGTCCACCACACCGCGATCCAGGGCAGTGGTTTCAAGACCCTGGACGAGAATCAGCGTGTCAGCTTCGACACCGGCCAGGGCCAGAAGGGCCCCCAGGCCACCAACGTCGTCAAGCTGTAGCCCATACCGTTCAAATCAAGTCGGGCGGCCCCTCGCGGGGCCGCCCTTCTTCTTGTCACGGTCGCGCGAAGCTGATGGGCTGGGTGGAGCGTTCGTTGCCGGGCATTCCGTCCACGGCCTTGCGGATGCGCTGGAGCGCCTCGGTGAGCGTGGCCCTGGTGCAGGCGATATTGATCCGCATGAAGCCGGCGCCGCCCGGGCCGAAGCTGTCCCCGTCGTTCAGCGCGACCTTGGCGGTCTCCAGCATGAGCCTGTTCAGTTCCTTGGGGGTCAGGCCCAGCGCCCGGCAGTCCAGCCAGATCAGGTAGGTGGCCTGGGGCCTGATCACCTGGATCCTGGGGATGTGCCGCTCGAAGCATTCCAGCATGAACTCCAGGTTGCCCTGCAGGTACTGCATGAGCTGGTCGGCGTAGTAGCCGCACTCGTTGTACGCCACTTCCAGCGACAGGGTGCCGAAGGTGGTGCGCCCGTAGGCCTTGTGGTTGACCACGCACTCCACGAACAGCTCCCGGATGGCCGGGTTGGGGATGATGGCCGCGCCGGTGCGGAACCCGGCGATGTTGAAAGTCTTGCTTGGGTTGACGCAGGTGATGCTGTTGTCGCGGTTGGTGTCGGACAGGCTGGCGAAGGGGAAGTGCTGGTGCCCCTGATAGAGGATGTCCTGGTGGATCTCGTCCACCACCACCAGCACGTGGTGCCTGGCGCACAGTTCGCCGATGCGCAGCAGCTCCTCCCGGGTGAAGGCCTTGCCCACGGGGTTGTGCGGGTGGCAGAGCACCATCACCCGGGTCCTGGGCTGCTTCAGCTTGGCTTCCAGGTCCTCGAAATCGATCTGGTACTGGCCGCCCACCAGCAGCAGCTGGTTGTTGACGATGAACCGGCCGTTGTCGAGGATGACCCGGTGGAAGGGCGGGTAGACCGGGCACTGGATCAGCACGTTGTCCCCGGGCTGGCTGAAGGTCTTGATGGCGTAGATGATGGCCGGCATCACCGCGTTGGTGTATTCCACCCACGGTTCCTGGACGTCCCAGCCGAACCGCTCCTTCTGCCAGCGCGCCACGGCCCGGCTGAAGTTGGCCGCGTTGATGGGATAGCCGTAGATGCCGTGCTGGGCCCGCGCCACCATGGCGTCGACGATCGGCTGCGGACACTTGAAATCGGTGTCGGCGATCCACAGGGGCAGCACGTCCGCGGGGTAGGTGTCGTACTTCTTGCACTCCGTCCCGCGGCGTTCGATGATCTGGTCGAAATCATGCAGCAGCATGGTGGTTCTCCTCTTCAGCCGTACAGTTCTTTGACTTTCGCGCGGCCGGCGGCCTTGACCTGCTCGTACCGGCTGTTGCCTTCGGCGTCCATGGTGACGATGAACGGTCCCAGCTTCTCCACCTCCAGCACCCACATGGCCTCGGGCATGCCGTTCTGGGGCCACAGGCAGGCCGCCACCCGCTTCACCCCGGCCGCGATCTGCACCGCGCATCCGGGCGCCGCCTGGAGATAGGCCTGCTTGTACTGCTTGAACATGGCCTGGCTGTCCGGGCCCATGCCGCCCTTGCCGATGATCAGCTTGACCCCCAGCTCCCCCGCCATCCGGGCATGGGGCTCCATGCGGATGCTGGTGGTGGGGCCGATGACGATCATCTCCCAGCCGTCGCCCACCTTGCGCACCACCGGGCCGGCGTGGAAGATGGCCCCGCCGGCCAGGTCCACGGGCAGCGGCTTGCCTTCGGCCAGCAGCCGCTTGATCTCCAGGTGGGCCATGTCCCGGGCGGTGAAGATGGTGCCGGTGAGAAAGACGGTGTCGCCGATGCAGAGGCGCTGCACCTGGGCCGAGTCGATGGGCAGGGTGAGGAGATGCTCAGACATGCTGGACTCCGCTCTGGAAGAGGTGCTCGCGGCGGCCGTCGGGGTAGAAGCGCACCCCGAACCGCCGGGCGACCCAGCAATGGAAGTTGATGGTCACCGGGCAGATGGCCGTGTGGGTGGCGGCCCAGCCGATCTTCACCGCCAGGCAGGTGGTGTCGCCGCCGATGCCGGCCGGCCCCGACCCCAGCTGGTTGATGTTGGCCAGCAGTTCCTGCTCCAGCCCGGCGAACAGGGGGTCGGGGTTCACATCGCGCCAGTCCCGGGTGCTGATGGCCTCCCGGCTGAGCTTGGCGGAGATGTCCATCTGGCCGCCGATGCCGATGCCGATGGCCGAAGGCGGGCAGGGGATGCCGCCGCCCTTGACCACGGTCTCCAGCACCAGCCGCTTCAGGCCCACGTAGTCGGCGCCCAGGGTGGCCGGGGTGAGGATCACCGAGACGTTGGCCAGTTCCGCGCCGCAGCCCTTGGCGCTGGCGATGACTTCCATGTAGTCCTGGCCGGGGCGGTACTGGTACTCGAAATTGGGGATGCCCTGGCCGGAACTGTCGCCCGGGTTGTGGCGGGTGAGCGGATGGACGATGCTGGGCCGGATGTAGCCGCGCCTGGTGCACTCCACCAGCGCCTGGGGCAGGAACCTGGCGAGCCCGCCCAGTTCGCCGTTGTCGCCGAACCGGACATAGACCGTGGGCAGCCCCGGGGACTGGCACACCGGCTTGTCCTGGAGCCCCGCCTGGGTGACGTTCTCCAGCATGGTCGCGAGCATGGCCCGGGCCTCGGGCCGGGTCTCCCGGGCCAGGGCGGCGGTCATGAGCTCGAGCGCGTCCGCGGAGATGCTGGTGCACGCGTGGTGCAGCAGGTCGAACACTTCGTCGTAGGTGATATTGAAGGTCATCGTCACGCTCCGTTCACGCTCTTGAGGATGTCGCCGCAGGCCTTGAGCTGCTCCAGGCCTTGGCACATGGCCACCACTTCCCGGGCCGCCGCGGGCGGCAGGAGGCCTTCCACCAGGAGGCCGAACTTCTCCCTGACTTCGGGCCAGCCCAGCGGGTTCTCCGGGTCGCCCTTGGGGTTAGCCACGTACTCGATCAGTTCCCGGCCGTCGGCCATCCGCACCGTGAGCCTGGCCGGCCAGGCCTTGGGGGTCAGCGCGTCGAGCTGGGGATCCACCGCCACTGAGGTGCGGGCCATGAGGCTCCTGACCTCCGGGTCGGACAGGTCGGCGAAGTCGGACAGGGTGATGCGGCCGGTCTTCAGGGCCCGGGCGACGACGTACTTCAGGCTGAACTGGGCCTGGCGTCCATCCGCCGGGTCTTCGTTGTTGGCCACCTGGGCCGCGGACTGGTAGGTCTCCAGCCGGATGTCCCGGATGCCGTCCAGGCCGGTGCCCAGCTGGCCCCGGAGCGCCCGGGCGCAGTCGATGGCGGAATGGGTGTGCCGGCAGCAGGGGTAGGGCTTGATGGACACCGAAGCGGTGCGGAACCGGGCGCCGAAATCATTGAACAGCTCCGGATCAGTCTCCTGCCGGGCGAACCCGGCGAAGAATCCCTGGGGGCCCTCCAGGATGCGGCTGGCGCCGGTGAAGCCGGTCCGGGCCAGGCAGGCCGTCTGCACCCCCGAGGCGGAGGCGTGGCCGGCGTGCAGGAACTTGCTCATGGCGCCGTCCGGCAGGAACTGCCAGAGTCCGGAGGCCAGGGTCCCGGCGTTGCCGAAGGCCCAGGTCATCTGGTCCCGGTCCAGCCCGAGCATGCGCCCGGCGGCCACGGCCGAACCGAACACGCCGGTGGTGGCGGTGGTGTGGAAGATCCGGTAGTGGGCCGGAGTGATGGCGGCCCCGATCCTGAGCATGACTTCGTAGCCGGCGATGATGGCGGCCAGCAGCTCCGGCCCGGACCGGCCGCGCCATTCGCCGGCGGCCAGGGCGGCCGGGATCACCACCGTGCCCGGATGGGAGATGGATTCCTTGTCCACATCGTCCATCTCGATGATGTGCCCGAAGTAGGCGTTGGCCATGGCCGCGTGGTAGGCGGAATTGCCCTGGGGCTGGCCGATGATCCGGGCCTGGTCGTGGCCGCCCATGAGGGTGGTGTACTGTTTGACGCAGTCGGCCTGGGCCGTGGCCGCGCCGCGGATGGCGCAGCCCAGCCAGTCCAGCAGCAGCATCTTGCCCTGTTCCCGAGCCGCGGCGGGGGCTGCCTCCAGCTGGAAGCTGGCCGCGAAATCGATGCACGCCGCTGACGGATCTCCGACTGCCATGGACGGCCTCCTAGTGCATGAAGATGAAGATGATGTTGATCCCAGCCGCCGCGGCCATGGGCAGGGCGGTGCGCTTGACCACCTGGAACGGCGAGACCTCCGCGATCCCGGCGATGGCGACGATGGCCGCGGTGATGGGCGAGACGACCCGGCCGAAGCTGGTCATGATCTGCATGGGCACCAGCAGGGTCAGCATGTCGATGTTGAGCGAGGCGGCGATCTTGGGGGTGAGCGCGGCGAAGGAGAAGAAGGCCGCGTTGCCCGAGCCCATCAGGAAGGCGCAGCCGGAAATGACCAGGCAGATGAGCAGGATGAGCCAGTGGATGCCCAGGCCGGTCCGCTGCACGGCATTGATCATGGCGTCCACTGCCCCGATCTTCATCAGGCCGTTGGCGAACACCTCGCCGGCCACGATCAGGCTGACCACGGTGGCGAAGCTGGTGCCCATGCCCTCGTACAGGTGCTTCAGGCTGGCCATGGTCTCCTTGAAATCCCGGATCCGGCCGAACTGGAAGGCCATGCTGACGAAGGTGCTGATGAACATGGCCGTGACCACGTCCATGCTGACCTTGCTGTGGAACAGCGGGCTGAAGCCCAGGATGAGCAGCATGGGGATGATCGGCAGGACGGCGAAGATCAGGGGCGGCCGGTCCTCGTCGGCCTGGACCGAGCCGTCGTCCGCGTAGCCGGTGAAGCCTTCCTTCTTGTCCCACCACTTCTGGGCGAAATAGTGGACCACGCCGAGGACCAGGGTGGTGATGACGAAGATGGGCAGCTGGTGCTGGACGAAGTAGACGGCCGGGGACAGCTTGGCCACGTTGGCGGCGAGGATGGCGTTGCCCGAGCCGGGGCCGACGTCCATGTACTGGGCGCAGCCGATCACGCCCAGGGCCGAAAGCTTGCTGACCCCGGCCCGGATGAGGATCGGGTACATGGTCACCATGAGCAGCAGGCCCAGGCCGGCGTGGCTGGGAATGAACAGGACCAGGAACTGGCTGATGAAGAAGCCGAGCACCAGGAGCAGGTAGGGCGACCGGATCAGGCGCAGCGGCGCGGCCACCACCGCGAACAGGGCCTTGCTCGCGCCGAGGTATTCCATGTACTTGGCGAAGCCGGCGATGGACATGAGCATCAGGCCCAGGCCGGCCACCCGGGTGGCGAGCAGGGACTTGATGGTCTGGAAGATGTCCAGGAAGTTGGAGCCCGATCCCTCTTTGCCGCCCAGGACCGGCGTGCCGCCCATGAACAGATACACGTACAGCAGCAGCACGCAGCCCGCGGTGAGCAGCACCGCCTGGGGATAGTACCTATTGATGATCATGAAGATGACCCATGCCACGACGATTGTCGCAAGGATGATGCCCATGTTTCACTCCCCTCAGGTTGAGCCGGCTGTGCCAGTTGTCATGGTGATGAATGACATTCTACCGGCTTCCCGCGGCCACGCGTGAGGCCTGGGTCACATGCCCGCCATTCGCGCCCCCATGGCGACAGCCTGCCGGCAGTCCAGCGGGAACTGGCGTTCCTTGTGGGCGGCCTTGGCGGCCGGGTCGAAGCGGCCCTCGTCGATCCGGCTGTAGTCGCTCACATGGCAGGTATCGCAGCTGACCATGGCTTCGGAGGCGCCGAACACCCGGCCCAGGAACATCTGGTTCAGCTCGATGGCCTTGTCATAGCCGAACTCGCGCATCCTCTCTTCGGCAGCGCCCATGGTGTAGATGAAGCCGGTGCGTATCGCCCTGGGGAACAGGGTCTGGCTGGGGTCCTCGGGCTTCACGTAGCGGTAGTAGGGGAACATCAGCCGTTCCAGGAAGGATTTCATCTCCCCGGTGATGGCCCAGAAGTAGATGGGGGAGGCCAGCACCAGGGCGTCGGCCTGCAGGACCCGGTCCAGGACCGGGGTCAGCCCGTCGGTCATGGCGCATTTCCCGTAGGATTTGGTGCCCTTGGCCTTGCAGCCGAAGCAGCTCCTGCAGCCCTGGTACTCGAGGTCGTAGAGGTGGACGACCTCGGTCCGGGCGCCCCGGGACGCGGCCCCTTCCAGGGCTTTTTCCAGCAGCGTCGCGGTATTCCACTGCTTTCTCGGACTGCCGTTGATCCCGATCACTTTCATCGTTGCCTCCAGGTTCCAATCAATTATCGAATTATAACCGAAACCGGGCCGTCCCGGCCGCTCCTCGATGGTTCTGCCGTCCGATTTGCTGCCGTGGAGCAGGCCGATGGGGGTAAGATTCAGGCATTCTCTGCATCGGGTTTCCCTGTGAGCAAAAAGCGCATCCTGCTGGTGGAAGACAACGCGGACGAGGTGGAACTCATGCTCCGGGCCCTGCGGACCCACCACGCGCAGGCCGAGGTGATCGTCGCCAGGGACGGGGTGGAGGCCCTGGAACTGCTGTTCGGAGCCGACCAGGCCTTCGCCCGGGCGCTGCCGAACCTGGTGCTGCTGGATCTCAACCTGCCCAAGGTCTCCGGGCTGGAGGTCCTGCGCCGGATCCGCGCGGATGCCCGCACCCTGGAGCTTCCGGTGGTGATCATGACCACCTCCAAGGAGGAACGGGACATCGTCGAAGGCTACAAGCTGGGCGCCAACAGCTACGTGCATAAGCCTATGAGGTTCGAGGATTTCGAGCAGGCGGTCCGGTTCCTGGGGCTGTACTGGCTGGTCCTGAACGAACCCAGCAAGGGCTAGGAGCCTGTCCAAGACTGGGTGCCCTGGCGGGCACCCCGAGGGCTGAAAATAAGCTAGCGCTCCGGTAATTCAGGGCGCTAGTGGTTTTAGGTGCGGGCCCAACCACCTAGGATTGTTTTGGAGAACTTCCTAATGGTGGCCGTTTTACTTTGGCGGCGGTTGCGACCCCGCGTCCAAGACTGGCCCGCACGGGTAGTAGTACCACATTGTGTTGCCCTCCGGAAGGGGTGTGCACGAATGGCAGTGTTGCCTTTCATTCGTCCCGTGCTTGGAGGTTCTCCCCTTTTCTGGAGGAGGTCTCATGGACCTTGACGAAGTTGTGTATCGAGTGGCCTGCGGGCTGGACGTTCACTTCACTTTCTTAACGGCATGCCTGTTGACGACAGGCCCGATGGGCAAGCCGAAAGTGGAGGAGCACCGTTTTCCCACCAATCAAAAGGGGCTCAACAGCCTTCGTGAATGGCTGACCGAGAACGGCTGCGAAGCGGTCGGGATGGAAGCCACGGGCGTCTATTGGATGCCGGTTTACGCTGCCCTGGAAGGTGCCTGTACGCTTGTGGTGGGTAACCCCCAGCACATGAAGAACGCCAGAGGCCATAAGACGGACCGCATGGATGCGCGCTGGATCGCTGGTCAGGTACGGCACGGCCGGATCCGTTCCAGTTTTGTGCCTCCCCCAGAGTTCAGGGAGGCCCGGAGGTTGGCCCGATGCCGCCGGCAGTTGGTCGAAGCCCGGACCAGCATCCGGAACGAAATCCAACGCCTGTTGGCTGAGGTTGGAATCACCCTGGCAGGGGTGGTGAGCGACGTCTTTGGCACCTCTGGAACGTCCATTCTGAATGCCTTGTCGGAGGGAAAGTGCGTTCGGGACGAACTTTCCATTCATCTCTATTCGAGCCTGAGGAAGAAGGACAAGATGGCCTCCATCGCCGCGGCATTGGAGGCTCCCCTTCCTGAGGTTTCCCGGCAACTGCTTGCCATTCACCTCCGGAGAATCGAGGCTCTCGATGGGAATATCGATGAGGTGGAGGCCCTGCTGTTCAGGCAACTGGCCCCCCATGCGGGCAAGCTGGATTTGCTCCAGAGGATTCCTGGTATCTCCAAGCTTTCCGCCCATATCATCCTGGCGGAGATCGGGGTGGACATGACCGTTTGGCCCACGGCCAAGAAATTCTCGGCGTGGGCGGGGGTCGCTCCTGGCTGCAATCAGACCGGGGG
>Ga0302320_10022735_pt1 | contig 12353 bp, 7 predicted proteins | sample Bog_T0_3_FD_202130 | JGI IMG/M metagenome (GOLD analysis project Ga0302320, IMG submission 202130) | Peat permafrost microbial communities from Stordalen Mire near Abisko, Sweden - Bog_T0_3 | ecosystem: Environmental > Terrestrial > Soil > Wetlands > Peat | place: Sweden: Abisko, Stordalen Mire...
CAGGAGCTGGAGTGGGTAAAGCAATTGGTGGCGCGGGTGCCGGCGGATACGTTGGCGGCGCTGGGGATTTGCCTGGATAACGATCCCGTGTCGGCGCCGGCGATGCTGGCGGATCACGAGATCACCTGGCCGGTGTATTGCGACGGACAGGGATGGCAGGGGCCATTGGTGCGGAGCTTGGGGATCAATGCGTTGCCGGATGTCTGGATCGTGGACAAGGAGGGGGTGCTACGAGCCCTGGACGCGAAGGATAATGCGGTGGCGATTATCCAGAAGGCGGCGGGTGAGTAGCGTTGGTTATTAGACAATGCCTTCCTCGAGCCAATCGAGGCGGCCTTCCAGGACTTGCTGGGCGAGTTTGTAACCAGGGCGGTCGGCGTTGTGGCGGATGGAGCGGAAGAGTTCCTCGATGCGGCGGTGGGCCGTGAGGCAGAACTAGTCGACGACAGGGAGGACGTTCGAGGAAGGGTCGGCGTCGAGCATTTGCTGGGCGCGGGCGCAACTGGCGAGGATGGCGAAGAGCTCGGTGCCGATGTCCACGAAGCGGCCGAGGAGGACTTGCTCGCGCTCGAGTTTCGGGCCATGCTTTGCCATGGCGTGGAAGAGGGTGCGGGCTAGGCGGTGGGAGGTTAGGGTGGCGCGGCGGAGGTGGCGGTCGAGGGGTTGAGTGTAGGATCGCTTGAAATTCGACAGATGGGGGACCCATTGCAGTGGGTACCAGCGAGCATAGAAGAGAGTGGCGTGCGCAGCGGAGAGGGCGCGTGTTTTCAGGGGGAGCTGGGTATTGAGCATGGGGGCTCCGACCTTGAGGTGGGGGTCGAGGGCCTCGCGGGCGATGAAGAGGCGCATGATCTCGGAGGAGCCCTCGAAGATCGTGTTGATTCGGCAATCGCGCAGGAAGCGCTCCACGGCAACGGGTTGCTCTCCGCGATCGGACAGGGATTGGGCGGTTTCGTAGCCGCGGCCACCGCGGATTTGCATGGTTTCGTTGACGATCTCCCATGTGCGTTCGGTGGCCCAGAGCTTGCATAAAGCAGCCTCGAGGCGGACATCGGCATGCTTGTCGCGGTCTACGAGACTGGAGGCATAAAAGACCATGGATTCCATGGCGAAACTCTGGGCGGCCATGCGAGCGAGTTTCTCGGCAACGGCGGCATGTTTGCCGATTGGAGCGCCCCATTGGACGCGGTCGTGCGCCCATGCGCGGGAGATGTTGAGGCAGCGCTTGGTGAGGCCCGTGCAGGCGGCGGGAAGCGTGAGGCGGCCCGTATTGAGCGTAGTAAGGGCGACACGGAGACCTTTGCCTTCGGCCAGGAGAATGTTCTCCCGCGGGATGAGGACATTGGTAAAATGGATGACGGCGTTGTAGAGGGCCCTGAGTCCCATGAAATGGCAGCGGTGGAGCACCTCGATGCCGGGGGTGTCCATGTCCACGATGAATGCGGTGATGCCGCCGCGCGATTTGCCCGGGGGAGCGGGGGTTTTGGCCATGACGACGATGACGCCCGCCTTGACGCCGTTGGTGCACCAAAGTTTTTCGCCGTTGAGGATGAAGTGGGTGCCGTCCTCCGTGGGCTCGGCGTGGGTTTCCATCTTTGCAGGATCGGAGCCGACCTTGGGCTCGGTGAGGGCGAACGCGGAGATTTCGCCGCCGGCGACGCGGGGGAGGAAGCGGCGTTTCTGTTCCTCTGTGCCGAAGAGGATGAGGGGTTGCGGGACGCCAATGGATTGGTGGGCGGAAAGGAGAGCGGTCAGGTTGCCGCAGTAGCTGCCAAGAAGCATGCCGGCGCGGCAGTAGGTGGTCTGGGAGAACCCGAGGCCGCCGTATTCGGTGGGAGTCTTGATCCCGAATGCGCCGAGGGCGGCGAGGCCCTGAATCACCGATTCTGGGATTTCGCCGGTGCGATCGATCTCGTCTGGGTCGACATGCTCGGCAAGGTAGTTGCGGAGGTTGTTGAGGAACGTCTCGGCGGGGTCGGATTCGGTATTTTTAGCGGAGCGAGGCTGAGGCGCAGAGGAGGGGAAGGGGTCAAGGAGGTCCATGCGGACCTGGCCCATGAAGAGGGCGCCTACGACCCCGCGTTCGGACTGTGTGGATTCGCGCGCGGATTCGGCGAGTTCGAGTGCATCTCGCTGGCCGGCGGACATTTTCGAGGTATCGATGACGGATTGGGGTTCAAGGGTCGGCATAGAATTTCCTGTTGGATTGGGTCATTTCTTCGAGCAACTGGCACGGGACGAAATGGGAACCGGAACGAGTGGCTTCTTCGCGAAGCGCCTCGGTGATGAACGGGATGCCGACGGAATCGGCGTAGCGGAGGGGGCCGCCGCGGAATGGAGCGAAACCGGCCCCCATGATCATGCCGAAATCGACGTCGGCAGGAGCCGCGACAACTTTCTCCGCGATGCATCGGGCGGCTTCGTTGACCATGAGAAGAACCATGCGGCGTTGCATGGCCATGCGGGTGAGGGGAGGGGGGATGACGGCGTCACGGTATTGGGTGGCGGCAGGATTGGGCAGAGCTTTGTCCCTTGAATGGAGATAGAAACCGGCACCGGACTTTTTGCCAAGGAGATGGGCTGCGAGCATGCGGGTGAGCACGGCAGGTAGGTGCATGTGGCCTGGGAATGCCGCGGCCAGGGTGGCGGCGACGTCCTCGGCCACGTCGAGGCCGACTTCGTCAATTAGCCGCAGGGGACCCATGGGCATACCGAAGTCAAGCATGGCGGCATCGACTTCGGCGGCGGGGGAGCCCTGTGCGAAAAGGTCGCCAGCCTCGACCATGTAGGGGAGGAGGATTCGGTTGACAAGGAAGCCGGGACTGTCGCGGACGAGGACCGGGAGTTTGCCGATTTTCTGGACGAAACGGAGAGCGGTTTGCGCGGTCTCCGGGCTGGTTTTTTCGCCGGTGACGACTTCGACGAGGGGCATGCGGTGGACGGGATTAAAGAAGTGTATGCCGAGGACGCGGCCCGGATGGGCGAGGGTCGAAGCGAGGTCGGTGATGGAGAGGGCCGAGGTATTGGTCGCGAGGATGGTTCCGGGGGAAGTGGTGGCGTCGAGGGTTGTAAAGATTTGCTTCTTCAGCGGCATTTTTTCGACAGCGGCCTCGATGATGAGGTCGATGCCGGCGAGCGGAGTTTGACTCGCAGAAGGAGAAATGCGGTCGAGGCCGTCGCGGGCTTCCGTGGAGGTGAGGATGTGGCGCTTTACAGCGGAGGAATAGAGCGATGAGATACGGGAGACGCCGGCTGAGACGCGATCGGGATCGATGTCGCGGAGAAGGACTCGGAGTCCGCGCGAGCTAAGCCATTGGGCGATGGAGGCGCCCATGACGCCGGCGCCGATTACGGCGGTCTGTTGGATATTGGCCGGCTGCGACGGGGGTGTTGGGATGCCATTCGGAAGGGTTGCGAGCGTGGTGGCGCGGAGTTTTTTTGCGCGCTCGGTAAGGTAGTGGACGCGAATCAGGTTGCGGCACTCGGGGGTGGTTGCGAGGTCGAGAACGTAGGTTAGCTCACGATGGAGGGAAACGGGGACGGGGCCGAACGCGCCTTGGGTTACGGCTCTAAGGGCTTTGGGGAGGGCGGGGTAGTGACCGCGGGATTTTGCTTCCATGCGGCGGCGGGCGACGGGGGCCGCGATGGCGGCGGAAATGCGGTCGAGGATCTGGGAGCGGGGCTGGCGAGGCTGGCGGCTCTGAATCCATTTCAGGGCGGTGGGGACGAGGAGTTCGCGGGGAACGATGTCGTCGATCAAGCCGCGGCGGCGGGCCGGTTTTGCTGGAAGAGTTTTGCCATTGAGGATGATGTCCAGGGCGGCGGGCACGCCGATGAGGCGTGGGAGGCGGGTTGAGCCGCCCCATGCGGGGAGGATGCCGAGTTGGGTCTCGGGTAGGCCGATCTTCGTGGCGCGATCAGGAGTGGCGATCCGCCAGTTGCAGGCCAGGCAGAGTTCATAACCGCCACCGACGCATGCGCCATGGATGGCGGCGACAGTGGGGATGGGGAGGGAGGCGATGCGATTGAAGACGGATTGGCCGAGCTCGATGAAATTGCGCAGGTCTTCACCTGAGAGGGATTCGAGGGCATTGAGATCGGCGCCAGCGATGAAAATCGAGGGCTTGGCGCTGAGGAAGATAAGGCCGGTGGAGGAAGAGGGGAGGGTGTCGAGGGTCTCGCGGAGCTCGAGGAGAGTAGGGATGTCGAAGATATTGGCGGAGGAATTGGGGCGGTCGAAGGTGAGTAGGTGCTCGCCGGTGGGAAGGAGGGCGAGGGTAACGGCGGACATGAGAGGGGGAGAAGAGGATGAAATTGATGATTTTTGAGTTTGCTGGTGCTGAATTGCCAAAAGAGGGGAAGAGGGAGGGGGCATAAGAAGAGGGGATTGTGGTTTATGGGCGGTCGAATAATAGGGCGGCGCCCTGGCCGCCGCCTACGCAGGCGGAGACTATGGCGGAGCGAGCATCGCGGCGGGTCAACTCCTTGAGGGCGCCAAGGGTTAATCGGGCGCCGGTGGCGCCCACGGGGTGGCCGAGTGCGATCGAGCCACCGTTGACGTTGAGGCGATCCTGGGGGATGTCGCCCACGCTTTGTTCGACGGCGAGGACTTGGGCGGCGAAGGCTTCGTTGATTTCGATGAGGTCGGCATCACGCAGGGAGCGGCCGGTCATTTGCTCGAGCTTGCGAATGGCGGAGACCGGGCCGAGGCCCATGCGTGCGGGATCGCAGCCGGTGTAGGCCCATGCAACCAGGCGGCCAAGGGGCTTTAGGCCCAGGTCGGCGGCCCGAGACTCCGCCATGACTAGAAGGGCAACCGCACCATCGGTGATTTGTGAGGAGTTGCCGGGGGTGACGGAGCCGTGATGGCGGTCGAAAGCGGGTTTGAGCGCGGCGAGGGTGGAGAGCGATGTGTCTTCGCGGGGGCCATTGTCCTGAAGGACTGGCTGACGGGTTTTGGGCGATGCGAGATAGACCGGGGTGATCTCCTCGGCAAGGTTCTGGCGTGCGGCGATGGCTCGCTGGTGGGAACGTAGGGCGAATTCATCCTGGCGCTCGCGCGAGATGTTGAACTCTCGTGCGAGAAGCTCGGCGGTTTCGCCCATGTTGAGCCCGCTGATGGGATCGGTAAGGCCGAGCCGCAGGGCGATGCGGGGTTCGAAATCGGCTGGGCGAAACTCGCTGAAGGCGGCGAGCTTTGCGGGCACGGTGTGGGCGCGTGCGAGCGAGGTGAATTTGGGCACGGCGGATTCCTGATAAAGGAGGGGGACCTGGGACATGCTTTCGGTGCCGCCAACGATGAAGATGGATCCGTGGCCACTAAGGATGCGCTCGGCGGCGGTGGTGATGGCTTCGAAGCCGGAGGCGCAATTGCGATGGACGGTAGCGGCGGGGACGGACGTGGGAATGCCGGCACGCAGGGCTATGACGCGGGCGATATTGGGGGCATTAACGGGCTGACAGACGCAGCCGAAGATGACTTCATCCACGAGAGTGGGATCGAAGCCGGTGCGGGTAAGGAGGGCGTTGACTGCGATGCGGCCGAGCTCGTCGGCCGGGAGGGAGGAGAGGGCGGTGGAGGAGCGGCAGAAGGGGGTCCGGGTGCCGTCTACTATTACGAGTGGGTCGGGCATGCTCAAAATTTAGATGGATGATTTTAGATTTTTGATTGGCAAAGGGCTTCCCGCGGCTCGGGGGCTTTGGCGAGGGGCCGGTGGTCGACTACTCTTTGCTCTTTCAGCAGAGTCCCTACGCCTTGCATCCGGCGGAGGGTTTCGGCGGTGTGGAATTCGATGCGATTGGGATGGGTTTCGGTTTCGGCGGCGAAGTGCTCTTCCAGTCGGGCGCGGACGGCTTCGTCGGGGATGCCGTTGGCTTTGTGGACGTGGAGAATGAGCTCGTCCAACTCAAGCGGATCGTCGTGAGTCTTGCGGATTTCGAGCTGCCATGTGGCAACGTCATGGCAGTCGTCGAGGACGTGCTCGAGGCGGTTGAAATCGACCAGGGTGCCCTTGAGTTTTTCGAGGCGGATTTCCCTGATTTCGGACGTGCGCGAGATTTCGCCGATGAGGCGGGGCATGTTGCGTCCGCAATGAGGGCACGTGCCGTAAACGAGGCCGCCGCTGACGGTGTCGCCGGTACGATAGCGGAGGACGACGCTTCCGCGGGCCTCGAGAGGGGTCCAGACGACCTCGCCGGGTTCGCCGTCGGGGACCTGCCTTCCAGTGGCGGGGTCGATGACCTCGATGATGCCGAAATCCGGGTTGAGATGGTAGCCGCTGGTCTCGGCGGGGTTCCCGCACGGGCACTGGGTCCACGCCATCTTCGCCTCGGTGAAGCCGTAGGTAGGGAGCACGTCGATGGAATCGGCGCCCAAGGCGCTTGCAAGGGCACGGAGGCGGCGGCGCATGCCGACCGGGGCTTTCTCGCCGCCGAGGACGATCTTGGAGAGCTTCGGGCAGTGCATGCCCTCCTCAACGGCGGCGTTGAGAACGTGATAAATGAAAGTGGGCATGCCGATGAGAACCTCCGGCTCGATCTTGCGCATGAGACGCAGATTGCCCTCGGTGCCGAGCGCCTTGCCGCCGCCGGTGCTGACCATGAAGACGCCGAATTCCATGCCGGCGTAATGGGTCTGCCAAAAGGCGAGGTGCGGGGCGAATGGGAACATGTTCAGCATCCGCATATCGCGGCGCGCATTGCAGATGCGCATGACGCGGGCGCCAGCTATCGAAAGGGTCTGCACGTCTTGAGCGGTATAGACGAAAGGAGCGGGCTCCGCGGACCGTCCCGTTGTGCTGGTCATCATCAGCGGACGGAATTCGCGCTCAAATTCCTCCGCGACCGTGTCGCGGCCACGGAAGAGAGCGGAAAGGATGGTGGAGGGGCGGCGCTTCAGGACGCTCTCATCGGGGATGAGGATGAAATCGCGCGATCCCTTGAGCAGGTCTTCCTTTGCGGAAAAGGGGACGCGCTCGAGGCTTGCCCAATCGCGGATGGCGCCGGGGCGGAGGTGATTCCGCTTGAAGAGGGTTTTGTAATGGGCGGAAAATGGGAGGACCGTGCCGGCGAGGTAACGGCGCAGCTTGAGCATCTGCCATGCGCGGAGCGCGTCTCTATCCAGCGAGTGCCAATGCGGCTGTTGGTTTTTCATGGGATTGGTTGGGAAGGGATAAAGCCTTGATCTCCGCGAGTTGCTCGAGGGCGACCTGTCGGCCGAGAGCGATGTACTTGCCGGGATTGGTGAAATCATGCCAGCGGGCGTCGCACGCCCATGGGCGCAGGACGACGTCGGCGAGGTGGCAGGCCTGCTCGGCGACGCGCATCTGGCCGCCAAAGTTCGCGCGCATGAGGATGTCGCAGAGGTTGCCGCTGGCAAAATAGTTGAGCTGCGAATTGAGCCATGCGCCGAGGCTGGGGCGCGGCGGCGGCTCAACGGCGCACTGGCGGCACATGGAAAGGTGGGCAGGCGTGGGAATCGTGTTCACGGCGATGATGTGCTCGACTCCCATGTCCGAGAGGACACCGCTCGGAAGGGGATCGGCGATGCCGCCATCCATGAGGGTACGTCCATCGATGGAGACAGGAATGCAGATGCCGGGGATGGCGATGCTTGCCTCAACGGCATGGACAACTTCGCCAGAGGAGAAGACCACGCGGTCGAGGGTCTCGAAGTCCGTGGCGACGACGCGGAGGGGGCGGACAAGCTCGACAAACTGGACGCTGCCGATGGCGCGCCGCAATCGATGAGCGACGCGGCGGGTACTAAGAAAACCCTGGCGTGGTGGCAGCACGGGATCGATGAGATGGAGCAGGCCCCATCGGCTCTCGAGGTCGCGGGCGATCTTTTCGCACGCGATGCCATCGTGGCCATAGGACCAGACTGCGCCGACATATGCCCCCATGCTGGAGCCGGCGACAGCATCGATCTCGATTCCATTTTCCTCGAGCACCTGGATGACACCGATATGGGCGAGGCCGCGGGCGCCGCCGGAAGAGAGGGCAAGGCCGACGCGGCAGCGCCCGATCTCCCGGGCCATGCGGCGAAGCTGGAGGGTGAAAACGGGGGAGCGATCGAAGCCGCCGGTGGAATCGGCCAGGGGGTAACCGCGCAGGATGGAATGCACGGGAAAGCCGGCTTTCCCGCATTCGATTGCGAAGCGGGAGCCGGCATCGAAGGTGTCTGGACAGACGATGGGGTTGATATGATTGTAAGCGAGGCCGGAAGTGCCGTTCAATGAAGCATTGAGTGACTTCATGCCATTCAGGGAATCATCATCCGGGCGCAGCAGGATGTAAGTAAGATCGGACTGGACGAGGCACTCGAGCAACGCGGGGTGGGGCAGATCTTTCACGGCGTCCAGGATAACATAGTCAAAGTGGGAGCCAAGATGGCTGAGGAGGGGAGCGATACAGGCGGGTTCGGCGGCATCGGCTGAGACCTGGATATCGAGCTCGAAACAGAGTGGGCGGACTTCGCGGACCTGCCGGGAAAAATGGAAGATGCCATTGAGGCTTGGCTCGATGCGGGACCAATTGGCAAGGGATACGGCGGCGGGCGCGGGACTGAAGTGCACGCTGAGGACACGGTGCGCGGTGACCTCCGCGAGCACGTCGGCAAGGCGGCGTGCGAAGGCGCGCTCATTGATGCGCGCGGAGAGCGCGTGAAGTGCCACGATGCGCTTGCCGGTGGAGGGCCGGCGGGCGTCCATGATGCGCTGGACGATCGACTGGGAGATGCGCCCGGCAGCCTTGGGCTCGGACTCGAAAACGGAGCGGAGTTCCTCGGCGGGGATACGGAGAAGGACGCTCTGGGTGGCGACGGTAACCGTGGAGAGATAAGGCTCCTGGTGCATGACCTCGCGGTCACCGATGGTGTCGCCCGGGCCCTGGATGGCGGTGACGAGATGGCCGGAGGGATCGACGTGACGGGACTCGCAACGACCGCTGACGATGAGATACATCGCGGGGCAGGGTTGCCCCTGTGAGAAAACGATACTGCCCTTGGGATAGTCGCGGAGGGCTGCGCCGTTGGAGAGCTTGCGAAGGGTGGCGCTGGGAAGAAGAGAAAGAAACCGGTGAGACCTGAGGAAGCGCTGGTTAATCTTCATATCGCCCTGCGGGGGCGACGGGAATAGCTGAGTACAGTGGCGCGCTTCGCCTTATGCCTGGGATGCTATAGTCTGGATTCAGTTATGACCGTCGCCGGTCCGGTTATAGTGTTTTTTTTGGGAGGGTTATTTTGGGGTCTTTCAATGTCTTTCTGGGACACGCTTTAGGTTAGCATTTTAAGTACCTTACGTCAATGAAATCGGAGGCTGGAGGGATATGGGATTTATGAGTTACGATTTAGATTGTTAAATTTGGGGAGATAGCGTTCGGAGGGTTGAACGGGATAGATTGTCCAGATGGAGAGTAAGTCGGGGGGAAGGGCCAAAAAGGACTTAAGGGGCCTAAAGGGGATCCCGCCGGTTGACATCATGCGTCAGGACAATTGAGGGGAGGAGAAAACCTCACGCAATGGCGCAGGGGGGATGTTGGAGAGGATTTCCAACACAGAGCGCGCAGAGGCGCGGAGGAGGAAAATTCAGGGCAAGCCACCGCCCTTTGCCCTCGAAATCAAAACTCTAAAACCAGTACTGCCTCAAGTTCCTTCGCCGCGCATCTTTTGGTCGGCCCGGACGCTGCGGAGGTGGATGGTTTTGCGGTCGAGATTGTGGATGGCGCGGATGTAGCGGACGGTCTGGCTGCGGGCGCGCATGAGGATGGAGTGCGTGATGGCGGTCTTGCCGATGAGCTTGACGCCGGGGAGCAGGGGACTGTCGGTGACGCCGGTGGCGCAGAAGATGGCGCTATCGCCTACAACGATGTGCTCGGAGTGAGAGATGGCACCGATTTCCTCGTCGCACATGCCGTTGGTGAGCTCCCATCGTTCCTCGTCGTTGCGGAACCACATGCGCATCTGGATATCGCCGCCCAGGGCGCGCAAGGCGGTGGCGGTGAGGACGCCCTCGGGGGTGCCGCCGATGCCGACATAGAGATCGATGCCTGAATCTGGCAAGGCGGGGGCGACGGCGGCGGTGATGTCGCCATCGGAAATCATTCGGAGGGTGGCGCCGGCCTCGCGGACCTGGTCGATGAAGGTCTGGTTGCGGGGCCGGTCGAGAATGAGGACGACGACCTCCGCAATGCGCTTGCCAAGGACGCGGGCGACGAAGGTGAGGGTCTCGAGCAGGGGCTGGTCGATCCAATTGCTGGTGAAATTAAAGTTGGTGATGGCGCGCTTGACGATGGGGCCATAGGCCAGCTTGTGGCAGTAGTAGCTGGGGATATTCTGCATGACCTTGCCTGGGCCGGGGACTTCCGCGGCGGCGATGACGGAGATGGAATTGGCCATGCCCTTTGAGATATTCGTGGTGCCATCGATGGGATCGAGGGCGATATCGAAACGGGGCGCGCCTTCCACCCACGTGCCGAGGTGGTCCCCTAGAAAGATGCCGGGGGCGTTGTCCTTGATGCCCTCCCCGATGACGACCTCGCCGCAGATATCGACAAGATCGAAGACACCGTAGATGGCGTCGCAGGCGGCGGCGTCGGCGGCTTCCTTATCGCCGCGGCCGATCCAGTGCATGGCATTGAGGGCGGCGTTCTCCGTCGCGCGGACGAATTCAAATTCGATGTTTCTCTCGGGGTCGTTGAACATTTTTTGTGAGGGGAGGGGATCAGCCTAGGGTGGGTCTGGGCGGTGGGGGAGCATCGCGCCTGCCGAGGACGCGGCTGGCGAAGACCAGGGTAGTGGCCACGGGAAGGACGAGCAGAAGGGATACGGCCATGAGGATGCCCGGATGGAGACGCGCCGCAAGGAGGCCCGCTCCCAAGCCCGTGGGTTCCGCAAGCAGCGGGCCGATGTCATCCCACGCGAAGATGAGGATCAAGACGGCGCCGATCGTGAGGGCAGGAAGGGCCCTGGGCAGGAGCACATGCCAACAAATATGCCAGAAACCGCATCCATCCAGCCGGGCGGCCTCAAGGACATTTGCCGGGATGTTGCGAAGGGAGTAGCGGAGAGCGAAGAGCACGATGCAAACGACGGCAATGAAATTAACGATCCAGAAAGAAAAAAGGGGGTTAAGCCAAGGGGCGCCCGCGGAGGAGGGTGCGGCTTGCAGGAGGAAGGGGGTGAGGCCGGGAATTCGCATGGGAAGAATGCTGCGTGAAAATACCCAAGGGAGACGCTGCCGGAAGGGGAGGGGAGGGTGCAAGCGGAAATTGGGGAGCGGGCGGGATTGATAAAAAACGAACGATTGCGATAAAGTAAAAATCAAATATCTTATGTTGAATCATATGCTCCAGAATGATAAAAGCATCCCTATGAACGTTTGCGTTCGCAGTACCCCCCTGCTCCTCCTGTCGCTGTGCCTGACCACGATTTTCGGTGTTCAGGTTTCGCGCGCCCAAAGCGTTTCCACCAATCCGGTAGGATATTTGCAAGAAACGATAACTCCATCCAGCAATGGGACGACGCGAGTCTACAGCGCGTTGAGTTTTCCGTTGCAACCGGTTCCCGTGTTTGTGGGCCTTGTGGCGTCGACCTCGAACAATACGATCACCTTGAGCGGGTCGATCCCGTCCGGGCTGACAACGGGAACGGCGCCGTACATGGTTCACGTGGAGAGCGCGGCAAATTCGATCGCGACGGGCCAATCGTTTTTGATCACCGCCGCGGGAACCAATTACGTGACGGTTTCTTCGCCGACGTACACGGTGCAATCGATTCTAGCTGCCAGCGACCAGGTGGCGATCCGGCCCGCGGAGACGCTGGGAGGGCTATTCGGGACGACGAACACGACGGTGCTGCTACAGGGCGGAGCGAGCTCCGGGGGGGCGGATGTGGTGTATTTGTGGAACGGGACGGGGTACACGGCGTATTACTATTACACCTCCTACGGATGGGTGCAGGACGGGGACGCGAGCTATACGATCCAGAACAACATGGCGATCTACCCTGACGAAGGGGTGCTGGTGGGGCGACTCTCGACGAATACGCTGCCGGCGACCTATGCGATATCGATGGGCGGGGTGCCGACGAATGCGCAGACGGCGCTGGTGAATGCGCCGGGGCTTACGTTCGTCTCGAACCCGCTGCCGGTGCCGGTGACACTTTCGCAATTTGGCTTCACAAATGCCCCGTCTTGGCTGGAAGGCAGCAGCGCGGGCGGCTCTGACTTGGTGTACCTGTGGACTGGGTCCGCTTGGCAGGATTACTATTATTACTCCGGATACGGATGGGTGGAGGATGGAGATGCGACTTTTACGCTTCAAACCAACACGCCGATACCCGCCGGGGCCGCGAT
>Ga0302320_10022736_pt1 | contig 12353 bp, 11 predicted proteins | sample Bog_T0_3_FD_202130 | JGI IMG/M metagenome (GOLD analysis project Ga0302320, IMG submission 202130) | Peat permafrost microbial communities from Stordalen Mire near Abisko, Sweden - Bog_T0_3 | ecosystem: Environmental > Terrestrial > Soil > Wetlands > Peat | place: Sweden: Abisko, Stordalen Mire...
CAGCACAAACGCAGCCATAACGAAGCACACAGCCTTCGCTTCGGCCATGGGAGTGCCACTGCGCGAAATGACACGGTCGCGAAGAGTTTCAGGCTGGGCTTTAATCGACATGGGGCTTGACTCCTTGAACCGAATACCCATCCCGCTGAAGCGAGAAGATTAGAGCGCCTTTAGCTGCACCAATACCGCGACTCGACTTAGCTCCGATGCTCGACGGCAAACCTCGGCAGCAGCTAATGGCGACGAGTGCGCAAAAGTGGTTTACCGTCTTGCCCTGGGAACTCCACACAGTTCCCAAGGGGCAAGCGCGTGAACACTAAGCAGCACAGGGCGCAACGCGAGTTGCACTTTCAGTCAAGTGGAGCAAAGCCAGTGCATTGGTTGAGAAAATCTTGTCGCGATCACGAGCGTCCGGGATCGTGTCGTTCACAAGATCGATGTGCACCTTCGGGCTCATTGGAACGGGTCCGAAATCAGTTCCAAACAGTACGCGATCAACGCCGCACATCTCGATCATGGCTTTGAGGCCAATCGCGCTGGGACCCATGGTGTCCACATAGATGTTCGACTTGAAGTACTCCGAAGGCTTGCGAAGGTTCTTATCCACCTTTTGCTTCGGTGGGTTCGCAATGCCTTTGTAGTTCAACTCCCAGTTCCAGTCGAGTCTGCAAATCACCGGGGCGAGCGCTCCGCCCATGTGAACAAAAAGAACCTTGAGCTTCGGGTATCTATCGAAGACGCCGCTGTAGATCATGCGAGCTGCCGACAGTGCCGTATCAAATGGCCGGCCTAAGGCTTCGATAAGCCTGTACTGCTGCATCGCGGCAGCGCCTACTGATACCAGGGGCGGATGAATATGAACGAGCACATCCTTGTCCTGCGCATACTCCCATAGCCATTCGGCCTTCGGTGAGTCGAGAAAGACCTGATCCGCACCGGCTCCGTAGCTGGTCGAAACGCTGATGCAGCAAGCCTCTTTGCTGGAGATCAGCGGATCGACGACATCACGCGTATTCTCTTCCAGGGCATGGGCGTTGGCCATTAAGGCAATGTCATGGGGGAACCTGTCTCGAAGTTCGAAGGACTCGTCGTGCAGGAATTTTAGCGTGTCAACGGTGTTTGCTTTGATGATGTGCTTGGCGAACGTTTCCACCTCTCCGCCATAGCTGTTCACGCAGAGCGTAACCCCACTCTGCCGCTGAATCTCCATTGAATAATCAACGTCAACCGACTCGCGATAGAAAAACATTTCGCCGGCATTGGCCTGCGGCAACGGCTTCGTGTCATCAAAGCCAATATTCTCGACGAACTTCTGACGCAGTTTCGGGCCGAAAATGTGCCGGTGCGTGTCGATGATGCTCCTGGTCCCTTTGGATTGAGTCATTTCGGAATCTCCTTTGTGTATTTCTGTTCTGTTTCGTGAATCTGTTGGCGCGCTTGGTCCGGTCTGAGGTGCTAACGAGCCTGAAACCCCCAAAACGGCCAAAGCGCTTGCGGTTCTTCCGATCATCTGACGGCGCGTGCGTGTGCTCCGTAAGTCTCCACCCATATTCATCTGCATCCCTCTCTACGTGAACTCCAATGCAATCGCCGCAGTCTTGTTGTATTTAAGAGATGATTCTCAATAGCGTATGAGCGTACGATATATCCATATAAGGAAATCGTATGGAGGCAGAGGTGAATCAAAAGCAAGCGCACATGTTGGACATTCTGAGTCGCACGCACTCCCTGAGCGAGGCGGCCGTGGAAATGGGAACCTCACAGCCACGACTGACGCAGCAGTTGAAAGTGGTCGAACAAGAGTTTGGAGTTGAGCTGTTCCATCGATCGCCAAGAGGCCTGTTGCTTTCAGAGGCTGGGCAGGTGTTCCTCCCATACGCTCGTCAAATCATCTCGGCCTTTCAGCAGGCTCAGGAAGCACTGTCTTCTCTAAGTGAAGCAAAAGCAAACCGGCTTCGCCTGGGTGCGAGTATCACCGCGTCGCATCGACTCGTGCCAGAGAATCTGTTCTTGTTCCACAAACGATATCCGGAGGTTCTGGTCACTGTAACCCGGACTGTTCCAAAGGATCTTGTGAAAGGCCTGGAGGAAGGCCGATTCGACGTCTGTTTCGGCTTGGAGTTGCCGGAGTCCGCGCTCTTCCTGCGTGAAGATTTCTTCAAGACTGATCTTGTGGGATTTTCATCCGCGGCCTCAAGGCCTGCTCTCCGCTCATCGCTTGCAAAGTTTTGCCGAAATCCCTTGGCGCTCCTGCCAAGGTCGTGCGATACGCGTATTCTGCTCGATGATGCTTTGCGGAGAGCCCAGGTCAAACCTCATGTCGTTCTAGAAGCGGACGACGTGACCACGATTCTCGCGATGGTCCGGGCGGGTGTGGCGAGCACAATCCTCCCTCGAACACTGGCCCCCAATTCCAAGACTTTGCAGATTTCCGATCTAACTGACCTCATCATCGAAGTGCGCGGCATGCTGCTCTATCCGCGCAATTGCACAACGGAAGCACGGAAGTTTATCCAGCTCATGCGGGAGCGAGTTCGACCTTCCACCCCTTAGTCAGTTGAGCGCGCAATTGATGTCTCTGGCAGGGCTCATTTTCAGGATTAGCCGTCCACAGCTACACGAGGCTGGGAGAGCTTCGTTCGACGCGGAGCGCAACGCGGCCCTTGCAGAACTCGCGGCCTACGATCAGGAGTTGGGAGTCTGAGCATGTCTGCGCTCATTGCGTTCTACGACGCAAACGTCTGATGGCTCTACATGAGAGGGAACTGCGCTGTCATAGAATTGCGTCATGTAGCCAAGAGATGGGACTTGTGACAAAACCAGCAACCGAAACGGTGGTGAAGCGTTACAAGGCGCTGTTGCGCATGTCTTCGTCTCAGTCCCCGCAAACTCCGAAAGACATAGCGCGGAAACTCGCGAGCGAACTCCATTCCCTGCTTGATTTCGACTCTTTCGAGGTACTCGTCTATAAGCAAGACACGAGCGAGTTACTCTGGCGTTGCATGGACATAGACCAGACGTCCTGGCTGGATGCGTGGGCCGAAGAGACGCCCGCCTGGTGGACTACCAGAACCAGCGGCAGAAGAAGAAATGCGCTTTCTCTCGTTTCTGGCCGACGGCTTGGCGTACGCACTTGGCAACGCCTTCAATTTCGCCATTACGCTCTCCGCATGAAATCTAGCCCGGATCGTCATTTCGAGTGCGATACTGCTGCTGAGTCTGCTAATCGCCAGCCTCAGCCTGCGCCGCACTCACTTCTCCCGATGGAGCACCAGCGATGGAATTGCGTCGACCGTCCACATTACGCCCGGCCATTCGCCTTACGAGTCTCGACGCCCTGCGCGGCACCGTGATGGTCATCATGGCCATCGACCACATCCGCGACTTCTTCGACCGCTATTCCATGTCCAATTCGCCAACAGACCTGTCGCAAACCAGCGCGATCATGTTCTTGACCCGCTGGATCACACACTTCTGCATGCCCGTGTTCATGTTCTGCGCCGGAGCGGGAGCCTTTCTCTGGTGGAATCGCGGCAAGAAAACGCGCGGTCAACTCTCCTGGTTCCTCGCCACTCGCGCCGTCTGGTTCCTGGTCCTCGAAGTCCTCGTCATGAACTTCGCCTACAGCTTCAACGTCTCAGCGCATAGCCTCATTCTTCTTCTCGTCCTCTACATCTTCGGCGCCTGCTTGCTGCTGATGGCGGCTCTCATCCACCTACCCCTGCGCTGGCTGGCCGTCCTCGGCATCGCCATCATCGCTCTGCATAATCTGCTCGATCCCTACTCCGCATCGCGCTTCGGCAAATTCGCCTGGGCCTTTCATCTTCTACATCAACCCGGCGTCATAATGCTCGGCAATCGTCCGGCCTTCGTTGTCTACCCGATTCTGCCCTGGATCGGCGTAATGGCAGCAGGTTTCTGCTTCGCCCAGCTCTTCACACTCGATGACACAACCCGTCGGCGCATCACGCTCCGCCTAGGCCTGTCACTAACCGCCGCTTTCTTCGTAATCCGCGCCATAAATGTCTATGGCGACCCTTCGCGTTGGACTAATCAGAAGTCCAGCCTCTTCACAGCGCTGTCATTCCTCAATTGCACCAAGTACCCGGCGTCTCTGGACTATGTCCTTATGACTATCGGTCCGGCATTGCTGCTGCTCGCCTGGTACGATCTCCTCAGATTCTCGAGCAACAATCCGCTCATCGTCTTCGGCCGCGTCCCACTTTTCTACTTCGTCCTGCATTTCTACGCGATCCACATCCTGCTCGGCGTCATGAGCTACATCCGCTACGGTAGCCACACTCTCAGCTTTATTTTCAACCCCATGCCCGCCATGGGTGGCCTCCCCGAAGTCTATCCTCCAGATTTCGGCTACCCTCTCTGGGTCACCTACGCTATCTGGATCGGCCTCGTTGCCGCGCTCTACCCACTCTGCCGCTGCTTCGCGCAATACAAAGCGTCCCACCGCTCGTGGTGGTTAAGTTACCTGTAGCTCGAGAAACTGACTCGCCCTCGGCACACTCAGCACAAGCAATTCAGTTGATGGGCGGAATGCGAATGGTAGCGTTCTGGCTCCAGCCGTCCTGCCGCGTCGGGTGATCTCGAAGCCTTGCCCTAGCCGCCGATCTCAACCCCAGGATCAACTTCACCATGCGATCCGGCAAGTGCCTGTTCCAGATCATCGATCGGGTGTTGGCTATGGCGAAGAAGCAGAAGTGCAAACCGTAGATAATTTTCTTGTTCTGTTGAAGGAGGGCACACTCGGACAGGGACCGGCTGTGGTCGCCGCTATGATGGCAATGAACAGCACTGTTTGTGTCGGAACTGTCAGCCTCGTCAATCAGCCGGTGTACGCGATTTTGATAAGCGTCGGCGTCTCGACGTTTGTGGTCGCGACCGTCACGTTGTCCTCCACCATGTTGATCACGGTGTCGGGACCGGCGTTAGCGAGAAAGTCGTTGGGGCTACCTCCGCCCATGGCGGAATCGAAATAGATTTCGCCGAAGTTTGGCAGTTGCGGAGACGCGCCGGTCACGCCCGGATGTTCCATTATCCACTCGATCTGATTTTCCAGCGAGGTAGTGGTACCCGGCGCGGTGAAAGAAAATGACACGTGCATACCCGTGGTCACGTTTACCAGGTTCGCCGAGGCTTCGGTCGTGGAATCCAGGCAAATCAAGCCGATCATGGTGTCGCCGAAGTTGACGGGGAAGTTATTGATCGTCGTCCAGTTGTTTGGGAACCATTCATAGACGGCATAGCAGCTCCTGCTGACCTTACCGTGCCCATCCGACGTTACGTACTGAATGGTGCCCATCTGGGTGACGTCGCTGTTTCCATCGATACCGATCCAGGCGAACGAGGAGAATTCGCCCTGGCCGGTGTTTGTTGGAGGAGGCTGGACATCCGGGACGTTCCACTGACCCAGCACCCAGGTGAACGCCTGACCGGAAGCGGCGTGCACCACGCCGCCCGACCAGAACGGGAGGTCGATGGGCGCAACAGCCGCGCGCAAAGGGCCCCGGGACTTTACGCCGGGCAGAAGCTCCGCAAGGGGCTGAAACGTGGGCGTGATGTAGGTGAGCTTGAGCGAGAAAATCTTGTCCCAGAGCGCCGCCAGTTGCGGGCGGGCGGACGGATCGGGTCGCTGCGGCAGGCCGTAGCGCCGCAATTCCCGTGTCGATGCGGTGCGCGGGTCGAATCCGGCTGGCGGCAAAGAATGAGTCCTGGCGTGACCGGAGTCGGTCCCCGGCGAAATATTTCCTGTAGCCATATCGATGAGCTCCGAGCGGTGTATTCAGGCGAGCAGAGGAGAGAACTGCTTTGTCTTGGTCTTCCGTGGTATTGCACTCGGGAACACAGATACCGAAGCCAGCCGGAAGCATAACCTGAAAAACCCGGATTTCTCAACTATTTTTTTAGCGCTTCATTGCTTTACCTGTCATGCGGTAGCGAGGGGGCTAAGAATCATGTCGGAAGATCCGATCAAGCTGTTCTCGAAACGCTCCGAACGGTACCCAGGACCGGACAAGCCGACCTGGCTCACGGCGGCACCCGCGCCGCACCGGACGCAGCTTCTGCCTTCGTGAGTCGCGAGTGGTGGACTACTCTTCCCCTACCGTGAGCCAGACCACGGGAACAGGCGAAGACCAGTCAAAGGTCCGAGTAGGCGTCACTCGGCACAAGATTTCAGGAATTACGGGGACACTGGACGCAGCTCCGTTTCTGTGCTGAAAGAATCAGGGCTGTTCCGCTCTCTTTGGGGAGGTCAGGTTGCTGTCTGGATATTCGTGCAATTGCGGTCCCACTACGTTGGAGAAGCCGTAGTTCTCAATCCGATCCCCATCAATCGTCCAGAACATCGCGCCGATCATCCCTGGATATCCGTCCGGCCGCCGTAATCGGTACGTCACTCCTTCCGGCGCTTTCCCTGTGATCAGGTATTGCATCGCTCCGCTTACCAGTTGCGGCGTTGCAGTCCCAACCAGGAATCCCACTGCAACCTTGTCTGCCGGCACCGGCGGAAAGAAATCGCCAGTGCCCTTGCCCACCGCGAACCCGTGCAGCAGCAGTTCCGTCATCGCCGCGTCGTAGTTCACGGAGCCGAGTTGATAGATCTCACCATCCAGCCCCTGGAGCGGAGGCGTGTTATAGTCCTGCACGTCTACAAAGGAGAGAATGTCGCGCACGCCCCATAGAAGAGGCAGATAGGTTCCGAACTGCCCGCCGTAGCCAGGATATCCGGCTGGAATCTGTGTTCCCTCCGGCACCAAGGTCAGCATGAAATCCGGCCCGAAGTGCTGGCGCAGTTGGCGAAGCCCCGCGATCAGATTCACTACCGATGGAGTGTTCGGATGCCGGAAATCCGTGTCGCCTGGATCGAGTAGGAGCGATGGACTTTCGATGTCAATGTCGATACCGTCGAAGCCGTACTCCGAGACGATCTGCGTCACTGAATTCACGAAGTTTGGGATGCTCGCGGTCTGCACCAGCGTGAAGTACTCTCCGCCGCCGCCCAGCGAGATCAGTACCTTCTTCCCCTGGCTCTTCAACCACGCGACATCGTCTTTCATCTGCGAAAGATCGAGGCTCGGCCGCACGTGAAGCTTCAATGTGCCCTCGGCCGCCTGATGATTCACATCGGCAAAGGCCACGATGATCACGTCCCACTGCGACGATACATCGCGCAGCGGGAGGATCGTTCCCTCGGGTCCGCTGCCCGTCCAGTACCCAATCAGTTTGTGCCCATTTTTGTTCCCTATTGACGGCGCGGCCGCGACCGCCGATGGGGGCGCCTGTTGCGGCACAAGTCCTGGCGACGGCGGATGGTTTGCCGGGCAAGGAGTGGCCGCCGCGTGCAGGATCGCCGGATTAGGAAAACTGTACGGCCCCTCCATGCCTGTGTACCAGCGCAGGAGTGCCACATTGGCCACATGCCACGCCGTGCCACGCGCCTGCACGACCGACGCCGGCCCGACTGGGAGATCGCTGCGGATATTCGTGTTCAAGGGATCCGCTAATGTGTAGCGCGTAGCAGGACTATCCCCGCCGCATCCGTGCTCTTGCCCGCTGCCCGGTAGTTCCGGCCAGGTCCACGCGGGAACCACGTTCTCACCTGCAGGCAGCGGTTTCTGGAATGCCAGGTGAAACAGGGGATCGTGCAGCGGATCGTTTGCCCACTCCGCCAATTGCTCAGTCAGAGGCTGCACATCGCGCTCCTCGACCAGTGGCGGCGTGGCGCCCAGATAAGACGCCAGCACGAAAGAGTTCCCAGTTGCCTCATCTATTCCGTGCGTGCCCCACGAGCAGCACACGGTCGCATCGCCATAGTTGTAATACGCGGCGTTCCGCGTCACCGCGATCACGAGCTTCCCATCCTGCCGCTGAATCTCCTTGAAGATTGCGCGTTGCACGTATTCCGCGTCCACCATCGCCAACTGTGTCCCGGTCCGCTTCGACGTGAGCATGTATCCGTAGCCCACCGGAATTTCAACCGTCACCCGCCTCACGAGCGGTGTCCCTAGCAGAGTGTGCCATGTGCCGGATGTGACGCCCATGGTTGTGCGGATCAGTGCATCCGCGTACTGCGTTGTTTCTTTCCCTTTGAACGCAGCCTTTGCAAACACTGGCGACCGCAGTACCTGCCGGACATCGCCGGCCGCATCGAGCGTCAGCGACTTGGCTCCGCCCGGTCTTGCATCGAACGTTAACCGCACGGCTACCAGCACTGTCGGGATCACCGTTGTCCCGCCCTGGGCCGGATCGCGCCCCGGCAACGTCAGCGAACGCTGGCCCGCCTTGAACTGAAACGTCGGCGCGGTTCCCTGTCCATAACCTCCAACCGCCGCAATCAGAAAGGAAACTATCAGCAGAAATCGCGCAATGTTCATCAGGAGTCGATCATAGCGTCCCCGCGCTTACTCCGTAATCGGCGTGCGGATGGGAGCGCCGAGTTTGCGGCAGGCGCAGGAGCCGTCGAGGGGCCCGGGATTTGCACCAAGTTGGGTAATTGAAGTGTGCGCGGTGATTGGCCCGGAACTTCTTTGATCTATGCGAACCCTTCTTGCTTCTCGTGAATTTCTAGCCAGCGTTGTGACGGGCAGATGACCGAAATCCACTGACCTTGTTCCTGGGCATGTGCGCAAGCTGAAGTTCGACCCACGCATCGGGGTACCCGTCCTTCATGAGGATGGGTGATGCCAAGGCACCTTCGTGGAGGATCGTTGAGGCGAGTCCGCGGTACCCCTGTCCAGTCATGACGCCGTGGTACCCCATCCGCTTCAAGGCACCGAGGATGGTGTTGTTGCTCATGCATTTCTTTCGGTCAAAAGCACCAGGGAACACGTACTCGCTGTCTCCGGTGATCCCCTGCAATTTCTGAAGCGCCTCGCTCACCTGCCGTGAAAGCGGAACGATTTGTGGAGAGTCCATCTTCATCCGCTCCTTGGGGATTTCCCACCAGCCCCCATCCAGATCGAGTTCGACCCACGGGGCTTCCCGCAGTTCCGTGGTTCTGAGGAATGTCCGCGCCATGATCCACATTGCGTACCAAGTGATCTCGGTTCCGGTGTCGTTCTCCATGGCCAGCGGCAATGCGGGGAGTTCGCGACGGTCAATACGAGCGCAGTTGGTCACAGTCATCTCTTTCAGCACACGTCGCTTGGTTTGAAGTCAGCCACGGGGTTGCGTCGTGCATGGCCGTGGGCAATGGCGAACCGAAAGATCTGCCCCGTTGTGAAGAGCGCACGCCGGGCCAGTTCTCCAGCCCCTCGGCTGTCGATCGTCTTCGCCATATTCGCGATATCCGGTGCTTCAATATCCATGATGTGCCGATGCCCGAGTCTAGGGAGAATGTCGGTCTTGATCCGACGCTCCATTTGGACCTGGTATCGAGGGGATTTCTTATCGCTCCACTTCTCAAACCACTTCTTCTGAACCGCTCCAAAACTGCCCTTCGGCCAGTCAACTTCTTCGGTAGAGTCATCCAGAGGTTTGACCTTCGCCAGCACTGAGCGCTCCTGGTTGAGTTTCACCAGTACCGCTTCCGCCTTCTTCTCCACCTTCTTCTCTGCGGCAGGGTTGACCCCACCCTGAAGGACTCGCTGCACTCGTTGCCACTGCTGGTGAGTCGTCCGGGCGTCTTTCAAACTCATCAGAGGGTACTCGCCAACCGACAGTAATTGAGGCTTCCCCTGGAAGCGATACGCCAGCGCCAGAACTTCCCGCCAGCCGGTGTCACGTAGAGAAATAGGCCATGGCCATCGGACAGCTTGTACGCCTTTTCTTTGACCTTGGTTTTCGAGACCTGGGTGCCTGAGAGTTTTGCTCCTGCCATAGGCTTCTTTGCACCAGTTCTCCGGGGAAGATACCTACAGGATACGTACATTCTTCTCGGATTCAGTCATACGGGAGCGGACATATCTTGGCTCCTCAGGTAGGACTCGTATCAACGACTTACGCGGAACGGCTCGCAGCCTAACGTATTGAAAAGAAACGATAAGGAACAATTGCTGTGGGGTTATTGTGGGGTTGGTTTCTGTCCTGTTCCAAAGCCGTCGTGCACCGAATTTTCACCGAATGCTCGCCGAATATTGCCCCGTGCGGATGTTAACGGAAAGGTAACTTCCGGATGAGCAGTAATCCGCCCGCAACTCCTCTTGGGCCCGAAAACATTCCAGAAGCCGACATATCGGCGCTAATCTCACGACCCTACAGATCAATGCTTTGGTTCTATGTCGAAAATCACTCTGCCTGCACGAACGGTATATAGCACATGAGCGAAATTCTGCAGATCCCCTTGATTTGGGTCTTCGGAAAGCACGGTAAGGTCTCCATCGTACCCAACTTTCAACTGGCCCACATGCGATTCCAAATGGAACTCTTTCGCTGGGTTCACCGTGAGCATGGAAAGGACGTCACGAAAGGTCAGCCCAGCCATCTGCAACTGGCGGTACTCGTCGCTTACGTCGTAGTCCGTAAGATAGCCAGTGTCAGTGCCAAAAAGGAGCTTGCCCCCGGCGTGATGAAACTGCGCGACGATGTCGCGGATTTTATCGATATGGCTGCTCCCTGAGAACAGCTTCAACGTGGGAATCATAGCCATCTGCTTGCTGACCATTTGGTTCACGAGGTCTGCATTCACGCCTTCAATCGTGTCTGGAGCATGGGCCAGAACGTCCACCCCGCTTTCGATTGCGATCTGAACGCCTTTGAGATTGGAAGGATGAGCGAAGACAAGTTGCTGGTGGTCATGGCCCGCCTGCACTGCAGCCTTGGCAATTTCCAGTGGCATGTTTGTGATGTTGTCTGGAGTGAGATAGGCACCAGTGAACAGTTTGACCAGGTCCGAGCTATGCTCTTGATTTCCTCGAACAGCCTCGACCGCCGAAGCGGGGGTATTTGGTTGCTTCAGCTTAGCCCTTTGCTTTTCAGGCAGATCATCCAGGTAGAAAGGAATGCCGTGGGGCGGATAAAGCGCGAATCCAGAAGTGTAGATGTTCGGACCGGCCACCTCTCCGTTTTGAATGCGCCTCCGAAGGGCCACTGTGTTGTCTAGGTCCGATGCTACGTCAACGACCGTGGAGAAGCCCGAGTGCGTTAGCATCGCCTGCATGTCACGAGTCAATTCCTCGGCTGGGCGGCTCGCCGCACCATCCCATTGCGCTCCTGTGAAGTGAACATGCGAATTCCAGAACCCGGCAAACACCACGCAACCATTGCACCGCAACGCAGTCATGCCCGCAGGAGTGGGAATGTTGTTGCCTAGAGCTGCAATCTTGCCCCCGCGTATCAGAAGGGTGACATGTGTGCGAGCAGGTACCTCCGGTGAGGTGTACACCTTTGCACAGCGGATCACTACGTCCTGAGCCGGGGAGGTCGCGCACAGCCAAATGAACGGCAGCAAAGCCAGGAAGAGGCGCATACGGAATTGTACGTGCCGCTCTGTCGGTCCTAGCTGCACCATCACGACTGTATTGTGGTCTATCCGTCAGTAACACATCAGTAAACAGAATCGCTGCTAGCGTATCCAGCACACCCGCCGAAACGCACCAGTCCGTCACCTTGGACCCGTTACCCGCCTTTGGATTGCGCAGACAGATCAGCTAAGAAAAAAGCCATATCCGAGTACAAAAAACTTACGGCTGTGTAGCCTGGCATCCCTTTAGTTTCACAAGAATGGCCTTGAGAGGGAATTCATCTGTTTGGGCGGTGGACGAATTCATTGCCTTATATGGTAATCGCTCCGCGAGCATCGCCAACCCCCAGATTGAAGCCCTCCGCTGCATAGTAATCCGCTATCTGTTTGAACTGCAGACCCGTCGGCAAGAAAAAGACAACATGGAAACATCCTGCATATTCTTGGCGTGCGGCCATCCATTGATCTTGGAATCCACCAACCATTTTAGGCATCGTCTCGAAAGTACCCTGAATGCTAGTAAAAGCGAAACTGTGCGATTCCTTGGGAGCAATTTCTGTGTTGAGCGGGAAAGAAATGCTTTCATCCCCAGGGGAATCAGGCCAAATGGCTGTAAGTTATTGATTCTAATTGACTCCTCAGGTAGGACTCGAACCTACAACCCTTCGGTTAACAGCCGAATGTTCTGCCATTGAGCTACTCTAGATCGGCTGCTGGAGCACGTTTCGAGGCAGGCTTTTCGCTAACCCTTTCATAGCAAAGACAGTTGAATCGGTCAATTAACCGCTGGAGAATGAAGGACTTTCGGCATCGCCCGCGGTCTGCACGGTTGCTGTTCCCTCTCCACCTCCCATTCGCGGATTGCTATCGGTACATCCCCGATTATGACCGATTTTGAAATGGGCTGACGACAAAATTGACTACATTTTCAGCGGTG
>Ga0302320_10022739_pt1 | contig 12352 bp, 10 predicted proteins | sample Bog_T0_3_FD_202130 | JGI IMG/M metagenome (GOLD analysis project Ga0302320, IMG submission 202130) | Peat permafrost microbial communities from Stordalen Mire near Abisko, Sweden - Bog_T0_3 | ecosystem: Environmental > Terrestrial > Soil > Wetlands > Peat | place: Sweden: Abisko, Stordalen Mire...
GCAGCATCGTGTTCGACCCAGCCCGGCTTTGGATAGATTTGCGCGTGCTCGGCTTGCGCGCTGGAGACGATCGCGCCGCTGCGATCGAACACGATGAAGCGCGTGCTGGTCGTGCCCTGGTCGATCGCGCCGATGTATTGCGCCGGGCTCATGATTCCTGCGCGCCGAATTGATCCACCGAGGCGGCGTATAGTTCGGCGCGGTCCAACTCGCCTTCGAGCAGGTGGTAGGCATCGTCGTCGATGCGGCCGTGCCTGCGCCACTCCGCGAGCATTTGCCGCTGCGCGTTGGTCGCCACCATGCGCAGGCCATCGTAGTCCGTCAGCGGCCGGGTGACATCGGTATTCGCCGCTCGCGCGGCGCCATACTCGCTGCGCAGCGAGGCGGCGGCCTCGCCCGCCCGGCCGGCGAGAGCGCCCAACGCGGCGTCCAGCATGGCGCTGCGAGCTTCGCACACAGCATCCGCGAGCGCATGGTCCGGCGCGATACGCAGCAGCGCCATCAGCGGCCTTATCGTGAAGCCCTGCACGATGAGCGTGCCGAGCACCACGGTGAATGCGCTCAGCACGATCAAATTGCGGTTCGGGAATTGCAGCGGCAGCGCGAAGGCCGTGGCGAGCGTCACCAGTCCGCGCATGCCGCACCACGACACCAGCACTCCGATGCGCGCGGGCGGCACCGGAAACGGCCGCGCTGAGCGCTTTGCCGCAAACGCGCGGTAGCGCCGCATGACCCATCCGTAGGTCATCACCCACGCGAAACGCACGCCGATCACCACCGCCAGCACGCTGCCGGCGAAGCCCAGGGCGTGCCACAGCGCGGCGCCCTGCAGTTCGCTGAAGATGACGCGCGCCTGCAGCCCCATGAGCAGAAAGGCCAGCACGTTGAGCACGAACACCACCGTCGCCCAGACAGCATTGGAGTTGACCCGGTCGCGCGCGCTGGTGCGCCCCGGCAAGTAGCGCGCCACCACCGCCGCCAGCGCGACCACCGCAACGATGGAGGACAGATGCAGCCGGTCGGCCAGCAGCCAGGTGCCGTAGGTCACCAAGAACTGCGCAATGATGGATGCCAAGGAGCCACCTTGGGGGCGTATGACGCGCATCGCGATCAACCCCGCCGCGGCTCCCACCAGGGCGCCGCCCGGCACCGCGATCAATAGCCCCGGAACCGACTCGGCCCAGGCGCCGGGCGCAGTCGTGGCACCGACCGCGACGCCGAAAATCAGCAGCGCCACCGCATCGTTCAGCAAGCTCTCGCCTTGCAGGATTGCCATCGTGCGCCGGGGAAGGTTGAACTCCTGCAGCACCGCGGCTGCCGCGGCCGCATCCGGCGGCGAGACGATCGCACCGAGCGCCAGCGCCGCCGCGACGGGCATTCCCTCGAGCGCCCAGCCGGTCCAGGCGACTGCGGCCGCGGTCAGCAACACCAGCACGACGGCGAGCGAGGTGAGCGGCAGCCAATTGCGCAGCAGCTCGCGCGGCGGCATATCGAATGCGGTGTCCATCACGGCGGGCGCGACGAACAGCGCCAGGGCGAGCCGCGGCTCGATGCCGACGCGCGGCACCCAGGGCATCGCTGCCACGCAGCCCCCGACCAGGGCGAGCATGGCCGGATAGGGTACCCGCAGCCGCCGGGCGAGTCGCAGCAGCACCAGCGCGATCGCCAACAACAGCAGCGTGCTCTCGAATAGGGTCATCGCGCCCAAGGATACCGGCGCGGTACTCCTTGCGCGAGTTCGCTACAATGCGGCTTGAGCGCACAGGGGGCGACCATGAGTCGAGCGTTTGCCATCGCCGCTGCGGCGACCATCATTTTCGCAGCGCCCGCAGTCGGCGCCGATGCGGCGGCGGGCAAGACGCTGTTCCGCGCGCAATGCGCGCTCTGCCACACGGCCGAGCCCGGCGACGACGGCGGCTTTCAGGGACCCTCGTTGATCGGGATATTCGGGCGGCCTGCCGGCAGCAGTCCGGGATTCACGTACACCAAGGAGTTGCGCGCGTCGCGCTTGACCTGGGATTCGGCAACTCTGCAGCGTTTCCTGCAATCCCCCACGGTGCTCGTCCCGGGCACCACCATGGTGGTCGCCGTGTCCGACCAAGCGGACCGGGCCAACCTGGCGGCCTACTTCCAAAGCGTGCAGGGCGCGGGCGGCGCCCGCCTAGGGTCAGCCGCGGCGCCGCTGTCCGTGATCCCGCCGGGCAGTGAGCTCTCGGCGGACTGGAGAAGGGACGCGCCGGGCCGGGTGCACCGCATTGACGTTGCCGCCCTGCCGCCGCCCTACGGCACGCCATCGGCGCGCAACAACCCGCGCATCGTCGCGCGCCCGCCGGACGGGAAGCTTGCCGTGCCGCCCGGATTTCGCGTCGATGTGTTCGCGAACGGGCTCTCCGGGCCCCGCAAGATGCTGGTCGCACCCAACGGCGACATCTTGGTGAGCGAGATGCGCGGCGGGCGCATCTCGGTGCTGCATCCGGCGCCCGACGGCGCGCGGGCGCTGAAGACCAATGTCTACAGCCAGGGCCTGAGCCAGCCGTTCGGTCTCGCCTTCTACCCCAATGCCACGAACCCGCAGTGGCTGTACGTCGCCGAGACCAACCGCGTGATCCGCTATGCCTATGCCGTGGGCAATAATGCTGCGAGTTCGCCGGCCGAGGTCGTCGTACCCTATCTGCCGAGCGGCGGCGGACACTCCACCCGCGATATCGCGTTCTCGGCGGACGGCTCGCAAATGTTCGTCTCGGTGGGATCCGGCTCGAACGTGGCCGAGAGCATGTCGAAGAAGTCGCCCGGCGAGATCCGCACATGGGAGTCGACCCACGGGCTCGGCGCGGCGTGGGACCGCGAGGCCGATCGAGCCGCCGTTCTGGTGTTCGACACAAAATCGCCCGCGGCGCCGAAGCTCTACGCCACCGGGTTGCGCAACTGCGTGAGCCTCACCGTGCAGCCTGCCACGGGCGCATTGTGGTGCACCACCAACGAACGCGATGCACTCGGCGATGATCTGGTGCCCGACTATTCCACCCGCCTGACCCAGGGCGGATTCTATGGCTGGCCCTGGTACTACCTAGGCTCGCATCAGGATCCTAGGCTCAAGGATCAGAGGCCCGATCTGAACGGCAAGGTGCTGGTGCCGGACGTGCTCTACCAATCGCATTCGGCGGCCCTGAACCTCACGTTCTACACGGCGAGCAGCGGTAAATCCGCGTTTCCGGCCGAGTACCTCGGCGATGCCTTCGCCGCATTTCACGGCTCCTGGAACCGCAGCCTGCGAACCGGCTACAAGCTGGTGCGCGTGCGCATGAAAGACAACCTCCCGACCGGCGACTACGCAGACTTCCTCACCGGCTTCATCGTCGACAACCAGTCGGTTTGGGGACGCCCCGTCGCCACCACCGAACTTGCCGACGGATCGCTGTTGATGAGCGAAGACGGCACCGGAATCATCTATCGCATTTCTTACTCACCCTGAGATGGCAAACGAGCACATGACGCTGACAACCCGACATTCCGCCGGCGGCACGCCACGCCTCGATCGCTGGGGAGTCGACAGTGAGTACGGCCTGCTGCGCGAGGTGCTCGTGGGGCCGATCGACAATTTTGCGTGGCGGGCGGGCAATGCGGTCGCGGAACGCGCGGAACGCGTCGGCCTTAGATTCGATTTCCAAGTGGCGCGCGCGCAGTACGCAGAGATGCTCGATGCGTACCGGCAAGCCGGGGTGGCCGTGCACATTCTGCCGGCCGAAGCGGGCCTGCCCTATCAAATATTCGCGCGCGACAGCAGCGTGATGACGCCCTGGGGCGCGGTGATCATGCAGCTGCAAAAGCCCTACCGGCGCGGCGAGTACGCCGGTTGCCTGCGCTTTTATCTCGGCGCCGGCATCCCGATCTACGACCTGGTCACCGCCGGCAATGTCGAGGGCGGCGATTTCATGGTGCTGCAGCCGGGAGTCGCGGTCTGCGGATTTTCCGGCCAGCGCTCGATCGAACCCGCCGTCCGGCAATTGCAGGAGTGGTTCGAGGCTGAAGGCTGGGAATTTCACACCTATGCCTTTGACTCGCATTTTCTGCATCTGGACGTTCAAATGGGCATGATCGCCGAGGGGCTTGCGGTGGTGTGCGTCGAGGCGGTCGAGCCGGAGCTGGTCGACTGGCTGAAGGCGAAGCGCATCCGCGTGATTCCCATTGCCTACGGCGACGCCATGCAATTGGGCAGCAATGTGGTCGCATTGGGAAATGGCCGGGTGCTGGTGCCGGCCTCCAGCAAGAATCTGATCGCCGCCTGCCGCGCGGAAGGATTGACGGTTTACGATCCCGATGTCTCGATGATCGGCAATGGCGGCGGCGCCGTGCACTGCATGTGCCAGGCGCTGAAGCGCGATTCCGTCCGGGTTGCGTGACCGCCCTGAGAGTCCGCCCACTTGGAGCGATCGGCACGCTGCTATTAAGCGCGGCAGGCGCGCTCGATGCGTCCTGGGCGGCGGCGCCTAGCGCGCTGGAGTCCAATCAAGGAATGGTGGCGACGGCCCAGCACCTCGCCTCCGACATCGGCGCTGCCGTGTTGCGCCAGGGCGGCAATGCAATCGACGCCGCGGTGGCCGTCGGCTATGCGCTCGCCGTGACGCATCCATGCTGCGGCAATCTTGGCGGCGGCGGATTCATGGTCATTCATCTGGCGGATGGCCAGGATACCTTCATCAACTTCCGCGAAACGGCGCCGCGCGGCGCCAGCGCCGACATGTTTCTCGACGCGCGGCGCAATCCAATCCCCGAGAAGAGCCTCGCGGGCTATCTTGCCGTGGGCGTTCCCGGAACCGTGATGGGACTGGAAACCGCCCGCGAGAAATACGCAACCCTGTCGCGCGCGAGCTTGATGGAACCGGCCATCCGGCTCGCGCAAGACGGCTTCGTGCTGACGCGCGGCGATGTGGATGTACTAGCGGGCGCGACCGCGGAGTTTCGCGCGCAGCCGAATGTCGCTGCGATCTTCCTGAATCACGGCAATCCCTTTGAGCCTGGCGATCGATTGGTGCAAACCGATCTGGCCGCGACGCTGCGCGCGATCAGCGAGGGTGGCACCGTGGCGTTCTATCGGGGCGCCATCGCGCAGGCCGTGGTCGCCGAAAGCCAGGCCCATGCCGGCTTGCTGACGCGCGAGGATTTTGCGGCCTACACCGTCACCGAATCGACACCGCTCTCCTGCCGCTATCGCGGCTACACGGTGATCTCGGCGCCGCCGCCCAGCTCCGGCGGAGTCGTGCTGTGCGAGATGCTGCAAGTGTTGGACGGCTATCCTCTGCGCTCGCTGGGTTATCATTCCAGCGATTCGGTGCATCTGCTGGCCGAGTCGATGCGCAATGCCTATCGTGACCGCAATACCTATCTCGGCGATCCGGCCTTCGTCGAGAATCCGCTGCAACGCCTGCTCTCGCCCGAGCATGCCCGGCTCATCCGCTCGCGCATCCAGGCCGGCCGCGCAACTCCCTCGGTTGCCGCGGGCGCGCCGGCCGGCGCGCATGAGAACGCGACCACGACGCACTATTCGGTGGTCGATCGCTTCGGCAACGCGGTCGCGGTGACCTTCACTATCAACGATGACTTCGGCGCCAAGGTGATTGCCGGCAACACGGGATTCTTTCTCAATGACGAAATGGACGATTTCACCGCCAAGCCCGGCATGCCAAACTATTTCGGGTTGGTGCAGGGCAAGGCGAATGCCATCGCGCCGGGCAAACGCCCCTTGAGTTCCATGACGCCCACCATCGTGCTGCACCAGGGCAAACCCGTGCTGGTGCTCGGATCGCCCGGCGGCTCGCGCATCCCCACGACCGTGCTGGAGATAATCGTGAACCTGATCGACCACGGCATGACGCTGCAGGAGGCGGTCGACGCTCCCAGAATCCACCACCAATGGTTGCCCGACACGCTGGCGGCAGAACCGTTCGCGCTCTCCGCCGACACCGTCTCTGCCTTGACCAAGATGGGATATACCGTGGTTCCACTCGAGGTATGGGGTACCGGCAACGCCGCCGAGGCCATCGGCATCGCTGCGCCGGACTCGGCAGGCGCAAGCGCGCTCGGCTTTCCACGTCCGGGCCTGTTCTACGGCGCGAGCGACTCCCGGGCGCCCGCGGGGTCGGCGGCGGCGCCCTAAGCATGACCCTGCACTCGCTGTTTCCCACCCTGGTGTACGCCGCTCCTCTGCAGCACCGTGGCGCTCGCGGCTTCAACCGGCAGCTCCTGAAGGAGTGCCTTCAGCTTAGAGAAGACGACGCCGGCGGGCGCCGCTGGTCCGCCAAGAATTATCCGGGCGGCTATACCTCGTACGGCTCCGCGCATCGGCTGCATTTGATTTCTCCGACATTCGAGGCCTTGCGCCGCAAATTGCAGCGGCATGTCAAGGCCTTCGCCGCTGCGGCGCAATGGGACCTGACGGGGCGCGAACTGACGATGACCGATTGCTGGGTCAGCATCATGCCGCGGCACGTGGTGCACGGTCTGCATCTGCATCCTTTGTCCGTGCTCAGCGGCACTTACTATGTGCAGGTGCCGGCGGGGTCGCCCGGCCTAAAGTTCGAGGACCCGCGCCTCGATCGCTTCATGGCCGCGCCGCCGCGCAAGGCGGATGCGCGCATGGAAAACCGGCCGTGGATCAGCCTGCCCGCGGCAGCCGGGCGGCTGTTTCTGTTCGAAAGCTGGCTGCGCCACGAGGTGGCGCCCAATCCCGTGGCCACCGAGCGCGCGAGCGTCAGCTTCAACTACGGCTGGCTCTAGCCCGACGATGTAGAGCCCGTGCATTTCTTGTACGATTGGGCATGAACACCAAATCCTCCGATGCCACCATGGCGGTTTTCCTCGATCTGGAGAACATCGCGCTTGGCGCGCGCGATGCCAAATACCCGAGCTTCGACATCGAGAAAGTGATCGAGCGCCTGCTGCTCAAGGGCCACATCGTGGTCAAGAAAGCCTACTGCGATTTCGACCGCTACAAGGACTTCAAGCGCGGCCTGCACGAGGCGGCCTTCGAACTGATCGAGATCCCGCATGTGCGCCAGTCCGGCAAGAACTCGGCCGATATCCGCATGGTCGTCGATGCGCTCGACCTGTGCTACACCAAGGGGCACGTCGACACATTCGTGATACTGAGCGGCGATTCCGATTTCTCGCCGCTGGTGAGCAAGCTGCGCGAAAACGCCAAGACGGTCATCGGCGTGGGCGTCAAGAACTCCACTTCGGATTTGTTCATCAACAACTGCGACGAATTCATTTACTACGACGATCTGGTGCGCAAGGAACCCTCCAGGACGCGCCGCCGCGCCGCGCCCGCCGCGCGTTCCACTGCTGCCTCATCGGAGACCGCTGCCTCGTCCGAGAACAAGGGGCCCGACCCGACCGATGCCTTCGACATGGTGGTGGAGACTTTGGAGGCGGTCATGGAAGAGCGCGGCGAGAATGATGCGATCTGGGGCTCGATGATCAAGCAGGCGATCAAGCGTCGCCACCCAGGATTCAACGAACGCGCCTACGGCTTCCGTTCGTTCAACGATTTGCTGGCCGATGCGCAAAAGCGCGGACTGCTTAGCCTAAGGCCGGACGAAAAGTCCGGCGGCTACATCGTTCGCGCCGCGGATCGGCCCGCGTCGAAGACCGTCTAACTTTGGTTCGTCCCGATGAAAGTGCGTTAATTCGCCGACACAGATACGATGCGTCCATTCTGGCCGATGCGCCTCATTTCTCGTAGGAAGTAGTCGCCGCCTAACAACAGTTGGAGCGATAGCGGACGGCAACTCGCGGCCAACTGCGGCCGGTGGGCCCAACTAAATTGTCGCCATAGAGCGGCAATACGCAGCCTGCGGTAAGATGCTCGACAGCCGGTTCAATCGCAGGGAGTGCACAAAATGTCATTGGATGCATACGACACGACTGGCAGGTTCCGCTAGTGCTTACTCACCGTGATTCCGTAAAACTCAGATACATATTGCTGCTAAACGGACTGGCGGCTTTGGTTCCCGGCACGGTGGTTAAGGGGCGTGCCAACGATCCTCTTTTGCACGCCACGTGGTGGACTTATGAGCAGCACTCAGCGGTTGTTGCGGTCGCAGCAGCTGCAATCCTCGGCTCGGTTTTGATTGGTTTCCTCATGTGGCGCAACTTGCGACGATGGTGGATCTTTCTATTGTGCGGAAGTCTGACGGGGGCTTTCCCATCGCTGTTTTACCTGCTAGCTGCGCCTCTGACAGATGTGGTACTTGCTACCTTGCTAGTCATGTTGGTCATCGGGGTTATTTGGGGCGCGTTAATGGGCTTGATAATTTATGGCACAGTCGGCAAGCCGACTGCGGCAGGATCTTAAAATCGGTTGGAGCGAGCGAGTGCGAGGCCGCTCTTATTGAGCGAAGGAGGGAGTTGATGATTAAAACAAATCAGATTCGTTGGTCGACAACGATTTACCGCGTCGCCCAAGCTCATCGTTCGACGCACCTATGGCCGCGGTCGCGTAATTGCCATCCTGTTCGGACTCATCGCAGTTGGTCTCGGCGTTAATGGCGCGCGCATCGGCAAGGTATTGACGAAGACAATTCGACCGCCTTGGCCCGGGTACTTCTTTCGTGACAAAGAGCCCGTGGCTTTTTGGATGATGGTGTGTCTCTGGATTGCTCTTGGCGCATTTATTCTAGCCGTCGTGCTCTTGCCGAAGGTTTCGTCTAGCAAGCAGTTTGAGCGAATCGCCGAGCTGCGCATTTAGACGTCGGCAAAGCGGACGGTGGCCGCAGGCGGCTTGGGGTCGCGAGTCGACGATCGAGAGGCGCGCTCAGAAAGGGTTAGTAACCCGCAACTGATCATCAATGACCTGCCCGTGCTGTAGGTCCTCTGAGTAGATTATCTTAGCGCCCGCAATCAACGCCGTTGCGACCAGCATGGAGTCATAGAGCGAAAATCTGTAACGCTCGAGTACTGCCAATCCCCGATCATGTGTTTCGACGGTGATCGGTTCAACGGCGCAAACAGCCCGGATCGTTTCGAGAATCTCGCGTATTTCATTCAAGGGCATCTTTAGCTTTCGCAGCGCGACAACCGCAAAATCGTTCAGTACCTGAACACTTACGACGCCCCGGGTCGATAGTAGAGTCTCGACCCTATCGGCCTTGGCGGTGTCACCCGAAAGCAGATACAGCAGTACTCTGGTATCAAAAAATGGATCAGCGTCGCTCATTCGCTTCGAGACGATCGAACTTGAACGTCGCGGGCAACCTTCCGCGGAACTTACGCAGCCGCGCCAATAGCTCGCGCGTGCCGGGTGCCTTGGCTACGGCGAAGGTGTGTTTGGCGGCAATCTGAATTTCGATCTGATCACCCTCTTTCAATCCAAGGGCATCGACCACTGTCGCGGGAAGTCGAACCGCCAGGCTATTGCCCCATTTTGATACTTGCATCGTTCGCTCCATGGATATACATATGATTACAGGTATATCATCGACGATGTCTTGACGCCAGATTGCTTGCCGCAGTGCATGGGTCCCCGGGTTCACAACTACGATTGCGATTGGTCTTGGGTTTAGTTTTGACCAGCCGCCGGTCCCAAGTGCAGACTGCCCTGGCCGGATGACTGGCAGGCCATACTCTCTACAGTACAACAACATAGGGAACACATCATGAAACTCACTGGTCTGATTTCCGCTTTCGTCCTTATCGCGTGCCCGTGTCTGACACCGGCGGCTCATGCCGACGGCGTAAAGGGTGCCATAGAGGCGGCCAACAGCCAGTTCTCAGCGGCTGTGGCCAAGGGCGATGGGGCGGCCCTGGCGGCGCTGTACGCGCCGGGTGCACAAGTGATGCCGGCCGGCAGCGACCCTATTCGAGGCGCGGAAGCGATTCAGAAATTTTGGCAGGGAGCCCTGGATTCCGGGGTCGCCGCCATCGCCCTCAAAACCATCGAGATCTACGGTCATGGGCCAACGGCCACTGAAGTTGGCGAGTATGATTTGCGCGACAAGGCGGGCAAGGTGCTCGACCATGGCAAGTACGTCGTCGTCTGGCAGCACGCGGATGGGAAGTGGAAGCTGCTGCGCGACATGTATTCAACGAATGTACCGTCTCCCAAGAAGTAGTCCGATCAACGGGGTCCGGACGAGGTGATTTCGCCGTTATGAACTCGTATGCATTGCAGCGAGATACCCAAGTCCTGCTCGTATCGACGGATGAGGCGGGCCTCGATTTCAGTGACCAGCGATACGGCCGTGCCCTTCGCGCCCGCGCGCGCAGTGCGGCCGACCCTATGCAGATAGGCCTTGCTCATGGTCGGTACGTCGAGATTGAAGACGTGGGTCACGTCGGGTAGGTTGAGTCCGCGGGCCGCGAGGTCGGATGCAATCATGATGCGGAGGGTGCCGTTGCGAATTCCATCCATCGCCCGCTTCCGGTCCCTCTTGGACAGTTCGGAATTCAAGTCCGCAACGGCCAGTTTGTGATGGGTTAACTTCGAGGCGACCTCCTCGGCAACATCGTTGCGATGCACGAACACGATCGAGCGTGGCACTTTGAGCGCATGGAGGAGCTTGCGCAACATTTCTGGTTTGTCCCGGTCATCACAAATCAGATACAGATGTTCGATGTTCTTGTTCACCGTGGCCGAACCGCCGCGAAGCATCAAGACGTCCGGCGCCAGAGTTTTCAAGACCTCACGAGTCTGCTGCTCGATCGTTGCGGATGCAAAAATCAGCTGTCGAGACGGCGGGGCCGCGCTGACGATTTTATGAATCCAATCGAGGCTTTCGTCGTTCAGCAACCGGTCCGCCTCATCGATCACGACGGCGCGGATGTGCGCGGTCTTGAGCTTACCCCGCTCGATGAGCTCCACGATGCGTCCGGGTGAACCCACCACGACGTGCGGCTTGGCCTTGAGCTTGTCGATCTGTCGGTCGGTCGCCGTACCGCCGATGAGCAACACCGAGCGGATGACGCGGGCTGCATTTATCGCAAGCTCGCAGGATTGACGATGGATCTGAATGGCCAATTCGTGGGTGGGCGCCACGATCACGACCTGGGTCGCCGCTTGCGCAGGATCAATTCGCGAAAAGAGGGGTAGCAGGTACGCCAGTGTTTTACCGGTACCCGTCTCGGCACGCAAATACGCGTCCTTCCCCGCGGCGAGCGGTGGAATTGCGGCGGTTTGAATGGGGCTGGGGTCGGATATCTGTTGCTTCGCGAGCGCAGCGATCAGTTCCGGGGGCACCGACAGATCGGTAAACTTCATGAAATCGGACTCGCTACGGTGGCCGGCAATAGGTTGATATCGCGCGGGAGTTGCCGGACGGCCGACGAGTCTAACAGTTTTGCATGCGTCACCCGTTGCGGCGGTAATGATGCAACGCGTACCTCGGGCGCAAGGGAAAATGCGGTCATTCAGATTGCTCAACAAACCGGTTAAGATTGCCGCTCTTTCCTGGGCGGGGAGCGTAGGTCATGCATCGGTGGCATTGTGCGGCTCTGAGCCTGGGCTTGTGGGCTGCCTGTAGCATGCAAATTTCGACGGCCGCGAACGCGCCGACGCTGGTTTCCGGTATCGACCAGCAGGACATCGACTCCTCGGCGCGCCCTCAAGACGATCCGTATCAATACATCAACGGCAAGTGGCTGGCGAGATTCGAGATCCCGGCCGACAAGGGTAGCTACGACCAGTTCACCAAAGTATTTGACGACACGCAGGTGCAACTGCGCGCTTTGGTGGAGGGTCTGCAGAAGGCCGCCGATGCTTCCGATCCGGACCAGCGGAAGCTCGCGGATCTGTACGCAAGCTTCATGGACGAGGCCGCGCTGGAGCCGCTCGGGCTCACGCCGCTCGCGGGCGAGTTTGCGCGGATCGAAGCGATCAAGGACCGCAGCCAGATTCCGGCGCTGATCGCGCACCTGAATCGTATCGGCGTCCCTGCGCCGTACACGCCCCGCGTGCATCAGGACGCGAAGGATGCCACCCGGTATGTGTTCGACCTCGGGCAGGACGGGCTTGGCATGCCCGACCGTGACTACTATCTGCAGGATGAGGTTCGGCTCAAGCAGATCCGCGCGAGCTATCTCGAGCACGTGCAGAGGATGCTCGCCCTTGCGGGCGACAAGAATGCCGCGACCGAAGCGCGCGACATCATGACCCTCGAGACCGCATTGGCCAAAGTGCAGTGGACGAAGGTGGCAAATCGCGACCCCATCAAGGCCTACAACAAGTTCGAGCTGCCGAAGCTGAAGGCGCTGGCGAGCGACTACAACTGGGCCGGCTATTTGAGTGAATCGGGCGTGAAGGGCAAGGTTGACTACCTGATCGTCAGTCAACCGAGCTACATCACCGCACTTGGCACGC
>Ga0302320_10022742_pt1 | contig 12351 bp, 11 predicted proteins | sample Bog_T0_3_FD_202130 | JGI IMG/M metagenome (GOLD analysis project Ga0302320, IMG submission 202130) | Peat permafrost microbial communities from Stordalen Mire near Abisko, Sweden - Bog_T0_3 | ecosystem: Environmental > Terrestrial > Soil > Wetlands > Peat | place: Sweden: Abisko, Stordalen Mire...
TCAAATTATTTCTGCCGATCTTCAAGATGAATTTCCCGGAGATTGTGGACATCGCGCTCCCGGCCGAGGGCGTGTTTCACAACCTGGTCTTTGTCAGCATCAAGAAGACCTACCCCATGCAGGCCTATAAAATCATGCACGGTCTGTGGGGCATGGGGCAGATGATGTTCACCAAATACATCGTGGTGGTGGATGCGGAAGTGGATGTGCACAACACAAGCCAGGTGCTGTTTCATCTCACCGCCAACACCGATCCGCAACGCGACAGCATCTTCACCAAGGGACCGGCGGACGTGCTCGACCATGCCACCAGCGAAATGGCGATCGGCAGCAAACTGGGCATCGACGCCACGCGGAAACTATCCGGCGAAGGTTTTAAACGACCGTGGCCCCCGTTGATCAAGATGGATGAAGTGGTGCGGAAGAAACTGGATGCGATGTTTGGCAAGTAAACACCACTTGCGCCGAAGGCCCAAACCGAGGTTGCACCATGCGTGACGAGGCTGAGGTTCGACCGAGTCGGGAATCACCCCGGGCGGGTCAGGGCGCCTTGAGCAGTTCGGCTACCGTCAGCGTCAGACTGTCCTTGTTGATTGGCTTGTGCAAGTAGCCAGCCGCCCCGGCGGCTTGCGCGCGCGGGCTGGCGATGGCGGGGTCCTCGCTGGAGATGATCACGATGGGAACCCCTTTCAACTCGTCCATGCGGCGCATCCATGCCACGGCCCAAAATCCATCCCGGGTACCGCCGCCAAACGAAACGTCCGGGGGAAAATTAATGTCGAGCAAAATCAGGTTTAGCTTCTCGTTGCGAACAATATTCAAAGCCTCGGCGATTTCACCCGACGAAATCACCTTGTATCCCCGATCGCGGAGCACGAAATAAATCGATCGCTGGATGATCGGATTATCGTCCACGACCAGGATTGTGCCCAAGCTAGCCACCACCGGTCCCGAGTTCATAATATGCAAAGTTTCTTTGTCCATCGGCAAAACGCAAAGGTCACTTAAACAAGAAATGTTTGACGAAAGCGCCATTCCCCGGCAGAGTTCGCGGCGGCATTGCCATAAACTCCGACCATGGAGGAATGGAGCCCGAAAGTACCCGAAACAACTTGCAAGATGAAGCAAATATTGTTCGTAGAAGACAATGAAATGCTGCTCAAGATGTATGGCCTGCTGATGGCCAAATCGCGCGACGAGTGGAAAACCTTTCTGGTTGCCGACGGCGAGGCCGCGCTGAAGCTGCTGCAACAATCGACTTTTGATGTGGTCGTCTCGGACCTGGAGATGCCTGGCATCAACGGCATTAAATTGCTCACCGAAGTCCAGAAACTTCAGCCACAATGTTCGCGAATCCTGATCTCCGGCTACAGTGACCAGGCGGCGGCAGCGGATGCCTTGAACTGCACCCACCTGTTCATGCCCAAACCTTTCGATTTAAAAACCTTAAAGGCCACGCTGGCACGCATCAGCAGTCTGGACGCCTATTTAAAGGACGATAAATTGCGGGGCCTCGCCGGCAGAATGCGCGTGCTGCCGAGTTTCCCGAGGCTCTATCTTGAAGTCATCAAGGAAATAGAATCCCACTCTTCATCGATCCAGGGTATAGCCGAAATCGTGGCAAAAGACCCGGGAATCACGACCAAAATCCTGCAGGTGGCCAATTCAGCGGCGTTTGGCCGCGCAGAAAGGATCCAGGATCCGGTGGAAGCCGTGCAACACCTCGGCATGACGACCGTGCGCTCATTAGTGCTATCCACACAGGTTTATTGCAATTTCGCCCCGGGACGGCTCCAATCCTTTTCCGCCGAGGAACTGTGGGGGCATCTCATGAAATGCGGTGATCTCGCCCGCACGATCATGCGGCGCGAAGGCGCGGAGATTGCCGAAACGGAGGACGCATTCACGGCGGGGATGCTCCATGACATGGGCAAGCTGATGCTGGCTGACAGCCTGCCGGACCAATTTGCCAAGGCCCTGACGCTCGCGACGGAGAAAGGAATTCCGTTGATTGACGCGGAACAGGAGATTTTTGGCGCGACGCATGCGGGCCTCGCCAGTTACCTGCTTGGACTTTGGGGGCTACCCGCAGCGATTGTCGAGGCGGTGGCTTTTCATCACACGCCGCAAAGGAGCGATTTGAGAAAATTCAGCACGCTGACCGCGGTGCATGTGGCCAACGCTTTTTCGAGCAAAGAAAGAAGTGGGCATTTGAATCTGGATTACCTGACCGAAATCGGCGTGGCCGACCGCCTTGACGACTGGCGTGACCTTGCGGCCGATCTTGCAACCGAAGGCTGATGCGGGCGCCGGTGATCCCCGCGGATCAGGATATGATCACACGCCATTTTTTCAATAGCTCATGTGGTCCAGCTTCACCTTGCCCCGGAAGATCCAGTAAATGCTGATGGTGTAGGCCACGACGACGGGCACGCCGATGCCGGCGATGAGGAGCATGATGCCGAGGGTTTTTGGCGACGATGCCGCGTTGTAGATGGTCAGGCTGTTTTCGGGATGCGGGAGGCTGTAAACCAGATAAGGAAACAGGTTCAGCGCGAACAAGGCCATCAAGGTTACGATGGCGGCGCAGGAGGAAAGAAAGGCCACGCCGTCGTTGCCGCGGTGGAATTCGCGGGGGATGTTGGCGATCGCGAGCATGTTGGCGAGGGCGACGCTGAACAGCCAGGGATGCTCCCGGACGCGCGCCGCCATATGGGGAACAAACAGCAGGGTCGCCATGGTCAGCGTCACGGCGGAGATTACGAAGAAAATGATGCTGTTCATCGCCCACCGGCGGAGTTTGTCATGGAGTTCACCTTCCGTTTTCAGGACGCCATAAATCGCGCCGTGCATCATGAACAGCGCCACGGTGGTCACGCCGACCAGCAAGGGATAGGGCGTCAGCAGTCCGAGAAAAGTGCCGGCAAATTCACCATTCGCGTCGACGGGCACGCCCCAGGCGATATTGCCCAGGGCGGTACCGATGAGCAGGGAAGAAAGGATGCTGCCGCCGGCGAAGCCAATGTCCCACATTTGCCGCCACCAATACATGGGTTGCTTGCTCCGGAACTCAATGGCCACGGCGCGGAAGATCAAGGACGCGAGCAGCAGCATCAGCGCGAGGTAAAAGCCCGAAAAAACCGTGGCATACACGTTGGGAAAGGCGGCGAACATGGCGCCACCGCCCGTGACCAGCCAGACTTCATTGCCGTCCCAGACGGGGCCGATGGCGTTGATCATGACGCGGCGTTCCTGATCCTTGCTGGTAAAGAGATGCAACGCGCCGATGCCGAGATCAAAGCCGTCCAGCACGGCGTAACCGGTGAGCAAAACACCGACCAGTATGAACCAGATAGTATAGAGATCGAGGTGCATGGGGAAATTCAGATTTCAGGGGGGAGGGCGAGTTTACCGGCAGGAATCAGGTCGGCATCATCCGGGCCGTGCTGGATTTTTTGGTGCAGGAGGTAAATGAAAACGGTGAACAGCAGAAAATAAATGACGGTAAACAAGATGAGGGACGCGACCACGACATTTGCCTTCACGACCGCGGACAAGCCTTCGGGTGTGCGCATCACGCCATAGACAATCCATGGTTGGCGTCCGACTTCCGCGGCAAACCAGCCCAGTTGATTGGCCAGTTGCGGGCCGAAGACGGAAAAAACCAGCAGCCAGAGTAGCCATCGGCGCTGGTGGAGCGTACCGTGTTTGAAATACAAAAATCCCAGGGCCGCGATAAGGATGAGGACAAAACCGATGGCCACCATGCCGTGAAAGAATAGGAAGGAGGCCTGCACCGGCGGACGGTCCTGCGGCTTGAATTCGTTCAGCCCGGTCACAGGGGAGTGAAAATCGTTATGGGCCAAAAAGCTCAGCAAGAACGGCGCCGAAATGCCGACCACCCTCTCATTTTTCTCATCGACAATACCCGCGAGCACCAGCGGCGCGTTGGAAGTAGTTTGGTAGAGACCCTCGAAAGCGGCGAGCTTGGCCGGCTGATTTCTACCCACGCCCTGCGCACTGAGGTGGCCGCTGAAGGCCTGTAGAAGCGACGCGACCAGGGCGACGATCAGGGCCAATTTGAGTGATTTGCTGGCAAATTCGAGGTGTTTTCCCTTTAGCAAATACCACGCGCTGACGCTGACCACCAGAAACGATCCCGCGGACCACGCCCCGCAAATCGTATGGAAAAGGCGCTCCAGCATGGACGGGTTGAAAACCACCTGCCAGAAATCGGTGACCTCGGCGCGGGCATGCATTCCCGAGCCGACGAGGTGATAACCGGCGGGAGTCTGCATCCAGGAATTTGCCACGACGATCCAGACCGCGCTGAAATGGGCACCGAGCGCCACCATGCACGTCGCGAAGAAGTGCGTTTTACGTCCGACCTTGTCCCAGCCGAACAGGAGGACGGCCAGAAAACCTGATTCCAGGAAGAACGCAAAAATGCCTTCCGCCGCCAGGGCGCTGCCGAATACATCGCCAACGAAGCGCGAATAGCTGGCCCAATTCGTGCCGAATTCAAACTCCATGACAATGCCGGTCGCCACTCCGATGGCAAACGTCAGCGCGAACACTTTGGTCCAGAACCGCGCCATCTGGTGATAGAGGTCGTTGCGGGTCCGCAGCCAGGCGCCCTCCATGAGCACGAGCAGGAGGCCCAGGCCGATACTCAAGGGCGGATACAGGTAATGAAACGCGATGGTGGCGCCGAACTGAATTCGCGAAAGGGTCAGGACATCCATACTCAATGGCTAAAGATCACCTAAATTTGCCGCCTGCCAAATGTTTTTTGTCCGGCCGAAGCAAGTATTGGTTTTGCTGAACCGGAGTAGAAGCTGGCGGAATTTTTAGAGGCGAACAAACATGCCGGTTCGGGGGAACCGAGAACACTGAGGCCATCGCCCGCCGACGCCGCCGGCAAAACCCAAACCTCAATCCGCGCAAGCATTTTTGGCAGGCGTTTTGGTTCACGCTCGGGGTTGTCAGCGTCCGTTTAGCTTACGCCATCCGGCATTGGAGGATTTTCATCCAGGAGGTAATAACGCGCCGGGGCCCCATTGTCATAGAACCTGTGGCGCAGGTTGGAGAATCAAATGGGGACGGAGGTCAGGGTTTTGCCGGTCGCGGTTCAACGCCATCGACGATAACCATCGCCGTAATAATAGCCGCCATGATAATACGGTCCCCCACCCCACCAGAACCACGGCCACGGATTGATCGAAACATAGGGGTAAACAGCCGCGTCTTGAACCACGGTGGTGGTTTGCGGCTCGGGTTTGCTGGCGGAGTTGATCAAAGCATTCAGCACCGTATCACTTGCGCCGTCCGCTTTGAGGGCAATAATCTGGCTGGCAGTCAGCACATAGCGGTCGCTGGAGTTTTGGATTTGGCTCGCGATGACGGTATCGCTGACGTGGGCTTTTAGCATGGTTTCCACATCGGCCAGCGAGGGACCGGGCGGCGGCTTGGTGACGGTATAGGTTCGCGTGACGCATCCGGTCAGCATCATAGCCACCACCGGCAATAGAAATTTAATGCTCATATATTTCACAAGACCAACACTGACTCATCCTTGGCGAGGCTGACATGGGGTCTAACCCGAATGCCGATCGGGAATTCAATTGAATTCCCGATCGGCATTCGGGTTAGGAACGGTGGCGAGAGTCGGAACGTGAAAGAATGACCACGAAACGTTCGCCTGACCACTCGCCTCATGGAACCAGAAATTTTCCAGTTTTCAATCCAGCTTTGACTCGCAGGGCGAGGTCGGAGGGTGTGGCCGCATCGTCAGCTATCCGGTATTGATCATACTCGCTAAATAATGAATAGAATTCGGAATATTTGGAATAATCCTTGATGGTGCCCTCCGGTCGGGTGGAGGCGCGGGAGGCGAAAACTTTTTCGGAGGGCTGGAGCACGACATATTCCAGCTGGATTTCCTTGAGGATTCTGCGGGCAAAAGCGAGAAAATGAGGCGGAACTGAAAAATCCAACATCACATCATATCCGGAGCGGACGAATGGTATTGTTGCCGCGGTCATTGAACGCATGATGGTATGGAAGTGTTCCCGCCAATCCGGTTTCTCCGATTTGGCGATGAAGGACCAGAATTTATCGCCTTCGATGCACGCTACTGATCCCGGCAGCAACGAAACAAGCTCCCGCGCGACAGCGGACTTGCCGGCGCCTACTGGACCCGAAAGTGAGGATAACGTTTCCGCGCGTGCGCTTCAGCGTCCGAGCCGGGCATCACGTAAAGCGTTTCGACTTTTTCCGGCAATGGTTTGACGACCTCCGCGGTAAACTCTTTAATGGACCGCGGTTATGGAACTGCGTCATTTGCGATATTTCGTGGCGGTGGCGGAAGCGTTAAATTTCACCAAGGCAGCGACGCGCCTGCGCGTGGCGCAGCCGGCCTTGAGCCGCCAAGTCTCGGATTTGGAGGATGAACTGGGCGTAGACTTGCTCAGACGCAGTTCACATGGCGTTCTGCTGACGGCAGAGGGGAAATTATTCCTGGAGGAGGCGCGAGTAATACTCAAACGCGCGGATGAATCCGTGACAAAAGTGCGCGCTCTGGCTCGCGGCGAGTTTGGCGAACTGAAAGTTGGGTACGTGCCGCCGCTGGAATTGCACATACTGCCGCGCGCGCTGGCGGAATTTCAAAAGACGACGCCGGGAGTGAAGGTGGTGCTGCATGATTTGGGCAGTGATGAAATCTGCGACGAGTTACGAAACGGAATATTGCAGCTGGGCCTCATGATGCAGCCGAGTGAGGAATCCACCGGAGGAATAGAGTTCGAGGCGATCGGTCATTATCCGTTCTTTGTCGCGATGGCAGCAAGTCATTCATTGGCGAGGAGGAAGGCAATATCTCTTGAAATGCTGGCGCAGGAGCCTTTGGTTGTCCTTGACCGCCGGAGAAATTCTGAATTCCACCGGATATTGAAACGCATTTTTGCGCCCCTACAACCCAACATTGCCACGGAGAGCGACAGCGTCAATTCACTCATCACCGAGATTGGCGTGGGCCAGCACGTGGCGGTTGTCAGCCAGCTTTTCAAGGAGGCGATTGGGAAGAGGCTTACGTATCGCAGATTGGCCAATCTTAAAGTTTCCATGTGCGTTGGCATTGCGCGTGCCAAAAACGGGGACATGCCTCCGGCCGGGGAAAAGCTATGTGCCACGATCCGAAAGGCCGGCAATGGTTAGAGCGTTTCCATCCATGCTGTAGCGACGCGCCGCCACATCATTGATGTCGACGCTCCAGCATTCCCCCGCCAATCGTTGGGCAAAGCGACGGTTCGAGACCAAGGAGATGGCCTCTCCATCACTGGATTCCTGATATTCCCGAAAAGCATCGCCGCCAGAGAAAGGTGATATTGGGCGCTTCCTAATGACGCTGGTAGGGTTGGTCCAAGGTTGGCGAGCGCCAACGAAACAAACGAAAAAACTCAAATAGAAAGGCAAGCATCATGAATATGCAGCAATCAAACCAGCAGTCAGGCAAGGGAAACGCAACCAACACCAAACCCAGCAAGGCCATTGTCCTTGTTCACGGCGGCTTCGTGGATGGCTCAGGCTGGGCGGGCGTTTACAAAATTCTGAAAAACAAGGGATACAACGTCCTGGCGGTTCAGCATGCGACCAAATCCCTGGCCGATGACGTGGCAACCACAAGAGCCACCATTGAAAGCGCGAACAGTGAGGTCGTTCTGGTCGGTCATTCGTATGGCGGCGTTGTGATTACCGAGGCAGGGACCCATCCCAGAGTCAAAGGCCTGGTTTACATCACGGCGTTTGCTCCCGACAAGGGGGAATCCGTGGCCTCCCTCATTGCGAACCCTCCGCCCGGCGCGCCGGTGCCGCCGATTTTGCCTCCCCAAGACGGATATCTCTTCCTTGACCGGACAAAATTCGCCGCTGCCTTTGCTGCGGATGTTGAAGCGGACACGGCAACATTCATGGCTGATTCCCAAGTCCCCTGGGGCGTTGAGGCGCTTGCAGGCGCCGTTACGGAACCGGCTTGGAAAACCAAGCCGAGCTACTATCTAGTTGCGTCGGAGGACAAGATGATTCCACCTCCGGCGCAACGGGCGATGGCTGGACGCGCGAAAGCGCAGGTAACGGAGGCGCCGGGCAGTCATGCCATCTATGTTTCAAAACCGGCAGTGGTGGCGGAAATCATCCGGCAGGCGGCCGACTCCTTGATTTAGGGTGAAGGACAAGAACACCTGAGCAGCCTGTCTGAAAATTCCGAGGGAGGCTGTTTTCGAGCCAAGAGCTGGATGGCGAGACGCGACGAGGGAGAATACATTTCATGGGTCTACGACCAAGGGGCAGCCAACCGGCGTTTGGCTCGAAAACCCTCCGGGCGGCGGGTCTTTTGGCGGTGGGCGGCTTTGGCTCGGGCTTTACTGGCGACAATTCATGATCATTCGTGGGAATGATTCCAGAAATGAAACCAGTCATTGTCGAAGGTGAACTGGTAGGCGACATAGCATTGAAAATCCACCTGGCCGTTGATGGAACTGCCAGCCGAGAAAAGCAGGTGATGCTGGTCGCTCAAATCAACGACCGCGCCGACATTGAATGCCGTGCCAACATTGGGAAAGTCGGTCTGATAAACGGTCTGATGATACACCTCTGCGCCGATGGCCACGCTGGGCAGGACCTGCTTTTGCAGGACCACGCCAACGAACCCCCAATTGTTGGCGCCAGAAAACGAATTAATGCCATAACCACCGCCGCCGTAGACGGTCCACGATCCCCAACTCTTTTGCAGCCATAAAGGGAGGAAGGCCTGCAAATGACCGTTGCCAAGGTTGTCGTGGGCGCTGCCGGTCGGCAATTCCAGCAACGGGAAAACGCCCACTTGCGGCAGATCATTGGTTTCGTGAATAAACCGGTATTTCACACCGATTTCGGTGTCGCCCAGACCATAATGTGAGCTTCCGTCAGGCGGCACGTCATAAGCCAGCGGCGCAATCAGATGAAGTTGCACATCGGTGACAACGCCGTAGTTCAATTCAAAATGCGGTCCGGTGCCGGACCAATCGCCGCCGAGTTTTGAGTCTTGGGAAGCGACATAAAATTCCCAATGCTGATATTCCACGGGTTCGGGGTCGTCGGTGACGAACGGAGGGCCGGCGTGGGCGGGGCTGGCGACGCCAAGGACGGTCAGCGCGGCAACCAAGCAAGAGTGACGTGAGAGTTTCATGGTCCGGCAGCATTCAATCGGCGATCAAATAAAATCCGACAATGATGAAGCCAGCCGTAAAAACCACCACCATTATCATTGTGATTAGCCGGTTGATTGGAAGCTTGATTCCCTGACCACGGTTGGCGCCGGCGAACAGCCAGCCGAAAGCGACGAAAAGAATCAGGACAATGGCGATATGCGTGATCCAATTCGACTGCTGGCATGGGCAACAATGGTTTCCGAGGTCGGAAAACGTCATAGCAGATTCGTCACGGAGCCAAGCCTTACCTCGGTTGGGGTTGCCGGGCGAATGGAATGTGAAGTTTTCAAAATTTGCACGGCGTTGACTGATCACTTGGAAGGCGGTTGTTGAATTGGAATGTGTTGTTTAACCTTGGGAACGTCCAATTTCAATTCCATGTAAATCACATCGAGCCAGCGACCGAATTTGAATCCGACTCCCTTGAGATGACCGACTTTTTCGAAGTGAAATCTTGCGTGCAACGCGACGCTGGCGAATTGTTCCCCGTCAATGCCGGCGATGATAACGCTGTGGCCGAGCTCGCCGGTGTGGAAAATCAGTGCTTGCAGGAGAAGCGAGCCGATGCCGCGCCGGTGGAATTGGTGTTGTACATAAATGGAGTTCTCAACGGTGTGCCGGTAAGCCGAGCGCTCGTGAAAAGCAGAAAGCGAGCCCCAGCCGACCACCTGACCGTCCGCGGCCACGGCAACGATCACCGGATGTTTGTCACCGTGACGATCGAACCATCGCCGCCGGCCTTCGAGTGGCTCCGGTTCTTCTTGAAAAGTGCAGGTCGAATGCAGCACGTAGTGATTGTAAATGTCGTTGATTGCGACAAGATCGGATTCGGTGGCTGGGCGAAGGGCAAACGAAGTTTTCATTTCATGGTTTGTTCGTCAGCAAGATGCATGGCCACGTGTTCGCCTGCGATCAGAAAAATGGGTCCTTGCTGCCAATCGGTTTTCCATTGCCTTCGGGCAAACGTCCATCGACCTCTCATGAGGTGACAATGCCAGATTGAAGAGTACCCGGCAAGAGCCTGATGCACGGTCGCAATGCCCCCCGGAACAACTTTTTGGTTTGAGCATTGATCTTGCCTAATGCGCGTGAATGTTGGAACGTGGGGTTCGCACTGGAACTTTGACGATGCCCGATTTGTCCACGCATTTGAGGAGTGAAAGGATTGGCGCCGCCGGAGCGCCGCCCGTTATGGAATCGCCGCGGATTTTTTTCGTCTGCCCCCCCATTTGCCGGCGGCTGGCGATGATTTTTTGCCTGATGATTGCCAGCAGCGGCGTGGCATCCCTGGGCACCTCCCGGTACGCGACTCACAGTTGGCGCCGCGAAGACGGTCTGCCCCAAAATTCGGTAACGGCCGTGGTGCAAACCCGCGATGGATATCTTTGGTTGTCGACGTACAACGGACTGGCGCGCTTCGACGGGGTGCGGTTCACGGTGTTTGACAACACCAGCAATCCGGAATTGCGCAACAGCCGGATCACCAGCCTGTACGAGGCGCCGGATGGGGTATTGTGGATCGGGCATGAAAACGGGGAAGTCACGCGTTATCGAAACGGGCGGTTCACGGCGGTGCCCTATTACGCAGCGTGGTCGGGCGGAAAAATTTGCGGGATGGGGACGGATACCGACGGCGATGTCTGGTTGTTTAACGATGACGGTTTGCTGGCCAGGGTGCGGGACGGTTGTGTCCTTTCTGCGCCGCGCGGCGCGATGCACCATTTGTCGATATTCGTCTGCTCCCCCGGGGGGACGCTTTGGCTGGCGCGCGACGGGCTGGTATCGGCGGTGGAGCATGGCCGGTTCCGAACGCCGACTTTTGATCAAGGCCGCACCAATTCGTTTGTGGAGGGGATCGGGCTGGCCCGGGACGGAGGCCTGTGGGTGGACTGTAACGAGCTCTACCAGAAATGGAAGGACGATCGTTGGGTGGGGGCAGCGGTGGAATGTCCCTGGGGAGAGGATCCGCTGACCCAGCTGATGGAGACGCAAAAGGGGTTGCTGGCGGCGGCGACGGCGGATCGCGGGCTTTATATTGTGATCCCGGATGGTTCGCGAGCCGCTACGCATTTCTGGCGCGCGAACGGTTTTGCGGCTGATTGGATCGTTTCGCTAATGGAAGATCGGGAGGCCAATCTATGGGCGGCAACGGGCAGCGCCGGGCTGGCGGGTTTGCGACCGAGCGTGATTGATTCGGTGAATCCGCCCGATCAATGGCTGGGGCGGGCGGTGAAATCCGTCACGGTTGCACAGGACGGGGGCATATGGGCGGCCACGGAGGGGGCAGGCGTTTACTCGCTGAAGACGGGCAGCTGGCGACATTTCGGCATGAGGGAAGGGGTAACGAACAGTTATGTCTGGTCGGTGGCGGAAGACCCGGGGCGGAATTTGTGGGCGGCGACGTGGGGCGGAGGGCTATATGAGAACCATGGCGATGTTTTCCGACTGGCGGAAGGGTTCGATCCGGTGGCCCCGGCGATCACGGCATTATATTGCGAGGGGCCCAAACAGTTGTGGCTGGGCACAGCGCGGGGCCTGGTGCACTACGACCACGGGCAGGCAACGCTAATTGCGCAGGAACAATCGGTGCGGACGGTGATCAAGGACCATTCGGGCGCGGTCTGGTTCGGAATGTCGGGAGGCGGACTGGGTTGTTTAAAGGGAGGGGTGACGCATTATTTTGGCAAGGCGGACGGGCTGCTGAGCGATTTTGTGCAATGTCTCCGGGAGGACAGCGACGGCACCATCTGGATCGGTACATTTGGAGGCGGGCTAAGCCGGTGGAAAGCGGGCCGACTGGCCACGATCAGCTCGCGCGAGGGATTGGGCGACAACGTCATTTGCGACATCGAGGATGACGGACTGGGATATTACTGGATGAGTTCCTATAATGGCCTCCTGCGGGTCCGAAAATCGAGCCTGGACCAATGCGCGGACGGCTTGAGCCCGGCGATCCAGTGCGACACTTTTGGCATGAGCGATGGCATGCCGACCCTGGTATGCTCGGGCGGTTTGCAACCGGCTGGATGCGCTACGACCAACGGGTCCCTGTGGTTTGCGACCGGCCGGGGATTGGTGGCCGTCCACCCGGCAGAAGTGAGGCATA
>Ga0302320_10022745_pt1 | contig 12349 bp, 11 predicted proteins | sample Bog_T0_3_FD_202130 | JGI IMG/M metagenome (GOLD analysis project Ga0302320, IMG submission 202130) | Peat permafrost microbial communities from Stordalen Mire near Abisko, Sweden - Bog_T0_3 | ecosystem: Environmental > Terrestrial > Soil > Wetlands > Peat | place: Sweden: Abisko, Stordalen Mire...
TCAAAACCAACGCCGTCCAGACGATGAAAGCCCGAGGCGTCACCAGCTTCCGAACTGTATGAATGGCTCACGCGAAGACGCGAAGAACACAAAGGAGCGAAGGGTTTTGAATGTAGAAGAAATCTCCTCTGTTGTCGTAGATACGGCGTTCCACTTGCACCGAGACTTGGGGCCGGGTCTTCTGGAGTCGGTTTATGAAGTGATCCTAGCGAAGCAACTGGAGCGCCGTGGATTATCTGTGGAACGGCAAAAGGATGTGGCAATCACCTATGATGGGATGAATTTTGATCTCGGCTTTCGGGCTGATTTGCTGATTGAGGGGAAGGTGCTCGTAGAGCTGAAGTCGATAGAAAAACTGGCTCCGGTGCATGGAAAGCAGGTGCTTACCTATCTGCGTTTGCTCAACTTGCCCATTGGCCTACTCATTAATTTTGGATCGGAGACATACAAGGAAGGTGTGAAAAGAATCGTTCATCAGCATCATGACTTCGACTCTTCGCGTCTTCGCGTGAGAAAATGAAAGCGAAAAATCCTGAACCAAATCCCGACGGCGAAGTCATCCTTTACCAGACTCAGGATGAGCAGACTCGGATGGAAGTCCGTTTTCGAGGAGAGACGGCGTGGCTTTCGCTGAACCAGATGGCAGAGCTTTTTCAGCGTGATAAGTCGGTCATCTCCAAGCACATCAAGAATGTATTCGACGAGGGCGAATTGAGCATGGCGGCAACTGTTGCAAAATATGCAACAGTTCAGACCGAGGGAAATCGAGAGGTGAGCAGGGAGATCGAGTTTTACAATCTGGATGTCGTTATCTCGGTGGGCTACCGGGTAAAATCGCACCGGGGTACGCAATTCCGCATCTGGGCAACACAACGGCTGCGGGAATATCTCGTGAAAGGTTTCACGATGGACGATGAGCGCCTCAAGGAATCTGGCGGCGGAAATTACTTTGAGGAACTGTTGGAGCGCATCCGGGACATCCGCTCTTCGGAAAAGGTCTTCTGGCGCAAGGTGTTGGATATTTATGCGACGAGTGTGGACTACGACCCTCGAGAGGAAGTCTCACAGGAGTTTTTTGCAACCATCCAAAACAAGATGCACTGGGCGGCGCATGGGCATACGGCGGCGGAGATCGTGAAGGAGCGTGCGGATGCGACTAAACCGAACATGGGCATGATGACCTGGCCGGGCAGCCACCCTAGAAAGGCGGATGCGGGTGTGGCGAAAAATTATCTGATGGAAGAGGAACTGGAATCCCTCAACTTGATCGTCTCGCTGTATCTGGACTTTGCTACGCTCCAGGCTCGCAACCGAAGGCCGATGACGATGCGTGACTGGGTCGTGAAGCTGGATGATTTCATGCGGCTGAGTGAGCGTGAGATTTTGACCCACGCCGGAAAGGTTTCTCATGAGGCGGCACTGGCGAAGGCGGCGGGAGAGTATGAGAAATACCGGGCAATCGAGGGGGCGAAGCCGTCGCCGGTGGAGCAGGCATTTGAACAGGCCGTGGAGAAGGTGAAGAAGCTCCAATTTACCCCCAAGCCCAAATCGCGAGAAAAAACATCTCAAAAGGGCTCAAGAAAACCGACTGATTATTCCACTCCAAAAGAGAACTCACAACATACAGATTCCCAAGAGGGTGATGGAAACAAAGGAGTTTCTGAATGAAGCTCCAATTTGACCCCAAGCAAGAATATCAGCTCGATGCTGTTCAAGCGGCAGTCGATCTCTTTGAGGGGCAACCCTTGGAGAAGTCGGATTACTCCGTTGTCTTACAGAGGAGTCAGGATAGTAACGGGGAGCTTTTTGCCGGGCAGGTACAGACTGAGAACGGCACGGGAAATGCCCTCCTCCTCAATGAGGGCTCCCTGCTCGAAAATCTCCAGACTGTTCAGGAACGGAATCTTCTTGATGTCAGGGATTCACTTGATGCCTGGACATGGACTGATGAAGGAGGAAGTCACTGGTGTCCTCATTACTCCGTAGAGATGGAGACGGGCACGGGAAAGACCTATGTGTACTTGCGGACGATTTACGAACTGAACCGAAAATACGGCTTCAAAAAGTTCATCATCGTGGTCCCCAGCGTGCCCGTTCGTGAGGGTGTGCTCAAGAATCTGGAAATCACCCGAGATCATTTTCGGGATCTTTACAATAATGTGGAGTCGGAGCATACGGTCTATGATTCCAAGCGTGTGAGTCAGCTCCGGCAGTTCGCCACAAGCAACACGGTCCAGATTCTCGTGATCAACATTGATGCCTTCCGCAAGAACTTCACGGGTACGGAAGCGGAGAAGAAGAGCAATGTGATCTATACGGAACGGGATGGACTGAACGGGATGCGTCCGATTGAGTTTATCCGTGCCACACGCCCCATCGTCATTCTCGACGAGCCGCAAAGTGTCGATAATACGGAGAAGGCACAGCAGGCGATCCAGGCGCTGAATCCCCTCTGCACGCTACGCTACTCCGCCACCCACAAGAATCTCTACAATCAGATCTACTCGCTCGACCCTATTCGCGCCTATGAGCTGCGGCTGGTGAAGCAGATCGTCGTGGCCAGCGTCACGAGTGAGAACTCCCATAACGAGGCGTTCGTTCGGCTCGTCAAGGTGGATAATAAGAACGGCATCAAGGCTCAGATAGAGATCGATGTGGAGCAGGCAGAGGGCGTGAAACGCAAGAAGGTCATGGTGAAGAATGGAGATGACATTCACTACAAATCGGGCGAACGCTCCCTCTATGCCACTGGCTACCAGATCGCAGAAATCAATGCCGAGCCGGGCAATGAATTTATCCTCCTCAGCAATGGACGCAGACTGACTCTCGGACAGGAGATCGGGCGCGGTCTCCGACTCCCTGTTAATCAGGATGGGGAACGAGTTTTCGACGAAACCATCAACAAGCTGGTGATCGTGGCCAATGAGAGCTACGAGGATTTTGCCAAGTCGCTTCAAACGGAATATGAGGATGACTGTGGCGTTACCTTCGGGAAGGTTCCCATGCTGGCCTTCGTGAAACTGGAGCGTCTTGAGGGAGACAAGACAGTGACGCTGGGGAGGACAGGTTCCGAGGCGATCTGGAAGGCCCTTCAGGAAAAGGGCTTTGTGGATGGCTCGGGACGCATTCAAAAGAGCTTCGATCCGAAAGCTCCTGGGTTTGATCTCCAGCTACCGGAGCCCTGTCTGGAACTCCAAGCCGAGGTGATCGATATTCTTTCCTCCTATCAGTTGGAGCGGCATATCCAACGAGATGAGCCGGGGAAGAAGCTCCTCTTCAAAAAAGCGGTGGCGCTGGACGATGAGTTTCAGAATCTCTGGAACAAAATCAAGCCCCGCACAACTTATGCGGTGGAGTACGCCACCGAGACCCTTGTCCAAAATGCTGCGAGAGAAATCCGCAAGATGGAGCGGATCGAACCTGTACGACTGAGCTACCGTGAGACGGGAGTGGAAGTTGAGCGGAGTGGGCTGTCTGGAACAGTGCTCCGCGAAGGCGCGAGAAATGAATCCTACCGGGGAGCACTCCCCGACATTCTTGCCTATCTTCAGGGTGAAACCGAACTGACTAGGGGAACTCTGGTGCACATCCTCAAGGAGTCGGGAAGACTTGGGGAGTTCATGGTGAATCCGCAGAAATTCATGGATGCGGTCGCAGCCATTCTGCGTCATGAACTGAACCGTCTCATCATCGACGGCATTAAGTACGAGCGCATCGAGGGAGAGGAATTCGAGATGCGTCTCTTTGAGACCGATGAAATCATTGGCTATCTCCGCAATCGTCTTGAGGTCAGCAAGTCCGTCTACGATGCCGTAGTCTATGATTCGGAGGTCGAGCGACAGTTTGCCGAAAAGCTCGATCAACGGGAGGACATCAAGCTCTTTGTGAAGCTCCCCTGGTGGTTCAGGATCGAGACACCGATTGGTGATTACAATCCCGATTGGGCTATCGTGAAGCACGATAGCACAGCGCTCTACCTCGTGCGCGAAACCAAAGGCACCAAGGATTTTGAGAAACTCCGCAACTCAGAGACCGACAAAATCCGCTGCGGACGCCGCCATTTCGAAGCACTGGATGTAAACTTTGCCGTCGTCACCTCGGCGAGCGATGTGTGAGTTTTTCTGCTCCCTCGTCCCTAACTTTGATCCTGCAACGCTGCATCAATCTCTCTCTTCTCGGTATTCCTGATTAATCAATTCAGTTCTCTCGCCAAGGCCCGGATCTGTTCCGGTTCATGAGCGCTGCTCAGGGTGATGCGTAGGCGGGCGGTGTTCCTGGGGACGGTGGGGTAGCGGATTGCGGGGACGAAGAAGCCTGCTTCGAGTAAGCGAGCGGCCTCAGACAGGGCGCGTTCTTCGCTGCCGAGGATGAGTGGAACGATGGCACTCTGCGGAATTTCAGGTAGCTTCAGCTCGGCTGCCAGTAGCGTGAGATTTTCCCGAAGCTTTGCGCGGAGTCGATCTCCCTCTTCCGATTGAACGATCCTCAGCGAAGCGCGGCAGGAGGCGGCTATGGCAGGCGATGGGGCCGTGGAGAAAACAAAGCTTCGGGCGCAGTTGATCAGATAATCAATGAGCACCCGCGATCCCGCTATATAGCCTCCCGAGACGCCGAGCGCCTTGCCGAGTGTGCCCATCTGGATTTCGACCCGGTCACTCAGACCCAGCTCGCCCGTGAGTCCCTGCGCGCCCTTGCCACGAACGCCTACGGCATGGGCCTCATCCAGAAAGAGAATCGCCCCGAAGCGTTCCTTGAGTTCCACAATTTCGCGCAGCGGTACCAGATCCCCATCCATGCTGAAAATCGATTCGGTGAGGATCATCACTTTTGCCTCAGGGTGAGCTTCCCGCGCCCATTTGAGATGGGACTCAAGCTTCGTGAGATCATTGTGGGGGAAAACCCGGAGCGTGGCCTCGCTCGCTCGTGCCCCATCGATCAGGCAGGCATGGGCCAGCTTGTCCAAGATAATCACATCCCCTTTGCCCATGAGCGCAGGAATAGTTCCTGTGGCCGCAGCGACACCTGTAGAGAAGACCAACGCCGCCTCGCTTCCCTTGGCTGCCGCGAGTTCTTCTTCGAGAGCGGCATGTTCCGCGGTCGTGCCGCAGATGAGCCGGGAGGCCGTGGAGCCGACGCCCCAGCGCGCTGCCGCTTCCGTCATCGCCGAGGCCAGGGCCGGATGGGAAGCCAGGCCGAGGTAGTCATTGGAAGAGAAGTTTTGAAGCTCCCGGCCCTCGATCGTGATACGGGTGCCGTCCATGGCCTCGATCACGCGCAGGCTGCGGCGCAATCCCTGCGCTTCCAGATCGTGCAAAGCGCTGCTCAGGAAGGAATCAAGGGCGGTCATCGCAGGAGCTTTTCAGCGCTTCCCTGAATTTGCTAAGCCTTCCGCTTGGGCTTGCTCTGGACGGCCTCGATCTTGCTGACAAAATCCATGTCCCGCTCGGTGATGAAATTCACCACGAGTCCGGGGCGTCCCGCACGCGCCGTACGACCCACGCGGTGGAGATAGTTCTCCATCTGCTGCGGCATGTGGTAATTGACCACGCGTCCGACATGCTCGACATCGAGTCCGCGCGAGGCGAGGTCGGTGGAGATGAGAAGGTCAATCTCGCCATCGCGGAAGGCCTTGAGATTTTGACGGCGCTCGACCTTGTCCATCTCGCCACGGTAGATCACGCAGGGAAGTCCGGCCTCTTCCAGCTCCTCGGCCAGTTTGTCGCACTGTTCGCGGGTATTGACAAAAATGATGGTGCCGCCTTCGATCCGTCGGCCCAGTAGGCGCTCCAGATAAGGGAAGCGTTTCCCATCCTTGATGATCTGCTGGGTGGTCGTGAGTGTCGAAACCACGCGATGGCTTCCCTCGCTGCGGATGAGTTCGGCATCGGCAAAGAGTTCGTTAATGAGCTTCTCCACGGCAGGCGAGACAGTCGCGGAAAAGAGCGCCATCTGGCGTCCCTCGGGGCATTTTTTAATGAGGCGCTGAACATCGGGCAGAAAGCCGTGATCGAGCATCTGATCGACCTCGTCGAGCACGAGGAGGCGGACATCACCGAGCGTGACAAGGCCCATCTCGATCATTTTGACGAGTCGTCCCGGCGTGGCCACGAGGACTTCAAAGGCTCCCTGAACGCTTCGTTTGGCGACCTCCATCGTGGTGCCACCCAGTACTGCGCGGACGCGCAGACGGGTCGTGTGGGTGAAGGGCTTAAAGGCTTTGGCCACCTGCTCTCCCAGCTCCCGTGTCGGCACGACGACGATCGCGCGCGGCTCACCATAGACCTTGATCGCGTCACCTTCGTTTTCCAGCGTCTTGAGCAACTGGAGGATCGGCAGGCCGTAAGCCAGCGTCTTGCCGCTCCCCGTCTCTGCGACACCGACGACCGAGCGACCAGCGAGCAGGGCAGGAATGGCGCGCTTCTGAATCTCCGTGGGGCGAGTCAGCTCACGCTCAATCAGGGTTTCCTGAAGCGTGGGAAGCAGGGCGAAATCAGAAAAGGTGGTCATTGTGAAGCCATCCTAGTGCAGCGATTCCAAAATGGCAGCACTTCTGTTCTCGTCGCCCAGGAACAGAGCTTCTACTCGCTTCTAGAATCTTTCTTGAGCATCCTGAGGGCTTCTTCGACAGTCGTCATGAATTGTGCGGGGAAGATGATGGTCGAGTTCTTCTCCGTAGCGATCTCGGCCATGGTCTGCAAGGTACGCAATTGGAGGGCCACAGGGTGTGCCGTGATCACATCGGCTGCCTGGCCGAGTTTGGTTGCCGCTTGGAATTCTCCTTCGGCTGCAACGATTTTGGCGCGGCGTTCGCGTTCGGCTTCTGCTTCTTTGGCCATAGCTCGCTGCATATTGTCGGGTAAGATGATGTCTTTGATTTCGACAGCGGTAACGGCCGTGCCCCACGGTTCGGTGTGCGCATCGATCACGGTCTTGATTTGCTCGTTAATGTTCGCAGTCTCAGCAAGAAGTTGATCGAGCGAAAAGCGACCGACTACATTGCGTACCGTTGTTTGGCTGATTTGATTGATCGCGTTGTAGACATTTTCGATCGCAATCACGGACTTTTCCGGGTCGGAGATTTTGTAATAGGCGACGGCAGCGATATCGATTGAGACATTGTCTTTGGTAATGATTTTTTGTGACGGGATCTGCATCGTCACGGTGCGCAGCGACACACTGGTCATGGTTTGGAAAGGAGCGAAGATCAGCGTGATGCCCGCCTGCCGGACTCCGGAAAACTTGCCGAGGCTGAAGACAACGCCTCGCTCATACTGCATCAGAACACGGATCGAACTCAGCGTGTAAATAACAACGAGCACGACAGGAATGAGTATGATCATAGAGTCACTCTAGTATCACAGCGATGGCTGTCGAGTGTCATAAAATCATTACTGGGGCCAGATCATGACGCCTTTTTGAAAATGAGAGAGACGGGATCCCGACTTTTTTCACTGCTTCTCAGCGGTCATTGCTTCCACCAGATCCAGTAGTAAAAAACAGGCCACGGAGTCTCTGCTGTCTCGCCCTTTCAGCTTTCAAAGTTTGATGGCACTTGCCGGGCGAGCTGCAGTGCCGCCCCCTGACGAGGCTTGCTTCGGTAGTCTCCCACGCCGCATCCCTGTGGCTTGGTTCAGCCTTTGTTTCCCACGCCCCACTGGGGTTCGATTTCTTTGCTGAGGAGGCTGGATTCGCCTGCTTGGAGGTGATGGATCGCGGCGAAGGCGATCATCGCGGCGTTGTCTGTGGAGAGTTCGGGGGCGGGGAGGTGAAGTTTCCATCCCTTCTCCTGACAAAGTTCCTGCAGGCCAGAACGGAGTGCCCGGTTGGCGGAGACGCCGCCCGAGACGGCAACCTCTTGAAGCCCTGATGACTCGACAGCGCGTGCGGTTTTTTGGATCAGGACATCGACGATGGCATGTCGGACGGAGGCGCAGAGATCGGCCATTCCTTCCGGGGAGTGTGCACTATTGGGGTTTTTTTCCAGGAAGTAACGGACGGAGGTTTTGAGTCCGCTGAAGCTGAAATCGAGATTTTCTTTCTCTCCCCGTTCCAGGAGGGCCTTGGGGAAGGGGTATTTCAGCGGATTTCCGGTGGCTGCGAGCCGATCGATTTCGATACCTCCTGGGTAGCCTAGGCCGAGAAGTTTGGCTGTTTTGTCAAAGGCCTCGCCGGCTGCATCATCGAGCGTCTTGCCAAGGGCGGTGTAATCTCCTGCGCCGCGCACTTCGGTGAGCTGGGTATGGCCACCGCTCACCAGGAGGGCGATATGCCTGGGGATGAATTCCTGACCGAGAAAGGGAGAAAGAAGGTGGCCCTCCAGATGATTGAGCGCAAGGTAGGGAATGCCGAGGGCGAGCGCGAGGCCCTTGGCATAAGCGGCACCGACGAGAAGTGCGGGAGCGAGGCCGGGGCCGGAGGTGGCGGCGATGGCTCCAAGATCGCCCGGGGTGAGTCCTGCTTCGAAGAGGGCTCGGCGGACGAGGGGATCGGCGGCGAGGAGATGATTGCGCGAGGCGACTTCCGGGACAACTCCGCCAAAGCGGGCATGTTCCTCGGCCTGAGAGGCAATGAGGCTGGAGAGGATGACGCCGGGAGGACGCAGGATCGCCGCCGCCGTTTCATCACAGGAGGATTCAATGGCGAGGATGGGGCGTTCTCCGTCGTAGGGTTTCATCACGGTTGCCAGAGTAGGGAATTCCAGCGGGCGAGCAAGGCGTCGGGATGCTCGCGCATGAGAGTGTCGCTCCGACCAAGGGCCTTGAGGAGCACTTCTGCTACGAGATTGCGATTGAACCCGAACTCCGAAGTTGGCGGAGATGAGTTGGAGGAAGATGCTGGCCGATAGGAGTTGCGGAAGCGCGGAGGCGTATCTTTAGATACGGTGAGTGCTGACAAGACTCCTTTGCGGTCAGGAGATTGCTTCAAATCGCTTTGATCAACTTCGGAGTTCGGGTTTAAGAAGGTTCCCGATGCGATGGCCAGCGAGGTGGCGCTCTCGCGCAACTCCAGGGGAAAATCCTTGAGGCTCTGATTCACATTGAGGCCGATGCCGACAACGGCAAAGGGATGTTTTCCCGTGCGTGTTTCGACTAGGATGCCGGCCATCTTGCGCCCGTGGAGGTAGAGGTCATTGGGAGCCTTGATCCTGGCATCGCTGATTCCAAGAATCTCAAGCGTTTCAACCAAAGCAACAGCGGCAAAGGCTGAGAGCGCGGGAATCGTGGCATCGCTGATCTCAAGGCGGAGGAGGAGGGAGAACCAGAGGCCGAGTGGTTCCCGGGAGGCCCAGGCACGCTGAAATTGACCTCGTCCCGCTGTCTGTCTCTCAGCAAAGAGGAGGGTGCCTTCCGGTGCGCCCGCTTCTCCCAATCGAAGCAGCTCGTCATTGCTGGAGGTGGTTTCTGCCAGCACCTGAACAGGCTGAACCCAGGGCGAGGCTGTACTCAGAAACTCTGCATCAAGCGGATGTTTAGAAAAATTCATCCTAAAACAAAAAAGAACTCACAGGGATGAAGGGGATGAAAGGGAGAGGGGGGGAAATGCTGAGAGATCAGGACGCTCAACGATTAAAAATTAACGAGCGAGCCTCTGTGAAGTTCAGCTTTGCGGTTTTTTTCTCCCATCCACTTTATCCCTTTTATCCCTGTGAATGGAATCCTGTCGTCTTTAGCGGCTCTCGATCTCCAACGAGAGGTCGGCATTTTGCGCAGAGTGAGTGAGCGCACCCACGGAGATGCGATCCACGCCCGTTTGAGCGATCAGTGCAATGCCTTCCAGTGTGATGCCGCCGCTGGCTTCCAACAGGACTGGCGGGGCCACTATCTTACGAAGTGCGACGGCCTGCTTCATGAGCTCACAGGACATATTATCGAGCAGGATGACATCGATGCCGGGCATGGGGAGGAGTTGCTCAACCTGCGCCAGCGTGTCGGCCTCGATCACGATTTCAAGTCCTGGATATTCTGCTCGGAGGCGCTTCAGGACAGGCGGTAGCGCGGTGAGATTGCCGTCGGGAGAGAGCGCGGCGAGGTGGTTGTCTTTTACCAGGACAGCATCGTAGAGCCCCATGCGGTGATTGACGCAGCCACCGGCTTTGACGGCCTGTTTTTCCAGGAGTCGCCAGCCGGGCGTGGTTTTGCGGGTATCGAGGAGCTTCACTTGGGTGCCCTGCACGGCATTGGCATAAAGGCGGGAGAGCGTGGCGATGCCGCAGAGTCGTCCGAGGAAATTGAGCGCCGTGCGTTCTGCGGAAAGGATGGAACGCGTGGAGCCGCTGAGGGAGAGGAGCATGTCGCCACGATCAAGTTCATCCCCTTCGTTGCAGAGCTGGGTCACGGTGAGGGAGGGATCAATGCGTCGGAAGCTTTCCACGGCGATGGCAAGTCCTGAGACCACGCAGGAGGCGCGGGCGACGATGCTGGCGCTGGAGAGGGAATCTGCAGGGATGAAGGCCTGGGAGGTCACATCTCCTGCGGCACTGGCAGAAGGGCCGAGATCCTCGATCAAGGCGAGCGTGAGGAGATCGAATGATGCGGAGCCGTGGCTGCTCATCGGTGGGGGTAATCAGTTGGCCTCGACGGCGGGGGCAGCGGCAATGGGCTCGGGCGGCAGCGCTGGAAGATTGAGCAATTCGCGCTGCCACGGCAGGAGGACGGGGGCGTGAGGATCGGCTGCTGCTGCCTCCAGGGCGGCCTTGGGAGCGAGGATCGAGGGATCAAGTTGGAGGTCGCGTGCGATTTTGTCTCGGAGATCGCGCAATTTGTTGCAGCGATCAATCTGCTCTTTGGTGGCGCGGATGCGGACCCCCCGGATCATCTGCGGCCATTCGGATTCGGGCAGAGCGAGAGCGGCATCGAGGGTCTCATCCAATCTTCCGGCGCGGGGCTGCGGGATGCGGGGGCGGGAAAATTTTCCACCCTTGGCGGCTTCTCCGGCGAGGTGCAGGAGATTGTCATTGGAAAGGACATGAAAGGCCGGGCGATCCCAGAGTCTTGCTTCGCTGTCACGCCAGTGCCAAAGAGCGCGGAGAATGGCCCATCCGCGGGGAGGGAGAACGGCGTAGCCGGTGATGCGCCAGAGATTTTCCTCGTCGCGTTGACGGGTCTCACGGGTGCCTTTGACCATGCGGTCGCGGGACTGGCGATACCATTCCAACCGCCCAAGTTCGTTCAGTCGGGCTTCCAGGATGTCGGCCAGCTGCGGCATAAAACGCACATCATTGAGGGCGTATTCGACCATCTGGTCGGAGAGGGGACGCTGCGCCCAGTTCGCTTTGCGGGAGGCCTTGGAGAGGGTGATCCCGAAATATTTTTCCACTAGCCCGGCGAGACCGAGATGCGGCTCTCCGGTGAGCCGCGCCGCAATCATCGTGTCGAAAATGTCGTCATCAGGAAACTCCCCTGAACGACGCAGCAGGCGCAGATCATAGTCGGCGTCGTGGAAGAGAATCGTCTTCCCCTTGAGTGCTTCAAAAAACTCGGTCAGCGGAAGTCCCGCCAGCGGATCAATGAGCACCAAATCCTCAGCCCAGCCGCTCTGAGGGTCCTGGCCCCATCCGCTCTGAATGAGACAAAGTTTCTCAAAGTAGCAGTGCAGGCTGTCGGCTTCGGTATCAAGCGCGACTCGGGTCTCTCCCTGAAGTCGGGAGAGATACTCGCGAAAAGCAGATTCCCCGGCGATCAAGGTTCAGCGATGAAGGTTGCCTGGGTCGGGATTTCTCCGGCAGGTCGGGCACGAGGCTCGCGCACCTCGGTATTGCCCTCGGTAGGAATGGTGACAAAGGGCCCACCGGCGAGCGGGGCAACTTCGGTGAAAGCAAGATCAGGCACATCACTGGGCAGCCCCTCAAGAGGGAAGTCCTTGCGCAGCGGATGGTAGGGATAGCCCTCCCACATCAGGATGCGACGGAGATCGGGATGATTTTTGAAGCGAATACCCATGAGGTCCCAGACTTCGCGTTCATGCCAGTTCGCCGTGGGCCAGATGTCGGAGACGGTGGCGACTTCGGCGACATCCTCAGGGGTTGCGATCTTGAAGCGAAGGTGGGTCTTTTTCTCCAGGGAATAAAGTTCATAGACCACGGCAAAACGGGGATCGGTGCCGAAATTATCGACGGCGCTGATGTCCAGGAGCAAGTCGTAGCCGAGGATGTCACGGGCGTAGAAAGAGAGATCGCGGATGCGGGAGGCATCAAAGGCGAGGGTTGTTTCCCCTCGGAACTCCTTGCGGGCGAAGGTGTCGGAGGCAAACTCCTTCTCAATTTTGCTGGCGTCTTCTGCTGCGCTCATCGAATCGAATCCAGTAATGCCCTCTTCTGATCGAGGAACGAGTGTTCTGTCATGAGCTTCTC
>Ga0302320_10022746_pt1 | contig 12348 bp, 9 predicted proteins | sample Bog_T0_3_FD_202130 | JGI IMG/M metagenome (GOLD analysis project Ga0302320, IMG submission 202130) | Peat permafrost microbial communities from Stordalen Mire near Abisko, Sweden - Bog_T0_3 | ecosystem: Environmental > Terrestrial > Soil > Wetlands > Peat | place: Sweden: Abisko, Stordalen Mire...
GCCAATGCGCGCGCTCACTGCGGCCAGTTGCGCCTCCGGCTGCTCCACGCGGCCAAAGGCGGCAATGTCCGTCTTCAATGCGGCTGTGCGGACCTCGGCAACCTGCACGCCCGCCGCGGTAATTTCGGCCGGAGTCAGTTCGACCGTCGTGCCTGGCTCCGTTCCTTGCTGCGCCTGATTCTTATCTTGAGGAGCAGCGACGGGGCTTGCCGTATTCGATGCCGCTGAAACAGGGCGCATCTCTCTCGCTGTCAGAAATCCAACCACCAGAGCCGCGCTCAAAACTCCAGCGCATGCGCCGAATGCAAATAGCTTCTTTTCCTTCATTGTCATTTGCTTGTCCTCCCGTTGTTGCTGTTCGTTTCTGGGTTACGGTTTGTTGTGGTCGCTAGCGGTGCGCCTATGGCTCGTTCCAATTGCGACCTGCCCGCGTTCGCGGCAGCAGATGCCTTGTAATATGCGCTTTGAATATCCAGCAGCAGATTCTGCGCTTCGATCAGGCTCATGAACTCAGTGCGATTGTTCTGGTACGCGGCCGTAGAGGCTTTGAAGGCTGCCTCCGCTTGAGGAAGCAGCGTGTCGCGATAGAGCTTGACGCGCTTCTCGGCGGCCAACACCGCGATCTGCGCCTGGCGTATCTCCAGAAAAACCGTGGCCGCGCGCGCATCGAGTTCGGCTTGCGAGACCTCCGTCGCGGTATCAGCTTGCTTAGCCTCGCCATCATGGCGCTTGCGATTCAACCAGGGAAGGTTCATCGACACTTCGCCCATGTACGCGCTGCGCGCATTGGAACCGGTTGGCATCAGCATGTAACCTAGACCGACAGTAAAGTCAGGCTTCATTGCCAGCCGCGTCAGCTTTCCCTCGTCGCTGGATTTTTTGAGCTGCGTGCGCAAGGCCTCCAGCTCCGGCCGGTGCTCGATAGCCGCGCGCTCCAGTTCCTCGATGGAAGGCAGTGCAATAGGAAGCGCGTAGCTGCCGGCAATTTCGATTTCTTCATTTGGAGGCCGGCCCATCAGAGCATTCAACTGTGCGTGCGCGTTGTCCCGCTCTTCTTCCAGCTCAATGAGTTGTTCGTTCAGCCGGGTCAGCGCCATCTGCGCGCGCAGTAAGTCTGCCTGTGGCGCCTTGCCGGTGGTGTATTCAGCAAGCGCCGCGGCCAGAGCCTCTTTCAGCAGCGAACTCTGGCGCGCCTGCAACCGCACCTCATCCGCATTGCGCATCAGATCGATGCAGAGTTTGCGAGCCTGCGCAGCAACCTCCTGGCGCAGAGTCTCCAGATCGAAGGCTGCTACGCCTGCGTCGTCTTCCGCCAGCCTTGCGCGCTGATCCCGCTTTTGGCGCCTGGAGAAGGTCTGCTGAAGTGACACCATGAGTTGCGCCTGATTCAGATCCCATGGCCGGCGCAGTGGTGTACCCCAGTCGCGCATCATCAGCGTGGGATCGTCTAGGCTGCGCGCGGTGGCGGTTTTCAGTCGGGACAGCGACAAACGCCGCACCGCCGCTCGAATCTCAGGGTTGCTCTCAAGCGCAGCCGCTACCGCATCATCGATAGACAAAAGCGGAGCAGCCGCCTCGAACGCAGCGACGGAGCGCGTCTCCGTCTGCCCAGGACAGGCAATCGAAAGCGCCAGCACAAGAGGCGCTAGGACATAGATGGGTTTCACTCTTCAACTCCGCGTGATTCGGCATAAGGAGAAACGCCAGGGCGCAGAGACACGCACCCCGGAGAGCCACGGCGGAAGTGAAGAATTAGATTCTTAAGTTGAATGCGCCGGTAGGCGGAGAATGCGGAGGAATCACCGCGAATCGCGGGAACTCGCTCTGTGAAGAGAATTCATCCAGGGAGATGAACTCCTGCGCAACAGTCATTGGAGCCGAACCGGGAAGGTCGGTCGCAAAAACGAGGGCAGGCAGTGGGGCGCTGGCGGTGCAGCAATTTGTCCCGATGGATTGGTGGGACTTGGAAGCGCGCAAGCAGCAATTGTGGGCGGCTTTATGTGCCGGCTGCAGGCAGATTCCAGACGGAGCAAGTAAAGTACCCATCAAAACGATGGTCACCGCCGCGCGTTGGAAGACGCCTCTCAACATGGTCTCAAGTTACCACAACAGCCGAGTTATTCAGTGATGTGGATCACCCAGCAGCCTTGGAGTAAGCCGTTCAAGAGAACCGTATAAAAATCCCACACCGCAAATCTTGTGAACTTGTAGCTTACTCAAGAACCGCGTCTCCTGCGTTTTGATTGTTTTGAGCGTCTAGCATATTCAATATTTACCGGCGCGCATAAAGCAGAAACTCGTGGTTGCCTTCCGCGCCTGTGATAGGCGAGGGAATCGTCTCGACAACCTGCCAGCCCAGCGCCCTCACGCAATCGGCCACCTTGTCGATGGACAACTGGTGCGCCGCGGGGTCGCGCACGATGCCGCCCTTGCCGACGTGCTCGCGGCCGGCTTCAAATTGCGGTTTGACCAGAATAATGGCCTCGGCGAGTGATGGCGCGGCGGCAAAGACCGGCTCCAGCAGCAGCGTGGCGGAGATAAATGCGACATCCATCACCAGCAGGGTGAGTTCGGGAGCCTGCGCCGCCGCCAGGGAGCCAGGCACAAGCAGCCGTGCGTTGGTCCGCTCCAGCAGGCGGACGCGCGGGTCGTTGCGCAGCTTCATGGCGATCTGCCCGAAGCCGGTATCGACGGCGGTGACCTGCGCGGCTCCGTGCTGGAGGAGGCAATCGGTGAAGCCGCCGGTGGAGGCGCCCACATCCATGCAGGCGCGGCCCTGAACGGCGATCGGCCAGTGCGCCAGAGCCGCAGCCAGCTTGAGGCCACCTCGGCTCACGTAGGGCTGCTCCTCGCCCAGCAGGCGAATCGGCGCATCGGCGGCGACACTCGCGCCGGCCTTGTCGACTTTTTGTTCGCGCACCAGGACCCGTCCAGCGAGGATGAGAGCGCGCGCCCGCTCGCGGCTGGTAACCAGTTCCCGCTCAACCAGCAGAAGGTCCAGGCGCATCTTCATTCCGCCGGTGGTCATGCCGCGCTCCCTAGATTCCATGGTAAGCGCGGCGGCTCAAGCGGAAGCACCGTCATCCATTCTTCTTGGCGCTGGTAGCCGGTGCGGGCGTTTTCACTTTGGGAATGCCGTGCTGATGGCAGTCCTCGCACTTGACCCAATGGATGTTATGCGCGCTGGCGGCGCTGGCAAAGGTGGTGTCCATCTTCTCCACGTCGAGTCCGCAGTTGGACATCTTGGGATGGCAGGTCTTGCAGGAGGCGCGCGCATTCACATTGTGGCCCAGGTGGCAGGCGACGCAACTGATGCCCTCATGCACGCCAATTCCCGTGCGGTCGTCGCCGGAGCCGGCCTGCTTGCCCCAGTTGTGAATGTCCGCAGCCGAGCCGGCCTCGGCCTTGCGCGGCGCATGGCACTGGTAGCAGACGGCCTGGCGCGGATCCTGGCTCATGGTCACCGCGCGGGCGCCATCGTAGACCTGCGGGATGGTGAGCGCGGCGGCGGCAAAGTGAAGCTGTTCGCGGCGGTCAAAGAAGGCCAGCGAATTGTTAATAGCCTCGCCGGCAACCGCGCGGCGCGCTTCGGGCTTGACCAGCTCCGCGCTCTCGCGATGCACCTGGTGGCAGCTCTGGCAGGGAATCGTGGGCTTGTCGGCAAAGCCGGAGCGGATCAGATGCCACGGCCCCTTTGTGTTCAGCGGCTGAACCAGATCGCGAATCGAGCCGTTGAAGTGCATTCCGTGGCAGCGGAAGCAATCCTCCATCAGATGCTGCTTGGTGTTTTGCGTAGAATTGGTAAAAATGTCGCTGTAGGTGGCGCTGTGCGGCCCAATCTGCCAGGTGGCGTATTCGTGCCGGTGGCAGTTCTGGCAGTTGGGAACCATCTCGACCACGTCCACGTCGCGCAGCCGGATCTCTTCGGGCAATGTGCCGAAGAGATGAACGCGCATGTGGCGCAGCTTGGTGCCAAGGCTCGCCTCGTGGCAATCCATGCAGCCCACCTTGCGGTGGAAGGAGCCATGGACGGCGCTCACATAGCCTGACATTTCATGGCAACTGGCGCAGCCCTTGCCATACTGCGAGGTGTAGTAATACGAAGCGCCGTAGGTGCCCGCGATGGCCAGAAGAGCCGCCAGAGCGAGGGCGTATGCCGCAAGTTTGAAGTATCGTTTCATGAACGGAAGCCCGTGCCCTTCCAGTTGCCGAGCAGTGCGTTGGAGGCGTAGTAGGCGATGGCCATGATGGTCAGCGCCGGATTGAAGCCTCCATTGTTCACATGCACACTCGCGTCGATGACGAAAACATTGTCCACGTCGTGAATCTGGCAGAACTTGTTCACGACCGAGCTTTGCGGATCGTTGCCCATGCGGCAGGTGCCGGCTTGGTGCTGGCCAGCCGCCACCAGCGCGCCCTTGCCCGCCTGGCGGACGACATGAATCGCGCCCGCCTCTTGCAGCCATTTTTCAGCGCGCGTGGCCTGCACTTCGCCAATCTCGAAGGTGTGCGGATGGACATTTCCCGAGATTCGCACCACCGGCAGACCCCACTTGTCGAGCACCGCCGGATCGACGGTCACGCGCGCCTCCGCCGAGGGAATCTGCTGCGTCGGACCCATGATGACGATGGAGCGCTTGTGCCAGTCGCGCATCGCCTTCTTGTGTCCCAGTCCCCAGCGGGGCGCCTCCGGCGGCAGCCGGTCGAGCATATGAATCGGCAGGCGGATGAACTCGTTGGCCAGCATTCCGCCGCCGCACAGGCCGGGAGTGCCGTGGTTATAGTCGCTGATGGCGATGGTCGCTCCGGGGCCGATGTCGTCATAGGTATCGAAGTCGAAGTAACCCACCGCGCCGGTGTAGTTGTGGCCTTGCAAGTTACGGCCCACCTGGTCGTAGCGGTTGCCCAGCCCGTCAGGGAAGAGGCGGCTTTTGGAGTTGAGCAGCAGGCGGGCAGACTCGGTGGCGCAGCCGGAGACGATGACGATGTCGGCAAGTTGCTGCTGCACACGCCCGCGCGCGTCAAAGTAGGCCACGCCCAGCGCGTGCCCGCGGTCGTCGGTGAGGATCTCCTTCACCATGCACTCAGTGCGCAGCTCGCAGTTGCCGGTGTTGAGCGCGACGGGAATCACCGTATTCTGCGAGCCGTTCTTGGCGTCCACTTCGCAGGCAAAGCCGCAACACCAGCGGCAGCGCATACAGGGTCCGCGTCCGTTGTAGGGAATGCTGTTGCGCGCCATGGGAATATGGAAGGGATGCAGCCCCAGCCGCTTGGCCGCAGGCTCCAGAATCTCCCACTCGCGCCCCGGCGGCAGCGGCGGCATCGGCAGCGGACGCTTGCGCGGTCCGTGGAAGGGCGTGGCGGAGTAATCGCCGGATACGCCGATCTCGTACTCGGCCTTTTCGTAAAACGGCTCCAGATCGTCGTAGGAGATGGGCCAATCGTCCAGCGAACTGCCCGCGGGCGCGCCATAAATGGAGCGCAGACGGAAGTCCTGGGGCATGTAGCGCCAGGCCTGGGCGCCGTAGCTGAGTGTGCCGCCGCCCACGCAGGCGGCATCGTTCTGGTAGATGCCCTCGCTGGCGCGCGAGATGTGCGGCGCGCCCTGAGCATCGACCCAGACGCGGGGATTGCCCTCGTCTTCAGGGCCAAAGGCATTGCCCAGCAGAGTGGTGCGCTGATTGCGCAGGTCGTCCTTGCGGCAGTCGTTGGCCGTATACCATTTGCCGCGCTCCAGCAGGACGACGCTCAAGCCCGCGGTGGCCAGCTCCTTGGCGACGATGCCTCCTCCGGCTCCGGCTCCGACAATCACAGCGTTTACGCGATTCATGAGGCCGAATCCTTTCTCAGGTCGTATTGCGCGCGGCCCAGCGGCGGCGGTTCGGGTAGGCCCAGCATCCGCCAGCTCACGGCGTCGCGATTACCGCCGTGGCGTGGCGCGCCGTAGAAGCCTTCGAGCGTGTGTTCGCGCACCAGATTGAAGAACGAAGAATTCTGCTGCTCGATGGCGCGGGTGATCTCAAGCTGCTGGGCTGGTTGCAGCTCGTCCAGCGGCTTGCCGAAACGCGTCGCGCTCAGAGTGGCGGCCTGCGCAAGGCCATCCCGATAGGCCTCCTGGTGGCGGCGATAAAAACGGACAAGCTGGTTGTCGATGTAGGTGAGCACTCCGGCCTGCGAGGCGCTGGGAAAATCGTCGGCAGGAATAATCTGGTCGCAGAGGACGGTCAGCGCGCGCGCCTGGCCTTCGCTCAAGAACTCCCAGCCTGCATGTTTGCCGGGGGAACAGCCAATGGCGGCAGCCGCGCTGCCCATGGCTGATACCGCTAGGAACTGCCGCCGCGAAACAAGCGCGGTCTTTTTGCTGGATTGCATGGCTCTCCCCGCAAGGAATTCTATCCCGGACCATGTTTGTCGCGCAGGGCCTGCATCGTCTGTGCTGTAAATCACAGGATAAAATACAGCCAGAAAAACCGCTGGGCCGCTCTCGGAATGAGAATCGGCCCAATGGTTTTTCTGATCTGGATAAACGGCAACGGCGCTAAGGCAATGGGAGAAGCTGGCAACTGGCCAGCGTGGCCGCGGCCGCGGCGCCGGGCATATCGCAGGGCTGGCCGTAACCGGGAAGGCGGCTTTCGACGTTGTAGTTGTAACTTGACCCGCCGGTCTGAGTGCTCACGCGCACATCCACGATGTTTCCTTCCACCAGCACTGTAGTGTCCACAATGTCCTGATCGGTGCGGAGGATGGTCAACTGAGGACTGTCCGGCGAGGCCACGTAGACCTTGCCTTGGGTTCCATTCTCGGTGGAGACCACGGTGCGCGGGTGGCCGGTGACGGGCAGCGTCTTCTCCACCGTGTGGCTGCTCAGATTCACGATTGTCACGGTCTGGTCGGCCTGGTTGGCGGCATAGGCGCGGGTGCCGTCGGGCAGTGCGGTCACGCTGGCAGGATTGTTGCCCACCGGAATCGTAAAGGTGGTCCCAAAGGTTGAGCTGTCATTGCCATACTCGTCCAGGCTCACGTCAATGACGCTGATCGTTCCACTGTCGTAATCGGCCACGACGAGCTGATTGGTGTTTGCGCTGTACTCGGCATGGACAGGGCCGGCGGTTGGCATCATGCCGGCAACTCCGTTGGGTGGATTGCCGGAGCCAGGGTTGGCCGTGTTCAAGGCGTTCACAGCTTTGAGCGAGAGCGGCAGCGTCGGATGGCAAGTCACCATCTGGCCAGACTGGTTGAGGAACGGTGTGCAGTCGTCAAGCGTGTTGGTCTGGACGTTGATGACCGAAATGGTATCGTCGCCCCGGTTGAGGACGAACAGCCGCCTGGAGTCGTTGCTCCCAACGGCGTAAACAGGGCATCGGCCTACGGTGATCTGGCTGGAAACCGTAAAGGTGGCAGCCTCCATTCCCGTCACCAAGCCGAGGGGGGCAGTAGTGGGCGCGGTGTTGCACTCCACTCCTGTGGAATTGGGAATATTTTGGCTAATGGCAAAGTAGCGCTGTATGCCGGCGCCGGAGCCAAGCGCCGCCACCATCACCGGCGTGACGCCATTGACGGGAATCGAGAGCAGGAAGGTCTGAGGGGAGCCGGCGAAGACATCTGAAAGGTTTCCATCGAGATCGGCAACCCACAATTGACTGTATGGCGAGAACATATTTATCGGCTTCGCCGTGCTGGGGAGCGTGGTATAAGTCACCTGATTTTCCTGCAGTGTTCTGGAGATAGGAAAGTTCGTCAGGGTGTGGTCGCTGTTGAGGGTGTAGCCGTAGCCGCCGATAAAGTCCACGGTAAACGCCATCGGGCCGGGGCCGATAGGAGCCTCGGCCAACACCGTATCGCCCGAGTAGTCGATCAGGGTGGCGATGCCGGGCGTGGTGGGCGAAGGGGCTGAAACCACGATGGCCAGCGACGAGGGCTGCGCGGCAGGGCCGCTGGGGTTGACGGGCGTAATCACGGGCCGGTAAGTGTTGCCGCAGCCGGCAACCAGGGCAACAGCCGCAAAAGCCGCGCCAGCCTGAACCCACCGCGTACGCGCCTGACAAACATTCATGCGAAAAAGCCTCATTCAGTTCTTTTCTGCTTACTTCGTGATTGTAAATCAGACGACCGGCGCGAGCACGGCTCTGCCGCAAAAGCGGACGCGCCCTGTACGCGGGAGAACCATCCTCTACTGCTCGGCGTTGCGCGCCATCGCCTTCTGGGTGAGCACTTTGTGGGCGTTGTCTTCCAGAGCCTGGGCTTCGGGCAAGTAGCTGAGCGCCTTCTGTATCTCCGGATCCCAGTCGTCCTGGGTGCGCAAGCCCTGCGTGTACCCAAACTGGATGGTAACGATCTTGTCCTTGATGCTGATCTTCAGCCAATCCATCACGCCGTTCAGGTCGGCCTCGGTGAAGGGGATATTCTGGCTGGCGAGGTACTTTTTGAACTCCGCGAGCACCGCCGCGTCCACCTGGAAGTTCTTATCGACGGTGTGATTGGCCAGATAAACCGGGGCGAAGTGAAAGAAGGCGTCCTTATAGAGCAGCGAGTCCTGGAAGTGGTTGCTCTTGGGGGTTTCAATCTTCTCATCCGGGGTGATGCCGCCGCCCCCGTAAACGGTGCGTCCGGCGTCGGTCAGCTTGACCTCGCGGCTGGCGTTGTCAGCCGGCGCCGTGCCGCCGTGGCTGTAGTAGTCGTAGAGGGAGACGCCGGCGTAGTTGCGCTGGATGAGCCGGCCCGATGGCGTGTAGTAGTGATACGTAGTGAGCGCCAGGCCTGTATTCTCGCTGAGGTTGTAAACGGTTTGCACGAGTCCCTTGCCAAAGGTGATTTCGCCGACGATAAGGGCGCGATCGTGGTCTTGCAGCGCGCCTGAGACGATCTCCGCTGCCGACGCCGTGCCGCGATTGACCAGCACTACGATGGGGAAGGTGCGGCCGCCGTTGCCGTGGGTGGCCTTGTATTCCTGGTCAGGAAAGGCGCGCCCGCGCTGGCTGACAATGGCCTGGCCCTTGCCGAGCAGATGGTCGCAGATCTCGACGGCCTGGTTGAGCAGCCCGCCGGGGTTGCCGCGCAGGTCGAAGATCAACCCCTTGATGTCGCCGAAGTTGTCGATGGACCTGAGGACATTCTCGGCCGTGTCTTCCTGGAATTGCGTGACGTGAATATAGCCCACGCCGGGACGGATTTCATAGGCCAGATCGACCGATGGATGCTTGATTTCGTCGCGCATCAGGTCAAAGACCAGCGGGTTGGGCTGGCCATCGCGCAGCATGGTTGCCTGAACGTGAGTGCCCTTGGGGCCTTTGAGCGCCTTGGCTACCATATCGGAAGAAGCCAAGCCGTCGGGGTTCTTGCCGTCCACGCTGACCAGCTTGCCGTCTACCGCATAGATAACGTCGCCGGGATGGATGCCGGCGCGGAAGGCGGGCGTTCCCTCGGCGGGATAGACGACGTAGACCTTGCCGTTCTGCTGCTGGATGGTCATGCCGACGCCGTAGTACTGGCCGTGCTGCTCCTCGCGCATCTTGGCGTATGCCTTGGGATCAAAGAAGTTGGAGTGCGGATCAAGGACGCGCAGCATCCCCGGAATCGCCCCGTCGTAGATTGCAGTGTCAGCCTTTTCGCCGTTGATCGGCTCGGCGTAGTTCTGCTCCACCAGCGCATAGACGTTGGTGAAGGATTTGAGGCTGTCGCGCAACTGGCTTTCGTCAGCCGTGGATTGTGCTCCCACCTTGCGCTGCAAGAGGCTGCCCACGAGGGCGCAGACGGCAAAAAAGAGGACCACGGTAAAGAGGGCGCGGCGGGCGCGAGGCGTCATAGGCGGGCAAATCCTCCAAACTGCGGCGCGGCAGACGCTAAAACAGGCCTGGAACGGCAGTCTCAGTGCTAAAGTATAGCACTCTTGCGTTTGACTCTCGCCGGAGCGCTTATGGTAGCCGCGCTGGCCTGCCGCAAATGGGAACACGCTTGCGATTATGATTGCGGCACGCTGTAAGGGCCGGGAAGAACAGGCTCGGCAGGCTTGCCGCTGCCTTCAGGCTCAGGTGTGCTGTGGACGTTGGTGCGCTTGGAAAAGATGCGGAAGGCCACGTCCAGGTCGAGCATAACGGGAACGGGCTTGCCGTCCTTGATGGCCGGTTGAAACGAGGCCTTGCGGATGGCCGCTACCGCGTTCTCGTCCAGGCCGAAGCCGATGGGGCGGCTGACAGCCACTTCGCCGACCTTGCCGTCGGCTCCGATGACGGCATGATACTGGGCCATGCCGGCCACGCCGTTGGCCTGCGCGAAGTCGTTTGAATCGGGGACGAACTTGGTCAGAAGCACGGCCTTCTGGTCGACCATATTCTGGCGAAGAACAGAGGGATCTTTGGGCCGGTAGTCCGCCTTGGCGGCGACGGCCTGGTAGTAGAGCTTCCAGAAATCGGGCATGGCGGCCATCATGCGGTCGTCGAGGCCCTGGGCGAAGATTTGGTCGAGGGCGTCTTTGAGAAGCTTGGCGGCGTGGGCCGGCGAGATGGTGGTAGTGACGCTGCCGGGGTCGGCCGGGCGCTCGGCGACAGGCGCGGCGGCGATGGAGGCCTTGAGCTGGTCAGCTTCGCTCAACTCAGGCTCCTGCGGCACCTGCGGTGCGGCCAACTGCGCCTGCGGCGCCTGCGGTGCGGCAGGCGTAAGAGCAACCGGGGTTGGCGGGGCGTCTGTCGCAGGGGTGGTAGAAGCCGGCGCGGGCTTTGCCGGAGGGACGAGCTTGCCCTTCTTGTATTTACCGGTGGGCGGCGCCTTCTTCTTCTTGGGGTTCACCACGATCTCGCGGTCGATGGTGATTTTGACATCTTTCTTTTTGGGTGTGATGCGGACGCGGTCGAGGGCGCTGGATGGATCCTCGAAGGCCAACTGCCCGAGGAAATGCAGGCCAAACCGTGCGCCTTGCAGTTCGACTTTGTGCTTGGTGAGGCGTACTTTGTCGATTTCGATGGCGCTGAGCGTGTAAGAACCCTGCGGCGAATGTCCAATGAGGCGGCCGTGCTCGTCGAAGTTGAGCGAGTCGTTCAGGTAGCCGCCACGTAGATAGAGGGCCTTGCCGACCAGAAGCCGCTTCAGTTCCTCTTCCGTAATCCCGCCCACCTGCGGCACTTGCGGTGGGGCCAGCGTGGGAGCAGCAGGGGTTGGCGTGGCGTCTGGCGCCTGCGGTGCGGTGGAGTCAGCGTTCAGAACTGGCGTGGCGGCGGGCGCGGCGGCCTGCGGTGCGGCAGAGCTAGCCGGAGAAGCGGGCGCAGTCTGCGGATTCGCGTCGGGCGTAGCGGGCTGCTGCGCCGGGGCGAAAGAGGCCAATGCCAAAACAGCGCAAGCGGCCAGGACGGCAAGGCGCGCCGCAGGCGCAATTGGCCGCGTCGCAGGTGGTGGCGGAAGAGTCAAACGAGAGCGAACGAAAAAGAGGAGCATAGACGACCCCTTGAGCGACACTCTAACAGAGAGTTGTTACGGAAGTCGAAAAGAAAAGTGCAGCGGTATCAATGGAGATCGCGGTCGCGGGCCGGAGTGCGGTTGAGCCGCCAGAGAATGTGTCGAAAGATGCCGAGGATGCGGCGCGTGTCGCGCAGCGTGGGAGCGAGCCGGCGCAGCAGCAGGCGCAGGTCGTGGCGGTTGGCCGCCTGCATCGTGCGCGGCGAGCAGCCCGCCGCCTGCATCGCCTGCTCGACTACTTCGGCCAGCCGTTCCAGATGGACGGAGGGCGCGGCGGCGGCTCTGGGTGCAGGTTCTTTAATTTCTTCGGCGAAGGCGCGGGCGGCCAGCTCGTAGAGGCAGACGGCGACGGCCTGGCCGAGGTTCATCGAAGGCTGGCTCGGGTCGGTGGGAATCTCGACGAGGATGTGGCAGAGGGAGAGTTCTTCGCGGGTGAGGCCATGCTTTTCCGAGCCGAAGACGAGGGCGACGCGGCCGCCACGGGCAAGCTCCTGAGCCACCAGCGGAGGCAGATTGGGCAGAGCCACCACCGGCTGCTCAGGTTTGCGATAGGTGAGGCTTGCGGTGCCGATGACCAGTGTGCAATCAGCTACGGCCTCGGCCAGGCACTCCGTGCTTTTAGCGTTTTGGAGTAGTTCTGCCGCTCCTATAGCGGAGCGGGCCTCGCGCCACATGGGCGCATAGGGAGCGACGACCGAGAGCCGCCGAAAGCCGAAGTTGGCCATCGCGCGCGCCGCCGCTCCTATATTGAGGGGGTTGCGCGGCGAGACCAGCACCACTTCAAGTGCATCGCGTTGGGAATCAGCCAGCAAGCAATCATTGTAGAGCGGGCCACCTGCGCTTTTGTCTCACGATATAAGATGACTCTGTTTTTGATTTGTCACGTAAGAGATTGTTTATTTG